>ERZ870052.10-NODE-10-length-57513-cov-5.986663_pt1 | contig 57513 bp, 49 predicted proteins | sample MGYA00520889_ERZ870052 | MGnify/ENA primary metagenome ERZ870052 (study PRJEB32232, sample SAMN07284988) | human gut metagenome | biome: human-associated habitat; material: feces | host: Homo sapiens | place: Tanzania | collected 2014-08-14 ...
AGACGTAGAAGAATGTTGGCGTGATAAACAGCTATTCCAAAAATGGGCTTCTTATTATGACACTCAAATGCAAAATAATGAGAAATTCATTACGGACCTTTGCATGATTTCTGGAGAACAAGAAATTCTTGCACCTATGGTTCCTAAAGGCATTGTAAATATGCAGGCAAATGCTAAATTGATTTCTTCTAATGATACTGCAAATTTTGTTTTTCGTGGACGCTTTACTGATGCCGAACAAGCAAGCAGTGTGGGATATTCAACCTTTCAGAAAGTGTTTGTGATTTTGCAGTGGCTGGCCAATAATTCTGAAACTAGCTTTTGCGTATCTGATAGAACTTTTTTGTGTTGGAATCCTAAAGGAAAACCTGTACCAAAGTTTAATAAGAGTATATTTGGCGATAAAAAGAAAACAATTTTTATTCCTTCTGATTATCGCAAAGAATTGTACAATACCTTGGCTGGATTTAAAAATGATTTACCTAATGATGAGGATGTAATTATAGCAGCTTTTGATGCAGCAAAAATCGGTCGATTATCATTGGTATATTATAATGAATTAAAGGCATCTGATTTTTTTGAAAGAATTAATAGCTGGTATAATAGTTGTTATTGGTATTATTATCAAAATATCCAATCACCGTTGTTGTATGATATAGTGCGTTTTGCTTTCGGTGTTCAGCGGGGCAATGATGATAACAGCAAAGTTGAAGTTGATGATAAGCTTTTAAAACAACATATGCAGAGGCTGTTTAAGTGTCTTATTGAGAAACTGCCTATGCCTTATGATATAGTAATGGCATTAACTGCCAAGGCTTCAATGCCTAAAAGCTATAATAAGAAAAATCGTGAAAAGATACTTTCTGTAGCTTGTGCGGTCATAAGAAAGTATTATAATGATAAGGCCCAAAAGGAGGAATGGAATATGAGCCTTGATAAAAATAAGTTGAATCGTGATTATTTATATGGCAGATTATTAGCTGTATTTGAAAAGCTAGAGATTGACGCAATGAAGAGCCGGTACGGCTATACTGATAATGATATCAGGGAAACTCATGCTGATAAATTGTGGAATTTTTATTGTGCTAAGCCGGAAAGTGGTACAGCGAATATTAATGGTGCTTTAAGACCTTATTTGAAGTATTTGCCGGATACAAGAAAAAACTTCTATTTGGGGCTTATTGGCGAAATTATGGGCAAAATAGGTGAAACAGCTGATAAAATCCGCAATAAAAGTTTGGAACCCTGTTATTTGATGGGGTATTATGATCAGCGCAATGATTTATATACATCTAAAAAAGACAAACAAGAGGAGGATAAGTAAAATGGCAGAATTAAGCAACAAAATTGACTTTGTATTATTGGTAAGTGTAAAAATGGCAAATCCCAATGGTGATCCGCTGAATGGTAATCGCCCGCGTATTGATTATGGAAGCTATGGTGAAATTACAGCTGAATGTATTAAGCGTAAAATCCGTAATCGTATGCAGGATTTGGGATATCCTATTTTTGTACAGTCTAATGATCGCAGCGATGATGGCTTTACTTCTTTGAGCGATCGAGCATCAGCACTTATTGCTAAAAAGCTTGAAGAAAAGAATTCAGCAGAAGATAAGAGTGATAAGAAAGCAAAGAAAGGTGACAAAGTTAGTCCGGAGCAGTATGCTGCCTGGACATGTGAAACTTGGCTTGATGTGCGTAGCTTTGGACAGGTATTCGCATTTAATAATAAAAAAGATAAAGAAGCAGCAGGTGTTTCAGTAGGTGTAAGAGGACCTATCTCGATTCATCAGGCAGTAAGCATTGATCCCGTTGAAGTATGCTCTTATCAAATTACTAAAAGCGTTAATGGCGAAAATAAAGAGGGCAAAGAAGGAAAATCTTCTGATACAATGGGCATGAAGCACATGATAAAGTTTGGTATGTATGAAATTAAGGGTGCCATTAATGTTCAGCTTGCAATGAAAACTGGTTTTACAGATGAAGATGCTGAGGTAGTCAAAAAATGTTTATTAACTCTGTTTGAAAATGATGCTTCTTCGGCTCGTCCGGATGGCTCTATGGAAGTTGTTAAGTTGTATTGGTGGAAGCATAATTGCAAGGAAGGGCAGTACTCTTCTGCTAAGGTTCATCGTTCTGTTAAAGTAAAGCTTAAGGAAGGTATTGCTGAGGCACTGTCTGCAGATGATTATGATATTGTTGTTGATGAATTGACTGGACTTGTTCCCGAAGTTAAAGAAGGAATGTAATATGCAGAAAGATTGGTATCAAGACTTAAATGAATATATTCGTTTGGGTGAACCAAAGCTGGAAGAAAAAACAGTTGCCTGGCAGACTGCAATTGGTTTACAGGCAGTAGATGGCCTTTCTACTTCTAATTACTTACTGGAAACAGCTAAAGAGAATATTGAAGGCAAAATCACAATGAAAGAAGCACAGAGTCTTATCGACAGTTACTATGAAGAAAGACCAGTGCATTTGTCTGACGATGAGCGTACTGAAGAAGCAGATAAGGTTTCGTCCCGTATTGCAGAAATTCTTTCTGAAACAGCGTTTACATTTTCTCCGAATGAGTATATCTCTATCCACCGCAAACTCTTTCAGGGTATTTATAAACACGCAGGAAAGATTAGAGATTACAATATTACAAAGAAAGAATGGGTGCTTGATGGGGCAACTGTTATGTACGGTAGTGCTTCTGAATTGAGAGCCACACTTGAATACGATTTTTCGCAGGAGAAAGACTTTAGTTATAAAGGGCTTTCAATGGATGGGATTATCCATCATCTTGCGGTATTTATTTCAAGGTTATGGCAAATCCATATTTTCGGGGAAGGCAATACGAGAACAACGGCAGTGTTCTTCATTAAATATCTAAGGACGCTTGGGTTTTCTGTAACCAATGATATTTTTGCAGAAAATGCGTGGTATTTTAGAAATGCACTTGTCCGTGCAAACTATACGAACCTGCAAACAGGTATTCACGAAACAACAGAGTATTTGGAAACATTTCTCAGAAATCTGCTTTTGAACGAGAAAAATGAGCTTCATAGTCGAAATCTTCATATAAGTGGACTTTTGAATGAAGGAAAAGTGGACATTCAAGATCGAAAAGTGGATATTGAGAATGAAAAAGTGGATATTCAAGACGAAAAAGTGGATATTGAAAGTGTACTTTCCGAAAAAGGCAGTGCTTTCTCAGTAAAAACGACAGTTCATATTCATAGACTCTTTGAAAAGTTTGGCTTTGATGAGGTATTTGGAAGAAGTGCAGTTATGAAGCTTCTCGAGCTGAAAGGTTCAGGTGCTTCCAAACTTCTTTCCAATTTGGTGCAGGCAGAGATTATTGAACCTGTATCCGGTTACGGAAAAGGGAAATATAAATTTAAGAGGTAGATAAACAAAATCGGTAGTTGATGGAGAATATACCATGTGATGGAAACAGAAATACAAATCACAGGACAACAAGTAAAACTGAGTTCATCTGTATGAAAAATATGCTTGACGCAATATATTGTCTGAATTTATAATAAAAAAGTATAAATCATACGAAAATATGGTTGAGAGGAAGGAAGAAACGACGATGAAAAAGGAATATTTGGACAAGATTGCAGAATATGGACAGTTGATTGTTGTTTCGGGACCGTCTGGTGTGGGGAATAAGACGGTTTTGAGAGAGTATTTGCAGGATCATGAACAGGCGTGTGTCAGTGTATCTGTGACAACGAGAAGACAGAGAAAGCATGAAATAGACGGAAAAGACTATTGGTTTGTGTCTGTACCGGAATTTGAGCGAATGGTTCGTATGGGTGAGATGTTGGAATATACATATGTGAATGGTAATGCTTACGGAACAACGAAGAAAAGTGTAGAGGAAGCGCGTGCAAGAGGGAAAAATGTAATTCTGGACGTGGATACAATCGGAGCAATGAAGATTCGTGCACTTTGTCCGGATGCTACACTGATTTACATTTTGCCGCCATCTTGGGATGAATTAAAGAGCCGGCTGTCTAGCACTGGAATTTATACCGAAGAAGAAGTGAATGCTTTAATGGAAATAGCAGAAGAAGAGATTTCATGTGCCAATAGTTATGATTATATTTTGGTCAATGATACGATTTCAAATACTTTGAGTCGTTTCGCACAGATCATTCATAGTAATCGCTATAGCCGTAACTGCATGAAAGAATTTCTTGATAGTTATATAGACGGAGAAGTGAAGCCTCATGTTCAGTCATACAAAGAGGCATTACTGTAAATTTTTTGATTATTGGAAATATTCTTTGGAAGATGGTACATATTTTGCGAAAGAAGATTCGGATGAAAAACAGAAGAGAATAGAAAGATTATGAAAAAAATTAAATGGGGTGTTATGGGAACAGCCTTCATCTGTGAGAGAAGTACTTTTCCAGGTATGTTACAGGCAGATAACTGTGAGATGTATGCAATTGCTGGAAGAAATATGGAAAAAGCAGAGGAGTTTAAAGAAAAATATGGATTTCAAAAAGCTTACGGAAGCTATGAAGAGCTGATTGAAGATCCAGAAGTGGAAGCAGTGTATATTCCGCTTCCGAATACGATGCATTATGACTGGACAATTAAAACTCTAAAAAGAGGAAAGCATGTACTTTGTGAAAAACCTCTTGCTCCGACAGAGGAACAGGCAAAAGAAATGTTTGCGGTTGCCGAGGAGAATCATGTATATTTAATGGAGGCATTTGCATATCAACATAGTCCATATCTGACGGCAATTAGGGAAGAGATAGAACAGGGAGTAATAGGTGATATCCGCTACATGGAATCTGCGTACATCACGTCTGATTACAATAAAGAAAATATCCGTATGAGAAAAGAAACTCTCGGAGGTTGTACTTACGATCTGGGTGTTTATAACACAAGTTTGATATTACGCATTCTTGGAGAAGAACCCGAGTCAGTGAGCGCAATTGCAGAGTTTTCAGAGGAAAAAGTTGATACGTTAACTTCTGTTATATTGAAATATAAGGACGGAAAAAAAGCAGCTTTTTCTTGTGGGATGACATTAGCTACAGACCTTGACAGACATATTGACCGATTTGAGATTCAAGGAACAAAGGGAAGTATTAAAGGAACAGGATTTGAATTTAACGGAGATGGAGAGCTGAGTTATACAATAACTAAATTTGATGGAAACGAAGTAGTGAAAAAAGTTATTGTGCCACAAAATTATCGTTTGGAGGTAGAGCAGCTTGGAAGGTGTGTTGCAGGAGAAGAGACTCCTGCAGTTACGAAAGAATTTTCGCTTGCGAATGCAAGAATGATAGATCAGATTTTAAAAGAAATAGTATATAGGAGAAAGTAAATGGTAAAACAAATAGTACGAGACATTTTCTTTTTGGGGCAACCATCTGAGCCAGCAACGAAAGCAGATATACAGGTTGGAAGAGATTTACTGGACACATTGCAGGCGAACCGGGAACGGTGCGTTGGAATGGCAGCCAATATGATTGGAGTGAAAAAGAATATTATTATTGTGAATATGGGATTCATAGATGTTGTGATGTTCAATCCGGTGATTGTTTCAAAACGAGATATGTATGAGACAGAAGAAGGATGTTTGTCTTTGGATGGTGTCCGTAAGACGACCAGATATCAGGAAATTGAAGTGGAGTATTATGATTTTAATTGGAAAAAACAGCGCCAAAAACTGTCTGGATGGACGGCACAGATTTGCCAGCATGAAGTAGATCATTTATCTGGGAAGATTATTTAATCCAGGCACCTCAAACGATAAATAGATATTTATGATTCATAAAAAAATATAAAATTTTACACTCGTTTTTTCTTTTTCAGATATAACATACACCCAAGGCACAGCACCAACTGCAGTATAGATGAAAACGGTGTTGCCAGTCCAATGTCAAATAAAGTTGCTCCGACTCTGCGACTCATAAACCATGACACTGGAACTCTCACACAGAAAGCACCGATAATTCCCTGGATCATCACAAACTTCGTCATGCCGATTCCATTATAGAATCCGATGTAACAGAAGAAGATTGCGGTAAACAGACAGTCAATTGCATAGGCTTTCAGATAGTCTGCGGCAGCTTCAACAACCATTGGATCAGAGGAAAAAATACTTGCCAGTACATTTCCATGGAAAAATGCCAGGAAAAACATTCCTACACCAATAGCAAAGGAAAGCGTAACTCCATAATGCAAAGCCTTTTTGGCACGATCCATACAGCCAGCTCCGTAATTCTGTGCGACAAAAACAGAAATAGACTGCATAAAAGCCGATGAAATCAGCATAATAAACGCACAGACTTTTTCTGCGACGCCCACGCCGGCAGACGCAGTTACACCCATGGAATTCACGATTGCCAGAATGATCAGAAACGAAATGCTTACCAGAAGATCCTGCAATGCGATCGGCGCACCAAGCCCGACCATTTTTTTCAAAGTCTGTCCGTGAATTCTGATATCCGTTTTCTTGATCTCAAAAGGCAATTCCTTTTTTCGGATCACTTCAAAGGAAACGATCACACTGATCACCTGGGCAAATACAGTTGCAAAAGCGGCACCGGCTGTTCCCATTTTAAATCCTGCACAGAGAATCAGATCGCCGGCAATATTACAGACGCATGCAATAGCTACTGTAAAAAGCGGTGTTCTCGAGTCACCAATTCCTCTGAAAATGCATCCGATCAGATTGTATGCCACGATTACCAGCATACCTCCACCGCAGATTCGTACGTAAGCTACTGTTTTATCAAAGGCTTCTTCAGGTGCATTCATAATACTGTTTACCTGTGGTGCAAAGATTACCAGTACAATTGTCAGGATAAACGCAATTACTGAAAACATCACAATCGCAGTGCCAACCGTAAGTCCACCCTGTTTCCGCTTCCCACATCCAATTTGTTGTCCGAGAAGAACTGTAGTTCCCATGGAAAAGCTGCTGACAAGATTGGTCAGCGTCATCATGATCTGAGATCCTGTGGAAACTGCCGAAACATCCGCAGACGAAGCAAATTTTCCAACAATCAGAAGATCCACTGCTCCGTACATAGCCTGTAGAAAAAGCGCCAGAAGAACAGGCAGTGCAAACAGGATCAGGGGATTCAGGATCTTGCCTTGAGTAAAGGTATTGTTTTTTTCCATTTTCATTTTCCTTTCGAATTTCTATGTTGTAAAGAGGATTGGAAATGTCTGCTTCGATATATGGATGAAATCGTTTCACAGTTTCAATCAAAAAAGGCTGGATAAGTAACAGGCGTCTCAACCTGTCATCTTATCCAGCCATTGTTTCTATCGAACAATTAACCCTCCGATGCGCATTCACAGTATACTATATACGATTTTTGCAGTCAACCAGAATTTTCTGTTTTGTTACTGTGTGATGATAGTGCAGAATTTAAGAGGTAATTAAGCGGACTATCATTCGCACTCTGATCCATCTCTAAATTCAACAATATCTGCGAATGGTTTCCGAGGTCTCTTGGCTGGTGCTTCATTTGCAACTCCAACAGCAACAATTCCTGTCAGCTGACTATCCGTCCCGATAAAATCTACCAGTTCATTATACGCAAAACAAGTATTCGCAATCCATAAAGTGCCTAATCCATAGCTTGTTGCTGTCAATATTGTCGAGCTATTACTGATTTTACTGCATTTTTCGGATTCAGTCTATATAGGAATTGGAACGAAAAACGACAAGTCGAAGAAGTGATATATTGTTTTGATTGTGATGTGTATGATCGAAAATTAGAAGATGAGGAGTTTTTATATTCAAAAGCTATTATATTATGTTTATCTGATCACTATGTTGTATCATATGCACAAAAGAAGAAAATGAAAATTGTGCGGAAAGCATAAAAAATATTTTATACACATAAAAATATTGACAAAAATGTTATCAGATGTATAATAATCACATAAATTGGTTGAGCCAATCAACCACAATACCATCAAACCAATAAAAGAAAGGAAAGAGAAGATGTCAAAACAATTAGCAGACAATCAGGATTTACTGGCAATGACACACGTAGGAGAAGATCCAGAAAAGTATATGAAATCTGTAACGCCTCCGATTTTTATGAATTCACTTCATGTATTTGATACGGTAAAAGATTATTTCGACGTAGATATTTTTAAAGATGAATTCTATTACGGAAGAGCATCTAATCCAACTGTTGCAATTCTCGAAAAGAAAATTGCGGCACTAGAGCACGGTTCAAGAGCAGTTGTATTTTCAGCAGGTATGGCAGCTTGTGCAGCGGCTATTCTTAAGATTTGTACAGCAGGAAGTCATGTGATTTGTATTAAGGAAAGTTATGGACCGGTACAGCATTTACTTGATGAGTTCCTTAGTCCGAAATATGATGTAGCAGTCACTTATGTTGATGGAAGAACTGTAAAGGAATTCGAAGATGCAATCCGTCCAGAAACGAAAATGATTATTTTGGAGAGTCCTACAACGCTTTTATTTAATGTTGTAGATTTGGAAGGAGTAGCAAAGCTTGCTAAAGAGCATGGAATTAAAACGTACATTGATAATACATACTCCACTCCGATTTTCCAAAAACCATTGGATATGGGAATTGATATTGTAATGCATACCATGACAAAGTATATCGGCGGACATAGTGATCTTGTAGGTGGAGTCCTTGTTTCAAAGGACGAAGAGTTTATGCGTGAGATTATGGTTCAAAGAGACTGGTTTGGCGGAGTTCTTGGACCAATGGAAGCCTGGCTGGCGATTCGTGGACTACGTACATTAGACGTTCGTATGCAGAGACATTACGAGACAGCAATGGAAGTGGCTAAATTCCTTGAAAAGCAGCCAAAGGTTAAGCGTGTATTCTTTACAGGACTTGAATCACATCCACAATATGAGCTTGCAAGAAAACAGCAGAAAGGCGAATGTGGACTGATGAGTCTTGAGATTGACGGAACATTAGAAGAGACAGAAACCTTTGTTAATAGCTTAAAACTCTTTGAGAAAGGATGTTCCTGGGGAGGCTTTGAAAGCCTTGCAATTGCTTATACATATAACTGGACGGAAGAGCAGTGTGCATTCTTAAATGTATCACGAAATATTGTACGAATTCACTGTGGCCTTGAAGGAACGGAAAACTTGATTGCTGATTTGAAGCAGGCACTTGATAAAATTTCATAAAGGAGAACCATCATGGGAGAAGAGAGAAAAGAAGTAAAAAAACCAACCCTCTTTACAGCTGTATTACCATTGATTTTTATGTTTGTTGTTCTTTTTACAGGATTGGTTGTTTATAGTATTGATATTAAGATTCTTTTGATTATTTGTGCTGCATTTACAATATGTGTGTGCATGTATCAGGGACATAAATGGAAAGAAATCGAAGATGAAATAGTAGCTAAACTTGCAAAAGCATTTCCGGCAATCATGATTTTGATTTGTGTTGGACTTATGATTGGTGCGTGGGTAGTAAGTGGAACAATTCCGTTTCTTGTATATATAGGACTTCAGATTATTAGTCCCAAATATATTATTATTACTTCATTTCTTGTAACAGTAATACTTTCTGTCAGCACAGGTACTTCCTGGGGAGCTGCAGGAACAGTTGGAGCAGCACTGATCAGTGTGGCGGCAGGTATGGGAGCACCGCTTCCGGCAGTTGCCGGAGCGATTGTTGCAGGTGCTTATTTTGGAGATAAGATGTCACCATTATCAGACAGTACAAATATGTCTGCAATTGCAACAGAGACAAACTTATATCAGCATATTGGACATATGTTTTACACAACAGTTCCTGGATTTATTGTGAGTTGTGTAGTTTATCTTATTGCAGGAGCTCACTTTGCAAGTGACTCACAGGTGGGGCAGGTTGACGAGATTATTAATACACTTGGAGAACTTTTTAATCTCGCAATGCCGGTAGGGCTGTTATTATTGATTCCTTGTGTGATTGTAATTGCAGGATCTCTTATGAAGAAACCTACGATTCCGGTTATGATTATTTCTTCTGCTGTAGCAATTGTGCTTGCAATGCTAGTTCAGGGATTTTCATTTACAGATTGTGCAGCAAGTATGGTTAGCGGATTTAAGATGGAGATGCTTCACACATCTATGGATCTTGAAAACATTGTAGAACAGGTTCCGAATCTTCTTCAGAGAGGTGGTATGAGTTCTATGATGAATACAGCATTAATGGCATTCTGCGGATTCTCTTTTATCGGAGCACTTACTGTATGTGGAAGTATGGAACTGATTCTGGAACGAATCATGAAACATATCCATGGTACAGGACAGTTGATTACACTCACAGTTATTCTTGGTGTAATTATGATCACAGTAATCGGAGAAGCTACAGTAACATTCCTTATGATTGGTGGAATGTTCCGTCCAGAGTATATTAAACGCGGATTGGAATCAAAGAACTTGTCAAGATCACTGGAAGACAGTATTACCGTTGTAGAACCTTTAGTACCGTGGTCATTGGCTGGTGTATATATGACCTCTGTACTTGGTGTACCGACAGTACAGTATGCACCATGGGCAGTACTGTGCTATACAGGAGTTATTTTTGCAATCATCTGGGGATTCACAGGATTTGGAATTGCGAAGATTAAAAAAGGATCAGCTGCATATGAAGAGTACCTTGAGTTATCTGGAAAAACAGAGTAATATTTGACAAAAAGGACAATCTTGACGTTTTCATAAGAATTCCTTATAATTAAAAGGGTTCGGTATCTGTAAAAGATATTGGATCCTTTTATTAATGTAGTTATATAGAAATTGGGGAAGTTTTATGAATCATATAAATAATACAGAGAATGAAAATAGAATTTCAATGAAACCGATAGAAAAGAAATCTCTTTATTTGAAAATTTCAGATGCTATTTATCGGTACATTCAAATGAATAATCTTCAGCCAGGGGACAAACTGCCATCGGAACGTGATATGTCTTCCATGCTGCAGACGAGTCGAAATTCTGTGCGTGAAGCTTTGAGAATATTAGAAGACCGTGGATTGATATATGTAAAAACAGGAAGTGGTGTATTTATTAATAATCCTTATGGAGAAAATAATTCGTTTACAATTCAGCTTACTAATTGCTCATTAGAAGAAATGGAAGAACTTCAGAGTGCATTGGATCATAAAGCCGTGGAGAATGCAATGGAGCGCGGAACATTTCAGGAGAAAGATCAATTAGTATCAACAGCAGCGGAGATGGTAAAATTGGCTGGAGACAATCTGTATAGCCATGTATTAGATCGAAGCTTTCATGATAGTCTTTATAAAATTGGACGGAATAGCGCAATAGAACAGATGATAAATAAAATTCGTTCGTACCGATTCATACAGCAAGAAGATTCAGAAGATGGAAATGATTCTATTTGGCTTGCAACTATTCCGCAACATTTGATGCTTGCTCAGGCTCTTAAGGATCGTGATATGAAGATAGCGATACAGGCAATAGATGAGATTAACGAATATGGATTCGAAATAGCAAAAAAGAGAGTCAGTAATTGATTTGATTAATGGCATGTAGTATAGTGAGAGCAAGAAATAATAATAAACATAATGAGGCATGCGAATGAAATCACAGAAATTTGGAATTATGCTTGTACTGATAAGCGGCATAATGTGGGGATTCAGTGGAGTGCTTGGACAATATATATTTCTAAACTCGACTATGAATTCTGTTCAGTTATCAATAATAAGACAATTTGTTTCCGGAATAATACTTTTGACGATTTCTGTAATAAAAAAAGATAAAAAATTATTTTCAGTATGGAAGAGCGGAAAAAGAATCTGCTCTTTTCTATTTTTTTCACTTACAGGAATACTTGGTTTACAGTTGACCTACTTTCTTGCCATTGAATATTCCAATGCAGCAACCGGAACGATCATACAATTCACATATATTATAATGATTCTGGTTTATACAGCTATCGTGTTACATAATAAACCGAAATCATATGAAACAGTGGCGGTGCTATGTGCGTTTTGCGGTATTTTCCTGATAGCGACACATGGACAGCTTAATTCTTTGGCGGTATCAAAAGAGTCACTGATCTGGGGACTGAGTTCCGCTGTGTGTTTTACAATATATTGTCTATATCCGCAAAAATTATATGATGATTTCGGACTGATCAATGTGATTGGATGGGGGTCTGTTTTATCATCCATATTATTGACAGTTACAACTGGAACATATCGTTTACCAGAAGTGTCAGCGGACATCATTTTATTATCTGTAGCTGTTGCAATTATAGGTTCTCTTTTTCCATTTGTTCTATATGGAATGGGAATCAGAATACTTGGCAGCGTAAAAGCAAGCCTGTTCGTGACAGTTGAGCCGGTTACAAGTGCTGTTCTTACATGGCTATGTTTTAAGACAAAATTTGTACTGCCGGATATTGTAGGGTTTGTGTTAATCCTGGGGGCGATTGAGGTAGTGTCGGTTATTACATTTAGAGTGAAAAAGGTTGATTAAACACCTGATTAGAAAAGCTGGAGTGTCATTACTCCAGCTCCTTTTTGTTTGAATATAATTTCCGATATTGTCGTGGCGACATTCCCACCTTCTTATTGAAAATCTGCGAAAAATAAGACTGTGAAGAAAAACCTGCACTGGAGGCAATCTGTGTAACGGAGAAATTGGAAGTCGTTAAAAGTTCTTTACACGCTTCAATCCTTCTGTCTGTCAGATAGTTGATCGGAGACTGCCCGATACATTCTGTAAAGGAATGTGCCAGATAAAATTTATTGATATGTGTGATCTCGGCTAAAGAGTCCAAAGTAATATTTTTGGAATAATTTATATCAATATACCGTTTGGCAAGTGCACATTCTTTAGAAAGCTGAAACGAAGAGTTTGTGATAACGGACAGATTTTGCTTTCTGGAAATATATACCAGAAGAACTTCCAGTAATCCATGACAGACTTTTTCAAAACCTGGTTTTTTATCCTGAAATTCATGCATCATCAGCTGTGCGAAATTAATAAACTGATTTTTGTCGGATCCGTAGCTGTAGTAGCTGTATCCTTTTGGATTCTCCTGATCTGGATGAATAAAAGAAAAGGCAAGTCCTTCGACGCCGAAAACAATATATTCCATTGGGTTATTCGGAAGTGTCTTCTCAGTGTGTTCCACATATGGATTGATGATCATTAAATCATCTGTTTTTACGGAAACTTTCTCATCTTCTATATAAAAGACACCTTCACCACGCAGAACATAGAAAAGCTCTGAAAACTGATGTGTATGCGGAAGGGAGTGCCAGTCTCCTTCATATTTGGAGATGGAAATATAGCGAAGCTGAAAGTCTGCCCTGTCGTTATTGGCAGAGCCAAGATTGATAAATTCATTACTCATAAGTAAATAACCTCATAAAAAATGTTAGTGTCTTACGCAAGCTTTTGAAATTGATTGAATTTTATATAAAAAACATAAAAAAGCAATAATTTTAAAAATGATTCGTAAAAAAGACGGAAATATGATAAAATAAAGAGCTCGCTTAAACATATTATACATAAAAAACCGAGAGAAAACAGTATTTTAGTAACAAAAAAGCAAAAAACATAACAAACCAAGCAACAAAGAAATTGATAGCGTTTGTCGAAATTGTTATACTTTAGCCATCAAATAGAAGACAATATAAAAGTTATTTGGGGGGAATCATATTGATGACAGGAAGATTGACGCTGCCGACAGATGCAGATGTTATTGACGAGACATTACGATTAAAGAATCTCTTGGGAGCAGATGCGTTGAGAGATTGTGACGGAACAGAGATGCCGGAAGCACTTCTGTCAGAGCCGGTTAAGAAATATGCAACTTATTATACAACAAGAAAAGATAATGAGTGGGCGAGCGCGAATCCGGAAGAGATTCAGCAGGAATATTTGATCAGTAATCGTGTGACAGCAAGAGGCGAAACACTTCGTATTCGCTTAATGGAAGGATTTCACACAGAGCAGCTGAAAGTAAATACATTGGATGATCCAAAACGTTGGTGGGAAGTGATTGACCGTACAACAGGAGAGATTGTTCCTACAGATAAATGGGAGTTTGATGAAGCTTCAGGAGAGGTTGAGATTCAGACAAAACCGTATCATGAATATACAGTAAGTTTCCTGGCATTCCTTATCTGGGATCCGGTACATATGTATAATTTCATTACGAATGATTGGCAGGATACACCGCATCAGCTGACATATGATGTGAGACAGCCAAAGACACAGAAGTATGTAAAGGAAAAGCTGAAAAGATGGTGTGAAGAGAATCCGAATATAGATGTTGTTCGATTTACAACATTTTTCCATCAGTTTACATTAACTTTTGATGATCAGAAGAGAGAGAAGTACGTTGAGTGGTTCGGATACAGTGCAAGTGTAAGCCCATATATTTTAGAGAAGTTTGAGAAATGGGCAGGATATAAATTCCGTCCGGAATTTATCGTAGATCAGGGATATCACAACAGTATGTTCCGCGTACCGAGCAAAGAGTTCCGTGATTTTATTGAATTCCAGCAGATTGAAGTTTGTGCACTTGCGAAAGAGCTGGTTGATATTGTTCATTCTTATGGAAAAGAAGCTATGATGTTCCTTGGAGATCACTGGATCGGAACAGAGCCTTATGGTAAATATTTTGCAAGCATCGGGTTGGATGCAGTTGTAGGTTCTGTCGGAAGTGGTGTAACACTTCGTATGATTTCTGATATCAAGGGCGTTGATTATACAGAGGGTCGTCTCTTACCATACTTCTTCCCGGATGTATTCTGCGAAGGCGGAGATCCGATCGGGGAAGCGAGAGACAATTGGAGAAAGGCAAGACGTGCACTTCTTCGTTCACCATTAGACAGAATTGGATACGGCGGATACTTAAAACTCGCGAGCAACTGGCCGGGATTCATTGATGAGATCCAGAATGTTGTTACAGAGTTCCGTCAGATTCATGAGAATATGCAGGGAACGCCTTCCTATGTAGCACCATTTAAGGTTGCGATCCTCAACTGTTGGGGAGGACAGAGAAAGTGGATGTCCAATCAGGTACATCACGCAATCTGGCACAGAGAGACTTATTCAGCAGAGGGTGTGCTTGAGTGCTTGAGCGGTATGCCGTTTGAAGTGGAATTCATTTCCTTTGATGATGTGAGAAATGGAATTCCGGAGGATATCGGAGTAATCATTAATGTAGGAGATGCATATACAGCATTCAGTGGAGCAGAAAACTGGATTGATGAAGCTGTTGTAACCAATATTCGCCGTTTTGTTGATGAAGGAGGCGGATTCATCGGAGTTGGTGAACCGACAGCATACCAGCATCAGGGAAGATTCTTCCAGCTATCAGATGTACTTGGCGTAGATCGTGAGATGTGCTTCTCACTTAATACAGATAAGTATAATGAATTAGATGCAAACCACTTTATTTTAGAGGATATTGAAGGAGAAATAGATTTTGGTGAGGGAACAAGCCGTGTCTATGCACAGGGCAAGAATTATCAGATCCTTGCAATGGATGGAGAGTACAGCCAGATGGTTGTTAATGAATATGGAAAAGGACATAGCGTATACTTTGCAGGTCTTCCATATTCTCCACAGAACTGTAGAATTCTTCTTCGTGCTATTTACTATGCGGCAGGCATGGAAAAAGAGATGAAGCATTACTATGTAACAAATGTTGATACAGAAGTAACTGTATTCCCGAAGAGTAAGAAGATCGCAGTTATTAATAACTCATCAGAAGCGCGACACACAGATGTATATATCAATGGCAACTGTGTATATGAACTGGATTTAGAGCCAGGCGAGATGCGTTGGGTAGATGATGTTGAATAAAGATAACTTATGAAACGCAAGGAATGCATTTCATATTTTATAAAGCAGTACTTTTAAATGTATAAGGAGGACAAAAACTATGAAAAAGAAAGTATTGAGCGCACTTTTAGTAGCAGCAATGTCAGTATCTGTACTTGCAGGATGCGGAAGCAAAGCTGACAACAACACTGATGCAAAGAATGATGCATCACAGGAAAACACACTGAGCGTATGGTGCTGGGATCCTAACTTCAACGTTTATGCAATGAAACAGGCAGAGGCAATCTACCAGAAAGATCACCCGGATTTCAAACTGGATATTCAGGAAAAAGTATATTCAGATATTGAGACAGCTCTGATCACAGCAGCTGAAGCTGATGATTACAGCACATTGCCGGACATCTTCCTGATGCAGGATTACTCTTTCCACAAAAACGTTGCAAACTATTCAGGAATCTTTACAGAACTGACAGATTCAGGAATTGATTTTGCAAATTTCTCAGCAGGAAAGTTAGCTGACTCTACAGTAGATGGAAAGAACTATGGTGTACCATTTGATAACGGTGCTACAATCATGGCAATCCGTAAAGACATGGTTGAGGCAGCTGGTCTTACAGTAGATGACTTCAAAGACACAACATGGTCAGACTTCATCGAAAAAGCTAAAAAAGTAGTTGAGACAAACAATGTTCCAATGCTTACAAGCTCAGGCGGATCTGAGATCATCATCGAGATGCTTCAGTCTGCAGGTGCTTCTCCAATGGTAGACGGAAAAGTTGACTTAGTTAATAACAAAGCTCTTAAGAAAGCAATCGAGACATACAAACAGCTCATCGACGAAGGAATCATGGTTGATTACACTGACTGGGATCAGTACATCGCTTCTATGAACAAGGGAACAGCAGCTGGTGTTATCCAGGGATGCTGGATCATGTCTTCAATTCAGGCAGCTGACGATCAGGCTGGAAAATGGTCTATCGTAAACATGCCTAAACTTGATGATGTTGAGGGTGCTACAAACTACGCAAACTGTGGTGGAGCAAGCTGGGCAGTATCTTCTAACTGCAAGAACACAGACCTTGCATATGACTTCCTTAAGACAACATTCGGCGGAAGCGTAGAGTTATATGATGATCTTCTTCCAAACGCTGGAGCAATCGCAAGTTACTTACCGGCTGCTGAGTCTAAAGTTTACAATGAGACATCTGATTTCTACGCTGGACAGGCTGTATACAAAGACATCGTAGACTTCGCTGGAAAGGTTCCTGGAATCGATTATGGCGCATACTACTCAGATGTTAGAAGTGCATTAACAGATGCAATCACAAATGTTGTTCAGAATGGCGCTGACATTGACAGCGAGATCAAGAACGCTCAGGATACAGTAGAATTTAATATTGGTGAGTAATCATCAAAGATTAAAAACAGAACGTGCCGGGAGTGCAGTATTGCGTTCCCGGTTCTGTTTTAGGAGAAAAATATGGAAAAAAAGAAAACAAAATTGACTTTAGAAAAAAAGTATAATCTTACTGGATGGGCGTTCCTTCTTCCTGCAGCGATTTTAATATTTGTATTTTGTTTTTATCCAATGGCACAGGCAATTATACTTTCCTTTAAAAAGACAGGAGGAGCATTTACAGGGTTATCCAATTATACCCGAGTTTTCCAGGATAAAACATTTCAGCAATGCTTGTTTAATACCTTCTTTTACTTTTTGATCCAGGTGCCGATCATGCTTGTTTTAGCACTGATCTTAGCACAGCTTTTAAATAGTCCGAAGATTAGAGGAAAAGGTATTTTCCGTACTTTGATCTTCCTTCCGTGTGCAACATCACTTGTATCTTACTCCATGATCTTTAAGTCTTTGTTTGCGCCGGACGGAGTTGTGAACAGAGTGCTTACAGGAATTGGATTATCTTCTGTTGACTGGTTCCAGAGTACATGGCCGGCTCGCTGGGTAATCGTTATTGCCCTGATCTGGAGATGGACAGGATACAATATGGTATTCTACCTTGCAGGATTACAGAATATCGATTATTCCGTATATGAAGCAAGTTATATCGATGGAGCAACACCATTTAAACAGTTTATAAAGATTACAATTCCGCTTCTGAAGCCAACAATCCTTATGACAGCAATTATGTCAACTTCAGGAACACTTCAGTTGTTTGATGAGTCTATGAACCTGACAGCAGGTGGACCTGGTAAGTCAACTATGACATTGGCACACTACATCTACAATATTTCCTTTGTAGAGACACCGAAATTTAATTATGCAGCAGCATTGTCTGTATGTATTCTTATAATGGTAGCAATTCTGTCTGCAATTCAGATGAAAGTAGGTGACAAACGTGACTAAATTGAAATCAATAGTTTCTTATGCAGTGTTGATTATTGCAAGCTTTCTGTCTGCATTTCCACTGTATTACATGCTTTGCGGAGCAACAAACTCAAGTATCGATGTCGTAAGAGGTAAGCTTTATCCGGGAACTTATCTGGTAGAGAACTTTAAGACCTTGGTAGGCATGCAGAATCTTGGACTTGCAATGTATAACTCATTCCGAAATGCGATCATCATTACAGTTGTAGCACTGCTTGTGTGTTCAATCGCCGGATATGGATTCGAGATTTATCATGACAAAGGGAAAGATACTTTAATGAGTATTCTTCTTCTTGCAATGATGCTTCCTTTCGTAGCCATTATGATTCCATTGTTCAAGATGTTTACTTCATGGGGACTGGTTAATACATGGATCGCGCTTGCGCTTCCGACAATTTCCACTCCGTTTATGATCATGCTGTTCAGACAGGCAGCCCGTTCTTTCCCGCATGATATTATTGAAGCGGCAAGACTTGAGGGATTAAACGAACTTCAGATCTTCTTTAAGATGTTTATCCCTGTTATGAAATCTACTTATGGAGCAGCTATGACTGTAACATTCATGAGTGCATGGAATAACTATTTGTGGCCAACGATTATTTTACAGGACAGCAAAGCAATCACTATGCCGATGCTTGTAGCGAACCTGAAGAGTGGTTATAGTGTTGACTATGGTATGCTGATGCTTGGTGTATTGATTTGTACACTTCCGACTGCGATCATCTTCCTGTGCTTACAGAAGAGCTTTGCAAACGGAATTACAGGAGCGGTAAAATAATGCAGCAAAAGTATTGTATAAAACAGGAATGTTTAAGGAAGGCGCAGGGTGCCTTCCTTTTAGCACATAAAATGGGATTGCTTGATGATCCTTCTATGGAAGGTCTCGAAGCAAGAAGACAGAATCATAATGAAAAGCTGAAAGCGATGGAGCAGGAGAAGAAACTGTTCTATGGACCACGTTACTTTTCAGCACCGGCATATTTGCAATATGAACTGACACGACTGAAACTGGAGTTTGTTCAACCGAGTGAAGCGGTTCAAAACACAGGCTTGTGTCCGGATTTTACAGAGCAGGAGAAGAAAGCTTTTTATGATCAGAATATGGATCTGTTTGGTCGATATTTTGGAGATTTCTTTTCTTATGAAGAAGTAGAGCAGATCATCGAAAAAAGATTACGGGAGGATGCATATGACAAGCTTATCGAAGACGTATTACGTGAGTTCGAAGACGGGGAATGATTCGAACGATGGACTGACAAGCGAAAGTGCATTCGCGAGTCTTTTTGCTATCAACCATAGAAGTCTGCAGCCGGGAGATCAGGTACTGCTTGAACGCGGAAGTGTATTCTATGGACAATATCTTCAAGTGATGGATAGCGGAAGTAAAGAAGCACCGATCGTGATCGGAGTTTATGGAGAAGGAGATGCGCCGCGTATTGAGGCTTGCGGACAGGGAATCTGGTATCAGAATTATGGAACACCATTGGATTCACCGACCCATGTGTATCATGGATATGTATCTTCCGCGGTTCTGCTGTATGACGCAGAATATATCATTGTAGAAGATCTGGAAATTACAAATGACGCAGATGAAATTATCGGGGAGTATTATTCACTCGGAGATAAAATGAACCGTACCGGTGTTGCTGTTGTTGCAAAGGATAAAGGAGTACGGCACGGAATCACACTTCGTAATCTGCTGATCCATGATGTGAATGGTAATGTATATGATAAGCACATGAATAACGGCGGTATCTATATAACGGCACTTCGTCCGGAGCATGAAGATGTTACAGGAGTGGCCCGTTATCAAGATGTTACAGTTGAGGGATGCTTTGTGTATCAGGTGAGTCGCTGGGGAATTGCTGTAGGTTACACTTATGCACATGAGAGGTTCCAGGGAGCGGAACTGGATGAGGAGATCTTCTTAAAGTACGGACATGAGAAGATACGAATCTGCGATAATTATGTAAAGGCAGCAGGTGGTGACGGTATTACAGCCATGTATACACTTCGTCCGCTGGTGGAACATAATATGACAGATTCGATTGCCTGTGAGATCAATGATCGTATTTACTGTGAACCGGGTAATCGATTGGGAAAGGTGGCAGCAGCTATCTGGCCTTGGAAGTGTAAGGATGCACTATTCCGGTATAATGAGAGTGTTGACACAAGACTAAATCAGGACGGCATGGCATATGATGCAGACTCCGGTGACGGAACCGTTTATGAATATAATTACAGCAGACAGAATGAAGGTGGATGCGTGATGTTCTGCCTGCAGGAAGCAATTCATAACACATTCCGCAACAATGTGAGCTTTGATGACCTTGGGGGAACGATCAGTCCGGCAGAGAACCCGGATGCATTGATCAAAGATAATACATTTTATGTGAGAAAAGGTGTACCATTTGTTCGTAAAAACATGGATGGCGGAAATTATACGCTGGTAGACAATCAGTTTTTTGAATTATAAAGGATTTTTTAATGGACGTGATGTTTACAAACAGTTAAGTCAAACGAAAGACATTTCAGAAAATAAAAGCTTTACATTATAAAAAGTATTATGATAAACTGAATATCAAACTGAAAATTTGCGGTGTAGGAGATTCCTTACACCGCATCTGTGTTTTAGAAAGTAGAGGAATGAAATATGCCAATAGGAGTTATTGTCAATGCCCTGTCGGTTGCAGCCGGCGGTGTAATCGGGGCATTATTCGGGCACAAGCTGCCTGCAAAAATCAATTCGGAACTTACCAAGATCTTTGGTGTCTGCTCAATGGGAATGGGAGTCAGTTCCATTGGACTTATGAAAAATATGCCTGCTGTTATTTTCGCAGTGATCATTGGAACTGCCTTTGGTCTGGCAGTCAATCTGGGCGGAATTATTAATAGCGGGGCAACCTGCATGGAGAAACCAGTGGGAAAACTCTTCCCAAATAAGAACAAATCCATGTCCAGAGAAGAGTATATGTCAATGCTCGTGACAATCATCGTATTGTTTTGTGCCAGTGGGACAGGAATTTACGGTTCACTGGATTCCGGAATGAGCGGTGATCATACAATTTTGATCTCGAAGTCGATTCTGGATTTCTTTACTGCGATGATTTTCGGAGGAACGTTAGGTATGGTGGTTGCTGCGGTTGCAATTCCGCAGTGTGTGATCTTCCTTATTATATTCGCAGCAGCAAAATTTATCTTCCCACTGACCACGCCGGATATGATTGCCGACTTCAAGGCATGCGGAGGCTTCCTGCTTCTTGCAACTGGTTTCCGGATCGCAAAGATCCATGATTTTCCGGTTGCGGATATGATCCCGGCCATGGTGCTTGTGATGCCGGTGAGCTGGTTCTGGGTAAATATGATCGTACCGATGCTGTAAAGTAGAAGAAATGTATCATTCTATATTTCAGCATGTTCCAATACATAATTCTTAAAATTCGTAACAACAGGTGCCTGATAAACATTCTTCAAAGTTGCCATGTAGAAGAGTCTCTCCCAGGACGGAGTGGCAATCTCTATGATTGAAACCGGCAAGGAGGAAAGAATCGGCATTCGCGGCACAACTGCGATGCCGAATCCGGCACTGACTAATCCGGCAACACCCTGATCTTCTTCCATTGAGTAAGCAATCTGAGGGTATCCGCCACATTTTTCAAATAACTTGTCAATTACATGTCTTAAACCGCTTCGCTTAGAGAAAACGATGTGCGGATACGTAAGCGCTTCTTTTAGATCGATCGAAGTTTTCCCGTCCAAAGAATGTCCTTTCGGTACGATCAGTACAAGCTCCTGCTTTGCAACCGGAACAAACTCAACGAGCGGTTCGTTGTCCATCTTGGAACAAAATGCGATGTCGTATTTTCGCTCTTTTAATCCCTGGATCATATCGGATGTGAGTCCGGTCGAACTGTGGAAATAAAAATCGATCTTTTTGTTAGGCGTGGAATCTAAAAACCCTTTTACAAAGTTCGGAACAACTGCACTGCTGAGCGTACGGAGCTCAACAATATCGATGCGGCCTTCCCCAAATCCGGTCATCTGCAGTTTATTGATACTTGAATCCAGCATATCCAAAGCCTGTTCCACATCGACAAGAAAAGCCTGTCCACATTTTGTAAGTACAACGTTACGTCCATCTTTTTCAAAGAGCTTTACTCCGAGTTCGCTTTCCAGAGATGAGATCGCATGACTTAAGCTCGGCTGAGTGATGGAAAGAATCTCAGCAGCTTTTGTGTAGTGTTCTAAATGAGCGAGAGTAACAAAATATCTAAGATGATAGAGATTCATAAAGTCTGACACCTTCCTTATAAAAATTTGTATCTTCCCATTTAATCTGGTTCCTTTTATATCTGTTTGAGGGATAAATACGCAATAATGCTTATTGATAATCATATCGTAACATGAAGTGTAAATAAAATCTATAAACAAAATGCATGGATTATGATAGAATTACTGATTTGTCATTTATTTAACAAGCGGATATAATAAAAATAGAAAATATAACAAGATTGAACAGCTAAATCCAAAGGATTATATTCAATTTTTACAATGGAGGAAGAATTATGTCAAAGAAAAACCCAATCACAGTAAGTTCATGGACACTTGGAGATCAGTGTAAATTTGAAGATCGTGTAATCGCTGCAAAGGAAGCAGGATATGAAGGAATCGGTCTTCGCGCAGAGACTTATGTTGATGCATTGAATGAAGGACTTCATGATGAAGACATTCTTGCAATTCTTGACAAACATGACATGAAAGTAACAGAGGTAGAGTACATTGTTCAGTGGTGTGAGGAACATCGTTCTTATGAGCAGAAATACAAAGAGCAGATGTGTTTCCATATGTGCGAACTCTTTGGAGTAGGTCACATTAACTGTGGACTGATGGAAAACTATTCTGTTGAGTACACAGCACAGAAATTAAAAGAGCTTTGCCAGAGAGCAGGAAAATACATCATTGGTGTTGAGCCGATGCCATACAGCGGAATTCCGGATCTTAAGAAAGGCTGGGAAGTTGTAAAAGCTTCTGGATGCGACAACGCAATGCTCATTCTTGATACATGGCACTGGGTAAGAGCAGATCAGTCATATGATATCCTTACACCGGAGATCGCCAAGAAAGTTATTTCTATCCAGATCAATGATGCTTATGAAAGACCATATGCAGCACCTATTTTAAGAGATGAGTCTATGCATGATCGTCTTGCACCGGGAACAGGAGCAAAGGATACAGCAGGATTTGTTAAGATGATCAAAGACGCAGGAGTTGATCCGAAGGTTGTTGGTGTAGAAGTTATTTCTGATGCAATCCTTGGAAAAGGACTGAAAGAAGCAGCTGCTTATACATATGAAAATACAGAGAAAGTATTAAAAGAAGTTTGGCCAGAGATGGTAGACTAATTTGAAAAACAGATGATGCCAAAGAGAGAGGTAAAATGATGAAATTCAAAAATATGTTTTCTCCGATTCAGATTGGACCTATGACAGTTAAGAATCGTTTTGTGGTTCCACCGATGGGAAATAATTTCGCAAATTCAGACGGAACATGGAGTGACGAATCTGTGGCTTACTATGGTGAGCGTGCAAAAGGTCAGTTTGGTTTGATTACAATTGAAGCGACTGTAGTACATAAAGGGGCTAAGGGCGGTCCTAAGAAACCATGTCTTTACGATGACAACAGCATTGAAAGCCTGAAGAAAATTACAGATGCCTGTCATGCAGAAGGTGCAAAGGTATCTATCCAGCTTCAGAATGCAGGACCGGAAGGAAATGCAAAGAATGCAGGAGCACCGATTCAGGCTGCTACAGCAATCGCATCAGCAGATGGAAGAGACATTCCGGAAGAAGTATCTACAGAAAAAGTGTACGAGCTTGTAAAAGGATATGGTGAAGCAGCAGAACGTGCAATGAAAGGTGGAGCAGATGCAGTAGAGATCCACATGGCACACGGCTATCTTGTAAATTCATTTATGTCACCAAGAACAAATAAGCGTGTTGATGAGTTTGGCGGAAACTTTGAGAACAGAATGAGATTTTCACGTCTCATCATTGAAGAAGTAAAGAAGAAAACAGAAGGAAAGATTGCTGTTCTTGCACGTATTAACAGTACAGAAGACATGTTTGGCGGACTTGATAATCACGATATGTGTGCAGTTGCTTCTTATTTAGAAGATTGCGGAATCGATGGTCTTCACGTATCCCGTGCAGTACATTTAAAAGATGAGTATATGTGGGCTCCGACAGGAATTCACGGCGGATTCTCTGCAGAGCTTGTTGCAAATATCAAGAAATGTGTTTCTATTCCGGTTATTACAGTCGGAAGATATACAGAACCACAGTTTGCAGAGCAGATCATTAAAATGGGAAATGCAGATTTAGTAGCATTTGGACGTCAGTCACTTGCAGATCCACACACACCACAGAAAGCAATGGAAGAAAGACTGGAAGATCTTACACCATGTATCGCCTGTCTTCAGGGCTGTGTTGCCAATATGTATGCAGGTAAACCGATCTGTTGTCTTGTAAATCCGGTACTTGGACATGAAAAAGAAGGACTGCCGAAGGCTGAGAAGGCGAAAAAAGTTTACGTGATCGGCGGTGGTGTAGCAGGTATGTGTGCTGCATTTACAGCGAAGAGACGCGGACATGATGTGACATTATTTGAAGCTACAGATAAGCTTGGCGGTAATATGAGACTGGCTGCATATCCACCGGGAAAAGGTGATATCACAGGCATGATCAGAAGCTACATTGTAAAATGTGAAAAAGCCGGAGTTAATATCAAGCTGAATACAAAAGTAACTGCACAGATGTTGAAAGAAGATACACCAGATGCAGTAATTCTCGCAACAGGAGCTGAGACTTTAGTACTTCCATTTATCAAAGGTATTGAAAACCCGGATATCGTATATGGTGTTGACTGCCTGGAAGGAACACGCCCGGTAGGACATAAAGTCTTAGTTGTTGGTGGCGGTATGGTAGGTGCAGAGACAGCAGACTTCTTAGCAGAGCAGGGACATGAAGTAGCCATTATCGAAATGAGAGATGCGATCGGACCGGATGTGATCCATGAGCACAGAATTTTCCTTATGGAAGCATTTGAGAAATATGGCATCAAACAGATTACAAGTGCAGCTGTATCAGAGATCTTCTCAGATGGTGTAAGCTACAAAAATGCAGCAGATAAATCAGACGAGACGATCTACGAGGCAAGAGGATTCGACACAGTTGTTCTTTCTATGGGATTCAGCTCACGTTATACACACCGTGATGGACAGAACGTAGTTTATGATTTCGCAGAAGAATTAAAAGACATCGTACCAGAAGTCCACATGGTAGGTGACGCAGTAAGAGCACGCCGTGCACTGGATGCTACAAAAGAAGCATATGAGGTTGCATTGAATTTATAAATGAAATTATATCAGGAGGATTAGAATCATGGAAAAAAGAATTTCTGGACACACAGGCTTAATGGGATTATTTGGATCACCGGTTGGACATTCAGGATCACCGGCAATGTACAACTTCAGTTTCCAGCATGACGGATTAGATTATGCATATCTGGCATTTGATGTAACAGAGGAAGAAATGCCAAAAGCATTTGAGGCAATTCGTTTATTCAACATGCGCGCCGGTAACTTTACAATGCCATGTAAAAATATTGCAGCAAAGTTAGTTGATAAACTTTCTCCGGCAGCAGAGATCATCGGAGCATGTAACGCATTTGTAAATGATAACGGTGTGATTACAGGATACATTACAGATGGTGTTGGATTCGTTAAAAATCTTGAGATCAACGGTGTATCTGTAAAAGATAAAAAGATCGTTGTACTTGGTGCCGGTGGAGCAGCTACAGCTATTCAGGTTCAGTTAGCATTAGACGGAGCAAAAGAAGTTAACATTTTCAATGTGAAAGATAAATTCTACGAAAGAGCAGAAGGAACAAAGGCTAAATTAGCAGAAAAGTGTCCGGACTGTGTTGTCACTGTAGATGATCTTGCTGATAAGGCTAAACTGGAAGAAGAGATCAAAACTTGTGATATTCTTATCAATACAACGATTATGGGAATGAAACCACACGAGGATGTAACTCTGGTTGATAAATCTTTATTCCGTAAGGATCTTGTTGTTGCAGATACTGTATACAATCCGGAGAAGACAAAGATGATCCTTGAAGCAGAAGAAGCAGGATGCAAAGCAATCGGTGGTGCAGGAATGCTTCTGCAGCAGGGAGCAGTTAACTACGAACTGTTTGTTGGAAAAGAGATGCCACTTGCTGAGTATCAGGAATTTCAGAAGGCTCAGGCCAAATAATTACATTCACAAAAGGAGAATGATGGAATGAGAGCAAAGAAATATTTGTGGTCTATCCTCTGTGTCTATTTTTGCTATTTAACACATGGTATTCAGGCTATTATTTTAAGTCAGAACAACGTAAACTTTGCAAAACAGTGGGGATTCAATATGGCAGACCCACAGTCAGCAGCATATGCGGCAGGTCTTGCAGCGGTAAGTACAGCAGTTGCATGGACAGGCTTTGGTAAATTCGTCAGCGTCTGGATCGGTGGAGAGATTTCGGATCATGTGGGACGTAAAAAATTAATGATCGGTGGAGCAGCATTATATATTATATGCTTCCTTGGATTCTTATTTACAAAAAGCGCATTAGTCGCTTCCGTATGTGGATTTGTTTCAGGAGTTGCAACATCCGGTTTCTGGGATGCATCAGGATATCCGGCTGTACAGGAAGCTTATCCGGCAGCACCTGGATCTGCACTGATCGGAATCAAATTCTTTGTTTCTGTTTCCGGTATGATTTATCCATTCCTGGTTGTTCATAACGCAAACAGCGGAAACTGGAAATTAAATGTTATTATTCCGGTTGTAATGTCAATTGTTTGTCTGGTACTTGCAATTATTGCACCGTTTGCTTATGACGATCAGAAGAAAGTATCAGAAGGAAAGAAAGACAAATCCGACAATGCAGTGCAGGCAGAGATTGATGCAGCTAAGGCTGCAATGCTTGTAAAGCCAAATAAATTTATCGTATTTCTCGTAATGTTTTATGCGTTCCTTTGCATGGCGATCATGTATGGTGCGCAGCAGTATACAAAAGCATTTGGACTTTCCGTATGTGGACTTTCCGAGATTCAGGCAGCAGGTATGACTTCTATTTATACGATCGGATCTATCTGTGCAGTACTTTTCTGGGCGTTCATGATGGCAAAATTAAAATGGAGCCCGCTGAAGGTTGTCCTTATTGATTCTATCTGTACAGCAGTTGCACTTATGGGAGTACTGTTTATCCATCAGGTAGCAATCATTTACATCGCGATCGCAATGCTGGGATTCTTCGCAGCAGGAGGTGCTCTTCAGACAGGTCTTGCAGTTGTTCAGTTATTTAACCCAGGACCGAAGGGAAGAAATACTGGTATTTATTACACATTTATGGGTGCGGCAAGCTACCTGATTCCGGTAGTGGCAGCACAGCTTACAAAATCATCAGGCGAGGCCAGTGCAGTATACAGCCTCATGATCATGTTATTAGTATTTGCAATCCTTGCTATTTTAAGTTCTCTCTACTTGGTAGCACAGCACAAAAAAATCTTTGGAAAAAGTGCATTATAACCAATAACATAGTAACAATCTCAATTCATATGAAAAAATTGGACTGTTGTTCCAAAAGATGTTATCATCAAGAAGAATGCAGTCCCTTTTTTTGAGATTAAATTGTTAAAAAAAAGACACTTGTAAATCGGAAAATGAAGGAGGAGCTTAAAAGATGAGTCCGAAAAGAACAAGAAAAGCCAACGAACTTCCCTATATTCCACTCGGCCCATTTCAGTGGCGTATTCCGGGAATTCATTACAAATTAGAATATGTAGAATTTTTTCAAGGTTTGATCCTTGGCGCTACTGCGTTAAGTTCGATTCCGTATCTGACGGATAATCTCGGACTTCCGTATGAACTCGCATGGAGTTGTGTTATCATTGAAGTATTTATGTACATGCTTCATGGATGGTTAGGAGATCCGGTTGTCCCAGGATGGATCACACCGACATTACCATTTACACTGGCATATTTAAATGGATTTCCAAAAGGACCGGAGCGTATTCAGGCAATGATCGCATTGCAGCTGCTTGTTGCATTTGTATTTATATTTATGGGAATTACCAAGCTTGCAGATAAATTTGTGAACGGTGTGCCGAATTCGATCAAAGGCGGTATCCTGATCGCAGCACCGATCACAGTATTGCAAGGACAGCTCTCAGATGGAAGCCAGCTGATGACTGCGCCAATCGCAACACTTTCCGGTACATTGTTACTTGCGTTTTTGAGTTTTTCACCGTTCTGTGAAAAGAACAGAGAAAAATATAAAATATTGGATATCATGGCAAAATATGGAAACTTATTCCCATATCTGATCGCTATGTTAGCAGGAGTATTGCTTGGAGAATTGTCAAAACCGGTTCTCGAGCTTGGAACGATCATCCGAATTCCTGACTTTAGTAATATTTTCCATACCGTCAGCATTTTTGCAGTCGGATTTCCTCCGATTTCGAAATTCATAAGTGCAATTCCGTTGGCGTTGATCTGTTATGTACTTGCGTTTGGAGATTTTGTTACATCACAGACTTTGGTAGAGGAAGCACAGGACAGCAGAAGTGACGAATATATTGACTTTAATTCAAGCAGATCAAACCTGATCAGTGGTCTTAGAAACCTGATCCTTGCAATTTTTGCACCGTTCCCACCACTGGCAGGTCCGCTTTGGATTGGTATGACCGTATCTGTTGCAATGCGTTATAAAGAAGGAAAGAAAGCGATGAAATCTCTGATCGGTGGAATGAGTTCTTTCCGTATGGCAACATTTATCAGTGTTATTTTAGTGCCGGTCGTATCATTCATGAAACCAATCATGGGCGTGGGTTCTGCGATTACTTTGTTATTCCAGGCATATGTATGTGCAAGAATCGGTATGGATTATTGCAAGACGAGTACAGATAAAAGTATTGCCGGAGTAATGGCAGCAGTGCTTGCATTCAAGGGTTCCGGATGGGCTTTGCTTGTAGGTTTTGCAATGAACATCTTACTGTCTAATATGGAATTTCAGAAGAAGAAATTAGAGATCTCAGAGACAGAACAAAATTAATAAAAGAATTAGATATGGGATTCAACGGGAGCAGTTAGTCTAGAAAATAGATTAGCTGCTTTTTTGGTGTAAAAAGCAGCCTTAAACAAACGTAAGCACTATATTCTTGATTTTCAGATAATGCGATTCATAAATTACAATTTTCCCATGCTCGGTTACAATCAGTCCCTCCTCGTACAGACAGTCTAAATGTCTGTATAGCGTACGAAGGCTGATGTTAAGCAGCTGAGCCAATTCTTCTTTTGTTGTTTTGACGATGACAGGAAATTTCTGATTTTCACAACATCGAAATAGATGAAGCAATAACCTGTCTTTTGTATTATTTAAAAGTAAATATTCATTTTCATCCAAAATTCGTTCAACTAATAAGGACAAATGCTTAAGGCTGAGCACTCCGAATTCAGGATCTCTTGAAAGTTGATCCAGATATGTTTGTATAGGAATACGAATATAGGAACAATCAGAAGCACAGCGAATCGTTGCTGTGTGTCTGTTTAATGTAGGATGTACAGCTTCAAATAAGCCGTAGATTTCTATAGGTTTGCAGGCTACGGCAGTCAATAATTTTCCGGAAGGACTGTATTTTTCAGAATAACAGGCGCCTTTTAAAAGTATATAGACATATTTCGAAGGCATATCATTATAAATAAGACAATCATTCTTGGAGGCATGCTCAATTTTTAGCCCTGCCTGATCAAGTAAATCTAAAAAAGTTTTAGATTCTAAACTTTTTTCTAAAAATTTTTCTGCATATTCAACAATTTTTTTTAGATCTCCGGACATTTTTTGTTCCTTTCTTCTAAAAACATGCCAAATGGCATTTTTTTAAATTCCATCCTAATGATATCATAAAGGCCATAAGAGGACAATAAATTTCAACCGTTGTTTCAGTATTAAATTATTTGGGAGGTATTGCCATGTTAAACATTACTAATTTAAAAGAAACTGTGGAATCGATCATAACAAATAGTGCATTTACGCATGAGCAGGCTATGATCGCGTTATCGGATGTGCCATTGTCTTATGTGGAATTTTTCGAAACTACAAATGAGTTTAGAGAATTGTGTGAGGCGGGATGTTTGTGCAGAATGGCAGAAGGAAATGTCACATATCAACCGAGATATATTCTTCCGGATTATGAAAAATTAATGAGAGAAGGATGCAAATTCTTACGTTTGGATCCACCTGAAAATTTATTCGAAGCGATTCAGACATTGGAAATCTTTTATCGTCATGTCCCATCAGTTACACATTATCCGGTTTACCTGGGATCTGTAGATAAATTGCTGGAACCATTCATGGATGATGAGAATGCATATAAGCTGATCAAAAGCTTCCTGATCTTTTTAGACCGCTCAATTCCGGATTCTTATTGCCACATGAACTTAGGACCTGAAGCAACAAGGGCAGGTGAGATGATCGTTGAGATTGAAACAGAATTGAAAAATGCAATTCCTTCAATCACACTGCTTTATGATCCGGATATAACACCGGATGATTTTGCAGAAAAATGTGTGATCTGTGCATTGAATTGTGCGAAGCCAAGTTTTGCAAATCACAAAATGTATCGCAAGCTGTATGATGGCGCTTATGGAATTGCAAGTTGTTACAACGCTTTACCGATAGCAGGCGGCTCCTTTACATTATCTCGTGTTGTTTTAAGTAGACTGGCAGAACGTGCAAAAGACAGTGAGCATTTCTTAGAAGATTTGTTGCCGCGCGCAGTAAAAGAACTGTGTGGATATATTGAAAATAAAATCGAATTTTTGGTAGAAAAGAGTCATTTCTTTAAATCAAATTTCTTAGTACAAGAGGGATTTGTTAAGGTTGAAAATTTCACCGGCATGTTTGGTGTTGTAGGTATGAATGAGTGCGTAAACACATTGATGGAAAAAGAGCATAAATCTGACCGTTATGGATATAGCGAAGATGCAGATCAGCTGGCCATCCGAATCCTGGAAAAACTTCAGGAATGTGTAAATTCTTTCGAGAGTAAATATTGTGATTGTACAGAGCACCATTTCCCATTACATGCTCAGGTTGGAATAGACAGTGACTATGATATCAGTCCGGGAGCACGTATTGCGATTGGATCGGAGCTTCCGCTACATCAGCATTTACATCACTGTGCGAAAGTACATCATTACTTCCCATCAGGTGTGGGAGATATCTTCCCGTTTGATGAAACCGCAAAAAGAAATCCGGATGCTGTTTTAGATTTGATCAAGGGTGGCTTTAAAGAAGGAATGCAGTATTTTTCAACCTATTCATCTGATTCAGATGTTATCAGGATTACAGGATATTTAGTGAAAAAGTCGGATATTGCTAAATTAGATAAAGGTATTGCAGTTCCTCAGGCAAATGCAAAATGGGGATATTACGAAGTGAAAAACAGTAAGATCTATGAAAGAAAGGTGCGGAGCTTAAATGGCGATTGTGAATAAAATTATTCATAGCAGTGTTGTAGACGGACCGGGAAACAGAGCAGCTGTTTTTTTACAAAAATGTAATTTTAAATGTTCTTACTGTCACAATCCGGAGACAATCGGACAATGTGTTCAATGTGGTGCATGTGTTGAGAAGTGTCCAACCAAAGCACTTTTCCAGGAAGACGGAAAGATTGTATGGGATGAAGATAAATGTTGTGAATGTGATACTTGCATCCATACATGTCCTCATATGTCTTCGCCACGAGTGAAAGATTATACAGCGGAACAGATTATGGAACAGATTGCACCGGATCTTCCATATATAAGAGGAATTACGGTGTCAGGCGGTGAATGTACCCTGCAAAGAGATTTCCTGGCTGAGTTATTTTTATTAGCGAAGCAGCAAGGATTATCAACATTAATTGATAGTAATGGCAGTTATGATTTTTCACAGGATGCAGAGCTTATGAATGTTTGTGATGGTGTGATGTTGGATGTTAAAGCATTTGATTGCGATGCACATAAGAAATTAACCGGTATGAGTAATGAGCAGGTTCTGAAAAATGCAGTTTACTTAGCTGAACATGGAAAGCTTGAGGAGATTCGTACAGTTATAGTACCGGATCAACTGCCGAATGAAGATACTGTTTTTCAAATCACAAAATTGCTGAAGCCGTATTTAGATAAAAAACAAATTCGATATAAAATAATCGCTTATCGTCAGTTTGGAGTTCGTTCTCCATATGATCAGATTTTCAGGACTCCATCATCCAATGAAATGATGAAATACAAAAAAATCGCGGAGGATAATGGATTTGAAAATATTATTTTGATATAGTAAAAGGAGGGAAAAGATGAAGATTTGTATTGATTGCGATCCGGGTGTAGATGATTCTTTAGCTATATTATTTGCGCTGGCAAGACCGGATGTAGAAGTTGTTGGCATTTCTACAAGTGTTGGAAACGTGACAGCAAAGCAAGGCGCTGACAATGCGTTGAGAATCTTAAAATTAGCAGGAATGGAGCATAAGATTCCGGTATGTGTCGGGGCTGAACAACCGTTGAATGGAGATGAGGTTGATTTCCCGGAATTTATTCATGGGAAAAATGGAATCGGTAATGTTGAATTACCACCATCCGATCAAAAACCTGTTGATATGGATGTATGTGATTTTCTGTATCAGATAGCTTCTGAAAATGAAGGCGAACTGGTGTTAGTCACATTAGGACGAATGACCAATATTGCAAAAACAATCGAACGTTATCCGGATTTCGCCGGAAAGATTAAAAAGGTTGTGTCCATGGGCGGAACGGTTTTGGCTACAGGAAATGTTTCTCCGGTTGTTGAAGCTAATATCGGAGGAGATCCTGAGGCAGCTGATATTGTAGTACAGACACCATGGGATATGACAATGGTAGGATTGGATGTAACATTAAAGACAATCTTAAGAAAAGAAGACTTAGAATATGCAGAAAAATATTGCAGAGAAGAGTGCAAAGAGCAGATGTATTTCTTAAGAGAAGAGATGGAGTGGTATATGCAGGGCGCAAGACAGCAGAATTGGATGAGAGAATGTTGTCCGCTTCATGATCCGCTGGCAATGATCGTAGCGGTAGATCCAAGTGTGGTAAAGACACACAGATGTGTTACCAGAATAGAATGTGAAGGTGCATATTGTAAAGGAATGGTCGTAACAGACTTAAGAGAATATCCAATTGATGGAGAATATGTAAATCATTGTATGGAAGTTGATTCCAAAAAAGTTTTAGACACTTTGTTCGCGGCGTTTTATTAAAAAGTATTAAGAAGAAAAAAAACGTATTCTACGAGGAGGAAATAAAATGAGAAAGATGAAAAAATGGTTGGCACTTATGGTAGCAGGTATGATGACAGTAGGTTTAATGGGATGTTCAGGGTCATCAGATGAAGGAAAGAAAGAATCAGGTTCAGATAAAGCAGACATGAAAGTTGCTGTGGTTTTTGGCTTAGGCGGCCTGGGAGATCAGTCTTATAATGACCTTGCATATGAAGGTATGGAACGTGCAAAGGAAGAACTCGGCGTAGACTATGACTATGCTGAGCCAAAAGAAGTAACAGATTTTGAGACAATTCTTCGTGCGATGAGTGATTCAAACGAATATGAAGTAATCATTGGTGTTGGCTTTGATTCTGTAGATGCGTTTGAATCAGTAGCACCGGATTATCCGGATCAGAAATATGCTTCCATTGATTCATCTTTAGTAGGGGATAATATTGTAAGTTATTCCTGTAAAGAACAGGAAGGATCTTTCCTTGTAGGAGCGTTGGCAGCATATATGAAACAGGATGCAGCTACATATGGATTAGAAGATAATCATAAATATGGATTTGTAGGTGCACTTGAGAATGATATTATCAACCGTTTTGCAGCAGGATATCGTGCAGGAATCGAGTATGTTGATTCTGATGCAGATGTAGCAATCCAGTATGTAGGCGGAGATAATCCGTTTGGTGATACAACAACTGCAAAAGAAATTGCAACGACTCAGAAGAAGAAAGGTTATGACATCATTTTCCATGCAGCGGGCGGATCAGGTCTTGGTGTGTTTGCAGCAGCTCAGGAATCTGATTTCATTGCAATCGGTGCAAACTCAAATCAGAATATCATAGATCCGGATCATATCGTAGCAAGTATGTTAAAACGTGTTGATGTTGCAGCATATGATATTGTAAAAGCAGCACTTGAAGGAGATCTTCAGGTTGGAAGCGAAATGGTTTTAGGACTGGAAGATGAAGGAATTGGATATACATTAGATGGCAGCAATATTAAAGTTCCGGAAGATGTAGTAGAAAAATTAGAAGAGATAAAAGAGAAAATCATTGCTGGAGAAATTCAGATTCCGGTAGAACTGTAGGAAATAAGAAAAGAAGATGTTTGAAGTTTAAGCATCTTCTTTTTCATAAAATATCGAGGTGGCAAATATGTATGCTGTGGAAATGAGAAAAATTACGAAGCGCTTTGGTAGTTTTACTGCAAACGATCAAATCGATTTCTTAGTAAAAAAAGGTGAAATACACTGCCTGTTAGGAGAAAACGGAGCAGGAAAAACAACATTGATGAATGTACTGTTCGGTTTGTACAAAGCAGACGAAGGCGAATTAAAGATAAACGGTAAAGAGATTAAAAAACATTCTGCAAGAAATGCTTTTCAATGTGGATTAGGAATGGTTCATCAGCATTTCATGTTAGTGGATGCACTTACAGTATGGGAAAATGTTGTGATCGGAAATGAACCAGGAAAGTTCAGTATCAATAAAAAAGAAGCAATAAAAAAGGTTCAGGAGTTATCAGACAAATATCATTTCGATTTGAATGCAGAGGCTAAGGTTGCAGATTTGTCAATTGGTATGAAACAAAGAGTAGAGATTTTGAAAACTCTGTACCGCGGTGCAGAAATCCTGATTTTGGACGAACCGACAGCCGTATTAACTCCACAAGAAGTATTAGAGCTTTTGGATATTTTCAGAGATATCAGAAAACAGGGAAAGACGATTATCTTCATTACACATAAGCTGAATGAGACAAAAGCGGTATCGGATTCACTTACTGTATTAAGAGCCGGAAAATCGGTGTTCCAGGCAGCTACAAAGGATGTTACGGTAGAAATGCTTGCGAATGAGATGGTCGGACATGAGGTTTCTTTCCATTTGGAGCGTAAGAAACAGGATGCAGGTGAAACGATATTATCAATCGAGAATGTAAAGTTGCTTGAAAATGCGTCCAATACAGTTTCACTTGATGTTCATGCCGGGGAAATCCTTGGAATTGCAGGAGTTGAAGGGAATGGACAGATGCAGTTGGAAGAGATGATCATGGGACTGCAGAAGTGTAAAGAAGGAAAGATTTCCATCAAGGGAGAAGATATTACAGAATGTCCAACGAAAAAGCGTTTGGGACTTGGTATGAGTTATATTCCTTCTGAAAGACATCAGCGTGCAATCCTTCCAGGATTTTCAATCTTAGAAAATTATCTATTGGGAAATCAGAATGATCCGAAATATGTTCAGCATGGCTGGATTAATTTCAAGACATTATCTGAGACAACAAAAAAATTAATGGAAAAATATGATGTGCGTGCGGTGGATGAAAAGCAGAGTATAGGATCTTTGTCAGGCGGAAACCAGCAGAAGATGGTTTTGAGTCGAGAAGTAGAAAAAGATTCTGATTTCATTCTGGTCTGCCAGCCGGTCAGAGGTCTGGATATAGGAGCAATCAATTATATTCATGAAATCTTGTTGGAACTGAGGAATCAAGGAAAAGCTATTTTACTGATTTCAGCAGAACTTACAGACATTTTCCAATTATGTGATCGTATTGCGGTTATGTACAAAGGAGAGGTCATGGCACTTGGAAAAAATGAAGAATTTACAAATGAGTCAATAGGTCTGCTAATGGCTGGTCAAAGGGGCGTGGAATCATAATGGAAAAACAAACTGTAAAAAAACAAAAAGTATTTTTAAGTCTTGAACAATTATACTTATCAATATTTGCAATTATTTTATCCTTATTAATTACTGCATTGATCATGCTTGTATCAGGGGAAAATCCAATCAATGCATTTCAGGCACTGCTAGCAGGCGCTTTAGGATCTAAAACTGCGATTGCGACAACATTAGGCAAAACAGTACCGTTATTATTTGTTGGTATGGCATGTGCATTTTCTAACAAAGCAGGCTTATTTAATATCGGATGTGAAGGCCAGCTTTATATCGGAGCATTGACAGCAACAGCGACAGCGTTGGCAATGCAGGGGCTTCCTAGATTTCTTGTTATTCTTGTATCGTTTTTAACAGGAATGATGTCCGGAGCACTGGTTGGAGGATTCAATGGCCTTTTAAAGGCAAAGCTGAATATTAATGAAGTACTTGTGGCAATCATGCTGAACTATATTATGAAGTTTTTCGCAAGCTACTGTGTACATGGTCCGATGAAAGATCCGAAATCCAAAGTTATGCAATCACCTTCGATCGGTCAGGAATATATGCTTACGAAAATCCTGCCAAAATCTCAGCTGACTACAGCATTGATTCTGGGATTGATCCTGGCAGCACTGTTATATGTATTTATCAACAAAACAAGAGCAGGTTTTGCACTTCGTGCAGTTGGAGAAAATGGTTCTGCGGCACAGGCAGCAGGAATCAGTATGGTTAAGACAGTTATTATTACGATGGCAGCCAGTGGAGCGATTGCAGCATTGACAGGAGTTACGGAAGTATTCGGAAAAACAGGAAAGTTCGTAGACGGATTTTCTCCTGGATATGGATTCACAGGAATCGCGGTTGCTGTATTAGGTAATAACCATCCGGTTGGAGTTATCTTGAGTGCACTTTTATTTGGAATTTTAGAATCAGGTGCAATGACAATGAGTTATGTGGCCGGCGTTTCAACAAGTATGATCAAAGTGATGCAAGGTCTGGTTATTCTATTCGTAGCGACTCCGGAATTAGTTGCATTCATGAAGAGAAGGAGGGCGAAATAATGGAAAATTTAGCACATCTTTTTTCTATGGATATGGTCATGGTTACTTTGCGAATGGCCATTCCCTTAATTCTTGCTTCAATTGGAAGTGTAATCTGTGAAAGAAGTGGTATCATTAACCTCGGAATTGAAGGTATGATGCTGATGGGTGCAATTGGAGCCGTTATGGGGACTGCTTTTACATCAGTTCCTTGGCTTGGAGTTGCACTTGCGATTATTATGGGCGGATTATTCGGACTTTTACATGCGGTTTTATGTATCAAATATCATACAAACCAGGCGGTCAGCGGAGTTGGAATTAACATTTTTGCTTCTGGATTGACATTGGTATTATGTAAAGTGATTTGGAATAAAGAAGGTCTGAGTGAAGAAGTTGCTCAGATTCCGACGATTACAATCCCTGGATTGAGTAAGATCCCTGTTCTGGGTGCATTGTTCACTAATCAGTCGCCGTATTTGTATATTACACTTTTTATAGTTTTTATCTCATGGTATATCATGTTTAAAACAAAAGCAGGCTTGAGACTTCGTACGATAGGAGATCATCCGAAGGCGGCTGCAACAGCCGGAGTAAATGTTAAAAAATACAGATATGTTTCTGTTATTTTGTGTGGAATGTTGTGCGGTTTAGCCGGTTCTTATCTTTCAATTGTTCAGAGTAATCTGTTTGTAAAAGAAATGGTTGCAGGTAGGGGATATATTGCGCTGGCAGCAACGATCTTCGGAGGATGGAATCCTTTGGGATCATTCTTTGCAAGTCTTCTGTTTGCATTTTCACAGGCAATTAGAATTACAATGGAATTTGATATTCCGGAGCAATTCTTGCAGATGCTTCCATATGTATTAACAATGATTGTTTTAGTTCTTGCAGGTGGAAAATCAAAAGGACCGCAGGCATCCGGAGATATAAAAGATTGATGGAACGTTGAATGTATAGGAGGCACATAGTTATGAAAATTGCAGTTGTTGGAAGTATTAATATTGACCAGTCAGTTGAGACAGATAGAATTCCGCGAAAAGGTGAAACAATAGCAGGACAATCATTGAAATACACTCCGGGAGGAAAAGGCGCTAATCAGGCTGTTGCGATGGGAAGGTTAGGAGCAGAAGTAGTATTTTTTGGCTGTGTCGGAGATGATGCGAATGGAAAAGCAATGCTTGAAAATTTGGAATCACAAGGAGTATCTACAACACATATCCAAACGATAGAAAATGTTCCTACAGGAATTGCTTTGATCACAGTTGGGGATGATGATAATACAATCATTATTGTCAGTGGTGCAAATCATTATGTGGATAAGCCGTATATTGATAAAATCAAACATTACCTGACAGAGTTTGACCTGGTTGTCTTACAAAATGAGATTCCGAAAGAAACGAATCTGTATGTGATAGATTTTTGTAACCAGAATCATATTCCTGTACTTTTTAACCCGGCACCAATCGAAGGGGTGGATATGGATATTATTGAAAAGGTTACTTATTTTACACCAAATGAGCATGAAGCAGAATTACTTTTTCAGACAAATGATTATGAGGAATTAGTAAAAAAATATCCGGAGAAACTTCTGATTACAATGGGTGAAAAGGGTGTACTTGTGCAGTTGAATGACGGAGAGACATTGACTGTTCCGGCAAGAAAGACAAAGGTTGTCGATACAACAGGAGCAGGAGATACATTAAACGGAGCATTTGCAATGCAGATCGCAGGCGGAGCATCCGTTAAGGATGCATTACAATTTGCAAATGTTGCCGCAAGTCTGTCTATTGAAAAGTTCGGAGCACAGGGCGGAATGCCTACTTATGAAGAAGTTGTTAATGTATTGATGAAATAAGATTCTGAAGCAACCTGAGTTAAGAAAATAGAAAAATGATTGTAGGAGAATTTTGTTATGGCCTTAGATAAAGAATTAAAGACATTAGGAAAGAAGCAGTACCATATACATTTAAAACCCGGAGATATCGGAAAATATGTATTATTACCGGGAGATCCGGCACGTTCAGACCGTGTTGCAAAATATCTGGATAATGCTGAATTTGTTGCTGAAAACAGAGAACATCGTACATTTACAGGATATTATAAAGGGGTAAAAATTTCCGTAACTTCCACTGGTATGGGATGTCCTTCTGCTACAATCGCAGCAGAAGAACTGATGAATATTGGTGCAGAATGTTTGATCCGAATCGGAAGCAGTGCAGCGTTACAGGATGACATTAAAATCGGAGATTTGATGATTTCTACAGGTTCTATGAAAAATGAAGGGACAAGCCGCTTTTATGTACCGGATTGTTTCCCATCTGTACCGGATTTTGATTTAACTCGTGAGATTATTGATACTGCAAGAGAGATACAGCCGCAGCTATCCGGAAAAGTGCATTATGGAATCAATGCTTCTGATGATGCTTTTTATGGTGAGACAGAGGAGTGGATTCAGAAATTATCCGGCTTAGGTTGCTTAAATGTAGAAATGGAAAGTTCTGCTCTTTATACAGTTTGTCACCGTAGAAAGAAACGTGCTGCTATGATCAGTGCAGTTTCTGGAAATCTGGTCACAGGTGATGTGATTTATGAAAATGTAAATGAGGGACTTGTAAAAGGTTGGGACGAAGAAATTAAGATTGTGTTAGAAGCAATTTATCGTTTCGAGCAAAAACTGCAGGCAGAAACTATTTAAAAGCCAATTCACTTTTAACAGTTTTTAGCCCTTCAAATAGCTGCATTCTTTTGGGAATGCGGCTATTTGTTTTTTAACTTACAGGAAGAGTTTTTTAGCGGTAAACCATCATTGCATAAATAATGTTGATAAGATTATAATAGAAGATATACAGAAGACGAGGAGGGATTCAGTGAAACGAAACAAAAGACAATTGTATGTAATGATTTTTGTTTTTACAATTATTGCGCTGGCCTATACTTGCCGTATGCTGGATATGTATGATATAGGCAGCGGTTATCCGGGGGATGTCCGCGCGGCGCTATATATACTTCTACTTGCTTTGTGGGGATATTCTATTGACCGGCGTATCATTCAGAAGCCGGTACTGCACTGTCTGCGCCTGACAGATGCACTGATGTTGCTCTGGCTTATCCTGCGGACACTTAAGTATGAAGTGGTTACGGATCTGACAGTGGCGAGGTATCTATGGTATTTATATTATTTGCCAATGCTGTTTATCCCGTTGCTGGGGGTATATATTGCGATGTCTCTGGGAAAGTCAGAGGAGTATCGTCTGAGTGGAAAGACACAACTGTTGACAATTATTCCTGCACTACTTTTTTTATGTGTTATTACCAATGATCTTCATCAAAAAGTATTTACATTTAAAAGCGGAATTCCGGGAAATCCAGGTAATGGACCATATTATCACAATGTGTTGTATTTTTTCTGCCTTGCCTGGATGGTGGGCTGCATGATATTTACAGTTGTTCATATATTTAAGAATAGCCGTGTTTCAAATGTAGGAAAAAGACGGGGGATGCCATTTGTATTTTGTTGTGTGACAATTTTGTATGGAGTGCTTTATCTGATCGGAATTCCACAGGTACGTTATGTGTTTGGGGATATGAATGTGATGAACTGTCTGATGTATATGGCCATTTACGAAAGCTGCATCCATTGCAGGATGATACAGTCTAACTCTGGTTATATTGAACTGTTTGAGGCAACAACATTGGCGGGCTGCATTGCAGATAAAGATGGGCAGATTGTTCTTCGTTCCCGTGCGGCAGCAGAAGATCTGGTCTGTCCCAGGGAGGGACAGACAATACTTACGCCGGATGGAATGCGTATCTCATCAGCACCGATCAGAGGAGGCTTTGTTGTATGGAGTGATAATGTACGTCCATTAATGGAACTTCGAGCCCGGTTGAATGAAAATAAATTGGAGATGGAGAAGAACAAAAAGAAACTCCAGGATGCTTATCTTGTACAGAAGAGGCTGTATGAACTGACGGAAAAGAATCGTATTTATGATGAACTGGAAGTGAAGTTCAAAGAACAGACAGATCAGATACGTCAGCTGCTCGAACAATGTAAGAACGCTGATCCATGTGAGACGCGGAAATTCTTGAAAGAGATATTGCTGATCGGCACATACATTAAGCGTAGAGCAAATCTGTATTTTTTAAGCGAAGAATATGAAATACTGCCACAGCAGGAGTTACGACTGACGGTTGATGAAGCAGTCCGGGCAATGACCGCCTGTGGTACAGAATGTGGAGTGCTCTATCGTACGACAAAACCGATGCGTTCAGCAGATGTTGTGCGTTTGTTTGAATTGCTACATGTCGTGGCGGAGAAGACGATAGGAGAATTACAGTCATTGTTTATCTCTGTATCTGATGATGAAATGAATTTATCTGTGGAATGCAACACAGATCTGTCAGTGATAGCTTCACAGGAAGTGACAGTCTGTCAGGATGATGGACTGTGGCTGATTCGTACACAGATAGGAGGGCAGGACAATGCATAGATTGAAACATTTCGGGTTCAATGTAATTAAGGAAAGCTTTGATCAGCTTCCTTCCGGAGTCTGTTTTTTTAATTACAAGGGAGAGATTGTACTTTGCAACCGACAGATGTATCGTTTGAGCCAGTATTTATTTGACAGTGATATGCAACATCTCAGGGAAGTTGAGCAGGCACTTCGCTTTCCACCGGAGGGAGTTGTACTGCTTCCGGGGCTGGAGGGTACTTATCAGTTTCCGGATAAAAGTGTCTGGAGATTTGAAAAGACAGAAGTTACAGATCGTTATGGAGAGACTTATACACAGCTTACAGCCGCTGATATTACAGAAATACATCGAGTATTGGTACAGATTGCTGCTGATAATCGAAAACTTAACGAGGACGAAAAAAAACTGTTGGAGCTTTCTGAAAATGTTAAGGCAATTGTCAGAGAAAAGGAGCAGCTTGCAGCGAAGTCTGCCATGCATGACGGTCTTGCTGCAAGTCTTACCGTAACGAAGCAGTATCTTGCAGGAAATCTTGGAGAGATTGATATAGCAGTTGTCCTTCATGAATGGGAGAAAAGCATTGCTTTCCGTGATGCTGTTCTTTTATCTGAAAAAGAGAAGTTATTCGCTAATGCCAACAGCAGCGGAGTTTCCATTCAGATAAAGGGGGAAGAACCAACAGGAAGTGCGGCAGAATTAATGTATATGGCAATGCAGGTTTGTCTGAATAACGCAATCCAATATGCGAAGGCAACAGAATTGACAGTATGTATTCGGAAAAATGGAAATAAATATTCAGTGGTGATCCGTAATAATGGGAAGCCACCGGAGAAGGTGATCACAGAGGGCGGAGGTCTTACGAATCTGCGTCGCCGGATTGAAAAGTCAGGTGGTATAATGACTGTACATAGTCTGCCGGAGTTTTCTCTGGTGATGGATCTGCCAAAGACAGATAATGCAGAGAAAGGGGGAGAGGATAGCAGTGAAAAAAATATTAATTGTTGAGGATCAGGCGCTTGCGCGCATGTATCTTTGCACATGCGTTGAAAAATGTATAGATTGCGAAGTGGCAGGTACATTGACCCGTGCTGATGCTGCGCTCAGCCGATGCGGAGAAGGACATATAGACCTGATTCTGATGGATATTTGTACGGAGAGTGATTCTGACGGTCTGACAGCGGCTGAATCAGTCAAAAAGTTCTATCCCCGGATTAAGATCGTGATGGTCACTTCAATGCTTGAAGGACGTTTCCTGGATCGTGCAAGAAAGATCGGTGCAGATAGTTTCTGGTATAAGGACTCTCCTTCCGGAGATCTCATTGATGTGATTGAAGGAACACTTTCAGGAAAACATTTCTGGCCGGATAGTGTACCGGCAGTACAACTAGGAAAGGCACTTTCCTGCGACTTGTCAGATCAGGAGCTTGAGACTTTGCGCCTGCTGTGCGAAGGGAAGACAAACAGTGAGATTGCAGCAAAACTTCATGTGGCAGAATCTTCCGTCAGGACTTATATCAACCGTATGTTAGAGAAGACAGGATATTCAAATCGTAATCGTCTGATGGTAGCAGCAGTTGGTAAGCGTCTGGTTGTACCGGGAAATCAACTTGATGATTGAAAGAGAAAAATCTATTTGTCCTCACTTTCGAGGACAGACAGATTTTTTCTTTTTTGTTATAATACAATAAAAGGAAAGAACACATCGGATATGTCGTGAAAGGAAAGGGGGATGGTTTGATGCGGAAAATTGTGGTCGATATGCAGAATTTTCTGTTTGCTGATTCCATAGCGGCCGCATTCAGAAATTCAGATTATGAGATCGATGTGATTCGTACGGAGTCTCCGAAGGATACGGTTGAATTGTGTCAGGTGTACAAACCATTTGTTCTTATAATGGAAGTGACAGGTTATACCCCATGGAACCTCTGTGAGAGATTGAAGCTTCGTGATGAAGTAAAGAAAATGTGTCCCCACTGTAAAATTGCTCTCATTGTAGATTCCAATACGGAACGACAGGCAGCGATAGATATTCGGGATGCAAAGAAAAATGGTTTTATTGATCAGTTTTTCTACGGATCTATGACAGCTGAATATCTGATGGATCAGATTTATGCGATGTAAAAAGGCAACAGAAAACAAATCGTGATTTGTCTGTAGAACTTTAAAATACAGACAGATCATAAGTTGGAAAAGGAGGAGTCAATATGGGACTTATTAAAGCAGGTATGGGTGCACTCGGTGGAACATTAGCGGATCAATGGAAGGAATTTTTCTATTGCGAATCTATGCCGAAAGAAGTGCTCGTTACAAAGGGACAGAAGAGAACGACAGGTCGTTCTTCTAATACGAAAGGAAATGACAATATCATTTCTAACGGTTCCGGTATTGCCGTGGCTGATGGACAGTGTATGATCATTGTAGAACAGGGGAAGGTTGTAGAAGTCTGTGCAGAGCCTGGTGAATTTACATATGATACCTCAACAGAACCATCTATTTTCTCAGGCAATCTCGGCGAGAGCATCAAAGAGACATTTAAAACCGTAGGCAAGCGTTTTACTTATGGTGGAGATACAGGTAAGGATCAGAGAATTTATTACTTCAATACAAAGGAAATTCTGGAAAATCGTTTTGGTACAGCGAATCCGGTTCCGTTCCGTGTAGTAGACTCCAAGATCGGATTGGATATTGACGTATCAATCCGTTGTTCAGGTGTATATTCTTATAAGATTGTTGATCCACTGTTGTTCTACTCAAATGTATGCGGAAATGTAGAACAGGAATATTCCCGTGAAGAGCTTGACAGTACTCTTAAAACAGAATTTATCTCAGCCCTGCAGCCGGCATTTGGTCGTCTGTCAGAGATGGAACTTCGTCCAAATCAGATCGTAACACACAACACAGATCTTGAAAATGCCATGAATACTGCACTTTCAGAGAAGTGGGGTGCTCTTCGTGGACTGAAGGTTGTCAGTATTGCTCTTGGATCAGTTACTCTTCCGGATGAAGATGCAGAACTGATCAAACAGGCACAGCGTACAGCTATCATGCGTGACCCTACAATGGCAGCAGCTACACTTGTCGGTGCTCAGGCAGATGCGATGAAGACCGCAGCGGGCAACGAGGCAGGAGCTATGACAGGATTCATGGGCATGGGTATGGCAATGAACGCAGCAGGTGGCGGAATGAATGCACAGAATCTTTTCGCTATGGGACAGCAACAGCAGGCTCAGCAGGCAGCACAGCAGCAGGCGGCTCCGACACCACAGCCGACACCGGCACCGCAGGCAGCTCAGGCAGCAGGCGGATGGACATGTGCATGTGGTACCACAGTAACAGGTAATTTCTGTCCGAACTGTGGAGCAAAGAAACCGGAACCAAAACCGGAACCGGGCGCATGGAAATGCTCTTGCGGAGCTACGGTGACAGGCAACTTCTGTCCGGAATGCGGTTCTAAGAGACCGGCAGAGGATGAAGGCTGGACGTGTTCCTGTGGTGCAGTAAACAAAGGCAAATTCTGTACGAACTGTGGAGCAAAGAAGCCGGTAGGAGCACCGCTCTACCGTTGTGATAAGTGCGGATGGGAACCGGAAGATCCGAAGAATCCGCCAAGATTCTGTCCGGAGTGTGGAGATATCTTTGACGAGAACGACAGACAGTAACGGATGAGCAGCGGTTGGAAAATAACTGCCGGAAGCCCGGCACGGAAGAAAGGAGAATGAGTTATGGCAGGCTTGCAGGAATATAAATGTCCTTGCTGTGGCGGCGCAATCGCCTTTGACAGTAAGATTCAGAAGATGAAGTGTCCGTACTGCGATACCGAGTTCGAGATGGATGCACTCAAAGGTTATGATGCAGAGCTGCAGAATGAACAGACAGATGATATGGAGTGGGATACTTCCGCAGGCAGTGAATGGCAGGAAGGTGAAACAGATGGTTTACGCACGTATGTGTGTAAGTCCTGTGGAGGCGAGATTGTCGGAGATGCCAACATGGCAGCAACATCCTGCCCATTCTGTGATAATCCGATTGTAATGATGGGACAATTTGCGGGAGCATTAAAACCGGATCTGGTGATCCCGTTCAAATTAGATAAAAAGGCAGCAAAAGAAGGATTGAAGAAGCATCTGACCGGAAAACGTCTTCTGCCAAAGATCTTCAAGGATCAGAATCATATTGATGAGATCAAAGGTATTTACGTTCCATTCTGGCTTTTTGATACAAATGTAGATGCCACAGTCCGCTATCGGGCAACAAAGGTACGAATGTGGAGTGACAGTGATTATGATTATACTGAGACAAGTCATTTTATGGTTCACCGGGGTGGAAGCATTGGTTTTGAAAATGTTCCGGTAGATGGATCCACAAAGATGGCAGACGATCTGATGGAATCTATCGAGCCATTCAATATTTCAGGTGCGGTGGATTTCCAGACTGCTTATCTCGCAGGATATCTGGCAGATAAGTATGACGTAACTGCTGAACAAAGTATTGAACGTGCCAATAAACGTGTAAAACATTCTACAGAGGAAGCTTTTGCTGAGACGGTAAAAGGTTATGCTACAGTAACAACAGACAATAGCAGTGTACAATTTCATGGCGGAAAAGCAAAGTATGCACTGTATCCGGTATGGCTTCTGAATACGACATGGAACGGAAATAAATACACCTTTGCAATGAATGGACAGACAGGAAAGTTTGTCGGTGATCTACCGGTAGATAAAGGTGCGGCAGCACGCTGGACAGTGATGCTGGCAGCTGTATTCTCAGTTGTAACGTATGGTGCTGCATGGCTTTTGCACCTGATCGGACTGTTTTAGGGAGGTGTGGAAATGAAGAAAAGAATTTTATCGTTTATGACGCTCCTCATCCTCTGTCTAGGTCTTGCAGTTCCGGCTTTTGCGGAGGAAACAGAAGGATTCGCGAATGAATATCCTCGTGTCATCGACAATGCTGAGCTTCTGTCTGCAGATGAGAGGGAGCTGTTAACCAGTAAGTTAGATGAGATCAGTACGCGACAGAAGGTAGATGTGACGGTTGCCACAACCGATACACTGGATGGACTGACGGTATCTGATTATGCGGAACGATTCTACGAGTCTCATAATTATGGTTATGGACCAGACAAGGATGGAACAATACTTCTGATCAGCATGGAAGATCATGACTGGTATATGGCAACCTACGGATATGCTATTACAGCATTTACGGATGCAGGTATCCAGTACATAGAAGAAGAGATGACGGGGGATCTGTCTGATGGTGATTTTGCAGCAGCATTTGATACATTTGCTGAAGAGTGTGATGATTTTATTACGCAGGCAAAAACCGGAGTACCTTATGATATCGATAATGAACCACAAAAACCAATGTCATGGTTCTGGATTCCGATTTCATTAGTAGCTGGTATTGTACTTTCATTGATTGTTGTTGGCACTATGAAATCAAAGCTTAAAACAGTACGTTTTCAGGCAGCAGCCAATAACTATGTGAAGGCAGGAAGTATGAATCTTACCGAGAGCAGAGACATATTCCTGTATAATACAATGACAAAAACAAAAAAAGAGAAAAATGATTCTTCCAGTGGTGGTGGCGGAAGCAGTACGCATACAACATCTTCCGGAAGCACTGCCGGAGGCGGTGGCGGAAAATTCTAGGAGAGATGTCAGGATACAGAATATAGGGGCAAATTAATAGTGAAAAAAGAGAAGCTATTTCCCAAATGCTTGGGAATTGGCTTCTCTTTTTTTATGATGTAATTATCTGTCCACATCTACAAAATGTTTCCTGAATTCATCATAAGGACATGGACGCCCCCAGTAGAATCCCTGGCAGTAATCCGGTTTCAGAAGTTTCATCTTCTGTAATTCGTCTTCTGTCTCAATGCCTTCAATACAAAGCTTCAGACCGAGATTATGAATCATGTTACTAAACTGATTTAACAGATAATATTCCTTTTTGTCCGTGATTGCCTTGGAAGTAAAACCACGATCAATCTTAACAATATCAGGGTGAAGTTCACTCAGATAATGAAAGTTGGAATAACCGGTTCCAAAGTCATCCAATGCTAACTGCAAGCCGGCCTGTTTTAATTCTTTCAGGAATTTTTGTGCCTTTTCATTTTTTTCGAGCAGAATACTTTCTGTCAGTTCGATTGCAATTGCAGCAGGTGGAAGACCAGAAGCGTCCATCTCGCTGATAAGGTCTGTAATAATATCTGATTTTGTAATCTGCACCTGAGATACATTAATATTAACTTTGAAATCAGGAATCTGCATCCGGATTTTCCGGCAGGCAGTTATTGCTTCTCGCATGAACCAGCGTCCGGTTGGAATGATCAGTCCACTTGTCTCTAAAAGTGGTATGAACTCAGCAGGCGAGATCTGTCCAAACTTTTTAGAAGCAAAGCGTATCAGCACCTCTGCTCCGGTCAGTTTATCCTGTCGGATATCCATGATTGGCTGGAAGATTATTGAGAATCCACGGAAACCATGATTTACTGCTGAATGAAGCTCATTTGAGATCTCACGGATACGTAAGAAATTCTGGTACTCTTCTTCCTGGAATATATAACAGCAGTTTCTTCCATGCTGCTTAGCCATGGTCAGCGAAAAGTCAGTTCGCTTTATAATCTCTGCATAACCGGTCTGTGACAGATCCGGAAGCGACAAGATACCGGCAGAAATAGTAAATACCGCAGCAAAGTTGTTTTCTTCAATAAACTGATTAATATGTCTGCATATCTGGTCATAAAGGCTGGATGCTGTTGTCATATCAGAGGATGTTGTATCTAATATAATAAATTCATCTGATGCTATCTTGTAGACCTTTTGGCTATCTGAGACACAGGATAAGATACAGGACGCTGTTTCCCGAAGAATGTAGTCGCCGTAATCCCATCCATAGTTTTCATTGATCATTTTAAAACCGTCAATTCCAACATGAATCAGGAAGCCTTTATCAAGTGTAGAAACCGAATTTTTGAAATATTTCTCCAAAGAAGTTTCTCCGAGAAGTCCGGTAATATTATCTGCTTTCTGCCGGTTACCGATTTCATTGATACATCCGATCAGGTAGATTGGCTCTTGTTGATTGTCACGTATGATATAGCCACGGCAGTTGATCCAGACTGGTTCCCGGTTAAGATCCAGCCAGCGGTATTCCATATTATGTGTGTTCCGGTCTGTGTTGAGCAGATCATCCAGTTCCGCTTTCAGAAGCGGATAATCGTTTTTGTACACGAATTCTTTAAGTTTTTTTGTCATATTATGGAATTCATTTCCAGGCAGACAGAAACGATCCAGAGCTTGTGGAGCAATATAGAAAAAGTCGGTTCTGAAATCCAGGATATATAGAAATCCATCTGTGCTGGGACTGAGCAGATTAATGATATTGCATAATTCCATAGGTGAAAGATTCTGATAATCTGTTGTCAAGTTGAAGATTTCTTCAGCCTGCTTTTCATCTACAGCATTTTTTGTGCTAGAAGGTGTATTGATAGTCAGGTTTTCCTGAGGGCTTACATATGTAGGCTTCAGTTTCTGCTTACGCTTCCTTTTTATGCGGTACAGCATGAGATCACTTCGTTTTGCAAGATCTTTAAAGGTGCTGTCTGTTTCCGGAAGAAAACAGGCGTATCCCGCAGAAATACTTAATGGATAGTCAAATGTATGCTCTGTTGCTTCCAGATTTTTATTCAATTGAGCAATTTTGTCTTCGATATGATTCTCCTCATTCTTATGGTAGAAGTATGCAAATTCGTCTCCACCAATGCGGAAAAGATTTTCTTTATCAGGAAAGAACTGCCTGATGCACTGAGAACATAGCTGCAGTGCTTCGTCTCCTTTCTCATGTCCAAATTGGTCATTAATTATTTTCAGATTATCCAGATCGAAGAGGATAAGCCCGGTAGTATACAGCTTATCTGTCTGTTTATCAAGAAGATTTATTCTTTTTTCATAAGCATTTCGATTCAGGGTATCTGTAAGCAGATCAGTGTCTGCAAGCTTCAGAAGATAAACCAGTTTTTCTCTCTGAAGATAGTGATCATAAAAACGTGATATCTGAATCCAGATCAACAAAAGGATAAACAGCATCGTTCCAAGTGGGAGGAACAGGGAGGTTTGTTGAAAATGCTGGACATAATAAGCAACAAGTTCTGCCACACCAAATCCCATGACCAGATACATTGGATATTTAAAATGGCTGGCAGCTTCGTTTTGTAGTTTTACAGTTTCATAATGAATCAATAGTATTGTGTAAATTACATTCACCAGCATGATCGAATGGGTTACCGGAAGAATGCGGAAGATATCGATGATTCCTGTACATTGAAGAAGTACTGCCACTGCCATATTGGTCAGATAGAGCATGGACAGATATATAGCTCCTTTACGGTATTTGCTTTTACAGATATCGTATAAAATAAAGTTAAATGGCACTGGAAACAGGAAAAAAGTAAAGTAATCTATAAAATAAAGAGCCCTCGGATCTGGAATTAAAAACTGTAGAAAACCACATTGTTTTACGGTCCAAAGAGTGATCAAAAGGGAAAAAATACCAAGGCTCAGGAAAATCATAGAGGATTCTTCAGAATGGTATTTATTGTTTTTCTTTATTATGGAAAAACATAAAATCAGGCAGACGACTCCTAATGATAAGATTTCACAACTTATGACCAATGCATAGAGACTATGGCTCAGAATCTTCAGGGTACAGTCTCCTTTTGTTCCACCAAAAATATGGAAAGAATTTCCGTAGTAGTCTGAATATACAGGAATGATCCTGACCTGTAAGTGTTTTCCATCACTGTTTTTTGGAAGATCGACAATATGCCAGCAAGAGCCGGGAGACTTCATGAATCTTAATGTGTCAGTATCATTTCCAAATTCATAGATTTTCTCTCCATCAAGCAATACCTCAGCCCGGGTATGGGTTGTCTTGAACAAAATGGATTGTTGATTCTGAAAAGAATCCGGAAGAAGGACATCTTCAATCCGAATATTATCCTCGGATCGTTCGGTTGTCTCAAGCTGGGTCGTATTGTCAAAAACTAAATATTCACGGGTCGTATTTTGATGAAAGATCCAACCTGAAAAGACAATGCCAAACAGGATGAACAGGATTAAAGAGATCCATAATTTTTTCTTAAATTTCATAACTTTTTCCTTTTATATATAGATGATTTATATCAATTATTTCTTTTATAGAATAGCAAAAATGAGTTGATAAATCAATGAAATGTGATGGTAAAAAAACCGAAAATACAGTCTTGGATGAGTCACTGTATTTTCGGTTCTGGTTTGCTGCACATTCATTTTATAAGATATTACTTCCATCCGGAATTTTAGAAATAATCGTTCGGTTAGTTCTGAACAGAAAGATAAGTGAGACAATCAGTGACATGACTTCCGCAGTCAGGAAAGCCCACCATACTGCATGAAGTCCACCAAATTTTGCCAGTATATACGCAGCCGGAATCAGTACGACAAGCTGACGCATGATGGATACGATCATACTGAACACGGCCTTTCCAAGTGCCTGGAATACAGTACCACAGATGATGCCAAACCATGCAAGCAAGTAGTGGATACCGATGATACGAAGCGCCGGAACGCCAATTGTAAGCATATCAGCAGAAGCATTGAACATTCCGAGAAGTACCTGCGGAATGAATTCAAAGCAAAGGAATCCGAAGAGCATAATGCAAAATGCAGTTACCATACTGAGCTTGATCGTCTTGACCATACGCTTTCTGTTCTGCGCACCGTAGTTGAATGCAATGATCGGAGTAATACCGTTATTCAAACCGAAGACAGGCATGAAGAAAAAGCTCTGCAGTTTGAAATATACTCCGAATACGGCAGTTGCAGTAGATGAAAATGTGATCAGGATGCGGTTCATGGAGTATGTCATAACAGAACCGATCGACTGCATGATAATGGATGGAATACCAATCGCATAAATGGTTCTGATAATTCTTCCGTCCGGACGGAAACCACGGAACTGCAGCCTTACATCCGGATTGAATTTATGGTTGCATGTAAATGAAACAAGTGCTCCGACACACTGTCCGATGACTGTAGCCACGGCGGCACCTGTAACACCCATCTTCGGGAAACCAATCAGACCGAAGATCAGGATCGGGTCAAGAATGATATTCGTAATTGCACCGCATAACTGGGAAGTCATGCTGAAAATGGTTCTTCCAGTGGAAGTGAGCAGTCGCTCAAAGCAAATCTGTGCCAGCAGTCCCATAGAGAAGATCATAACTGTGCTCAGATAATCAATTCCCATTTCCATGATCTCAACGTCTGCATTCCCAATCTGGCTTACATAGAACGGTTTTACAACTGTAAAGCCGAGGATAAGAAATACAATATAACTTATGATATAAAGAAAAGCTGCGTTAGATGCAATCTTATTTGCCTCGTCAGTTTTTTTTGCTCCGAGTGCTCTGGAAAGAAGTGCATTCATACCAACGCCGGTACCGGTTGCAACTGCAATGAGCAGCATCTGTAACGGGAAGGCAAGAGAAACTGCGGTAAGAGCATTTTCTGACAGTTTTGCTACAAAGATACTGTCAACAATATTATAAAGTGCCTGCACTAGCATGGAAACCATCATCGGTAAGGACATATTGAACAAGAGTCTGCCGATCGGCATGGTTCCCATTTTGTTTTCTGCTGCAGGGGCAGAAGCTGGTTTTTGGTTCATATATTCTCCTGTTATTACGAAAACTTAATTTAAAGCGTCAATTATTAATGATAGCATTATATGGTGTACGTTTCAATAGTTGAAGACTTGAAAATATCTGAAAGGTCAGTTGGATGTATATATTTATTGTGCTAATAGGTTTCTGTTCACTCCGCTAATAGGCAAAGTCAGTAGAAAGAGGTAGAAAGACTTGTAACAACTTGACAGTTTGCGTACTATATGATATTTTCTAAGTAGTAAGTAGTAAGTAGTAAGTAAATAGTAAAATGGGGACTAGAAAATAAAAGGAAAGAGAGGAAGAAAGGTATGAAAGATCTTACATTATCTCAGCAATATGCATTACTTGCATTGGACGGACAGGAGAGTCTTCATCCAAGCGTGGCAAAAAGTGCTGTATTGAGAGCTGTTTCGGCTGCGCAGGTGCTGGAGACAGAATTAGGAAAAGCAGATACGGATTCATTTTCAGAATTTTCTGCAGCACTGCAGAAAGCGGTACAGAAGGCAAAAACGTTGAAGAAAAAAGAGGAGACTCAGATCGAGCAAGAAGTGGTTGCTGTTTTGAAAGCAGAAGAACTTTTAAAGGAAGTTCCGGATCTTCTGGGATGTGATATGAATTATGATACATCAGGTGTTGAACTGAAAGCATACCTTAGCGATGAGACAAGTTATATCAGAATAAAAGAAGGACTTCGTGCAGAGATTTTAGAGGATGGCCCAATTAGTCTGGAAGATGCGGTTCTCTTATGGCTTCTCCGTGAAAGTGGCTGTATCCATGACTTGTTTTCTGTATCAGAGCAGAACCGTGTAGAAGAGCGTATGACAGAGGCTGCTGTTCAGGATGAGAAGTACCGTGTATTGTGGGAAGCAGAATTCCATAATGTTTTTGAAGGATTTATGAACCGGTTTGTAAAGACAAAGAGTAAACTGCTTAAGAATCCGTACTTAGAAGGTGTTAATCTTGTATTCCCTTACCTTGACAGAAGAAAATCCGTGTTTATTGATACGGTTATTTTTGGAACTAACGTGGCAGACAGAAGAGCTGCGGCTGTAGAATATCTGAAGAAAAAAGGATTTGCAGTAGAGGAAATCAGAGTAGGCAGTGAGACATTATTAAAGATAGGCAATATATATTATCGTATTTTCCCAATGACGAAAACAGCGTATAAAGTACCGATTCAGGGAGTCAACCTGGTACCGGCATATTGGCAGTAGGAAGGTAGCACTGAAATACTAATTATGTGGACAGTAGAAAAGGTGAGCAGATGTCAAGACAGAGAAGCATGGAAGTAATAGAGCAGGCAGAATATGTGACAATCGGAGAACTTGTACGGCTTACGGCAGTGCGCTACAGTACTTTGAAGTTTTACACAGAGGAAGGAATGCTGCCGTTTGAGCAGGCAGAAGAGAATCTGACCAGAAGGTACCGTAGAGTTGAGAGTCTGGAAAGAATAGCACAGATCCGTCAGTTGAGAGAACAGAAGAAGACGATTCCGGAGATTAAAGAGATCCTGGGATGTGGTGAAGAGTAGAATGCGAAGCAAGTCAATGAATAGAGCAGGAATCATTACCTGAGAACTGCAAAATATGAATATCATATAGAAAAAATGAAAAGGGGTGTCGGAAAATAGCAATGAACCGACACCTCTTTTCATACAACTTATTTTTGGAATTTAAGAATATATGTAAAACAATATTGGAAAATTAAGTCTCCAATATACTCTCCGTAACCTTTGGGAGAATCTCACTGACCGCTCCATGGTAAGCTGCGGTTGCTTTTTCATCCAGATAATGTACTTCCTTATGTATTACAATCAAATCTTTGCCAGTGAAATGCGGAAGCATATCTTTGCACAGACTGGAATTCAGGTTCATTCCGAGAACGAGAATCGTATCGGCTTTAGCAACTTCCTCTACAGCATGGCTGATGACAGTATTACTAAGCATTTCACCATGTAAATAAACTCCAGGATGAATCACAGTCGATTTACATACATCACAGAGAGGAACTTTATCACTGTTCTTGATATATTCAATCGGGAAAGTCTTGCCACAACGAGGACAAGCATTATGTTCATAAATATTTCCATAAATATTGATCACATTTTTGCAGCCGGCTTTCTGAGGCATATTATAGATGCCTTTTGTGATGATTGTTTTTAAATATCCTGCCTCTTCTAATCTTGCGAGTGCTTCATTTCCTTTTCCTGCCTTCAGGTGCTTGGAAAGAATTTCATTTTTGTAATATTCATAGAATAATTCGGCATGTGTGTTAAACATACGGGCACTGAATAATTCTTCCGGAGAGTATCCATACTTTTCTTCAATTCGATAAGATTCGTCGCTGTCTCGATGATATGCGACATTTTGCTCTCTCATAAATTCCATTCCGGCGAGACAAACAAGATATTTAGATGTGCTAATTGTTTCTTCAAGATAGTTTAAATTCATAATCATCCCTGCCTTTACAAAATGCTGCTGTTAACGAGTTACTATAAGAATAGTATAGCATAAATAGAAAAGAATTGTCTGAAAATTCATATAAAAATAAGAGAAAATTTGAAGAAAAACTGGACAAAATAAAACTTACAGTTGACAATATCAAAAAAATGGGCTATTATAAAAATATAATAATAGTAATTATTATTAAAATAAGAAAGGGAGGTAGTCTGATGGAGAAAAAAGCACTTTATAATTTGTCTTATGGAGTATTTATGTTATCCACACGTTCCGGTGAGAAAGTAAATGGCTGCATTACCAATACATGTATGCAGGTAGCAAATGATCCGATTCGAATTGCAATATCCGTTTTGAACAGTAATTATACTTGCAATCTGATCAAAGAAAGCGGAATTTTTGCACTGAGCCTGTTGGATGTACACTGTTCCTTTGAGACAATTAAGCATTTCGGATTTCAGTCAGGAAGAGATGTGGATAAGATGAAGGATCTTACGTTACCGGTTGATCAGAATAATATTCCATATATGGGATATCAGGCATGCGCTGTGATCAGTGGCAAGGTTCTGGAACTGCAGGATCTTGGAACACATACTCTGTTTATTGCAGAAGTAACAGATGCAAAACTGCTGAATGAGAATGCACCGCTTACTTACGCAGATTATCAGAATCGTGTAAAACCAAAGAAGAAAGAGATACCTCAGGATAAGAAGATCGTTGGCTGGAGATGCAAGATCTGTAATTATGTATACAAAGGAAGTGAACTTCCAGCGGATTATATCTGTCCAATTTGCGGACATGATGTCAGCGATTTTGAACCAGTTTTTGAAAATTAGTGGTAATGATTCACTGATCTTGTCGTGTAATGAACGGATGTGAGATCAGGAATAATTATAAAAACGAAGATGAAAAGAAAAGGAGATATGGAATTATGAAATATGTATGTGATTTATGTGGATGGGAATATGACGAAGAGCAGGGATATCCGGAAGGCGGTATCGCACCTGGAACAAAGTGGGAAGATGTACCGGAAGATTTTGAATGTCCGCTGTGCTCAGCAGGAAAGGATCAGTTCTCCGAGGAGTAAGGGAAGCATCTCGTAACCGGATAGCGGTACAAGTAACTTATAAGAAAAGTCCTTTCTCAGGTCAATAGTAGATCATGAGAGAGGACTTTTTATCAATTAACTGATGAACTTTTCTATATATTTATAGTCCCAGTTCTTTTAATAACTTTGCCTGATATGCAGCATCAGATACTGCTTTTTTCAAATCTTCAGTTCTTTCCTGTTCTAATAAATACTTGGTTAATTTATTGATTCTTGTTTCGCCCTCAGTGCGTCCACGTTTTTCGCCTTCTGCATATGCTTCTTGTCGTTCAATCTCTTTTTCTTCCCATTTTTGCATGTATTTAATCTCCATTTCTTTGCTGGATTTAAGCTTGGTGATACGTTCATGCATCTGATGAATCCGGTTACTTTCACACTTTTTTGCCACAGTATCTGTTGATTTTTCCATATACTCCAAAAGTTCGATTAACTCTGGATTGACGAATTCTGGATGTTTTCCATGACTGTTCAGAAAAATTCTGGTGGCGTCATCCTCTAATTCTAACTCTGAAATTTCTTCACATTTCATTCGAAACGTGTACTGATATAATTCATAACCAAACAAATCAAATGGCATAATCATTATGATGATAACGGTATTTAATGCGTTAAAGTCAATACTTCCAGGTGGTAGTAAATTGGAATCGATTAGTCCTTGATATAATCTACTTCTCTTAGGCAGATTTTTGGTATTCTGTTTTTGAGGTTCTGTGTCATATACAACATCATCTTCATCAATTGCATAAACATCGAGTCTTATCTGGCGATTTTCTTTAGAATTTCTGAACTCTTTTTCTGTTTGTGGCGGATATTTTAAATGTGTGTCCTGTCCAAGGACAATATCAAGAAGAGTCTTCATATTCTCCTTGTCTTCCATTGCCTCATCAAATAAGAACTTATCCATCAGGTTTAAATCTTTGAGTGTTCTTTTGTCTTTTGTCACTATAGCTTCTCCTTTCCTTTACAGATAAACTTCCTGTTTGCAAGAAAATGCTATAGCTTCTATCCTAAGATTAACATATACTTTCAGCAGATTCCAGTGTATAAAGAGGATTTTTTCATTTTCTCAAACAGTATTTATCCGTTTACGTATCATCACTTTTGGGAATTACTGCCGATCTATCATGGCTCCGAAAAATAGATGAAATGAATTTAGATACTTTGTACAGATGATTAGATGTATCATCTGTGTGCAGCTAGCATAACATAAGCAAAGGATAAACTCAAGAAATATTTTGTGATACTAAAGGAGGCACCGTGTATCAATAATACATAGTGCCCATCAAAGAGGATATTTTTAACAGTACATTAAGTCAATTCTTACTGTCGAATCGCCATCAATACTAACACGGGCATTCATCTCAATTACATTTTTGTACATTATAATAATTAACTGTATCCTTACCGTTATATAGTATAATAAACGAAATTGTACAATATACTGAATAAAAATTATAAATAAACACACAAATCAAGAAATAAACTGAATATTAATGTAAAAATAT
>ERZ870052.12-NODE-12-length-51375-cov-22.761180_pt1 | contig 51375 bp, 44 predicted proteins | sample MGYA00520889_ERZ870052 | MGnify/ENA primary metagenome ERZ870052 (study PRJEB32232, sample SAMN07284988) | human gut metagenome | biome: human-associated habitat; material: feces | host: Homo sapiens | place: Tanzania | collected 2014-08-14 ...
GGGCATTACCAAGTTCTCCCAGCTCAGTATCTTCAGCGAGTTGAATAACCTCGACAATATCAGCATGCTTGACCAGTACTCTGCTATCTGTGGCATCAGTAAGACAGAACTTACCACAACTATGAAGCCTGATGTGGAGGCTTTGGGTGAGTCCTTAGGTGTATCTTACGAGGAGTGCCTGGAGGAATTGCGCCAATATTATGATGGTTATCATTTCAGCGAGTATTCTGAGGATGTGTTCAATCCGTTCAGCCTGATAAGGGCGTTGTCTGGCCAGAAGATTGATGCCTATTGGTTTGGTTCAGGTACGCCAAGCTATCTCATCAAGAGTCTGCAGAAATATCATGTTAACGTGACAGACATCGAGCAGAAGAGCGTGAGTGTGGACGATTTCGACGTGTCACCAGAACAGATGACCTCAGTCTTGCCGTTGCTTTATCAGAGTGGTTATCTCACCATCAAGCAATACAAGCCGTTCACCAAGAGTTATAAGTTGGGTTATCCTAACCAGGAGGTGAAGATTGGAATGCTGAAGAGTCTTGCGCCCAATTATCTTTCGCCGGTTTCCGTAGATAATAACGGACTGGTGAATGAGTTCGTAGAACTGGTTTATGAAGGAGAAATTGAACAGGCAATGGTTCGTTTGAAGGCATATCTATCCAGTATCTCGAATCGTCTGAGTAACAAGAATGAGCGTGATTTCCAAACTGTCTTCTATCTGATATTCAACCTGATGGGTGCTCTTATCAAGGTGGAGGAGGATAGTGCTATAGGCAGGGCTGATGCCGTGCTCCATCTGCCTGCAGCCATCTATGTGTTCGAATTGAAATACGATGGCTCTGCCGAGGAGGCCTTGAAGCAGATAGATGACAAGGGATATCTCATTCCATACTCAGCCGATGGCAAGCGATTGTATAAGGTGGGTGTTAATTACGATAGCACTCAGCGTACTATCAGCGACTGGATTATTAAGGAAGGGTGAATTTCTTTGGTTTATTTGTACTTTAAACATATCTTCAATTTGTGCAGCCACTGGCTGCACAAATTCAGCATCAAGATACTTATTTACTATCGTAGTGAAAGTTTCCGTAGAATATTCATCATAGAACATCACCATATTATATATGTTTCTTCTACTTATGCTTTTTTGTCTTTTATGGATGGTTTCTCAACTTTTTTGAGAAAACTCTTGTTGTTTTCAAAAGAAAATCGTAACTTTGCTGCTACAATAGAAACATTAATAACATTGGGATTATGAAGCAGGTAAATTTTTCTAAATTCACTCCGCAGGAACAACGAGAGTATGAAGCCAGCAAAATGGCATATCGCGATATTAAAAATTCGATTGATACCGCCAAGAGAGAAGGGAAAGAAGAAGGACTTGCTGAAGGAATGGAGAAGGGACTTGCTGAAGGAATGGAAAAGGGATTAGCTGAAGGAATGGAAAAGGGATTAGCTGAAGGCATGGAGAAAGGCATGAGTCAGCGAAGCCTCGAGATTGCTAGGACGATGCTGGCAAAAGGTATGGATGCTGCGACGGTGATGGAAATTACGGGATTGTCGGAGAGGCAGTTGAAACAGCTGAAAGAATAAGGGAAATTTAACCCAACTTGCTGCTGTTTATCATGTAACTGCTTGATTTCCAATATCCGTATTTTTAGAAGTCAGGTTTGGGTGTAGCATGGATTTGCCATCATTAAATAAGTTTACACCAAAAAGGAGGAAATGTTTTCATTTCCTCCTTTTTTTATCACCTCTATATCTTTGATGCTATTTCTTTTTGTAGCGATTTACTTTTTTGTATCCTCTTCCGTAGCTTCTGCCAGAGAAACCTATCAGGTTGCCATTAAAATAGGAAATGGCTCCTTCTCTATGCATCTTGGTAATCATTGCACGGAAACTATCTTCATTTGTGGATGGTCTGAGTTCCTGGATATCAGAAAAGAGTTGATCTCTATCTATAGGGACTGAACACCCTGTGAGGACTATCTCTACGGCTTTTACAATGGACAATTTTGTGTTAGCCTCCATGTTTTCTGTAGAGAGTACTTGCTTTGGCTTATCTGCTATGCGCTCTTCCTTCTTGGCATGCTGTGAGAAAGAGTTCATATCAACGTTGAGCGTGAGCCCAAGTATGTCTAGGATGATGTTCTTCAGGACATTGACAAACTGTTCGCTGTCCTTTCCCATCAGGCAGGTTCCCTGTTTCCAATAGCGACTCTTGAAGGCAAGGTTTGCCAGTTCATCGATATCCTGTTGCGAAATCTCTTCTTTGTTTGAAAGGCGATTATTGGCAACATTGAGGAATGAAGCAAATGCGAATGTTGAAAACTGACTTGGAATTAAAAATGTATATATTTGGCGGTCTTCACTGTTAGGGGAAGGATGCTTCAGGTTGAGCATACTCATTCCCTTGACAAGGGCAATGAGAAATACCATGCTTGCATAGGAGAGTGATGTCTGCTCATCCATGCAGATTCCCTTAAAATCAAGATTCTTCTCTGAGATAAAATTCATTGAGAACAAGCCATAGCCCATCCATTGGGTGGAATGAAGAAGCGACATGAGCTTAGGATCCTCTGGCAATCCCAATCCCTGGTTCACACTGTCTACATAGCGGCGCATGGCTTCCACCTTGTCCCATCTGGTAGGGGTTTCCTCTGTGGATACGCTATTTCTGATACCAGCGATGATGCCCATTCTAATCACATCAGGAGAGGTTGATGTCTGCAAGAAGGATGTGAGCTTGGCAAATAAGTTAGGACTCCAGTCGTAGTTGTCAACTGGAGGATAATACATATCATTGTCATCCTGATATATATCATTGTCATTTTGATATATATTATTGTCATCTTGATACATGCCATTATTATCCTGATAGATGTCGTTATCTAACTGATATATGTCATTGTTATTTTGATAGATGTCATTATCTGACTGATATATGTCATTGTCTAAATTTTCTTGATACATTATATTTTGTTTTTATTATCTGAATTAACTGAGTTGTAAATTCATGTTTATTCTTTATGTAGGTTGCAAAAGTACGAAAAAAAAGCGAAAGTACCAAATTTTAAGGTAAGTATTTGGAATTCAAACTATTATTTTTATGCTAATTGTAATATCTTTGGACGATTTTAGTGTTTTATATAACAAATAAATGGGTAATTCATTTGAAAGCATGCACGTATTCCAATAAAAAAGGTTCCTTCGGGGATGTTACTCCTCGAAGGAACCTTTCTTGTTTTTTATATGAATTAGAGATTCTTGAACTCGATGCCGGTTGCCTCTGAGTAGTCAATGGTGATTGGCTTCTCACGGCTTACTTCCTCGGCAAGAATCTTCTTGCTCAAATCGTTCAGAACGTAATCCTGGATGGCACGCTTTACTGGACGGGCACCAAACTCTGGGTCGTAACCTACCTCAGCAAGATAACCGATAGCGGCTGGAGTCCAGCGGAGATCGAAGCCCTGAGGCTCCAACATCTTCTTGGCTCTGTTCATCTGCAACTCCACAACCTTGGCAATCTGATTCTTGGTCAATGGCTGGAAGGTGATGATGTCGTCGATACGGTTCAGAAACTCCGGACGGAAGGTCTTCTTCAACATCTCACGGCTTGCGTTGGAAGTCATGATGATGATTGTGTTCTTGAAGTTGACCACACGACCCTTGTTGTCGGTCAATCGGCCATCGTCCAATACCTGAAGCAGGGTGTTGAAGACATCTGGATGTGCCTTCTCTATCTCATCGAAGAGAACCACACTGTATGGTTTGCGGCGAACAGCCTCGGTCAACTGACCCCCCTCATCGTATCCTACATACCCCGGAGGCGCTCCAATCAAACGGGTGACACTGAACTTTTCCTGATACTCACTCATATCAATTCTGGTCATCATCGACTCGTCGTTGAAGAGATATTCAGCCAAAGTCTTGGCAAGCTCGGTCTTACCTACACCGGTGGTACCGAGGAAGATGAAGCTGGCGATAGGACGCTTTGGATCCTGCAAACCGGCACGGCTGCGGCGAACGGCATCACTTACGGCGGTGATTGCCTCGTCCTGACCGATGACTCTCTTGTGGAGTTCCTCCTCCAGATGGAGCAGTTTCTCACGCTCGCTCTGCATCATTCGGCTTACTGGTATTCCGGTCCAGCGGCTTACTACCTCTGCAATATCATCGGCAGTTACCTCTTCGCGAATCATCGCTTCGCCGCCCTGGGTGCTCTTCAGCTGCTCCTGAATCTTCTTGATATCCTCTTCAAGAGCTACCAGTTTAGAATAGCGAATCTCGGCTACACGTTCGTAATTGCCTTCACGCTCCATGCGCTCAGCCTCGAACTTGAGGTTCTCTATCTCCTGCTTGTCTTGCTGAATTTTGTTAACAAGAGCCTTTTCGCCTTCCCACTTTGCACGGAAGTCGTGCTCCTTGTCCTTCAACTCAGCAATCTCCTTGTCGAGCTGCTGAATCTTAGGTTGGTCGTTTTCACGCTTAATAGCCTCACGTTCAATTTCTAACTGCTTCAGGTGACGGGTGATCTCATCCAGTTCCTCTGGCACGGAGTCACGCTCCATACGGAGCTTGGCTGCGGCTTCATCCATCAGGTCGATGGCCTTATCTGGGAGGAATCGGTCAGAGATGTATCTCTCAGATAACTTGACAGCAGCGATACATGCGTCATCCTGAATACGAACCTTGTGGTGGTTCTCGTAACGCTCCTTGATACCACGAAGAATGCTGATGGCATCTACCTCGTCTGGCTCATTCACCATGACGGTCTGGAATCTACGCTCCAGCGCCTTATCCTTCTCGAAGTACTTCTGATACTCGTTGAGAGTAGTGGCACCGATGGCTCTCAACTCGCCACGAGCCAAGGCTGGCTTCAGAATGTTGGCTGCATCCATGGCACCCTCGCCACCGCCGGCACCTACCAGGGTATGAATCTCATCGATGAAGAGGATAATCTGGCCGTTGGCATTGGTTACCTCCTTGATGACGCTCTTCAGACGCTCCTCGAACTCACCCTTGTATTTGGCACCGGCAACCAGTGCACCCATATCGAGCGAATAGAGCTGCTTGTTCTTCAGGTTCTCAGGCACGTCGCCACGAACGATACGCTCTGCAAGTCCCTCAACGATAGCGGTTTTACCAGTACCAGGTTCACCGATAAGGATAGGGTTGTTCTTGGTACGGCGAGAGAGAATCTGAAGCACACGGCGAATCTCCTCATCACGACCGATTACCGGGTCGAGCTTGCCGCTGCGTGCCTGTTCTACCAGGTTCTTGGCATATTTTTCAAGACTCTGATAGTTCTCGTCGGCACTCTGGCTCTTCACGTTCTGACCCTGTCGCAAAGCCTGGATGGCAGCGGTGAGGTCTTTTTCGTTGGCACCGGCATCCTTGAGGATTCGGGCAGCGGTAGAGTTGCCTTTGAGGATAGCGAGGAGGATAGGCTCCACGCTTACGAATTCATCTCCCATCTTCTTGGCGATGTCCTCGGCGTTGATCAATATCTGGTTGGTATCACCCGAGAGGTATGGCTGACCAGCACCCTGCACACGAGGCAAGTGCTGCATCTCCTGCTGCAGGAGCATGGCAATCTGGTTGCCGTTCATACCCAGCTTCTGGAAGATGTAGTTGGTTACATCAGGTGCTTTCTCGATGATACCACTGAGAAGATGCACCGGTTCGATGGTCTGCTGACCATTTCTCTGCGCTATGTTCACAGCGGCCTGCACCGCTTCCTGCGCCTTGATTGTAAATTTGTCGAATGTCATATCTTGATCTCCTTTCTAATGTTATTTGTTCTACTTTCTGTTATCAGGCTTCTGTTCTTCCGGACTTTCGGCCTTTTGATGATGCTTCAGCCTTGATGGCTTCCGGCATCGCAATCCGGGGATGCGAATTGCGTGCCCATTGCGTGTTTTTTGGCGTTTTTCTGACATTTTGTCTGTTTTTTCCTTCCTTTTTCCCTATTCATAGAATAGCTTCTGTCAAAATGGCTGAACCATTACTTGATTTATCGCAAATATCTTTTAAATAATGTGATAATAGGTATTAAATATTTGTGTATTCCAAATATTCTTTGTACCTTTGCAGCGTTTTTAGAAACCATATTGAATATAAGAATTCGTAATATATAAAGTCAATGGCTGAAACAAAGAAGATCAAGACAGCTTTGGTGTCTGTCTTTCACAAGGATGGCTTGGACGAGTTGCTCGCCAAGTTGAATGAAGAGGGTGTTAAGTTCCTGAGCACAGGTGGTACTCAGAAGTTTATCGAATCTTTGGGTTATGAATGTGAAAAAGTTGAGGATGTCACCACATATCCATCAATCCTCGGTGGTCGTGTGAAGACTCTTCATCCAAAAATATTTGGAGGTATCTTGGCCCGTCGCGACAATGAGGGCGACCAGGAGCAGATGAAGGAGTATGAGATTCCTTCTATCGACCTCGTTATCGTGGATCTCTATCCATTTGAGCAGACTGTAGCCAGCGGTGCCAGCGATGCCGACATCATTGAGAAGATTGATATCGGCGGTATCTCTCTGATCCGTGCCGGTGCCAAGAACTTCAAGGACGTGGTTATCGTTCCTAGCAAGGCTGAGTACAGTGTGCTTCTCGACATCCTGAAGAAGAAGGGTGCTGAAACCGACATTGAGGACCGCAAGATGTTCGCAGAGCGTGCATTCGGCGTAAGTTCTCACTATGATACTGCTATCCACGCTTGGTTTGCCAAGTAATAAAGAGGTAAACCAATTCATCTCGCTACTCTTCCCGCTCTTGAAAGAGAGGGCGGGAAGATGACTACAAAAGGAAAGATTTTAAGCTTAAAATATTAGATTTACATTAGCAAATGGGATTTTTTTCATTTATTCAGGAAATCGCAATGGACTTGGGTACCGCCAATACCATCATTATCAGTGATGATAAGATTGTAGTGGACGAACCTTCTGTTGTTGCCCTCGACCGCCGCACCGACAAGATGATTGCCGTAGGCGAGAAGGCAAAGATGATGTACGAGAAGACTCATGACAACATCCGTACAATCCGTCCTTTGCGTGATGGCGTTATCGCCGACTTTACTGCCTGCGAGCAGATGATGCGTGGACTTATCAAGATGGTTCATACAGGAAGCCGATTGTTCTCACCTTCACTCCGTATGGTGATTGGTGTTCCTTCCGGTTCTACTGAGGTAGAGCTCCGTGCCGTACGTGACTCTGCTGAGCATGCCGACGGTCGCGACGTATATTTGATTTTTGAACCTATGGCTGCAGCTATCGGTATCGGTATCGATGTAGAGGCACCAGAAGGTAACATGATAGTTGATATAGGTGGTGGTAGCACCGAGATTGCAGTCATCTCTCTGGGTGGTATCGTATCCAACAACTCTATCCGTACTGCCGGTGACGACCTGACAGCCGACATCCAGGAGTATATGAGCCGCCAGCACAACGTGAAGGTTTCTGAGCGTATGGCTGAGCGTATCAAGATTCATGTGGGTTCTGCCCTGACAGATCTGGGTGATGAGGCTCCTGAAGACTTCATCGTTCACGGTCCTAACCGTATCACAGCGCTCCCTATGGAGGTGCCTGTATGCTATCAGGAGATTGCTCACTGTCTGGACAAGACTGTAGCCAAGATTGAGAATGCAGTACTCTCTGCTCTCGAGAATACTCCACCAGAGCTTTATGCCGACATCGTGAAGAACGGTATCTGGCTTTCAGGTGGTGGTGCGCTGCTCCGCGGTCTCGACAAGCGACTCCAGGACAAGATCAACATCCCATTCCATATCGCCGAGGATCCATTGCACAGTGTGGCTAAGGGTGCCGGTATCGCATTGAAGAATGTGGATCGTTTCTCATTCCTGATGAGATAATATTCAAGATATTTAAATTCCGCATCTGGACCTCTTGTGCCCATTTGCGGAATTTTAATCATATACAGATTCATTTTTTAAAGTATGCACAACCTTTTAGAGTTTTTGCAGAAATACAACCATTGGTTTGTCTTCGTGATTCTGGAGGTGGTGAGCATGGTGCTTCTGTTCCAGTATAACAGCTACCAGGGCAGTGCGTGGTTTTCTACAGCCAACGCCGTGACGGGCAAGATCTATGAATGGGATGCCAACGTGGAGACTTTCTTCTCCCTGACCAAGGTGAACCAGGAACTTACCCAGCGGAATGCCTATCTGGAACAGCAGGTGCAGCAGCTGAGCGACAGCCTCTATGGGGTAACCAAGGATAGTGCCATCTATCATCGCGACCAGTTTGCGCTGCTTCAGAATTACCGGCTCATCCCAGCCAAGGTGGTTGCCAATAGCCTGGACAAGCCAGACAACCTGATTACCATCGACAAGGGTAGCGCCGACGGCATCCACAAGGATATGGGTGTGATAAGCGGTACCGGCGTGGTGGGCATCGTGTATCTCGTGGCTCAGCATTACAGCATCGTGATACCTGTGCTCAACGTGAAGTCGAATATCAGCTGTACCATCCAGGGCAGAGGCTATTTCGGTTATCTGCGATGGAAGGGTGGCGTTTCGGAACTTGCCTATCTGGAAGAGGTGCCACGCCATGCCCACTTCAAGCTGGGCGACTACGTAGTAACGAGTGGCTATTCGGCTGTGTTCCCTCCTGGTGTAAGAGTGGGCAAGATTCTGCACGTGTTCAATTCTGCTGATGGATTGTCGTATAGAGTACAGTTGAGACTTTCTACCGACTTTGCCCGTCTGCGTGATGTCTGCGTCATCGATGATGCCGTGATGAAGGAACGCCTGCAGATTATGCGTGCTGCACAGGATAGTATCATGCCCGACGGCAATACCAAGGGTAAAAATTAAAAGATCATAGTAAGAGGAGATTAAGTAGCAATGAGTATAGATTTGATAAAACGACTCGGCATCTTCGTGGTGCTTGTGCTGGTGCAGGGATTGGTGTTCAACCATATCCACTTGTTCAACTGCGCCACCCCCTTGCTGTATATTCTCATGGTGCTCCATTTCCGCAGAAACCATCCACGCTGGTCGGTGATGCTGTGGAGCTTCATGATGGGACTTTGTATCGACGTGTTTGCCAATACGCCGGGAGTAGCTGCGGCTTCGATGACCTTCATCGGACTGCTTCAGCCTTATCTTTTCGAACTCTTCGTGCCAAGAGACAGTGCCGACGACCTGGAGCCATCCATGCGCACCATCGGTATCGGTTCGTATGTTCTCTACACGTTGGTTATCGTACTCGTTTATAATCTGGTATTCTTTACTCTGGAGACCTTCAATTTCTTCAATTGGATGGAGTGGCTCCTCCGTATCGGTGGCAGTACAGCCATCACGATGTTGCTCATCATGGCATTGGAGAGCTTCCGCAAGGGATAGAACCTTGCTGCAAGACAGAGAACAGTAAAAGATCAAACAAAAAATTTCAGCTATATATATAATATGGTGGATTACAATCTTGATAAGCGTAAGTATGTGATTGGTGGTGTGGCTATAGCAATTGTAGTCATATACACCATTCGTCTCTTTACGCTTCAGATTATGAGCGAGGATTATAAGAAGAATGCCGATTCCAATGCCTTCCTGAAGCAGATAGAGTTCCCTTCGAGAGGAGCCATCTACGATAGAAACGGCAAGCTGATGGTGTATAATTCGCCTTCCTATGATATCATGGTGGTGATGAAGGAGCAGGAGGGGCGTCTGGATACGATGGACTTCTGCAACTCCCTGGGCATTACCAAGGAGGCTTTCGAGAAGCGAATGGAGACCATCAAGGACAGAAACAAGAATCCCGGATACTCGCGATATACCCAGCAGCTCTTCATGAGTCAGCTTTCTGACAAGGACTTCAGCGTCTTCCAGGAGAAGATGTTCCGCTTCCCCGGCTTCTATGTGCAGAAGCGAAGCGTGAGAGAATATGTCTATCCATACGCTGCCCATGTACTGGGAGATGTGGGTGAGGTTTCGCCAAGCGATATCGAGGAGGATGACTACTATCAGCCGGGTGACTATATCGGTAAGCTGGGACTGGAGAAGCATTACGAGAAGGAACTCCGAGGTACCAAGGGCGTGAAGATTATGCTTCGAGATGCCCGGGGAAGAATACAGGGAAGCTATCAGAACGGAAAGCTCGACCAGCGACCTATTGCCGGCAAGGACCTGACGCTGGGTATCGATGTTAACCTTCAGGCTCTGGGCGAAAGACTGCTGCAGGGCAAGATAGGAAGTATCGTTGCCATCGACCCAAGAGACGGATCGGTGCTGGCGATGGTTTCTTCTCCTACCTATGATCCGCGCCGACTGGTGGGTAAGAATCGAGGTAAGATGCACAGGTGGCTCTCGCAGAACCCTTGGAAACCGCTCCTGAACCGTAGTATCATGGGACAGTATCCTCCGGGTTCTACCTTCAAGACCTCTCAGGCGCTGACCTATCTTACCGAGGGAATCATCACTCCGGGCACAGCCTTCCCATGTAATCACGGCTTCTCTTACAGAGGTCTGCATGTGGGATGTCATGGTCACCCGTCGCCTATTGCGCTGGTGGATGCCATCAGTACTTCCTGTAACGGTTACTTCTGCTGGGGACTTTATTATATGATAGGCAACAAGAAGAAGTATGGCTCGGTGCAGAATGCGATGACCGTATGGAAAGACTATATGGTGAGTATGGGATTCGGCTATAAGCTGGGCATCGATCTGCCGGGCGAGAAGCGAGGTCTGATTCCAAATGCACAGTTCTATGACAAGGCCTACAAGGGCTCCTGGAACGGATTGACCGTCATCAGTATCTCTATCGGACAGGGTGAGGTGAACCTCACTCCTCTGCAGATTGCCAATCTGGGTGCCACCATCGCCAACCGAGGCTATTACTATGTGCCTCACGTAGTGCGTAAGGTGCAGGGCGAACCGCTCGATACGCTTTATACCCGCCGTCATTACACCAAGGCTTCGAAGCGAGCCTATGACTATGTGGTGGCTGGTATGAGAAGTTCGGCACTGAAGGGTACCTGTAAGATGCTCTCCCGTTACGACTTCGAGGCTTGCGGCAAGACCGGTACGGCCCAGAACCGTGGTCACGACCACTCTGTATTCATGGGCTTTGCTCCGATGAACAATCCGAGAATCGCCATCGCCGTGTATGTGGAGAATGGTGGATGGGGCGCCGACTACGGTGTGCCTATCGGAGGTTTGATGATGGAGCAGTATCTGAAAGGCAAGCTTTCTCCTGCTTCAGAAAGTCAGGCGGCACAGATGCAGGCCCGAAGAATTGCCTACGGCTCTAGTAGCAGATAATATACTGAAGTTTCAAATCAAAACTGCAGTTTCTATCCTGAGACTGCAGTTTCAATTCATTGAATAATAAAGACAATGGCTCAATCAGATAATAAACAACCAGCTGGTATTCTCCGTTCGCTCGACTGGTGGACCATCGGCATCTATCTGGCATTGCTCTGCTTCGGCTGGATCAGTGTCTGCGGTGCCAGCTATACCTATGGCGACAACGATATCTTCAGTCTGGGTGCCCGTTCGGGTATGCAGATTATATGGATAGGTACCTCCATCGCGCTGGGCTTCGTCATCCTGATGATGGACGACCGTTTTTTCGATACCTTCGCCTACGTGATCTATGCCGTGCTGATATTGCTGCTTTTTGCCACGATATTCAATCCGCATAGCATCAAGGGTTCGCACTCCTGGCTGGTGCTGGGACCGCTGCGACTGCAGCCTGCCGAGTTCGGTAAGTTTGCTACGGCGCTGGCTGTGGCGAAGTTTATGTGCAGCTATGGATTCAATATCCATAAGATGAAGCATTTCATGGCGGCTATGGGCATCATCATTTTGCCTATGATATGTATCGTGGGACAGCGCGAGACGGGTTCGGCATTGGTATATTCCGCCTTCTTCCTGATGCTTTACCGCGAGGGAATGCCGGGTGCCATCCTCTTTACCGGAGTCTCGATGGTGGTTTACTTTGTGGTGGGTATCAAGTACGAGAACGTGACGATGTGGGATACCTACACCTCGGTGGGAAAGTTCACGGTGCTGCTGCTGGTGCAGATCTTCACGGCAGGACTGGTGAACAGCTATACGGGCAACAGGAAGCATGCTCTCATCATCCTGTGCTACTCGGTGGGCATCACGCTCATCTTTGCACTCTTCTCCACCTACATCATTCCGTTTGACATCGTATGGGTGCAGTTGCTGCTCTGTGCGGTGATGATCGGATTCCTGGTGTATCACGGTCTGAGGACCCGCTTCCGCAACTATTTCCTGATTTCGATATTCGCAATGGGAAGTATTGCCTTCTTCTACAGTGCCGATTACGTGCTGAACAACGTGATGGAACCTCACCAGCGAGTGCGTATCAACGTGCTGCTGGGATTGGACGAAGACCTGGCGGGTGCCGGATATAATGTACATCAGAGTGAGATAGCCATCGGTTCGGGTGGCTTGCAGGGAAAGGGATTCCTGAACGGAACCCAGACCAAGCTGAAGTTCGTGCCTGAGCAGGATACCGACTTCATCTTCTGTACGGTAGGAGAGGAGGAAGGATTCCTGGGTTCGGCAGGTGTACTGCTGCTCTTCCTGATGTTGATATTGAGATTGATACATCTGGCGGAGCGACAACCTTTCAAGTTCGGACGAATATACGGCTACTGTGTGCTCTCGGTATTCCTGTTCCACCTATTTATTAATGTGGGAATGGTGCTGGGACTGACGCCGGTAATCGGTATTCCGCTTCCATTCTTCAGTTATGGAGGTAGTTCGCTCTGGGGCTTTACCATCCTGCTCTTCATCTTCCTGCGCATTGATGCCGGAAGAAACCTGGTAAGAAGCTAGATCTTGCTGTATAAGAAGCAGGATATTCCATATTGTAAGCTAGATTTTACAGCATAAAAAAATGACCAGTGAGATACGTCTCATTGGTCATTTTTCGTTATTTTCACTCCGATGTCGCTTACCCCCGGAAGAATTTCTCGCTTCATATCGTGGCGGATGGCGATATGGATGGAATCGCCTCTGTTTATCTTATAGATATTGATAGGGAAGTTGTACTGATAGTAGCTGATGCCCTGTCCCTTGTTCTCCCCACTCTGGTTGATGAGCTGGCAGAGTACGGTATCAGTCTTCTCGATGCGCTTGCCCTTGTTGGCAGGGTAGATGGTCTGGTTCACGATGAGTGTCAATGCCGTAAACGGATAGGCACCCGTGGTTCTCAGACCCAGGCTCTGCCGGTAATAGCCGGTGGCAGCCATTGGAGGAATTTCGAACGATAGGGTATCGTTCTTCTCCCATCCTGCAATCGGCGTGTGGGCATATTCATCATATACCTTGGCATGATTGCAAGCGCTGAAGGCTATGGTTGCCACCAGTATGAAAACGAAATGAATCAGTCTTTTCATTTTTACTTCTTGTCCTCCTGTGGCTTGTTATTCTCGCCCTGCTGAGGCTTGTTGTTGTTTGCCTGCTGAGGCTTGTTATTCTCGCCCTGCTGAGGCTTGTTGTTGCTTGCCTGCTTTGGCTTGTTGTTGTTTCCCTGCTGAGGTCTGTTTCCCTGCTGGCGAGGTCCCTTGTTTCTATTATCCCTGTTGCGGTTGTTGCCGTTTGGCTGGCGGTTCTCGTTCTTTTCCGGACGGTTGCCGTTTGGCTGGCGGTTCTCGTTTCTTTCCGGGCGGTTCGCATTGCGGTTCTTGTTCTTCTTCTTTTTCTTCGCCTTGTCGAATCGGCTGAGATCAGACTCATTGAGCAGGTCGATGCTCTTGGAAGTTTCCTTCACCTTGCCGTTCTCCATCAGGCTGAGCGGTTTCTCGCCCTGCTTGTTCATCTCGATGATTTCCTTGGCACGTTCTGCGGTGATGGTCTCCAGGTTGGAAGCCAGGTTCTTGTCAGAAGAGTAGGTGATGAGTCCGGCAAGGATATCTACCTTGAACTGATGGAACTCGCCATCGGCAGTCTGAAGTACGGCATCCTTAGGTGGCATCTTTCTGCTTGCCTCTACATAGTTATCTACCTCGTAGTTGAGGCAGCACTTCAGTTTGGCGCACATGCCAGCCAACTTCTGAGGGTTGAGCGAGATGTCCTGGTAGCGTGCAGCATTGGTGCTCACACTTACGAAGTTCTTCATCCAGGTAGCGCAGCAGAGCTCTCTGCCGCAAGGACCGGTACCGCCGATACGGCCAGCCTCCTGACGTGCACCAATCTGCTTCATCTCGATACGGACATGGAAGGTATCGGCAAGAACCTTGATGAGCTGGCGGAAATCTACACGCTCATCAGCGATATAGTAGAAGATAGCCTTGTTGCCATCGCCCTGATACTCCACGTCGCCGATTTTCATCTTCAGGCCCAGGTCCTTGGCTATCTGACGGCTCTGGATCATAGTGTCGTGTTCGCGGCTCTTGGCCTCCTTTGCCTTGTCGAGGTCCACCTGCTTGGCAAGTCGGTAGATGCGCTTGATGTCATCCTGTGACTTGAGGTTTGCCTTCTTGATCTGCAGTTTTACCAGTCGGCCGGTTAATGTTACTACACCCACGTCGTGACCCGGGTTAGCCTCTACAGCCACGATGTCGCCCTTCTTGAGGTCTAGGTTGTTAACATTGTGATAATATCCCTTTCGGGTATTTTTAAATTGCACTTCCACCAGGTCGGTGCTCTCAGCGTTTCCTGGCACATCGGCTAGCCAGTCGTATGTGTTGAGCTGTCGGTCCTGTCGTCCCACAGCCTTGCAGCATAGACCTCTATCGCAGCCATTCCACATTTTGAATTTCATATTTTTATAATCCACGATGTATTCTATTTATTGTTATTAAATAAATGTATATTAAGCTTTTGCCCTTACAGGGCGTCATTTTTCTACTATGTAAACCCAGGGCGTTGCCCTGGGCTAGGAGCTTCTGCCCTTTCAGGGCGTAAGGCGCCTAGGATCTTCTGTGGCTTTCCCATCATTTTCTGATGAGCAGAACGATATTCTTCAGCGCCAGGTCGAAGAACACGATTTTCGGGTTGGCATTCTGGGCGATGAATCGCTTGCTTTCCTCGAAGAGATTGGAGATGTCGATGATATTCGCCTCGTTGATGAATCGGGCGAAGTTCCTGGCGAAATTCTCCTCCTCCTGTGTCATATAACTGAGTTCCGGCTGGCGGAAATTATACATGAAACTCTCGCGCAGCATGTGCATGAAGTAATCGAGCATTCGCTTCTGCTTCTCTCTGCCGAAGGTGGCAACCACCTCGCTCCACTTCTTCAGGTCGTGGATGTTGCGCATATAGGAGAGGCGCATCAGCATGATGAACATATCCAGATGCTGGCGGTTTTCATTGCCAGAGTCCAGCTCCTCCAATGCATGGTTCCAGTTGCCGTTGGCTATTCGGGCGATGCGGTGGGCTGATTCTGCATCCAGCGCTCTTCGTTCTATGAGCGCTTTCTCTACCTCGGAAGTTTCAATCTTCTTCAGGTCGATACGCTGTGCACGGCTTCTGATGGTTTCGAGCAGAAGTTCCGGCTGTTCGCTTACCAGGAGGAAGAGTGTCTGATGAGGCGGCTCTTCCAGCAGTTTCAATATCTTGTTGGCACTCGTGAGGTTCATACGCTCCGGCAACCATATCAGACTGATCTTGTATCCGCCCTGACTCGACATCATGCTCAGTTCTCTCGAAAGATTGTCGGTCTCATCAGCGGTGATGATAGCCTGCTTGTTGAAGTCGGCATCGGTCTTGCCCATGCGCTGCATCCAGTCGCTGATCAGTACATACGGACCTTCCTGGAGGAGCATCTCGCACCATTCTTTCATAAAGTCGAGACTTACGGGCGTATGGTCGCCGCTCATCTCGGATGTCTTGATGGTAGGGAAGGTGAAGTGCAGGTCGGGATGCTCCCATTTTCTCAGCATCGGGGAATCGCCCAGCAGATAACTGGCAAAAGCCAGCGCCACTGCCAGTTTTCCACAACCTTGTGGACCGCAGAACATCAGTGCATGAGGCACACGATTCTCCTGAACCATCTCCATCAGACGGTTCCATATATCTTGCTGACCTATCACTTCACTATTTAACATTGAACTCCTTTGAACTTTGAACTTTGAATTTTGAACTTTGAACTTTATGATGAGTCATCAGTGGCTAAAAGTCCTGACGGCTCATTTCTTTTTCCTACTTTCTAAAACAGGATTTTTGCTATCTGTTTCACGCTATCCACCGCCGAAACGGTGAAGAAGTGGATATGATTGTATCCGTGGTCGAAGAGATCTTTCACCTGGGCTGTCGTCCACTCGATACCGAGCGCCTTGGCATCTTCATCGCTCTTGCACTTCAAAACCTCCTGCGCCAGAGCTTCCGGGATGTCGCAATGGAAGGTCTTTGGTACCATGGTGAGCTGACTCAGCTTGGCGAATGGCTTCAGCGCCGGAATGATAGGGATGGTGATGCCCATCTGGCGAGCCTTCTCTACGAAAGCATAGAATTTCTCGTTGTCGTAGAAGAGCTGGGTGATGGCATAGTCAGCGCCCAACTGCTGCTTCTCCAGAAGATGCTGCATGTCCATCTCGAGATTCGGAGCCTCTTCGTGCTTCTCCGGATAGCAGGCTACGCCACAGCAGAATTTCTCACCCGGATGCTTGATCGGGGTGCCGTCGAAGAAGAAACCGTCGTTAAACTGGTTTACTTGCTTCAGCAGGTCGGTGGCATTGGTATGACCGTTTTCTGTAGGAGTAAACTGTCGGTCTTCCTTCGCCTTGTCGCCTCTCAGCACAAGGATATTGCTGATGCCCAGAAACTGAAGATCGAGCAATTCGTATTCGATGTCTTCCTTCGTGGCACCGCTGCAGATGACGTGAGGGATGACAGGGATGTCGTACTTATTCTGGATTGCGCCTGCGATGGCAACGGTGCCAGGGCGGCGACGCACACGCTGACGAGTGAGGAGACCGTTTTCCAGTTCCTTGTAAACATACTCGCTGTGGTGTGTGGTGATGTTGATAAACCGTGGGTCGAAGTCCTTGAGGCTGTCGATGGTGCGGAAGAGAGCCGCAGTGCCATTACCCTTGAGAGGTGGCAAAACCTCGAAAGAGAAGCCTCTTTTGTCGCCCTTTTGATGTAAGAATTCTGCGATGTTCATATTACGTAATATCTATGTTCTCTTATTTTGGTTGCAAATTTACAAAAAAAATAGGGGAAAAGTGCAGAATATGCGTATTATTTTAAAATAAACAGATAAAAATTTTAAAATAAACAAATAAAAAATTAACCTAAAGTAAAATGGAACAACAACAAAAGGGCTCAAAGGCCTATCTTTTCTCGATTGTGATGGTCGCCGTTTTGGGCGGCTTGCTTTTCGGTTATGATACCGCAGTGATATCAGGTGCCGAGAAGGGTTTGCAGGCATTCTTCAAGGGTGCCGGGGATTTTGAATACACCGATGTGATGCACGGATTCACTTCTTCCAGTGCGCTGATCGGATGTATCATCGGTAGTTCGCTTTCTGGTCTTTTCGCCAGCAGGCTGGGTCGCAAGCGCTCGCTCATCTTTGCGGGTGTCTGCTTCTTCCTCTCTGCCTGGGGATCCATGGAACCGGAAACCTATCTCCTGCCTCAGGGGCATGCCGACTGGACGCTGCTGGTGGTGTTTAACTTCTATCGTGTGCTGGGCGGTATCGGTGTAGGTATGGCTTCAGCCATCTGTCCGATGTATATCGGCGAGATAGCTCCGAGCAATGTGCGCGGTATGTTGGTGAGCTGCAATCAGTTTGCCATCATCTTCGGTCAGCTGGTGGTTTACTTCGTCAATTTCATCATCATGGGTTCCCATGCCAATCCTATCTATGATGCTGCGGGCGCCATCGCCAATATGGTGGATGCGCAGTGGACCATCGAGACGGGTTGGAGATATATGTTTGGTAGCGAGATGGTTCCGGCAGGACTGTTCACCTTCCTGATCTGCTTCGTACCTGAAACCCCTCGTTATCTCGTGATGATCGGACAGGACGAGAAGGCATACGGCGTGCTTGCCAAGATCAATGGTTCTGAGAAGGCACGTGAGATTATCCACGATATCAAGAATACGGTGACCGAGAAGACCGAGAAACTCTTCTCTTACGGTTTTATGTGTATCTTTGTGGGCGTGATGCTTTCTGTATTCCAGCAGGCTGTGGGTATCAATGCGGTGCTCTATTATGCGCCTCGTATCTTCCAGGATATGGGTATGGGCAATCCGATGGTTCAGACCGTCATCATGGGTGTTGTGAATATCTCGTTTACGCTGGTTGCCGTCTTTACGGTAGAGAAGTTGGGCCGCAAGCCATTGCTTATCTTCGGTTCCATCGGCATGGCAGTAGGAGCCTTGGGCGTAGCCTTGACCTTCGGAAATGAAGCCTTGAGTACGGTTACCATGCTGAGTATCATGGTATATAGTGCCAGCTTTATGTTCTCCTGGGGACCTATTGCCTGGGTGCTTATCGCCGAGCTTTTCCCGAATACCATCCGTGGTGCAGCTGTGGCGATTGCCGTAGCTTTCCAGTGGATATTCAACTTCATCGTCAGCTCTACCTTCGTTCCGATGTTCAATATGCACCTGACTCCGGGCGATGATTTCGGTCATTGGTTTACTTATGGTCTGTATGGTGCCATCTGTATCGTTGCAGCCATCTTCGTATGGAAGCTGGTACCTGAAACCAAGGGCAAGAGCTTGGAGGATATGAGTAAGCTCTGGAAGAAAGATTAGGATAGGAATTCGAAATCTGAATCATGGGATTTCGGAAGAAAGATTAGAATAAAAAAGTAAGGCGCGATAGCAGGGTAGCTATCGCGCCTTTTATGTAGTTTTCACGCTGAGTGATAAATTCAGACCATATATTTGTAAGTTGTTTGTATTTAAAAGAGTATTAACTTAATGTCTTGAATTTGAATTCTCTAGCCCTCTCTTCTTACTTCTTCCATGCGTTGCGGAAAGCGAAACTTACTGTGGTGTTAGAAGAGTTGGTTGAGTTCTGGATGAAGTTGGTCTGGTTGCCATCCACCCAGATCTGATAGAGTGCGAACTGGAAGCCCAGCTGTCTTGGCTCCTTGAGTGTGCAGTAGCCGTAATACATCTGACTAGGGATGAAATAAAGCACTACCTTGTGGCTCTTGTTGTCTGTGCCATAAGTAAGATCCAAATTGATAGCTTCAGGGCAAGCAATGAAGTAAGCTATCTCAGAAGTACTGTTTGGCATTACATTATACTTGCACTTGATGGTTCTTGGAGCCACCTTAGCGATGGCAGCAGCCAATTCCTTGTTATTGATGTGCTCTGCGAGTGCAGCCACAGGGAAGCTGGTCATTGTCATGGTGCTGTCGCCGTACATGCTGATGCTGCAAGATGATGCAACAGAGTCAACCTGATTTTTTACGTTGGCATCATTCTTCTTTTCGTAGAGAATGGCCATGTTGTTGTATGAACCCAATGACATAGCCTGCTGGTAGCTCTTCTGCTGCTCAAGGGTCAGGAAGTTCATACCGCTGTCACCGTCAGTATTACAAGAGGTGAATGACATAGCTGCAAAGAGTACAGCCAGGATTGAGAATAATGTAATTTTCTTCATTGTCTTATGAAATTTTATTTTTGTCTTTTGTTATTTTTGTCTTATGTTATTTTTGTCTTATGTTATTTTTGTCTTATGTTATTTTAATTTTTGTTTCTATGGGGGAATCTTTCCGGCACCTTTGGGTATCCGAGAGCGTTTTTTTGCCCTAAATTCCATTATATAAAACGCAGAAAAGCAAGAATCTTGCATCTGTTTTTAGTTAATGAGAGTTAAAAGAATCCTTCTCCCGCAGTTTTAAAGCTTTTTCCCGAACCGCATACGAAAAAAGGACTTCCCTTAGTGGAAAGTCCTTTTCTGAGATTGTGACTCGCATGGGGCTCGAACCCATGACCCCAACATTAAAAGTGTTGTGCTCTACCTGCTGAGCTAGCGAGTCAATCTCCAACCTTGTTCAAAAGCGAGTGCAAAGGTACGACTATTTTTTGAAATCACCAAATATTTAGTCGTTTTTTTATTGTTTTTCTTCTATTTTGTCCGTTTCAGAGGCTGTTTCCGGTGATTCCTGCCCTAATTCCGCTTCATATTGCGGCTTTTCTCTCGTTACATATCGCTGCCAGTAAGCTATGAGAAGGGTGGTGAGCGGAAGGGCTACAATCAAGCCCAGGAAGCCCAGCAGAGCGCCCCAAATCGAAAGACTCAAGAGCAGGATGGCTGGGTTTAAGCCCATCGCCTTGCCCATAATCTTCGGCGTAACCACCATATCTGTAATCACCTGAACCACGCAGAATACCAGTACCGCCAGTCCGAAGACTACCCAGAAGTTCTGTCCCGTATCTGCCGCCTTGAGCATCGCCAGGAATGCCGTAGGGATGAGGGCAAAGGTATGAAGATACGGCACCAGATTCATGATGCCGATCAGGATGCCTAGACCTATCGCCATCGGAAAACCGATGATGGTGAAGCCGATGCAGAACATGATGCCCATACAGAGCGACACCATTCCCTGACCGCGGATGTAGTTGTTGAGCTCGCGCTCTACATCCTTCATCAATGCTGTCCAGAACGGACGGTTCTTCTTCGGGAAGATGCGCACCCAGTTGGCTGTCAGGGTTTCGTAATCGAGCAGGATGAAGAACATATATAATAAGGTAATCATCGATGCCACGATACTCATCAGCACGGTTGCCGTCTGGCTCACTACAGAGAATACCTTCGGCATCGTTGTCTTCAGGGCATCGCTGAAGTCCTTGCTCTTCAGAATTCGTTCTATGGTAGTCTGGTTGTCCTGCAGCCATTCCTTGATCAGCATCGTGAGATTGTTGGTATGGGTGGTTTGATGAACCCATCGGGTCAACACTTCTCCCAGCTTGTCAAACTGGTCGATCATCGGCGGGATGATGAGCCAGATGACACCTCCTACGATGGCAATCGCAGCTCCCATCGCCAGCAGGATGGAGATGGCACGGACCTTGACATGGAGTTTATTCTCGATGAACTTCACGACGGGATAGAGCAGGTATGCGAAAAACCATGCTATAAAGAAAGGCAGCAGCACCTCACTCAGATAATTGGTGATGTAGAGCACTGCAATGACGAGGGTAACGATACCAGCCCATCTGATGAACTTATCGAATGTAATCTCCTTACTCATTTACCTTGAACTTTGAATTTTGATACTTTCTTCTATTTCTCCTGGCTGATGGCCTTCTGATAGCAGTCTCTGCAGAGCGGCTCGTATTCATCCTGCTCACCCAGGAGCACACGCTTGTCGTTAGCCACCAGTCGATGGCTGACGTATGCCAGGGCACCGCACTTCACGCAGATGGCATGCACCTTGGTCACCTCGTCGGCGATGGCACAGAGAGCCGGAATCGGACCGAAGGGAACACCCTTGAAATCCATATCCAGACCCGCCACGATGACGCGTACACCGCGGTTGGCGAGTTCGTTGCAGACCTCCACCAATCCATTGTCCAGGAACTGAGCCTCGTCGATACCGACCACGTCGATATCCGAAGCCAATAGCAATATCGATCCGGAAGATTCAATAGGAGTAGATCGGATAGAGTTCTGGTCATGGCTCACTACATTGTCTTCGGAGTAGCGGGTATCAATCGCCGGCTTGAAGATTTCCACCTTCTGCCTGGCGAAGCTAGCACGCTTCATTCTTCGGATCAGTTCCTCGGTTTTTCCGGAGAACATTGATCCGCACACCACTTCAATTCTTCCGGGGCGGTGTGCCTCCCCATTCAGTATTTCAGTCATTTCGGGGACAAAATTACTAATAAGGTTTTAAAAAATGCAAAGATACGCAGTTTTTTTTTGCTATGAAAGATTAATTAACTACATTTGTACCCACTTATGGGCATATTATATATCGTACCGACTCCAGTAGGCAATATGGAGGACATGACAATGCGAGCCATCCGTGTCTTGAAAGAGGCAGATATGGTGCTCGCTGAGGACACTCGTACATCGAGCGTCCTGCTTAAGCATTTCGATATTAAAAATCGATTAGTGGCGCATCATAAGTTTAATGAGCATGGCACATCGGCTGGCATCGTAGAGCGATTGAAGGCTGGTGAGACCATCGCCTTGATCAGTGATGCAGGAACCCCAGGCATCAGCGACCCTGGTTTCTATCTGGCTCGTGAGGCTGCGAAAGCAGGCATCACCGTGCAGACCCTTCCGGGACCTACGGCTTGTATCCCAGCCATCGTGTCGTCCGGATTACCTTGCGACAGATTCTGCTTCGAGGGATTCATCCCGCAGAAGAAGGGCAGACAAACCTATCTGGAATCGCTCAAGGATGAGGTGCGCACCATGATCTTCTACGAGTCACCCTATAGAGTGGTGAAGACCTTGCAGCAGTTTGCCGAGGTCTTTGGAGAGGACAGACAGGTGAGCTGCTGCCGTGAAATCTCGAAGCTGCACGAGGAAAGTGTGCGTGGAAGCCTTGCCGAGGTGATCGCCCACTTCCAGGAGACGGAACCGCGCGGTGAGTTCGTCATCGTACTGGCGGGTAAGGATCCCAAGCAGCTGAAGGAGGAATTGAAGGAAAAGCGACGCGAAGAGCGTAAGAATAATAAATAAAGAAAGTATTAATCATAAAATTACAAAAAGGAGAAGGATTATGAAAAAGCTATTAATGATGGCGTGCCTCGCAGCCTTTGTTTTAACTGGATGTAACGACGGCAAGAACAATGCCGCTAACAGTGCGGCTCAAGCAGATTCGCTCAACAGCATCATCGCGCAGAAGGATAGCGAACTGAATGATATGCTGGGTACTCTGAATGAGATTGAGGATGGTCTCAACCAGATCAATGAGGCTGAGAACCGTGTGGTGCTCTTGAAGAATGGCGAGGGTGTCAGCAAGAGACAGAAACTCAAGGAGGATGTGCAGTTCATCGCTACTCGCATGAAGCAGAACAAGGAACTCCTCGCTAAGTTGCAGAAGCAGTTGGCTAACAGCTCTATCCAGGGCGACCAGCTCAAGAAGACCATCGAGAACCTTCAGAAGCAGTTGGCTGAGAAGGAGAAGCAGCTCCAGGCACTTCGTGAGGAGTTGGATAGCAAGGATATCCACATCGCTGCTCTTGATGAGACTATCAACAACCTGAACACCAAGACCAGCAACCTTACCAAGGAAAGCAGTAAGAAGACTGAGGTGATCAATGCTCAGGACAAGCAGCTCAACACTGCATGGTATGTATTCGGCACCAAGAAGGAGCTGAAGAACCAGCACATCATGGAGGATGGCAAGGTAATGACCGGCAACTTCAACAAGGGCTACTTTACAAAGGTAGATATTCGTGAGCTTTCTGAGATCAAGCTTTACTCTAAGTCAGCTAAGTTGCTCACTACTCATCCTTCAAGCTCTTATACTCTGGTTCGTGATGCCAACAAGCAATATACGCTCCGCATCACCAACTCTCAGATCTTCTGGAGCACCAGCAAGTACCTGGTTGTTCTCGTGAAGTAACGGAGTTTTGGGTTAGAAACGAATGTTGATGCACTGAAACAGTGCATCAAGGCTGAAATATAAAAAAGATGATGCACTGAAACGGTGCATCATCTTTTTTTTGTGTAAAGCTTTAAACTGCCTTATCTTTTCCTGGCAAAGAATTGCTGCATGAGTGCGCGGCACTCATCTTCCAATACGCCCGATGTAACTGTGGTCTTGGGATGCAGTGCTTGGGGCGCATATTTGGTATAGCCCCTTTTTTCATCCCCGGCACCATACACTACGCGGCTGATCTGCGACCATCCCAAGGCTCCGGCGCACATCACGCATGGCTCTACGGTGACATAGAGGGTACAGTCTTTCAGGTATTTCCCGCCCAGCATGTTCGCTCCGGATGTAATCGCCTGCATCTCGGCATGGGCAGTAACATCGGTAAGCATCTCCGTAAGATTGTGGGCTCTCGAGATGATGCGGTCCCTGCAAACGATGACGGCACCTACCGGAATCTCGTCTTCATCGAATGCCGCCTGCGCCTCCATCAGCGCACGGCGCATATATTCTTCGTCTTTTTTCAGATTATCTTCCATATTTCTATTCTTTATGATTTCTCTTTTCTATTTTTGTGCAAAAATACATAAAAAACTTTGATGGATGAAAGAAAAGTGTTATTTTTGCATAGTAATAGTGCCTTTTGTGCGGAAAATGATGCCGCCTGGGACTAAACTAAGGAGAATAACCTATGGCAGAACATAATGATTTGGGCAAATGGGGAGAAGATGAGGCGGTGCTCTATCTGGAAGATGAGGGCTATACCATCGTAGATCGTGACTGGAGGCTAGGCCGCCGCGACCTGGATATCCTTGCCTTTTCGCCCGATGGCAACACGCTGGTGGTGGTAGAGGTGAAGACCCGCACCGGCGAGGAATACCAGCAGCCCGAAGAGGCTGTCACCCGGAGCAAGATGAGGAATCTTGCCATAGCTGCCAATGCCTATGTCAAGGAATGCCAGGTGGACAAAGAGTTGCGCTTTGATGTCATCTCCATCGTGGGATGCGCTCATCAGGTGAAGAGTCTGCAGCATCTCAAGGATGCCTTCAATCCGATGCTCATCCTCTGAGGCAGATGCTTACATATATATAATAAGGTGAAAATGGAAACAAAGATCATAAGAATGCAGGAAGTGGATTCTACGAATACCTTCCTGAAGGGAATGAAAACCTGCGAGGATGATACGCTCATCGTGGCTGTAGCCGATTATCAGAAGGCAGGGAGAGGACAGGGCACGCATACCTGGGAGAGCGAACCGGGCAAGAACCTCCTCTTCAGTATGCTGATGACTCCTACGTGGGTGCCCGTGCGCCAGCAGTTCCTGCTCTCAGAGGCTGGAGCGCTCGCCGTCAAGGATGCCCTGGATACCTATACCGATGGCATTACGCTGAAATGGCCGAACGATGTATATTGGAACGACAGGAAGATCAGCGGCACGCTGATAGAGACCTCTATCGATTCCAAGGGCATCAAGCGCTGCATCTTCGGTATCGGGGTGAACGTCAATCAGACCGAGTTCCACAGCGATGCGCCCAATCCGGTATCCCTGGCTCAGATTCTGGGGCACGAGGTGGATAGGGAAGAGGTGCTGCAGAAGATCATCGAGGCATTCAAGAAGTATTATGAATTGCTCCGCCGTGCCGACTATATGGATGTTTCGGGCATCTATCATCTCTCGCTCTACCGCCGTAAGGGATTCCACTGGTACGAGGATGCCGACGGCAAGTTCGAGGGCGCCTTTGTAGAGGTAGAGGATGACGGTCATCTTATCCTTCACGACAAGAAGGGAATGATCCGGTCGTATGCCTTCGGCGAAATCAAGTTCCTGATCCCTTCATTAAACATTTAACACTTAACATTTAACATTTAAGAAAAATATTTATGGCAAAGTTTAAAAGAATTCTTTTGAAGTTGAGCGGTGAGAGCCTGATGGGCAAGCAGAGCTTCGGCATCGACCCTGAGCGCTTGAGTGATTATGCTAAGCAGATTAAGGAAGTTCACGAGATGGGCGTGCAGATCGGTATCGTGATCGGTGGTGGTAACATTTTCCGTGGATTGAGCGGAAGCCAGAAGGGATTCGACCGTGTGAAGGGCGACCAGATGGGTATGTGCGCTACCGTCATCAACTCTCTCGCCCTGAGCAGTGCCCTCGGTGCACTGGGCGTGAAGAACAAGGTGCTTACAGCTATCCGCATGGAGCCTATCGGTGAGTTCTACACCAAGTGGAAGGCAATCGAGGCAATGGAAGACGGCTACATCTGCATCTTCTCTGCAGGTACAGGAAGCCCATATTTCACTACCGATACCGGTTCATCTCTCCGTGGAATCGAGATCGAGGCAGACGTGATGCTCAAGGGTACCCGTGTGGATGGTATCTATACCGCCGACCCAGAGAAGGATCCTACCGCTACCAAGTTCAAGGATATCACCTACGATGAAATCTACACCAAGGGCTTGAAGGTGATGGACCTCACAGCTACTACCATGTGCAAGGAGAACGACCTTCCTGTCTACGTATTCAATATGGATGTAGTAGGTAACCTGAAGAAGGTGATGGAAGGTGAGGAGATTGGTACACTCGTTCACAACTAAATAAAAAAAGTAAGGCTTACTTCCCGCCGGAAGTAAGCCTTTGTTATTCCTTAATCTTTTTATCTTTTGTTAGAAAGCTGATGCCTATACTAACAAGTAGCGCTTTTCCTTGATAAAGGAATTGCCCCAAAACCTATATTTTTATTTTTTCTTCAAAAACATCATCCAGGAGAGAAGTACGTACATCAGGATGATAGGCCACCATCCCTCCAGGAATCCTCTTGCTCCTTCAGCAGCCACAGATACCGCAAGAACGGCGATGGCGAAACCGGCAAAGCAGTATTTCACCTCATTGCCCTTGAACGACCACTGCTTGAACTTCAGGGCGAACAGCGGCAACTCGCATACCAGCAGGAAGCTGGTGATGAAAATCAGCGCCAACACGAGATATAACGACCAGCTCTGATTGGTAATCCAGCCAGGACTGCTTACTACCAGCGAACCCCAGAACAGCGCATTGGCTGGTGTTGGTACGCCGATGAAAGAGGTAGTCTGGCGCTCATCCAGGTTGAACTTCGCCAGTCTCAGGGCAGAGAAAGCTGCGATGATGAAGGCTACGTATGGCAACCAGGGGCGCAAAGGCTCCAGAAACTCCGGATACTCCATTACATAGAGTTGTGAGAATACGATGGTGGCGGGTGCCACGCCAAAGGTCACATCGTCGGCAAGCGAGTCCAGCTCCTTGCCAATAGGCGATGAAACATGCAGCAAACGAGCGCTCATGCCATCGAAAAAGTCAAAAACAGCTCCAATGATAATCCACAACAGTGCCATTTCGGGATTTCCTCCGAAGGCAAACGATGTAGCGATGCAGCCTGAGATGAGGTTGCAGCAGGTAATCGTGTTTGGAATATGCTTCTTAATACTCATTTTCTTATTTCAGTTTTGCTATGATTGTCTGATCACCTGTGGTTGACTGTCCCATCTTCACGCATACTTCCGTGCCGAGAGGCAGATACACATCCACTCGTGAACCCAGTTTGATGAATCCGAGATGCTCATCGATGTAGCACTCTTCTCCCTCCTTGGCATAGGTTACGATGCGGCGGGCTACGGCACCGGCAATCTGTCGGCACAATACGTCCACGCCCTCTGGGGTAGTGATCATCGTGTCGGCGTGCTCGTTCTCCTCGCTCGCCTTAGGCAGCCATGCCTTCATGAACTTTCCTTCCTCGTGCTTCACGAACTTCACCTTGCCATCCACCGGAAACCAGTTGGCATGTACGTTCCAGAGACTCATGAAGATGGAAATCATCAGTCGCTTGTCGTTGAAGTAAGGTGCATTATCCACTTCCTCTATCACCACGATCTTGCCGTCGGCAGGAGCTACCACGAGTTTCTCGGTATCTTCCACGTTCAGGAATCTGATCGGGCATCGGTAGAAGTTGAGCACGATACCATATACTACACCGAAGACCACAAGGAATGCCCAGAAAGGTATCTTGTTGTCGAAGGCCATCCACAGTACAGCTGCGACAGCCACCAGTGCTATACCGCCGAACACCAGCTGGTCGGTGCCCTCACGGTGAATTCTTATCTTTTTTAGTTTCTTAATTTTTTGTCCCATGAGAAAGGTTTACGTTTTTATTTTCGGTGCAAAGGTACGGCATTTTTATCGTTTTTGCAAATTTTTCTGCCATTTCTTTTGGCAATATCAACTTTTAGCAGTAACTTTGTTCTCAAATTACGAATTTTAACGCAGAAAATGGAAGATTTTGTTCATTTACACGTCCATACACAGTATTCCATCCTCGATGGCCAATCCAAGATTCCACGTCTGGTGGACAAGGCTATCAAGGATGGCATGAAGGGTATGGCTGTAACCGATCATGGTGTGATGTTCGGCATCAAGGAGCTGGTTGACTATTGCGGAAAGGTCAACAAAGACCGCAAGAAGGAGGGACTCGAGCCCTTCAAGCCCATCATCGGTTGCGAGATGTATGTGGCACGACGCACCAAGGGCGACCGCGAGAAGGACAAGGGCGATATGAGTGGCTACCACCTCATCGTGCTCGCCAAAAACTATAACGGATACAAGAACCTCATCAAGCTGGTGAGTAATTCGTGGGTGGATGGATACTACATGCGCCCTCGAACCGACCGTGCCGACCTTGAGAAGTATCACGAAGACCTCATCGTCTGCTCGGCATGTATCGCCGGCGAGGTGCCAGCCAAGATCCTGAAGGGCGATATCGCCGGAGCCCGTGAGGCATGCGAGTGGTACCACAATCTCTTCGGCGATGACTATTACCTGGAGCTGCAGCGCCACAAGGTGCCCGATGATCCGAGCCTGCTCGCCAACCGCGAGGCTTACGAACTGCAGCAGAAGGCGAACAAGGTGCTCATCGAGTTTGCCAGGGAATACGGCATCAAGCTCGTATGCACCAACGATTGCCACTTCGAGGACAAGGAGACTGCCGAGGCGCACGACCATCTGCTCTGCATCGCCACCGGCAAGGACCTGGACGATCCTAACCGTATGCGCTACTCCAAGCAGGAGTGGTTCAAGACCCGCGAGGAGATGAACGAAGTGTTCGCTGATGTGCCTGAGGCGCTCTCGAATACCCTCGAGGTGTTGGATAAGGTAGAGATCTACAGCATCGACCACGGTCCTATCATGCCGTTCTTCCCCATTCCGGAGAGTTTCGGTACCGAGGAGCAGCTGCGCCAGAAGGTGTCGGAAGAAGACCTCTACAAGGAGTTTACCTCTGATGAGAACGGAGAGAACCAGCTGTCGCCCGAGGAAGGTCAGAAGGTGATCGACCGTCTGGGCGGCTACGACAAGATATACCGCATCAAGTTTGAGGCAGAATACCTGCGCCACCTCGCCTACGAGGGAGCCAAGCAGCTTTATGGCGATCCGCTGCCCGAGAATGTGGATGAGCACGTGAACTTCGAGCTCCACGTGATGAAGACCATGGGTTTCCCGGGCTACTTCCTCATCGTGTCCGACTTCATCAAGGCGGCACGCGAAGAGCTGGGCGTAATGGTGGGCCCGGGTCGTGGATCTGCGGCAGGTTCCGTAGTGGCATATTGCCTGGGAATCACCAAGATAGACCCATTGAAGTACGACCTGCTGTTTGAGCGTTTCCTGAACCCTGACCGTGTGAACCTGCCTGATATCGATACCGACTTCGATGACGACGGTCGAGGCAAGGTGCTGCGCTGGGTAATGGATAAGTACGGCCACGAGAACTGTGCCCACATTATTACATACGGTTCGATGGCCACCAAGAACTCCATCAAGGATGTGGCGCGCGTAGAGAAGCTGCCTTTGGATAAGGCGAACGCCCTCTGCAAGGCGATTCCCGACCGTCTGCCCGACGGAGCGAAGATGAACCTTGCCAACGCCATCAAATATACCCCGGAGCTGAAGGAGGCAGAATTCTCCAGCGACCCCCGTGAGAGCAATACCATCAAGTATGCCCGCATGCTCGAGGGAACCATCCGTGGCACGGGTATCCATGCCTGCGGATTCATCATCTGCCGAGACCCTATCAGCAACTGGGTGCCAGTATCTACCGCCGATGACCCTGATTTCCCGGGTCTGAAGACGGCTGTTACCCAGTACGACGGTCACGTGATCGAGACCACCGGACTCATCAAGATGGACTTCCTGGGTCTGAAGACCCTCTCCGAGATGAAGGAGGCGTGCAAGGTAATCAAGCAGACCACGGGCGATATCGTAGATCTCGATACTATCCCTATCGACGATGAGCTAACCTATCAGCTCTACCAGCGCGGCCAGACCATCGGAACCTTCCAGTTTGAGTCGCCGGGCATGCAGAAGTATCTCCGTGAGCTGAAGCCAACGGTTTTCGAGGACCTTATCGCCATGAACGCCCTCTACCGTCCGGGACCTATGGATTACATCCCCGACTTCATCGCCCGCAAGAACGGCCAGCAGGCTATCACCTACGATATCCCATGTATGGAGAAATACCTCAAGGATACCTACGGCATCACGGTATATCAGGAGCAGGTGATGCTCCTTTCCCGTCAGCTGGCTAGCTTCACCCGAGGCGAGTCTGATGCCCTCCGTAAGGCGATGGGTAAGAAGAAGAAGGCAATCGTAGATGCGATGAAGCCGAAGTTCATCAAGCAGGGACAGGAGAACGGTCACGATCCGGCTGTGCTCGAGAAGATCTGGGGCGACTGGGAGAAGTTTGCATCCTACGCCTTCAACAAGTCGCACGCCACCTGCTATTCCTGGGTAGCCTATCAGACTGCCTATCTCAAGGCGCACTATCCAGCCGAATACATGGCAGCGCTGATGACCCGCCGCTTTGCGCAGATCACCGAGATTACCAAGCTGATGGAGGAGTGCCAGTCGATGGACATCAAGACCCTGGGACCGGATGTAAACGAGAGCTACCGTGCCTTCGGTGTGAACGAGCATGGCGAGATACGCTTCGGACTCTCCGCCATCAAGGGAATGGGAACTCCTGCCGCCGATGCCATCGTGGCAGAGCGCCTGAAGAACGGCCCTTATAAGAACATCTTCGATTTTGCCGAGCGCGTGGATTTTTCCAATGTCAACCGCAAGGCATTCGAAAGTCTGGCTCTGAGTGGCGGTTTCGACAGCTTCGGCATCCGCCGCGAGCAGTACTTCGGAAAGAACAGCAAGGGCGATACCTTCCTGGATACGCTCGTAAGATACGGTCAGCTCTACCAGCAGGAGCAGCGCGAGGCAGCCACCTCGCTCTTCGGAGGCGTAGAGGCGGTGGAGATAGCCACTCCTCCTATTCCGGAAGCTGAATCCTGGAGCACCATCGAGAGGCTCAACAGGGAGCGCGAGCTCGTGGGCATCTATCTCTCGGCTCATCCGCTGGATGATTACGAAATCATCCTCCGCAACCTCTGCAATACCCACTGCTCTGAACTGGGCGACAAGGTGGAGCTTGCCAAGAAGGAGGATGTGGTGTTCGGCGGCATCATCACCGGGGTGAAATCCAAGTTCACCAAGACCGGCAAGCCGTGCGGCTTCGTCACCATCGAGGATTTCGAAGGCTCGGGCGAGCTGGCGCTCTTCGGCGAGGACTGGGGCAACTGGCGCGGCATCATGGTAGAGGGCAGCACCATCTTCGTTACGGCGAAGTGTGTATCCCGTTACGGCAACAGCAACTATCTCGACTTCAAGATCAGCACCGTGGAGTATCTCCAGACCGTGAAGGAGAACCGCCTGGAGAAGTTTACCATCATCGTGGACAGTACGGTGATAGATGAAACGCTGGTGAATGATATCAAGACGCTGGTGGAGAATGATGAGGGCAAGGCTCAGCTCTTCCTTCAGATTCACGATGCCGAGACCAAGACCAATGTGCTGCTGCGTGCGCAGGACCGCACGGTGGGAGTGAGCAGGGAGCTGATACAGTTTGTCAACGACCATCCGAAGATGTCGTATCAGATCAATTAAAAATGATTCATGAGAATATTATTAACTATATAAAAAGGTAGAAAAAATGGAAGTAACAATTACAACCGAGAATTTCGAGAGTTACAAGAATGGCGAGTTGCCATTGGTAGTAGATTTGTGGGCTACATGGTGTGGTCCTTGCCGCCAGATTGCTCCTATCGTGTCAGAATTGGCAGAGGAGTTTGACGGTAAGTTGGTAGTTGGTAAGTGTGATGTAGAGGAGAACGACGACATCGCAATGGAGTTTGGCGTTCGCAACATCCCTACCATCCTTTTCTTCAAGGGTGGCCAGCTGGTTGACAAGTTTGTTGGTGCAGCCAACAAGTCAACTCTCAAGGAGAAGTTTGAGTCTCTGCTGTAAAATAGGGCAGAAGCTAATAAGAAAGGGAGTGTGTCATTAGTTCATGACACACTCCCTTTTTCGTTTCTTCATCGGATATTTTTCATCGGATGGTTTTCTTCATCGGATGAATACCCCCCGAACCTAGAATTCTACGCTTCTGCTACCATCTTCCTCCACGGTGATTGTAACCTTGGTGCAATCCTCGGGCAACAGGTCCTCGATGAGTTCCGGCCACTCCAGGAAGCAGAGGTTTCCGCCGTAGAAGTAATCCTCGTATCCCATATCATATACCTCATCAATCTTCTTGATGCGGTAGAAATCGAAATGGTAGATAGGATTGCCGTTTCCGGCAGTGTATTCGTTGACGAGAGCGAAGGTAGGCGAGGTGATCACATCCTCCACGCCCAGTTCCTCGCAGATAGCTTTTACGAAAGTTGTCTTTCCGGCACCCATCTTGCCATAGAAGGCAAAGACCTTGCCGTCGCCCATGTTCTGCAGGAATTCCTTGGCTGCAGCATGGATGTTGTCTAATGAATCAATCTTAATCTTCATATATTTTATTTTGAATTTTAATTTCTCTTTCTCGGTGTCAGGGTGATGAGCGGAATGAGCATTTCCTCCATCGAGATGCCACCGTGCTGGAAGGTATCCTTGTAGTACGAAACGTAGTAATTGTAGTTGTTCGGATAGGCGAAGAAGGCGTCTCCGTAGGCAAAGACATACGATGTACTCAGGTTGGGAGCAGGCAACTGTGCCCTCTTCGGGTCCCTGATGGTGAAAACCTCCTTGGCATTGCAGGCAAGGTTCTTGCCCAGCTTGTAGCGCAGGTTGGTATTCGTGTTGCGGTCGCCGATGATCTTGATGGGCTTCGAGGCGCAGATGCTTCCGTGGTCGGTGGTGATCACCACCTTGCAGTCTTCCTGCGACAGCCTCCTGAAGAGTTCCGAGAGCACCGAGTGGCGCAGCCAACTCTGCGTGATGCTGCGGTAGGCACTCTCCGTATTGGCGAGTTCTCGTACCATCTTCGATTCCGTTCGGGCATGCGAGAGCATATCGATGAAGTTGATCACCAGCACGTTCAGGTCCTTCTCCCTGCATTCGTTGTAGTGCTCCATAAAGCGGTCGGCGCCCAGCGAATCGTTCACCTTGTGATAGCTGAAGCTGTATCGCTTGCGGTATCTGTCGAGCATCGTCTGTATCAGCGGCTCCTCGTTCAGGTTCTTGCCCTCCTCCTCGTCTTCATCCACCCAGAGCTCCGGAAACATCTCGGCAATCCGGTTGGGCATCAGACCGCTGAAGATGGCGTTCCGGGCGTATTGCGTGGCGGTAGGCAGGATGCTCATATACATATCTTCATCTATGTCGAACAGCTCGGCGATGTCAGCCGCCAGCATCTTCCACTGGTCGTATCTGAAGTTGTCTATCACGATGAGAAACACCTTCTCGCCCTTGTCCAGAATCGGGAAGATCCTGTTTTTGAAGACATCCGGGCTCATCATCGGGCGGTTGTCGGAAGAAGATGCATCGGCAGCCTTTCCGGCATTTCCGCTCATTCCGAACCTTCCATCCTTTCCGGCATTCTCATTCCTCTTTGGATCAACCCATTCCAGATAGTTCTTGGCGATGAACTTGGCGAATCCGATGTTTGCCTCCTCCTTCTGCATGGCGAGCATTTCGGTCATCTGGCTGTCGGTATCGCTCAGTTCCAGTTCCCATTTCACGAGTCTTCTGTATATCTCCATCCAGTCTTGGCAGGTACGGCAGTCCATCATCTTCAGGGCAATCTGCTGGTAGTCCTGCTGGTATCCGCTCTGCGTCACCTCGGTCACGATATCCTTTCGGTGGATGTTCTTTTTCAGCGAGAGCAGGATTTGGCTCGGGTTGACGGGCTTGATGAGATAGTCAGCGATTTTCGACCCGATAGCCTGGTCCATGATGTTCTCCTCTTCGCTCTTAGTACACATCACAACGGGAGTTGCGGGCTGGATGTCCTTGATTTGCTGCAGGGTCTCCAGTCCGCTCAGTCCAGGCATCATTTCATCGAGGAGGATGAGGTCGAAGGTTTGCTGCCGGCACAGTTCGATGGCATCCGAGCCATTGCTCACCGTAGCAACCTCGTAACCCTTCTTTTCCAGGAAGATGATATGCGCCTTGAGGAGCTCAATCTCATCATCGATCCATAGTAATAATCCGTTGCTCATATTGCAGTATCCTTTTAGAGTATCTTTTTTGCTGTATCCTTTTAGGATATCTTTTTTTTCGAGGTGCTAAAGTACAAAGAATAATTGAATGACGGAAGAGAGTTGTGGTTAAAGAAACTTAATTGAAAAAAAAAGTGCCGATAAGCTTTACTTACCGGCACTTCTTGTTAGTGTTTGTAATGTTCTACGACATGCAGCTCGTCACGCCCAGTGAGGCGGCGATGGAGTTTACTTACAAATTAGTGAGGCATCCTGTTTTACGGATTACTTACAAGGATTCTTGGTCTTTTTTATAATATTAAGGCCGGGAATCCGTTATTATTATCGAAAGCAAAAGTAAATAATCAATAATAATAGAAAAGAAAGAAAAGAAGAAACAATGCTCAAGATTGTAATGATCATGCTGTGCGGAATAGGTACGGGGTACCTGCTCCGCAACAAGAAAATGAGTTTTATCGGCCGTATCATTACGGCGCTTATCTGGGTGCTCCTCTTCCTGCTCGGCATCGAGGTGGGATCGAACCCCCGTATTGTCAATGGTCTTCAGACCCTGGGACTCGAAGCCATCGTGCTCACGATAGCCGGAAGTCTGGGTAGTGCAATCTTTGCGTGGGCATTGTGGAGATATGTCTGCAGAAAGGAGGCTGGGAAATGAAAGGCAGTCTGATTATCGTAGGCTTCTTCGTGCTGGGCATCATCGTGGGTGTGTGGGATGTGATTCCTGCCAGTTTTATGGCGAGCGACGTGAGCTATTATGCTCTCTGCTGCCTGATGTTCTGCGTGGGTATCAGCATCGGTTGCGATACCTCTATCCTGAAGAGTTTCAGAAAGGTGAATCCCCGACTGATGATGCTGCCGGTGATGACCATTCTGGGAACCCTTGCCGGATGCGCGGCTGCCTCCCTGATACTGGGACACCGTCAGCTCTCCGACTGTCTCGCCATCGGTTCGGGCTTCGGATACTACTCGCTGTCGAGCATCTTCATCACGCAGTACCGGGGTGCCGAGCTGGGTACCATCGCCCTGCTTGCCAACATCTGCCGTGAGATTCTCACCCTGCTTGGTGCGCCTCTGCTGGCGAAGTATTTCGGCAAGCTGGCGCCTATCAGCGTAGGTGGAGCCACCACGATGGATACCACGTTGCCTATCATCACCCGCTATTCGGGCGAGAGCTTCATCATCGTTTCCATCTTCCACGGCTTCTGCGTAGATTTCTCCGTACCGTTCCTGGTTACCTTCTTCTGTTCGCTCGAATAAAGGGAAGTTAAGAGAAGTTAGAGGGAAGTTAAGAGAAGTTAGAGGGACAAATGTCCTGCGTTTTACGACTGAGAAGCCTCCCTGCTTTTTAGAATCCATCCAGCTCGATGTATTCATCATCGGCTTCTGAATCAGGGGCATTCGAGTCGTCGAAGTAGATGCCGGTATCGGTATCTTCTGCTGGCTGGGGCTCGAAATCGATTCCATTGTCTTCAGGATCCTTCTTCTGAGAATCATTTCCATTCTTCAGAGAATCTTCTTCCTTCAGAGATTCTTCTTCCTTCAGAGATTCTTCTTCCTTCTGGGAATCCTTATCCACTACGATTTCCGCTGGCTCCATCAGCAGGCGCATCTTGCTGATCTTCAGCGGTGCGAAGTGGCGGGTGTAGAACTTGTCGTAATCATCATACGAGAGAGTCCTGCCCAGAAGCTCGAGGTTCGGCTCGCTGATGACGTAGCTTCTCGCCTGCGAAATGAGGCGGAGGATGCTGGTCTGCTGATGCAGTTCGTTGGCATACTGGCGAGCCTCGTCGTAGTTCTGAAAACCGCTTACCTGCAGGCGATGCAACCCCTGGAGGGCTTCGATGCTGATGTCGAAATTGCGTGCCATATAGGTGGTGAAGTTATACTTGGCTACCTCGAAGAGCAGCTGGTTCTCGTTGACGGAATCAGGACTGTAGGCGAGCAGGAAGACAAACCGGTCGTTGCGGTCGGCTGAGAATCCTTTCTGCCGGGTGGAGTCCTGGGAGCTGAGCACATCGCTGCGCTTCGCCCAGACATTGCTCAGGTCGAACTTTCCGCCGTAGAGTCGTCTTCCGGCATTCACGCCGTTTACGATCATTCCCGCCATCTCGCTCAAACGGCTGTTGGGATATTGCGCTATCACCTGGTTCATCTTTTCCAGACATTCGGAAACCTTGCCCTCGTTGAGCTGAGTCATACCGCTGATGAAGAGGAACTTGTCGCGGTTCGCGCCCGATGGGAATCGCTTGTCTGATATTTCCGAGTTGTGCATCACCACCTCGTACTTGCCCTCTTTGAAGGCTTGGTAGGTGAGGGTGTAGATGGAATCTTCGATGTGTGCACCCATCCTCGCATTCTCCAGATAGTAAGGGTCGGAGAGGAGGGCGGTGAACTGGCTTTCGGGATAATCCTTCTTCAGTTTTTCGACATAGCTATCTGCCTTCTGCGTCTGCTTCTTTCGGGAATAAAGCAGATACAGATGGTAATAGGCATCGTCGAGATGTGCGAAATCTGGAAAGTTATCCACCAGTCGGAGCAGCATCTTCTCGCTCAGCGCCAGGTTGTCGAGCCGGTCTTTGAAGATGATTCCGGCGTGGTATAGGCCATCCGCCAGGAGCTGGTTGCTCGCTGCTTTCTGTTCTGGGGTGAACGGAATCTGAGCCAGATAATAAGCCCGCTGATGAGGGTCGAGGCTGGTGCTGTCAGCTGATGCTTTGCCGGATTCTTTCTGGGATAAAGAATGGGATTGAGAATCTCGTGATGCATCATTTAATGCATCATTCTGAAGCTTGGAATCTTGTGCGGAAGTTATTCCTTGCTTAGTATCTGTTTCTTGAGCAGAAATTGTTCCTTGAGCCGAAATTGTTCTTTGCTCGGAATCTGTTCTTTGAGCGATATCCGTTTCCTGAGCCGAAGCCACAACGGTTTTGTTGATTCGCTGCCAGTTGTCGAGGTTCTTTCGCTTGCCCCAGAGCTTCTCGAAGAGAGCTTTACCCTGGCTCACGGCAGCAGGGGAATAGAAATACCAGGTATTGGTATTTCCGAATCCGTTTCCTGATGTGTTGCCGAATCCATTTCCAGATGTGTTGCCGAATCCGTTTCCAGCTGTGTTGCCGAATCCGTTCCCGGAACCATTTCCGGATCCATTTTCGAATCTATTCCCGGAACCGTTCCCATCAACTCCTCCTTCATATTCCGAATTTATCTCTGCACCATCGTCCCATCTCCTTCTTTCTTCCTCTTTCTCCTTTTTTTTCAGGGCAGCTATCACTCGGTCGATGGCTGCATTTCTGTCTTTTTCGTCCATTTTGGCAAGAGACTGCAGGGAGTCCTGGAGGGCGATGGCATCGGTATAAGGCACCAGTTCGTCCAGCACCTTGGAGCGATGAGCCAGCTGCGGATAATCCTTTCTGTCCTGATCGAGCAAGCCGATTGCTTCGCCATAGCAGCGCTTGGCATCGGCATATCGCCCGGTTTCCCAATACAGATTGCCCAGACGCAGCAGGAGCACACCCTTCTCTATACCGTTTCGGGTAGCCTTCCGGTTGCCTTTTTCGTAGGCATAGATGGCACGCAGGGTATCTTTCTGGGCTAGGTGGATGTTGCCGATGGCATAATACACCTGGTCCTGATACTCCCTGTTCTTATCCGATGCCGCCATGCGCTTGAGTCGGCTGATCATCTTCCTGCTGTTGCCAGAAGCCAAGACCTCGGTGATGGAGATGCGGGCATTAAACTCCAGTTCGTAGGGCGGATTGAGCCGGATAACGTGGCGGAAAGCCTGATAAGCCTCCTTCCGGTTGCCGATGGAAGCCTGCAACTGTCCCATCAGAAACCACTGGCGGGCTTTCTGCTTGTGTCGCATCTCATGGCTTATCACTTTTCTGAGATAGGGAATCGCCTTCCGGGCATCCCCCGTGTGGATATAGTAATCGGCGAAGGCATAATCCCATTCCTTCTGTGCACGCCAGTGGATGGAATCGCGCTGGATGTTGCGGATTACATCTTCTGCATCGTAGGTCCAGCCCTGTTCGATATAGCATTTGGCAAGCCAGGCGCGCGCCTTGCCGTAGATGGCTGGCTGGGTGGAGTAAAGGCGGCTCATATAGGCGAAGGTGGCAGCAGCCCCCTCGAAATCTCCCTTCTGGAATTGCGAGCGGCCCATCAGCATCCATGCTTTCCATAAAAACGGATTGTATTCCCTGCGGCTGAGCCATTCGATATCTTTCGCTGTCTTTCTCTTGCCGGGCTGCCATTCGGGGCGACGCTTGATGCTGTGCTGGTGGATGGCTTTCTCGCATTTCTCGATGGCACGGTCGAAGTTGGCTTTGCCCAGATCGCGGCTGTTCTTGTTGCCTACGGTATAGAGCGGAATCTGCTCCGTAAAGTTGTCCCGGTTGCCTTCTTCCTTCTCCAGCGCTCCATCGATATAAGCCACGGTACCATTATAATAGGTATTGTATCGGGCATTAAAGGCATGCCACCACCTGCTCTGCGCCGTATTCTTCTGCGTAGAGCATCCTGTAAGGCTCGCTGCAATCACAGCGAGTGCTATCAGAAAAAGGAGCTGGATGGGGCTTTTGCCTTTCATGTTTGTTTTCTATTTTTTCAGAAAATATCTATAGGTATCAGAATTCATCTATTGATATCAGGAATGCTCTCTCTCCATCTTTCTCCTGATGCCCAGGACGATTTTGGCGAGTGCGAATACCACGATGCTGATGAAGATGATGGTGGCACCCGATGGCACGTTGAGCAGATAACTGATGTAGAGACCGGCGATGCAGTCTATCCATCCCAGGATGATGCTTGCCCATATCATCTGCTTGTAGTTGTAGGTGAAGAGGTTGGCGGTCATCTGCGGAATGGTGAGCAGACTGATGGCGAGCACGATGCCCACCATCTTCAGTGTAGCCACGATGGTCATGGCGATGAGCGTCATCATCAGGTATTCGATGGCTGTAACCGGCAGATGCTGCGAACGGGCGAAGGTGCTGTCGAATGCGATGTTCTGGATAGGGCGCAGGAGGAAGGTGAAGAGGAGGGCTACGATGAGGGCGAGTCCGCCCAGCAACCACAGGTCTGCGCTGTCGATGGCAAGGATGCTTCCGAAGAGGAAGGAGGGCAGGTCGGGCATGAATCCTGGAGTCAGGAAACAGCAGATGATGCCCACGCTCATTCCCAGGGTCCAGAACATGGCGATGGCGGAATCCTTGCGCACGTCTTTCTTGCGTGATATCCATTGCACTCCGAAGGCGCTGAGTATGGCGAAAACCATGGCGGAGAGTATCGGATTGATTCCTGTAAACACACCGATGCCGATGCCTCCGAAAGAGGCATGGGTGATGCCGCCGCTGATGAATACCAATCGGCGGGTAACGATGTAGGTTCCGATAAAGCCGCACAGGATGCTTGCCAGAAAGGCGCCTATCAGTGCGTTTTGGAAAAATGTATATTGTAGTATATCCATCTTTTTACTTTGAACTTGGAACTTTGAACTTTATGATTAGCAAAGCTGCAGAACTTTGAAACTGCAATTTTCTAGCTTAAAAAGCCGATGACTTCATCCTTCAGCTGGTTGGGCAGGTTGATGCCTCTCAGAATCAGGCTTCTGTTCCATCCTGCCACTTCTTCCGGCTGCATGGTATAGAGCACTTCCGAGAATTCCTCAACCTCCTCATCGGTATAGGCGTCGGCATCCCGACCGGCAAAGCGGTCGAGATCCTCATCATCGTAATATTCTATTTCTTTGGTGGCGGCTTCCATCATGCACTCCTGCTCGCACTTCGAGTTCTCACCGTTACAGGTGTTGCACGATACGCCTTCCTGCAAAGGCTCCTCGTCCTCTCCCCTGCGGTGAGATACGATTCCGAATATGGCGCTTATCAAGCCTAATGCCACCAGGGCTAAAATCAAGTATAGCATTTACTTAAAACTTTGAACTTTGAACTTTGAACTTTGAGCTTTGAACTTTATGATTAGCAAAGGCTGTTGAATTCTTCACTCTTCATTCTTCACTCTTCATTCTTCACTCTCAATAATTTCAAACCCTACTTTCTTCAGGTCTTCCCAATAATGCGGATAGGATTTGCTCACTACCTCCGGATTATTGATCTCGATCTGAGGGAACTTGAAGGCGAGAGGAGCGAATGCCATTGCCATACGATGATCCTCGTAGGTATCGATTGGAGCAAATGAAGGCTCGCAGGTTTCGCCATCCCAATACAGCGTGTTGTCGTTCTCATCGTGGATGACATAGCCCACCTTCTTCAACTCTATCTTCAGTGCTTCAATGCGGTCGGTCTCCTTGATTTTCAAGCTGGCAAGACCGGTGAACTTGAACTTCACTCCCAAGGCACAGCAGGCTACAACGATGGTTTGAGCCAGATCTGGAGAACCGGAGAAGTCATAATCGAATTTCGGCAGCAGACAGCGGTTCGCCTTCAGCATGACATTCGAAAGATGATCATGGTTTTCGAATTCGCTCTTCACTCCCAGCAGACTGAAGATGTATTTCACCACGGAATCTCCCTGCTTCGAGCAGTCCATCAAGCCTTCGAGCTGGATGCTGGAGTCGATGTTGCCATTCAGAGCCATCATCTCATACCAGTAGGAAGAAGCGCTCCAGTCGTTCTCTATCATATAAGATGTCTCCTTGTAAGGCTGTGGCTTCACGGTGATGGTGTCCATATCCGTCCAGTCGGCATCGGCACCATATTCCTTCATCGTCCAGAGCGTAAGGTCGATGTAAGGGCGGGATGCAATCTCTCCTGTCAGCTTCAGCTCCAGTCCGTTCTTCAGAATCGGACCGATCATCAGGAGCGCCGAGATATATTGCGAACTGATATTGCCCACTACCTCCAGGTGGCCGCCTTCCAGCGCCTTGCCTCGGATGTGGAGTGGGGGATAACCTTCCTTCTTCTCGTAGGTGATGTCGGCACCTAGATAGCGCAGGGCATCTACGAGAATGCCGATAGGACGGTTCTGCATGCGCTCGGTGCCGGTGATGGTATGTTCGCCGGGGGTGGCAGAGAGATAGGCGGTCATGAAACGCATGGCTGTACCAGCGGCCTTGATGTTGATGACCTCTGGCATATTCTGAAGGGCGGCAACGATTACTTCCGTATCATCGCAGTCGCTCAAGTTGTCGGGTTGGATGTGGCTTCCTGCCATCGCACTGATTACGAGAGCTCGGTTGCTTATACTCTTGGATGCTGGCAAGTTGATACTTGCGTTCAGTTGGCTTGGTGCCTTGATGGTATATTTTGTCATACGCGTACCTTATATTATATATATTTTAGTGCAAAAGTACAAAATAAAAAGTACATACGCTAGTTTTCGGGCGAAAAGTTTTCGAAATATCTCAAAAAAATGCATGGGCAGCCGTGCCCTGTTCTTATCGTTTTCTAACAATATGTAAACGAGATAGGGGTATTATGGGGGTATATGGAGATATGTCTATTTCAAAGTGTAAAAATCGACCCCCTAAAATGTCAATTTGTAATTTTGTGTGCGTTTTCTTTCAAAAAGTAAAACTGACCCCAAAAATAAAATAAAATAGCGTTAAGGAATGATACAAGTTACCGGAATTTGTATTACCTTTGCATCAGAAAAAAGAAACAACAGACAATAAGTAACAATCTAAAAATTAAAGAATATGAAACGAATTATATTATTCTCATTGATGGCTCTCATGACCGTAGCTACTTTCGGTCGCAAGCACGTAGAGAATGCAACAGTAGTAGCAGACACTATTTTCTATGCAGAAAATATGCAAAATGTAGCTAGTGCAGATCAGGCTAGTTATTACAGATTGCTGATGACTACCGGCGCTGGCATCAATAAGAAGGACGTGTTCCAGGACTTCTATATGAATGGTAATCTTCGTGCCGAGGGTGGCTACAGCTTCATCGATCTCGGTAACGACCGCAATACTATCTTCAATGGTGAGGTTACTACTTACTACAAGAATGGTAAGGAGAAGTGGCACGGAAAGTATGTTAACGGCAAGCGTGATGGTTACTTCACACTCCAGCTCCGTGAAGGTGGCGTGGCTGTCGTTCAGTTCAAGAACGGCAAGTCTGTTCACAATTACTTCATGGTAACATACAAGGATGGTACCACAGAGAAGAAGAATCTCTCTGAGATTCAGGGCTTGATGTAGAGACTCTCTCTAAAATAGAAGTCTCTAGAATAGAAGCTCTCTAAAAATTGAAAATCTCTCTTAAATTAAAATAGAAAAATCTCTCTTATATAAATTAAAATTTTATGTTGATATGACCAATATGGGGATGGCTTCCGGGAGGAAGGTACATCCCCTTTATTTTTCTGATATATGTGTAACTGAAAAAAGGTCTGGCGAAATTCATCGCCAGACCTTTTTTACAATATTTAGAGTGCCAGGTCAACCTCTACCGGGCAGTGGTCGCTGCCCATGATGTCGGTATGGATCTTGGCTTCTGTAATCTGTTCTTTCAGACGGTCGGATACCAGGAAGTAGTCGATGCGCCAGCCGGCATTCTTCTCGCGTGCCTTGAATCGGTATGACCACCACGAATAGGTAACCTCTTCGGGATGCAGGTAGCGGAAGGTATCTGTAAAGCCGTCGTTCAGAAGCTCGGTCATCTTCTCGCGCTCCTCGTCGGTAAAACCGGCATTGCGACGGTTGGTCTTCGGATTCTTGATATCTATCTCCTGATGTGCCACGTTCAGGTCGCCGCAGACCACCACAGGCTTCCTGGCATCCAAGGCCTTCAGAAACTTGCGGAAATCATCTTCCCAGGTCATACGGTAATCCAGTCGCTTCAACTCGGTCTGGGAGTTCGGAGTATAGCAGGTAACGAGATAGAAGTTGTCATACTCCAGGGTGATGACTCTTCCTTCGTGGTCGTGCTCCTCCACGCCCATACCATAGCTCACGCTCAGTGGCTGGTGGCGGGTATAGATGGCTGTGCCCGAATATCCCTTCTTCTCGGCATAGTTCCAGTAGCTTTCGTAGCCCTCGAAATTCAGGTCGAGCTGACCTTCCTGCATCTTGGTTTCCTGCAGGCAGAAGAAGTCGGCATCGAGCGCCTTAAACTGGTTCTCGAAGTCCTTGCCCACGCAAGCACGCAGGCCATTCACGTTCCAGGATATAAACTTCATATTACTTTGAACTTATTTAGATTCTCTTTGTTTCACCTCTGAGCAGGCTCATGAACTCCTGACGGGTGTTCAGCGAATTGAATACGCCGCTGTAGTCGCTGGTAGTAGTGATGGAGTTCTGCTTCTCCACACCACGCATCTGCATGCACATGTGCTTAGCTTCTATCACCACCATTACGCCCTGAGGATTCAAAGTCTCCTGGATGCAGTCCTTGATCTGCTGGGTAAGGCGCTCCTGCACCTGAAGGCGGTGGCTGAAGATATCTACCACACGGGCAATCTTGCTCAATCCGGTAATCTTGCCGTTAGGGATGTAAGCCACGTGCACCTTGCCATAGAAAGGCAGCATGTGATGCTCGCAGAGAGAGAAGAAATCAATGTCCTTCACGATGACCATCTGGTCGTATTTCTCCTCAAAGAGGGCATCGGTCAATACCTTGTGGGCATCCTGATAGTAGCCGCGGGTCAATACCTGCATCGCCTTGGCTACGCGCATCGGAGTCTTGACAAGTCCTTCACGCTCAGTGTCTTCACCCAGGAGCTTCAATACTTCCTTATAGTGTCCTGCGAGTTCATCCAATCCCTCGCGAAATTCTGTTTCTGGATTCATATCTTATTTACTTTGAACTTTTAATATTGTACTGTAATCTGTCCCTTTACCAGGCATGCCTGTCTGTATCCCAGGGCTTTCACCTTGGCAAGCACCTTCTGTGCTTCGCCCAGTTCGCGGAAATTGCCCATGCGGCAAATCCATCTTGGTGAGTAGAAGTGCACATATACAGGCTGGTCTGGGAACTTCATCTTGATGTTGTTGCCCGTCTGTTCAGCCTTCAGTCGGTCGTTGCGTGAGTTACCTCCGGCAAAGATCTGCACTCTGTATCCTGTAACCTTGTAGCTTCTGCGCATTACCTTCTTGCGCATATCCACTACAGGCATCTCGGTTTCTTCCTGATGTGTCTCAGCCTTTTTGGCATTGTTTTCATGCTGTTTCTCCTTGGCTGCTTCGTGCTGTGGCTCGGCCTTTTTGAGCGAGTCTGGAGTCTGCTTGTGCTGGGCAGCTGGAGTTACTTCTTTATGCTGAGTATCTGTTGGTTTTTTCTGTGGTTGTGGGGTAGTCTTAGTCTTATCGTCCTGTGGATTCATCTGATTCGTATTGGTTGGAACCTGTTTTCCGTTCACCAATTCGTCGATAGCCTTGCTTTGGTGTACGGTCACGACACCCTGTCCTGGATTCTTCTGCTTGAGATGATCCAAGTAAGTCTGCGCATTCATCTGGATAGATGAGCAGAGGATGAAAATCAATAATGTGACGAATTGTTTCATGACTATACCTTATTTAATATATATATATACCTTTTATTAATATATAATGTGTCAGCAATCTGTTTCTGTTATCCTATAAAGATAGGGAAAGGGATGCCCCCATGAAAGAAGGCATCCCCTTTGGTAAATATCCTTGTGAGATTACTTCTTCCAAGCGTCGATGATACCCTTGAAATCAGCAGCCTTCAAAGAAGCACCACCGATCAAACCACCGTCGATGTTTGGCTTAGCGAAGAGCTCAGGAGCGTTGCTAGCCTTGCAGCTACCACCGTAGAGGATTGATGTCTCCTCAGCAGCCTCGTTGCCATACTTCTCTGCAACGATAGAGCGGATGTATGCCAACATCTCCTCAGCCTGGTCAGAAGTAGCAGTCTTACCTGTACCGATAGCCCAGATTGGCTCGTAAGCGAGGATGATGTTCTTCCAAGCCTCTGCGTCCAAGTGGAATACTGAACCTTCCAACTCAGCCTTAACAACCTCGTTCTGCTTCTCAGCCTCACGCTCCTCGAGAGTCTCACCGCAGCAGAAGATGATCTTCAAACCGTTAGCCAAAGCCAACTCTACCTTCTCCTTCAGGATCTCTGCAGTCTCACCGTAGTACTCACGACGCTCTGAGTGACCGAGGATAACGTACTGAGCACCTGTGCTCTTTACCATCTCAGCTGAAACCTCACCAGTGAAAGCACCCTTAGCCTTGTCAGCGCAGTTCTCAGCACCGAGACCTACAACCTCTGAATCCAAAACCTGAGCTACAGAAGCCAAGTGGATGAATGGAGTGCAGATTACTACGTCACAGTTTGGCTTGTCAGCTACCAATGCCTCGTTGATCTCCTTAGCGAGAGCAACACCGTCCTGCAGGTTCATGTTCATTTTCCAGTTACCTGCTACAATTTTCTTTCTCATTTTTCTTTTCTTTTTAAAAGTTGATAATATTCTGTTTGAATTCTCTTTCTTTCTGATCCAGGCACCCCATGCCCAAAGCCGGTCGGCGATGGTAAGGAGTACCAGCGGGATGACAAACCAGGAGATGATGCCTGCTATCTTCTTGGCGGCACTTACTTCCGGCATCTTGCCGATTTCGGTCTTCTCCAGCGGCTTGCCTGCCAGGTCTGCCATCTTAGGCAGGTCGTTGTGGCTCCATTTCCTGATGATGGTGCCGTCTTTCAGCAGCAGCAGTCCCGGGTTGCTGCGTATCACGGTCTTCAGCGTCGTCTCGTCTGTGATGTAGAACGGGTATTCCGCTCCCGTGATGTCTTGCCAGTGCCTGATGGCTTTCTCCGTACTTGCCGTGAGGCAGAGGAATGGGTAGCCATGGTCGGTGGCATATTCGTATATCTCGTCGATGCTTCCGAAGTTGCTGTCATCGGCAAAGTCGAGATGTGGCGAGATGAGCAGGAAGGTGTAGCCCTTGCGGTGAATCACTTCCTGGGTGATGTCTTCGCCCGTCTTCGTATCTTCTATGCTGAAGTCGTGGATAGGGGGCACGTAGCCTTCTTCGGTCTGCACCGTCTTGCTGTCGATGAAGGTCCAGGTGGAGTCGGGATAGTTGTCTATCGTAAACTCCTTCCGCTCGCCGTTCTTCTCCAGGATGAAGGTGGTGTCAAACTTCGGCTGCTTGGCTCCCTTCGGAATCTCCATACCCTTGGCGATGTTGGCGCCGATGTGATAAGGGCGGAAGTCGAACTGCGGTAGATACCACAGGCTCCAGGTGCTCATCACGATGGAGAAGAGGAAGGTGTAGTTGATCACCACCCACTGTGTCTGTCTCGAGATGAGTCTCGGCATCTCCAGCGGCTTTCTCCAGAGCAGGATGGCGAATACCAGGAGGATGATGTTCTTGATGAATGTCTCCATATTGGTGAGCACTACGGCATCACCGAAGCATCCGCAATCCTTTACCGGGTCTGCGATGACGATCCAGAGTGTTATCAGCGTCATCACGCTCATCACGGCAAGGGTAATCTTGCTCACCAGTCTGCGCCGGATGGCGAAGAGGAGGAAGATACCGATGGCAAACTCGGCAGTGGCAAGCAATACCGACATCACCAGGGTGCTCCAGTCGGGAAACATCCAGTCGATATGCAGCGCTTCCAGATAGTCGGTTATCTTGTATTGCGTGCCCAGTGGATCCATTCCCTTCACGAATCCTGAGAAGATGAAGGTTACAGCCACGAGCAGTCGCCCGATATTCACCGCTGTTTTTGTTATAATCTGCTTTGCCGTCATATCAATTTCCTCTTTTACTTGATTGAATGAGCCTTCTTAATAGAATGATCCTTCTTATTTTTCTCCCATTTTGATGGCACCGAAAACTGCATAGTTGATGATGTCCATATAGTTGGCATCAATGCCTTCTGATACGAGTGTGGCTCCTGCGATATCCTCGATTTCCTTCACTCGCTGTATCTTGGTGAGAATAAAGTCGGTGTAGCTGCTCACTCGCATCGAGCGCCATGCCTCGTCGTAGTCGTGATTCTTCTTGAGCATCAGTTCCAGGGCTTCCTGGGCATGCTTGTCGTAGAGCTTCATCGCCTCTTCCGGTGTCATATCCACTTCATCCACGAATGGTTTTTCCAGCTGGATGAGTCCTACGATACCATAATTAATAAGCGCGATAAACTCCGGACGAATGCCTTCGCCTACGAGTGATTCTTTCTTGATTTCAAGCGAGCGGATGCGCTTCGCCTTGATATAGAGTTGGTCGGTTAAGGAAGATGGGCGCAAGATTCTCCAAGAGGCTCCATAATCGTGAAGCTTCTTCTCAAATAATGCCCTGCATTCTCCCATGACAACTTTAAACTGCTGTTCTGTTTTCAATAAATCTGCCATAATAATTTCGAAATTCGGTGCAAATATACGCATTTATTGTGAAATAGCCAAATAATTATTTTGTTTTTCGCTTAAATTGCAGTAACTTTAGATAAGTTACGCTGCACTCGGAAGAAAAAATAAATCGCGATTTATTTTGTTTTTCGCTCATTTTGCAGTAACTTTGCACCCCGAAATAAAATGAGTATGAGAAATTTGACCAATGCCGAACTGGCGCAAATACTAGATAAGGATATTTTTCACGAGATTTCAGAGGCGGCGGATGCGCTGTCTGTGGAATGCTATGTAGTAGGTGGATATGTGCGCGACCTCTTCCTGGAGCGCCCTTCCAATGACATCGATGTCGTGGTGGTGGGTAGTGGAATTGAGGTGGCTTCTGCCCTCAAGAAGAAGCTGGGCAAGAAGGCACATCTCTCGGTGTTCCGAAATTTCGGAACCGCACAGGTTAAGTATAAGGATACAGAAGTGGAGTTCGTGGGAGCACGAAAGGAAAGTTACAACCATGATTCGCGCAAGCCGATTGTAGAGGATGGAACCCTGGAAGATGACCAGAACCGTCGCGACTTCACCATCAATGCGATGGCGGTGTGCCTGAACAAGGACCGTTTCGGAGAACTTGTTGATCCTTTCGACGGTGTCTATGACCTGGAAGATGGCATCATCGCCACTCCGCTCGATCCGGATATCACCTTCTCTGATGATCCGCTCCGTATGATGAGATGTGTACGTTTTGCTACCCAGCTCAATTTCCAGATAGAAGACGAAACTTACGCCGCCCTCTCGCGCAATGCCGAACGACTGAAGATTATCAGTGGCGAGCGTATCTGCGACGAGATGAACAAGATTATGCTCTCCAAGCATCCTAGCAGCGGCTTCTATTATCTGAAGGATACCGGACTGCTCGATCTCATCCTGCCGGAACTGGTGGCGATGGATAAGGTGGAGACCCGCAACGGAAGAGCCCACAAGAATAATTACGACCATACGATGGAGGTGCTCGAGAATGTATGCAAGCATTCTGATAACCTCTGGCTCCGCTGGGCTGCCCTCTTCCATGATATCGGCAAACCGAAGAGCAAGCGATGGGACAACAACATCGGATGGACTTTCCACAGTCATAATATCATAGGTGCCAAGATGATTCCAGGTATCTTCCGCCGCATGAAACTGCCGATGGATGCCAAGATGAAGTATGTACAGAAGCTGGTGGAGCTCCACATGCGTCCGATCGTGATTGCGGATGAAGAGGTGACTGATAGCGCTGTGCGCCGACTGCTGAATGATGCCGGTGATGACATCAACGACCTGATGACGCTTTGTGAGGCTGATATCACCAGCAAGAACCAGGTGCGCAAGCAGCGATTCCTGGATAACTTCAAGATGGTGCGCGAGAAGCTGGTAGATCTTCAGGATCGTGACTACAAGCGACTGCTCCAGCCATGCATCGACGGCAATGAAATCATGGAGATGTTCCAGCTCAAGCCTTGTCGCGAAGTAGGCGTCCTGAAGCAGTATCTCAAGGATGCCGTGCTGGACAACAAGGTGGCTAACGAGCGCGAGCCGCTGATGGAACTCCTGATGAAGAAAGCCCAGAATATGGGCTTGACTATGGATCCGGATAAGGCTTGACTATGGGTCCGGATAAGGCTTGAATATGCCCCAGGATATGGGTACGAATATGACAGAAAACTTAAACAGAGAATAATTTTTGTTAAATAACGGCTCCTCGCGAGCCGTTATTCGTTTATTATTCGTAATTTTGCACCGCTTTTAAAACTAAAAGCATTGTTTCAGTTTCCGCCAGAGGGCGGTATATATAATAAGGTATGACAAAAAATAACAAATTATAATATAAATAGGTATGAAAATTAAAAACGTTTTGTTTGTTGCAGCAGTTTGTGTTCTTGCTGCTTTGACATCATGTGGTGGAAGTAAGAAGGGCGGTTTGCCAGACTTCGGCGATGATGAGTTTGCCGTGGCTACTATCGGCACTTCCAGCGCCGCATTGCAGACTACCTATCCTGCTACCATCAAGGGTATTCAGGATGTAGAGGTACGTCCTAAGGTTTCTGGCTTCATTACAAAGGTTTTTGTACATGAGGGTCAGACAGTTTCAGCAGGTCAGGCTTTGTTCTCTATCGATAGCGAGACTTATCAGGCTGCTGTCCGTTCAGCTGCTGCCGCTGTCAATACTGCCAAGGCTCAGGCTAACACAGCAAAGTTGACTTACCTGAACAACAAGAAGTTGTATGATAGCAAGATTATTGGTGAGTACGAACTCTCTACTGCAGCTAACAGCTTGGCAACAGCTCAGGCTCAGGTAGCTCAGGCAGAGGCTTCTCTGGCTTCAGCCCGCGAGCAGTTGGCTTGGTGTACCGTTACCAGCCCTTCAGCAGGTGTTGTAGGTAGCCTTCCTTTCAAGGTGGGTGCTTTGGTTAGCGCTTCTGGCCAGGCTTTGACTACCGTTTCCAACATCAGCACCATGGAGGTGTTCTTCTCACTCTCTGAGTCTCAGATCTTGAACATGTCTAAGACCAATGGTAGCGTTCAGGCTGCTATCGCTTCTTTCCCAGCAGTAAAGTTGCAGTTGGCAGACGGTTCTATCTATAATCATCCAGGTAAGGTTGTCAAGATGAGTGGTGTCATCGATGCAACTACCGGTTCTATTTCTCTCATCGCTCACTTCCCTAATCCAGAGAAGTTGCTGAAGAGTGGTGGTGCAGGTTCTATCGTAATTCCTAACGATCATAACAGCGCTATCGTCATCCCTCAGGAGGCTTGCTCTCAGGTGCAGGATAAGATCTTCGTTTACGTAGTAACCAAGGATAACAAGGTGAAGTATTCTGAGATCAAGGTAAATCCACAGGATGATGGCAAGAACTATATCGTAACTTCTGGTCTCAATGTAGGCGACCGCATCGTTTTGAAGGGTATTACCAAGTTGACCGATGGTCAGCAGATCAAGCCTATCACTCTGGAGCGTTACAATCAGAAGATTGCTGAGGCTGCTAAGTTGAGTGAGTCTCAAGACAATGCTCACGCATTCGCTACTGCTATGGGCGGAAAGAAGTAATATATAATAAGGTATAAGGAAAATAAGTAAATTATGTCATTTACAAACTTTATAAAGCGCCCGGTACTTTCGACGGTGGTTTCCATCTTCTTCGTCTTGCTGGGTATCATCGGCTTGGTATCGCTGCCTATCGAGCAGTATCCGAATATCGCGCCGCCTACCATCCAGGTATCTACCACCTATCAGGGTGCTGATGCCCAGACGGTGTTGAACTCAGTCATCGCTCCTCTGGAGGAGAGTATCAACGGTGTGGAGAACATGACTTACATGACCTCTTCAGCGTCTAACTCTGGTTATGCCAGCATCACCGTTTACTTCAAGCAGGGTTCTGACCCTGATATGGCTGCGGTCAACGTACAGAACCGTGTATCTCAGGCGCAGTCTCTGTTGCCTGCCGAGGTTACCAAGGTGGGTGTCACCGTAACCAAGCGTCAGAGTTCCAACGTAATCATGTTCGCCCTGACCACAGACGATGGCCGCTACGACGACCAGTTTGTTACCAACTACGCCCTGATCAACGTGATTCCTCAGTTGAAGCGTATCAGTGGTGTGGGTGATGTAAACAGCCCTTCTACCCGTAGTTACTCTATGCGTATCTGGTTGAAGCCAGAGAAGATGAAGGAGTTCGGACTGGTTCCTTCTGATATTTCCCAGGCTTTGGCAGAGCAGAACATCGAGGCTGCCCCTGGTAGCTTTGGTGAAAGCTCAGATATGCAGTATGAATATACCTTGCGTTACAAGGGTCGTTTGAAGACTCCAATGGAGTATGAGAACATCCTCATCAAGAGCAATACTTCCGGTCAGACGCTCCGTCTGGGCGAAGTTGCCAAGATAGAGTTGGGTGGTTTGCAGTATAACGTAAACCTGCTCAATGATGGTCAGCCTGCCGTGATGGGTATGGTTCAGCAGATTGCCGGTTCCAACGCTACCCAGAT
>ERZ870052.14-NODE-14-length-50485-cov-19.431003_pt1 | contig 50485 bp, 53 predicted proteins | sample MGYA00520889_ERZ870052 | MGnify/ENA primary metagenome ERZ870052 (study PRJEB32232, sample SAMN07284988) | human gut metagenome | biome: human-associated habitat; material: feces | host: Homo sapiens | place: Tanzania | collected 2014-08-14 ...
GATGTTCACTCTCCAAACGAGGCTCGTGTGAACGGTGCCCTCCCAATGGTGGATTCATGGTATAAGGCATTCAACATTAAGAAGAGTGACAAGCTCTTTGTTCCTAAGAACAAGCGTGCACATATCTGGTAAAAACATAAATAAAAAAAGTCTTGCAGGCTATATGCTTGCAAGACTTTTTTTATGCTTGTTGCTTTCTTTGCAGAAAGTTTCGTATGCTATGCTGATTACTTCGTTCCGAAATAAAGGAAGAGCATTCCGAGCAAGACGAGGAGGAGATCTACGAACTTCGCCTTGAGGTTCTTCTCGTGGAAGATGGCTGCGCCGAAGAGGAAGCTGACGATGACCGAACCGCGGCGGATCATGCTCACGATACTGATCATGGCACCCGGCAGACTAAGCGCATAGAAATATACGAAGTCGGCAGCCGAGAGGAAGATGCTGATGAAGATAATGCTCCAGTGCCAATGGAATGGGGTGGAGTTCTTCTTCGTTGGCCACCAGATCATCAGGAGCATGGCTCCCATGAGGAAGCACTGGTAGATGTTGTACCAGCTCTGTACGATCATTCTGTCCAATCCCACACCGCCATTCTCAGGTGGAGCCATCAGATACTTATCGTAGAGACCACTCACGGCACCGAGCACGGCAGCCAGCACGATGAAGTAGATCCACTTGTTGTGCTTGAAGTCGATGCCCTCCTTCTTTCCGCTGCGCGAAAGCATGGCAAAGGAGATGATGGCAAGGATGACACCAATCCACTGGTAGAGGTTGAGTACCTCACCGTAAACCAGCAGGGCACCCACGAGTGTCATCACCGGACGGGTGGCATTGATAGGTCCCACGATTGTGAGCGGCAGATGCTTCATGCCGAAATAACCGAAAATCCAACTGCTCAATACGATGAAACTCTTGAGCACGATATACTTGTGAACTTCCCATCCGCCTTCAGCTACATGGAACATGGTTCCATCCAGTGAATTTCCTGTATAGCTCATGATGATGAACGGCAGGAAGATGAGCGATGAGAAAAGCGTGTTCAGAAAGAGCACGGGAATCACTGCGTTACCTGAAAGTGCCTTCTTCTTGAAGGCATCATAGAATCCCAGCAGCGCTGCTGAGAGAAATGCTAATACTAACCACATAGTAGTGTTTAATGTTTATTGTTTAATGTTTACTGAGGCTCGCGCCCTTGTGTTTCTAATCTTTTATGATCTAATCATTTCATCATTGAAATCATACCCCACGTCTTCCAGGAACAATGCGTTGCCTGGCATGCTTTCGCCCGCATCACTGCGGCTTCCATTGTGCAGGATGTCGAGAAACTGCTCCATCGTGATCTTGCCCCTGCCTACATCAATGAGGGTGCCCACTACGGCACGCACCATGTTTCGGAGAAAACGGTTGGCGGTAATTTCGAAATACCAGGTGGTAGGGGAGGTCTGAACCCATCGGGCAGCCGACACGTGGCAGATGGTGGTCTTGTTGTCACCACCAGCCTTGCAGAAGGCAGCGTAGTCTTCGTGCTGCAGGAAATACTTTGCCGTCTCGTTCATCTTCTCGAAATCGAGGGGGTAGTTCATCTGCAGGGAATAATGGCGCTCGAAAGGATCCTTCCGGGTATGTATATAATAATGATAGGTACGCGAGGTGGCTGAGAAGCGAGCATGCATCTCAGGATGGACTTCCCGCACTTCATAGACGGCGATGTCGCGAGGCAGAATCCTATTCAGACGATATGCCAGCTGGTCGGGAGCCATCGGTAGTTTTTCGAAATCGAAGTGCGCCGCCATGTTTCGGGCATGCACGCCGGTATCGGTTCTTCCTGCACCTACCACTTCAATCTCCTTTCTGAGGAGGATGGAGAGGGCACGCTGCAACTCCTGCTGCACCGAATTGGCATTGGGCTGAATCTGCCAGCCGTGATAGTTGGTTCCGTCGTAACCAAAGAATATAAAATATCTCATTGCTTTTCACTTAAAACAGCTGCAAAGTTACTAAAAAAACGTGAAATATGGTATAATAATACAGAATATTTTCAAAAATGATACAATCTTGAAAGAAAATTGCGATTTTTTATTTTACAATACACCCGTGTAACTGCCTGATAATCAACTAGAGCTTTTCGGAAAATTACATATTAAACACCGAGAATGCACCGAGTTACGCATCAAACAAAACGCTGATAATCAAATGTTTGTGTGAATTACATAAAACAAATGTTTGATAAAAGCGCTGCTTTTCCGCGCAAAACGGTGCATAAAAACTCGTTAGAACGCTATAGATTCAGCATCTTTTTTGTAAGTCTGTCGATGGTCTGCTGTTGACTCTCGATAGTCTTGTTCTGGCGCTCGATGATCTTCAGCAGATTGGCCTGATTACCCTTCGAGAGTTCTTCACCCAGAAGGAGATAATTAGCATCGACCCAATCGACGGCATTAATGATTTTCAACATGATATCGTAACCAGGAGCGTTTCTTCCTGATACGATATTCTTGATTGTCGTCCAAGGTACACCGATCTTCTTTGCAAAAGTTGCAATGGTGTGACCTTCTCTCTCGATGATGCCATTGATGCGATCACCGATAGTTTCTGTTGTTACTGTAGTTTCTTCTGTACACATAATTATATCTAATTTCAAACAAATTCACTCAAAATGCTGAAAAAATACAAAATAATCAGTGAAATGTTTGGTTATATCACTGAAATGTTATACTTTTGCAGCGTGCGAATGTTTCGCACGGTGCAAATATACAAAAAATATCGCACATAATGCTAATTTCAAACAAAAATTTAATAAAATGGGTTTTAGTGAGTACATGAAAAGTCTCCCTTATCCACGAACCAAGACCGTGGAGGAGATTGCTAGCTTATGCAAAGTGTCTAATAGTTCCGTCTATAGATGGATACAGGGCAAGTCCGAGCCGAACGCTCTATGCAGAGGTCTTGTCTCTGGATATCTTGGTATGCAGGAGAGCGAACTTTTTCCTAATTGTCAATAGTATGGAGTCGATAGAGTTTTACAATACCCCAGAAGGCGATGTCATGTACAAGCCGATTGGGAAGCCGGTGCAAGAGCTTACGCCGAAGAGTAGAGATATTATAGAGGAGATGCTTGATGTTATCAAGAACAGATATCCTCAGGCATTCAAAGCTCTCTGTGAGCTATATACCGCAAGTGAGTTGAATCGCATGGTTTACGAGTTTAACATTGTTTCCAGATTCTGTAGATGTAACTTTGGAGAGTATGACGCTCATACACCTGATATTGACGCAGACGGATTCTTCCATTTCGAGGAGGTTAAATGTCCTCTTCGCGGTGAGTGCAGAATGGAAGGTGCTATCTGCAAGCCGAAGCTAGATTCTAAACTGACGGATCGGGAGATGCAGGTCATAGAACTTATCTCCAAGGGATTCAGAGCACAAGAGATTGCTGACAGCCTAAACATCTCGGTAAAGACGGTGCAGCGCCACCGAGAGAATATCAAGGCTAAGCTGCAGATGCGTTCTCTGGCCCAAGTCTCTGCATATTATAACGAACACATCAAAAATAAATAGCGATGCCACCCCTGGAATGTATGAAATGCGTAGATGGCAGAGCCTGCGTCAATGGTAGATTCTGCCTGCCGCAGAAAAGATATGTTGAATACGCCAATAAACCTATCTGTAAAAATGAGCAATAAAAAATGGAACAAGAAAGAAGCGGCTTACCTGGTTGATAACTATGGTAAGATGAGCCTAGAGGAGTTATCTGCCAATCTTGGCCGCTCCGTCATGGCTGTGCGTCTCTATGCGCTTCGTCATAGATTGGACGACAAACATCAGGTAGTAAAAGAAAACCGGCTGAAGAAGCTGTTGGAATACCGTTTCCGTCATCTCGAAGACTTCCATCCTAGTAAGTTCTTCTTCCGGGAGACCGGAATTAACCAGGTGAGATATTGGGATCTGTTCTTCGGGAGGAAGCCGATAAAGCCGGAGGAATACAAGGCTGTTGCCGAATATTTCAATATTACGATCTCGGAGGCATTCGATTCCCTTCAGCTCAATCTTTTCGATCAATAAATATGTAAGATATGAAAATCAACTCAAACTTCATCGAGAACGTCAAGAGTAAACTGGATATTGTTGACGTGATCGGTTCATATATCACCCTCACGAAGGCTGGCATCAATTACAAGGGCATTTGCCCGTTCCACAATGATAGCCATCCTTCCATGATGGTGAGCAAGACGAGGCAGACCTATCATTGCTTCGTCTGCGGAGAACATGGAGATGTCCTGGACTTCCTGAAGAAGTACAACCAGATCACATTTCCTGAGGCTCTGCGAATGGCCTGCAAGCTTGCAGACGTAGAATTTCCGGAGCAGGAGGCAACACCTGAAGAGAATGCTGCATATAAGCTTCTGGAATCTCGCCGCATAGCTATTGCTGCAGCTGCCAAGTTCTACCAGGGGAACCTGTCCCAGGCAGAAAGCTTCCTCAAGCGTCGTGGCTATGACTATACGGACAAGACGCTTGCAGAATATGGTGTCGGATATGCTCCTGTTGGCAATGTGGCTATGAAGTACCTTACGGAGAACGGATATGATCTTCAGGTACTCACAGACGTCGGAGTTTTAGGAAAGTCTCAAGACGGGAGAAGCTATGATTTCTTCCGGGATCGCGTCATGTTCCCGTTCTATGATGTATCAGGAAGAACTATTGCGTTCTCCGGGAGAATCGTCACTCCAAATGATAATGCCGGCAAGTATGTAAATACCGGAGAGACGCCTATTTTCAGAAAAGGTCAGCACATTTTCGGACTCTACCAGGCAAAGAGAGCAATCGCAAAAGAGGGGTTCGCTTATCTTGTCGAGGGGCAGTTTGATGTCATTACCCTCCACAAATATGGGGTAGAAAATGTCATCGGTGGCTCCGGAACCGCATTTACAGACGACCAGGTAAGGCTTATCATGCGCTTCACCCAGTCTGTGGTCATGATATATGATGCTGATGATGCAGGCATGAAGGCTGCAGTCAAGAACTGCGAGCTGCTGCTGAAGGCTGGAGCAAGCGTCAAGTGCATCCGCTTGCCAAAAGGGTACGACCCAGACAGCTATGGCCAGCTCTGCAAGGAAGAAACGAAAAAGAAGCTATCTGAAGCTATCGAGACCTTCCCGAAGGCTATGAAAAGAATGCTGGTTCCTCGTGGCTGCAAGGATGAAGCAGTTATTGCTGCAGCTATGAACACTATCTCAAATCTCATAGCATGCGTGCAGGATGCAGGGCTCCGTCTCGAGTACATGAAGACCATGGCCAGAGACTTCGACACGAAAATGACCATCCTGGAGGATAAGGTAAGAGATATCCGCCGTAATGTAGATAGCGTCAAGAAGGAAAACCTGCAGCATGGCATCTTTGGTATTGATAGCTTGAAGGAGAATCTGAGAAACAACGAGCCTGCCGTAGTAACCTCATTGATAGATACGTTCATGGAGTCATACGGAGATAATCCTATCGTGTATGTTGCCGGCACGCCATCATCGGCAGATATCGAGAACCTCAGACGTATCTGCTGTTATTTCGTCACTACTGAAGAGGGATGCAGCATCAATACCACTACAGGTGAGGATAGCGCCTATATGTCAACGCTCGCGGAGATGTATAAGGCAGGTATCTCTCAGATAAGAGTCATGCACGAGGATAAGGTGGAATCCTTCATCGATTTCTATATCCGCATACATGGAGAGCTGCTGTCTGGATTCCTGGGTGACAAGGTTCCGATCATTACCAGGTGTATCGAGTTGACCAGCTATGCGGAGGAAACCGTGATAACTGTCAACAAGAACCATTACTGCAGTAAATTAGGACTATCCAAAGGCCAGTTCGACGAGATCCGGAAGCCGTTCGTCAACAAGCGTAAAAATGTAATGAAGGCGAATGCCCTGAAGGATGATCTCTATGATGATGACTTTGATGGCGACGAGGTTCCCAGTTATGTCAAGGAGGGAGAGTACGCACAGATGTTTCGTGAGTGCAAGTATTATCCTCGCCTTAATAAGCAGGGCATACCTGTCTGCTATATGTTTCAGAACAAGAACGGACGTGGATTCTCTCAGGTTGCAGACTTCTATATGGTTCCTCTGCTTCATATCTTCAACGAGGACTTCGAGCAGAATAAGCGAGTACTGAAGGTGAACCGCCGTTACTTCGACAAGCCTTTATATATAGAGGTGCTGTCAAGCTCCCTGAAGAAGATGAGTACTATCGAGGACGTTCTTATCAACTATGAAGGCGTGAACTTCACGGACGGAGAAGAATGGCAGTGGAGACGTATCAAGGAATATATGAGCCGCCATTTTGTACAGTGCCGAGAGATCCAGGTATATGGCAACCAGCAGTCGGAGGGAATGAGTCGGAAGACTGATGAGCAGTTTTTCGCCTTTGCCAATGGTATAGCACACGAGGACAAGGACGGGAAATATGTGTTCGAGAAGGTTAACGAGCTGGGTGTTGTCACCCACAATCACATGAACTATTACCTTCCTGCGTTTTCAACTATTTACGCCGGATCCGGACGTCAGTCAGATAAGTACGAATTGATATCGCAGCTGGTATATGATGATATTCCTGCCGACAAGCAGGTCAGTTTTGAAAAATGGGCATCCTTGATGGATAAGGTCTATAAGATTAATGATAACGGCAAATGGGCTATCGTTTTTGCCCTGATGTGCGCTTTCAGAAGCAACATACACTGTCTGGACCGACTCTTCACGGCCCCCTTCTTCATGGGACCGATGTCTTCAGGTAAGACCCAGATCGCGATATCTATCCGTTCTCTCTTCATCAGCCCGACCATCCCGATTTTCAACCTCAATACAGGTACGGACGCAGCCATGAGCACGATGATGGGTACATTCCGTGATGTACCGGTTGTTCTCGATGAATACAATAACAAGGATATCTCGGACACCAAGTTCCAGGCATTGAAGGGTATTGTATATGATGGAGATGGTAAACAGAAGCGCCGCGGAACCTCTGGCAGGGATATCGAAAACGACAAGGTATTTGCGCCTGTGGTTATCTGTGGCCAGGAGACCCCTCAGCGCGATGATAATGCTCTTATGAGTCGAGTCATCATCTGCGAGGTTCCGAAGCCTAAGAACAGAACACCGGAAGAGACGAAGCTGTTTGAGGAGCTGAAGAATATAGAGAAGAATATCGGTCTGTCTAACGTATTGCTGAAGGTATTATCGCTTCGCCCTGCCGTGATGGATCACTTCAGGGCGCTCAAGCAGGAAGCCTACAGCGAACTGAAGAGCGATGTAATCAATTCCGGCGAGATGGATCGACTGATGAAGACAGCTTCCTTATTCCTGGGAATGGTGAAACTGGTGGAGCGGTATTCGGATCTGAAGCTTCCGTTTACATACGAGGAGTTCTTCGCCCTGGTGCAGGAGAAGATCAAGTTCCAGCTGTCTCTGATCCGAAGCACAGACAAGCTTGCCATGTTCTTCAATGCAGTCAACAACATGATCGATACCAAGCAGGTTCTTGTTGGCCGGGAAATGCTCATAGAGCAGCCTAAGAGCGTTACGGGTAAGGATTCGCACGGAGACAAGAAAACGTTCGCTTTCGAGCCTGGTACGCATATTCTGTTCCTCCGTCTCAGCAGCGTGTACTCCATCTACGACAGAAGCGGGTACAACAGCGAGAACACAACGCTATCTACCCTGGAGCAGAATCTTCGCTCACATCCATCATATATTGGAACCGTACCGTCACGCCGCTTCACCTGGGAGGAGACCGTCGAGGTTGCCAAGCAGGATGATCAGGAGACGATGGTAAGAGTCCGCAAGGAGCGCTCTACATCCACCAGTGCTATTATCATCGACTATGATAAGTTTATGGAGATGTACAACATCGACTTCAGACGAGGGGATATCCCTGCCGAGAATACCCCTCAGAACGCTCCAGAGGCGAACAGGGAGACTAATACTGATATCAATTCCCAGGAATACGTGCCTGGCTGCATTCCGTTTGACGAGACTGATGCAGGAAAGATGGGAGGAAAGCCGTTCTAGAAGGACGGCTTTTCATACCTTGTAATAGGTATATAATACCCCAATTTAACGATACAAAGATACAAAAAATATTCGAGAAAACCAAGCGAAAAAGCATTTATTTTGAGTTGATTTCGCATATTTCTGCCCACGCAAACCCGGGAGGGTGAACGTGGGCATTTTTCTTACATACGCGAGGTTGCCAGATGCGAAAAATCCCCCGTACCCCCTAATTTTACAAAAATAACCGGGAAAAGCGACTTTTCGAAAATGTTTTTTAGAAAAACACCTTCCTACAATCCTACAATCCTACAAATGCATTTCTTTTCAAACTATTATTATCTATTATATATCTTATTATCAGTTAGTTAGGTGGTTTTTGCGGTTTTGTGGGTTTTGTAGGAAATGGTGTAGGATTGTAGGATGATGTAGGAAATAAGGATTATTTACATTCTGCCGTTTCCTACATTTTCTTCCTACAAAATACCCCTATTTGTAGGATTGTAGGACGTGTAGGATGCGAAAAAATGAGTGTGTAGGTCGAAAATATGTTTGATAAAATTTGCTTAACTCGCTGATTTTTAGTATCTTTGCATTATCGTACCTGCGATTTGTAGGATTGTAGGACGGTAGGACGCAAAAATAAGCAAAAACAATATGGAAAGAAAAAAACGTCTCACGAAACGAATTGCTTCAGTCAGAATCGAGCCATATCTGGCAGAGTACATTCAAAAGAAGTTAGAAATTGAGCCCGAAACGGGCGGAGTAAAGATACCTTACACCACGGATTTGTATTACGTGGTGTGGAATCTCATGGCCAAGCCGGATGCGAACAGCGTTGGCCAAGAGAACTGCAACCTCACCATTTATCTTCCTTCCCGCCGCTCCTGCATGGATGGCCATCCAGGCAAGGATCCTGCCTATTACAACTATCTGTCGCAGCGGGCAGCCAAGAAGATAGAGGAGCACATCCGTCTGCTCTTCAACTTCGAGTTCCATCGCATCATGCTGGAGAACGAGGAGCTTGGGAGACCGAAGCGCAATCAGGATGTCGTGGAAGAGTTCATCAGAACATACCATCTGAAGTCGATATCATCGGATGCGCTTCTGAAGAACTTTTATCGCTACCGACAGCGGTTATGCCCTAAGATTCCGCGAAAATACCAAAAAAAACGCGGTGTTTAATTATTTTTAATACACACCGAGTGCAAAATATTGTCACCCAAAAATTAGCAATAATCACTCTAAAAATACGTATTATGGTAGAATTTTCTTGTCTTGTGGGTGTCTCCCTCATCGGGAGCCCTGAAAAGTGGGATATTTTTATAGCAGATCCCTTCACTTTTGAACCAGCCATGACCGAGGATAATGGTGGCGTGTATTGGGATTGCAGCAAGACTTTCGTGGTCGATTTGCCCGATAACGATATGATTAACGAGCTTAGAGTTGCTCGCAATGCTATTGTCTCCCTCTCAGTCGTTAGCCATGTGAGTGGCTCGCAGGATCCTGTGGAATATAAAATAGGTACGGAAGACCTTCCGGCGAGGGTGCAGCTCGTGAAGCATCTCAACAAGGCGAAACTGATCGTTAATTGCAAAATGCTCCGCAATCCGCTTGGGTAAGGTCTTTTCTATACCTATTATAATAATGTACCTTTGTAGAAAACTTATATCAAGATGGACGAAATACAGACCCTTCTGCTCTCCACTCATCCGCTATGGATTACGGAAGATGCCTACCGTCGACTGATGGTGGCAGCTTTTCCGCTATATAGTAATGTGGTTAGCATCGAACATAAGAGAGCCGAGCAGGCAATGACCTTAGCCGATGTTCGGGAATATCTCAAGACTCATACATTCTATCAGTATGAGACTCATAAAGCCCTGGAGATCCTATCCTCCAAGGCTGCCCAGAGTGAAGAGACCAAGGATGTGCAGCTTACCGACGAATATGATTCTCCTTCGCTGAATGAAGGATCTATCGCCTATCACCGTATATTCGGTGTCGTGTCAGCAGATAGCTACTGGTATTTCTCTTCCAGACAACTGGAGCAGGATATCATAGCAGCAGAGAACAATCCGCAGATATCTGCCCACCTGCTTCATATTAACTCTCCTGGAGGAGAAGCCTGGTATATGGACCGTCTGAGCGAGACTTTGCGCAACGCAAAGAAGCCAATCCTCGCCATCTATGAGGAATATTGCGCATCGGCAGCCTATTATATCGGCTGTCATGGCCAGAAGCTCTATGCAACGACCTGTCACGACTTCGTAGGCTGCATCGGTACGATGTGCTCCTTCTGGAACTTCGAGCCTTACTTCGAGAAGCTGGGATTGAAGAAGATTACCGCCAAGGCTACCAATTCGACCAGAAAGAATAAGGTCTTCGAGGATCTGAAGGATGGCAAGACAGAAGAGTACATCAAGAATGTGCTCGATCCGATGAACGAGCAGTTCCTGGCAGAAGTCAAGGCCATGCGCCCTAAACTGTCTGAACTCGGCGATGATGCTCCGGTTCTTCAGGGCGAGAGCTTCTATACAGATCCTGCCGAGGAAGTTGGTCTCATCGATGGCAAGAGAACCTTACTCGAGGCTATTGCCGAGGTTGCCCAGATGGGAGATGCTTACATGGGAACCCAGAACCTGTATGGATTCTGTTAATACTTAGATAAGAATTTTGTTTGTTTTCTATTGTTGTTTTAATATTTAGTTAATTTGTTTATATGAATTTCAAAGCAAGACTTAACAAAGTTCTCGAGAAGCTTGGCTTCGTCAAGAAGTTCGAGAACAAGAGCCTGACTTCAGAGGAGTACAAGGCTCTTTGCGAGGAATACCAGAAGGAGTACCAGAGTACTCTCGTCGATGACCTTGCAGCCGAGAACAGTGCAGCCGAAGAGGCAGAGCATCAGCAGCAGATCAACTCTCTCTACGCTATCGTATCCAAGGCCAACAATGCTGCTGGTGATAGTAATGATGGCGGCGATGATGATGAGGGCAAGGATTCTGATGATGGCAAAAAGAATGAGAATAGCCAGCAGCCTGCCGGCGCTTCTCAGAACGTAAGCTACGAGCAGCTTGCCAAGGCTGTATCTGGTCTCGCAGAGAACGTGAAGAAGATGGCTCAGGGTACTGCTCCTGACAAGCCTGCAGCTCACGTCACCGCACCTTCTATTCCTATCAATGGCTTCGAGTCGAACGGTAGCTACCTCTTCGGCGTCGAGCACTCCCTGTTTGATATGAAGAAGCGCTGGAACCAGATTACAGTCAATCCGGCACTTGCCTTAGCATCTGAACCAGATGAGGAGAGCGATGGCAAGGCGTTCCGTAAAGAGTCTATGGCGTTCGCCAGATCTCTTCAGCAGCGCTACAAGTATCACCAGAGCCGCAACGAACTCGGTGATGTCAAGGCACTCGCATCCGGTCAGTTTGCCACCAACTATGGCGGTGTAGATAATGCCGGCTTGGGAGATCAGTTTGTTATCCTCCGTCAGGATGCTCTTATCGCACGTATCCTGGAGCTTCGCAATCTTACCGAATACTTCCCTGTTCGTTATGGTGTGCAGGACCGCGATATCCTCTTCAATGCCTTCTTCGATGAGGTATCTCAGGGCTATCAGCCAGGTGAGATCTACAAGGGTGGCATGCAGCTCGAGAACGAGATGGGTTACGTGGATGACGCCATGATCAAGGTGCAGTTCGGTCCGATGAAGGAGATTGAGCGCAAGTATATCGCTTACCTCAACAAGGAGGGTTCTGATCCTATCAAGTGGTCCATGATTGAGTTCTGCCTGCTCAACCTTCTCAAGAAGGCTCAGGACGAGCAGAACCAGCGCCGTATGCGTGGTATCTATGTGAAGCCAGAAGATGGTCAGCCTTCCAGCTACCTCAATGCCGGTACTGGTATCTGGTACACCCTGCTTCGCTATATCCACGACTACAGCATCAAGCCATTCGCCAACAAGAGCTACAACACCTATACTTCAGCTAATATGCTGGATGCGGTCAAGGAGTTCATCACAGATGTCAAGACTCACCTTACTGAAGGTATGACGCTCGACAAGCACGTTCTCTACCTCAACGAGAACCACATCGACTGGTGGCTTGCCAACTGCCGCGAGACCTATGGCAAGGATCTCGACTTTACAGGTCCTGATGGCTACAAGAACCGTGTACCAGACTCTACTATCCAGATTAAGTGGCTCCCATACGAGGGCAAGTCTTGCTGGATGTTCCTGGATATTCCTGGCAACCTCCAGTTCGTGGAGTATCTCCCAGGCGAGATGTTTGCTGTCAAGATGGAGGAGCAGATGGAGATGGTTCGTGCATGGAGTACCTGGAAGGAGGGTTGCGGTGCAGCCTTCACTGGTCGCAAGTTCGATACCAAGGCAAAAATGGACGACAACGACTACGAGTTCCAGCAGATCTTTACCAACCTGCCTGCTACAGTCATCGGTGCAGAGATTGATGGCGGAAGCGGCTTCTGGCACATCTCTGATGCCAAGACCTCTGCTACAGCCATCACTGAGATCAAGAAGGCAAAGCAGGGTGTAGCTTACTGCATCGAGATTGGTGAGGACGATGCTACCCATGGTCTTACTATCGCCAAGAGCGGTAATTTTGCCAACATCACAGCCGAGTGGACTCCTAGTCAGCCAGGCGACTACATCATGGTTATCCTCGGCAAGGATAATAAATACCGTGAGCTTGAGCGCCGCGTAGGTGGCAAGCGAACCGTCAACAAGGCAGTTCAGCCTAACGTTCCAGGTGGACGTTAATTCATAATATATTAGTATTTAGTGTTAATCCGTAGGTGGGGTACACCATGTGCCCTGCCTACATTTTCAGAAAAGATTATGAAGAAAAACAATATTCCAGTACGTCACCGTGCGCACAATCCCAACAAGGGATACAGTTATGCCCAGCACAAGGGCCGTCTTCTCTTCATGACGATCATGATGTTGCTTGGCATTGTCTCGCTCCTTCAGATGCTTGATAATCCAACATCATCCATGGGTATGGGTGGAGCCGGTGTCTCCATGGCTTCATTCGTAGCCCTTACCGCCATCGATGACGTGACCGACCGCGACACCCATGGTTCTGCCATTGCCTACCAGGTAGTGCTGGTTCCTACAACTCTCATCGATATGACCAAGGCATTCCCGCAACCGGATAAAGACCGAATAGTAAAGGCAATGCCGTTTAAAACAGCAGCTGCCGACACCCTGAAGGCTTACCTCTTCGATGCCCACGACATTCCAACGTTCACCGCTACGACCGAGAAGGGAGACATTACGACTTCCGGCGAGAATAATCTGGTGATCATTATGGGCGGTACTCGTGTGGATCTCTACAACTTCATCGAACAGTATGCCGGTGGTAAGTTCATCATCCTCTACAAGCACGTGAAGGATACCCAGTGGTATATCATCGGCGAGCCAGAGCGACCAATGATTCTCAACAACACCGAGACCAAGGACGACAAGGATGGCCGTTACACCACCTTCACCTTCAAGCGCACATCAGTCGATCTCCCTTGTCTCTACGCAGAGGATCCTCTTGGTGTGACTACTGATGCGGCCAGTCGCTCGACTGATACTACTCAGCAGAAGGCTGTAAGTAAATAATGCGAATTCCCAAAATATTTCATTATCTCCTAAATTTTCAAAAGGTGTGTCGCCATCAAAAGGTGGCGCACCTTTATTAATATATAATAAGGTATGTATAACAGAAGAGAAAAACTGCAGCTGTTCAATCAGCTGAGAGGAGAGGAACATGCCAAGGCAGACCTCTCGCTCCTGGAAGAAGAAAATCCACGCCATCCTAAGCTTACCCGTTTTGCCCGTGATCCTCAACGTTACGCTGACGAAATTCTCTATGCACTCCTGGATATCTGCGATGCAGACGAAATCGAGGATAACCGCAAATTCATTAAAGGCATGGAAGAGGCTTCGAGTGAAACTTTAACGGACGAAGAGAAGAAAGGCCCAGAGGGTTCAGGTAATACTTTAACGGGTGAAGCCGAGAAAGGTCCAGAGGATTCAAGTAAAACTTTAACTGGTGAAGAGGAGAAAGATCCAAAGGATTCAAGCAAAGCTTCAGCAGATGAAGTCGAGAAAGATTCAGATGATTCGAGTGAAACTTTAACGAGGGAACAGAAGGAAGAGAAACCTTCAGATGAAACTCCTTCAGATGCCCCAGACAAGAAAGAAATTCCTTCAGAAGCCCCAGGCACGGAAGAAACTTCTGATACTCCTGAAGGCAAGGCTCCACCAGAAGAAACCGCTGAAGCTGCCGGGCAGGAGGAAGACGGAAAAAAAAAGTAGTCCAAAAGGAAGAGGAATATCCTAACATCGACTGGGATAATCTCTATAATGAGGACGTGCAGATGGCTACCGTCATCTACAACGACCGTATCAACACCTGGCGAAAGATGAAGAAACTCGACGAGGTTCTAGACAAGAAGCCGAAGGAGCGGGATGTGGCTGCCATGGCAGAACTCCGCATCAGGAACCTTCAGGCCTTCGAGGAGCTGAAGGCATACAACGATACAGGCAAGTTCCTCTACAAACACCCGCTTCTGAGAGGCAAGTCTGAGTTCGATGAGCTCGTGAAACTCTTTAGGAAGGACCCCGCTGAGTTTCTTCATAAGCATAAGAATGTGCTCGATAATATCAAGCGCTACAAGAGTTATATTAAAAGGAAAGATCGCAGGAACAAACGTGCCAGCGACCGTGAGAACCTCCAACGCCATCAGGAGCGTGAACGCATGTTCAAGATGGTGATGGAACAATATAGTGATCAATCAGATGGATAAGAAGGAATTACGAAAGATAGCAGATACCTGCGTTCAGATGATCAAAAACGGAGGAGTGCTTGAGCAGGCTCAGCTCAAGGCTGATGCCAAGATAGCCGAGCAGGCAGAAGCCGGAGACCTCGATGCCATCAAGCTTCTGAACGAGCGTATGCAGGACCGTGAGGAGCTGAAACTGAGAAAGGAGTTGTTCGGCGTATGAAAAGCGAGATAGAAAAACTGGAGAGCGTACACCCGGACCTTATCACCACCTTCCTGACCACGGGCGATGGTGAAGGCATCCCGGAAGACGTGAAGATCTTCCTGAAGCAGTTGCAGTGGGCTGCCGAGATTTACGAGTATGAGCGCAACATTACCCGTGGAGCCCGCCAACTCAAGCAGCGCATAGCCGCACAGCAGAAGATTTCCCTCGATGTGCGTACCTGCATGACCCGCATCAACCAGGCGATATCTTATTTCAATGTTGACTGCAACGTGAGCATCAAGGTCTGGGAGAACGATTTTGCCAACAAGTATGAAGACCTTGCCAAGCTCTGCTCAGCCAAGCGCGACTACAAGATGCAGAAGGCATGTATGGACCAGGCTCTGGAGTGCCGCCGCCGTGCATCAGAGCAGGCAGAAGCCGACAGAGATCTCGGTGTGGTGTTCCTCATCACCCCGGAGATTACTCCCGAGGAGCTGGGTTTTCAGAAAAAGAACCTCAAGGAGATTGCCGCCAAGCACAACCGCGGCTTCTATATTTCGCTCATCGATGGCTTGCCTATCGAGAGCTCAGAGAAAAAACGCCTGCTTCGTGATGCTGACATTCAGGAAGCGGAAATTGTGGAGGATTTAAGCGATGAGCCAACTGATATTGAATGACAATTCGCTCGGTGAATTCGAGCATTATTATATGAACGGCATGCAGCTGCTTGCCAATATCATCGACCCCAACATGCTTTTTGCGGAGGTTGCCCGTGCCGGAGGAAAGACCGAAGGTGTGACGGGTCCCCGACTGATACGTGTTGCCAATGATATGCCGGGAGAGCTTTCTTTCCTGGTTCACAAGACCTATGTGGCACTGATGACCAACGTCTGGCCTAACATCCAGGCATACTTCTCCCGCCAGGTTGTGGTGAACGGTCAGCAGCGCCCTATGCTCGAGTATGGCATCGATTACGTGGTAGGGGAGAGCACGCTGCCTTCCCACTTCCGCAAGCCGAGATACCCGATAGCCTATGCCAAGCATAGCGTGATCTTCCGCAATGGCGCCCACCTTCAGCTGGTATCAAGCGACCAGCCGGAATCCGTGGCAGGTAGAAATGCCGTGCACGCCTTCGTGGAGGAGATGAAGCACAACAGCGGCGAGAAGCTGAAGACCCGACTCTTCCCATCCTTGCGTGGAGGTCCAGCCAATGTGCGATGCTCTGCTTACTATGAGGGTGTTACCGGCGTGAGTGATACCGCCCGTGTTGACCTCGGAGAGGATGACTGGTTCGAGGAGTACGAGAAGAAGGTGAACCCGAAGCTTATCGAGGAGATCGCCACCGTTTCCCTGGAACTTAACAAGAGTCTCTACCGGCTCTTCATCCTCAGGCAGCAGGAGCGAGACTCCAAGGATCCGGTACTCCTGGAGAAGATGCGACTCGAGACGGTCAGGCTCAATTCCTTCGTGGAACGGTGGAAGCCGCGCCTTGCCGACATGAGGCGCAACGCCATCTTCTATATCCGTGCATCCTCCTTCTGCAACAAGGATATCCTGGGCCCTAAGTTCTTCAAGACGCAGCTCGATACCCTTGATATCGACGAGTTCCTCACCGCCATCTGTGCCATCCGCCACAAGGAAGTAACCAATAAGTTCTTCATCAACTACGACCACGTAAGGCATCAGTTCAAGGACAGTTACAAGTATGAGTCGATTCTTCGCCTGAACCTGAAGGATAGATTCATTCTCTCTGCCGAGTATCTGCTTCACTACGACCCTCAGGAACCGCTCTACATGGGCTATGACCCCGGCAACTTCCAGTCGCTCATCGTAGCCCAGAAGAAGGATTATGGCAGAAGGCTCGACATCATCAAGGAGTTCTTCGCCTTCCTGCCCAAGGATTACAACGACCTGGTGGCAGAGGTGCACCAGTTCTTCGGATCTGCAGCAGTCAACAAGACCATCTATCTCTACCCAGACCGTGCCGGCAACAAGCGCAAGGAGGAACGGGAACAGATAACCACTGACTCGCTCAACCTGAAGGCAGCGCTGGAGTCATACGGTTTCATGGTGGTGCTCTACAACGAGGATGCGCCTACCATCTACCACTGGCAGCAGTTCAAGCTCTGCCAGATGCTCTTCGGAGAGCGGAGCCCGCTGCTTCCTATTGTGCGCATCGACGAGAACGAGTGCAAGAACCTGTGCAGCGCCATCATGATCTCTCCTCTGAAGAAGACGGAGGGCAAGATAGAGCTCGACAAGAGTTCGGAGAAGAAACAGCAGCTCAAGAATCAGGCAGGACTCACCACGCAGCTTCCTTCAGCCATGATTTACCTGCTTTACGGTCTCTATTCGGATGCCGTGAAGGCAGAATTAAGTACGTATCCTACCGATTTACCCGACAATTTCGAGATATAAACGGTGGATAATATACTGTTTCTGCAGCAATAAAATGACTGCAGGAACCAATAATTCAGTTAAAATGAAGGGGTGCAAAACGCAAGATGCTGATAATCAGCCCAAGCAGCCCCGCCAGAGAAAAATCCCAGAAAAACGTGTCACGGAATTCTGCACGCACCGCTGGGAAGAGGAATAGAGGTGCAGCCCTTACGATTCCTGGAAATATGACGGCAGCAGGGTGCAGCCGGTCTTTTGCAGGGCGATATTTTTTTGCTAACTTCGCATCGTTATGAGCAAGACAAGCAAGAACATCATCATGGATGGCATCACGGCGCTGCAGTGGGCCAGGGAGATCAGTAAGCTGCCCGATGGGGAGTTTACCCTGGTCTTCTTTCCCTATTCCAGGCAGAGAGACGAGGCAAGCACCGAGCTTCAGGTGCGCCATCACTGCAAGTACCGCACCCAACTCCCCAGGGAGCGCTTCGCCATCGATGGTGAGAACTACTTCCTCTATACCGACGAGGACGGGAATCCCAAGATGTGCTACCGCATTCTCATCAGGTACATGGGGTTCCCTCAGGACGGATTTAAATTACACAAAATAGATTGGCTATGAACGATTACGAAATAGATATGTATGGCAATGCCGGCATCTATCTTGCCGATGGCAATACCTTCACCTTCCAGCTGGGCGAGGGTGATCCTGCCTTGGGTGCAGAGCAGCTCTTCCAGTCACCACTCCTGGAGTCTCCGTTCGGTGGTACGCTCTGGATGCAGCAGCACCAGTATCTGGGCATACAGGGTTATCAGGTATTGATGCGCGGCTACAACAACCAGCAGTGTGAGGAAATAACCAAGGAGATCAAGGAGAACCGACTGCTTCCACGTCTCTACTCCAAGGAGATCAAGATGCTCTATGGTCATGGGCTTGCAGTATATAGGCAGGCTATCGAGGACGGCAAGCTGGTACGCAAGTACGAGGAACAGCCGGAAGTGATGGAGTGGCTCGACTCCTGGAGTTCCCGGGGCATTCCATCGGTAGAGGAGTTCTGCAAGACCTGCATCAAGAACTACTATTACTTCGGCGACTTCTTCGTGAAGTGGCGCTTCACCCGAGGCAAGATGATAGGCGTGGGTAAGCCGGTGGCAGCACTGGAAGCCATGGAGAACCGCTACTGCCGCCTAGCCACCACCCGCCACGATGTAGCTTCCGAGCTGGTTTCCTACAGCGATTTCCGCCAGGTAGTGGTAGGGCGATTTGCCTATGGCTTGTCAAGTTACTCGGTTTATCCGAAGTTCAGCTTCAGCGAGGTGGATAACTACAACTACGCTGCGATCTCCCATCACCGGGAGAAATCGGTGGACGAATACTACGGATCCAACGAGACCCATCAGGGAGCCAGACCTTCCATCCTGGGCAGCAACAAGACGGCACGCTACATCAACAGTTTTCTGAAAAACTCGCTTGCCGCAAAGGTGCACGTCATCATTCCGAACGCCTGGATCCAGAGCAAGCGCACCCAGATGACCAAGCTCTGCGAGGAGAACAAGCGGCGCAAGGCGAAGGGGCTGGAACTGCTGAAGTACAACGGCATCGATATCGGTACCGACTTCAAGGAGTCGTGCATGGTGCGCTACGTCCGCGACGAGGTGCGCAAGTTCAGTACCTATCTCTCCGGCGCCGACAATCAGGGCAAGGGATTCTCTTCCATCTCCTTCATGGATGCCCAGGGGCACGAGCAGTCGTGGAAGGTGGAGACCATCGACCTCAAGTATAAGGAGTACATCGATGCACTCATCTCCTACGACAAGCGTACCGACCAGGCTCTTCTCTCTTCCGTGGGTCTCGATTCAGCCATATCTGCAGTAGATAAGGATGGAGTGATCTCGAAGAGCGGAAGCGATACCTATTATAATTATCTCATCTACATCATGTCGCTCACCTCAGAGGATGAGGTCTGCGCAGAACCGCTCAACTGGGCGCTGCGCCTGAACTTCCCGGAACTCTACAGGCAGGGCTACCGTCTGGGCTTCTACCGCGAGGTTCCGCAGCGACAGGAAGATGTCTCTCCGGATGACCGATTAAACCGCCAGCAGTCATGAACAAGAAATTTCAACTCAAAGACCTCTTCAGCAGCTACGCACAGTTCTGCAACAGTGCGCCAGGTGCTGATACCAGTGCCGACTTCGACAGCCTTCGGGGTTCTGCCGTTGCCGCACGCAAGCGTATTGTTGCCATTATTGGTGGCAATACGTTCTTCGATATTGTTGCCATCGGGGATGAAGACAGCTGCCTGAAGGATTTCCTCCGTGCAGCCATGGCGAACCTTACGCTTGCCACGCAGATCATCTTCGATGCCGTAAACCGCAGGAAGAACGAAGTGAATCTCTACAAGTACGAGCTTGAAGGCATGAAGCGCTCGTACATGGAGAATTACTTCAATGCGATGGATTCGCTGATTTCGGAGCTTACAGAAGAGATCAGCGACGATGAAACCGCCGAAATCCGCCTAGCCATGGAAGATTGGCGCAAGACCAACTACTGCAGGATGCTCAGCCAGCTGAAGGTAGATACAGCCGACGAATTCGATGAAATTTACCCTATCGACCTCTCGTATCTCTTCTTCTTCCGCTGCGTACCCCTACAGAAGGAGGTGCTCGACGAGAGCATAGGTGCCTACTTCGAGCGGTTGGAGAAGGGTGGGGAAGACCAGACCTTTGCCGAGTTCGGCCAGAAGGCGCTGCCCATGCTGAAGCGTGCCCTGGTGAAGAAGACCGTGGCGAAATCGCTCCGGCGCTTCGATATCCTGGAATTCCCCGCCACCATCCGCAACCTCTTCGAAGACAATACCGCCACCCGTTCGGGCAGCGATGAAGCGAGCCGGGCACTCCTGCTGGCTACCCAGCTGGAGGGCGAGGCAGAAGACCTGCTCCACAACGTGGATATGCTGCTCGATGCCCAGGAAGGCAATGATTTCCTCTCCTTCTCGGCAGAGAACCAGCCGGATGATAATATGTACTTAATGCCGTAGCTTATGAAAAAATCGATTTCCGTAAGAGCCAACGGGAAGGAATACGAAATCCCGAACTCATGGGAACTACTCACTTCTGAGCAGTTCCTGAAGCTTGTAGAGCTGCTTCCGCTCATGGAGAATGGGCAGTATCCCCCAGGCGCCATCAAGTGCCTGTTCCTCTGCCATCTGATGAAGTGGGACCTGGGGAAGATAAAAAGAGACGAGAAGGCTCTCGAGAACTTCATGGCGATAGCCGACCAGCTTACCTTCATCTTCAAGGAGGCTGACGGCAGGATTGTGCTCGACCTCTGCTTCTGCCGCCAGCAGCTGCCTATCGTCTTCATCGACCGGAAGGCGTATTACGGCTACGAGATCAATACGGATTTCCAGTCGCTCACCTGTTCGCTCACGGCACTTCAGTATATCGAGGCGCGCCAGCTTCTCGATATGGGCGAGGAGAGTCTGCCGCTGCTGGCAGCCGTGCTCTATTACGGCAAGGGCGAATATTCCTCGGAGAAGGCACAGAAGCTGGCACAGCAGTTCAGGAAGCTGCCTGTCAATACGCTCAGGGCGATAGCCTTGAACTTTACTGCAGTAAACAACTTCCTCTTCTCGAAGACGGAATTCTCGCTGCTCACCCAGTTCACGATGCAGCCGGGCAGCTGCAGCATCACTACCGATGCCACCGATGCGCTCTACGACCTCTCGAAGGATGGACTGGGTAATGCCCGCCAGGTGGAGCAGATGAACGTGCTCACCTACCTGCGCATCCTGCGCAAGAAGACCATCGACGGCGTGAAGAGCCTGAAGGCTTCCGGCATGGAGGTGGCAAAGATAGCCACCGAGGTGGGGCTGCCCATCGATATCATCAACAAGATAGTATAACCAGGCAGGAAAACGCATTCCTGCGACAAAATTATAAGCTTATGTTATTGGATCTATTTACATATTTTGCCAAGTTTCCTGCTTCTGCAGGCATCACCAAGGGTATTGCTACCAAGGGCGAGAGCCGTATGGAAGAGTATGCCACCGTGCTCACTATGCTGGGCAACATGCCGGAAAAGGAGAAGGAACTGGTTCCAGAGATAGAGAACTACGTATATGGGCAGTCGTTCGACGAGCTGAAGCAGCGCATCGACAAGCTCACCGGCTCCTTCCTCTTCGTGGATTACGGCGAGGTGGATATGCAGGGCGATGGCCGCAGAAGCTTCGAGTGTACCCAGCGCATAGCGGTGACGGTGGCCATGAAGATGCCTGCTACATCGGATATGCTCGAGCGCATCATAGCCAACGACCGCACCCTTCAGATGCTCTCCAAGATTCACGCACGCATCATGGCAGATGCCGAGCGTGAGGAACTCTACTGGATGGACCGCGACAGCGTTGCCAACTGCGAAATCATTCCTTTTGTCTCTGCCGAGCTGCAGAGCTACGGATGGACGCTGATGCTCTCTGCCACCGGTGCAGATATTCTGGATACCCACCGCATAGCCCGGAAGATGATGAAAGGTTAGTCCTTTGCCGTCTGCAGAATAATGCGTATCTTTGCAACGTCTTACAACAAAAAGACCTTCGATATGAAACAATTAAAACGTAATATACCGATGATAGCAATCACATCACTCCCGATCACGATAGTGACGGAGGGGTTCCAGTATGTTTATCAGGACTGGGAGTTTGCCAAGTGGATAGCGGTGGCAATCGCCATCGATACCATATTGGGTGTGTGGAAGCATTTCATTCACAAGGATGCATCGAGCGAATCGTTCTTCTCCCGGTTCACCCGCAAGATTGTGATATATATCTTCCTGATGATCCTCAGTAATTTTGCCAGCCATGCCACCGTAGGTGGCGCCGTGGTAGGCCCGATGCAGTGGATTGGTACTTATCTCTGCGTATTCATGATGGTGAGGGAGATATTCTCCATCATAGAGAACATCCAGGCGATATATCCCATACTGCCCAAGAACTTCGTGAAGCGTATGAAGGATTTCAACGACAGCGGAGAATATATCAGCGGCAAGCCTATCAGGTTCTCTGACAAGGATGCCCAGGAAGAAGTTTGATTCGTTAAATGATTAATATATATAGGTATGCCAAACAAAACTCAGATGGCCTTCGCCCGGCAGGTATATGCTGCAGCCGTGGAGGCAAATACGGAAATAGATCCTGCATTCGTCACCGCCCAGGCAATGCTTGAGACGGGATGGGGCTCCAAGGTGATCGGCCAGGCCAACCTCTTCGGCATCACCAAGGGAAGCCAGTGGGATGGTCCTATCGTGATGGTGAAGACCCACGAGTATCTCAAGACTCCCAACCAGAAGTTCAAGGCTCCCGACCGCATCATCTCCGTATGCAAGGTGAAGGGCAAGAACCTCTGGTACTATACGGTGGAGCGAGCCTTCAAGGATTTCTCCTCGATAGGCGAGTGCCTGAAGGAGCATGAGCGGCTCTTCCAGAAGCCGGGCTACAAGGATGCATGGCCATTCCGCAAGGATGCCTACCAGTTTGCCCGCAAGATATGCGACGGGGTAGGGTGCAAGTATGCCACAGATCCGGCATACCTCACTACTATCACCTCGATCATCAAGACCGTGAAGTCAAAATGCAGATAAGATAGCGTTATAGGTTTATTAGTTAATAGTCAGTTTTTTAATTTTTTGTTTAGTGTTTAGTTAGTTGTGAAGATGCAAGAAACTAGTTTTTCGAGTTTTCTTAAGGTAGTCGTGCTGGTGCTCGTTCCTCTGGCGGCAGTGATGTTGCTGCGGGAATGCCATAACTACAAGAAGTATTCTGAGCGCATCAGCAGAAATCAGGATTTACTACTCCATAACGGTGAGGTGGAGATCGGGCAGACGCAGTCAGGTAAGCCGGCGGCATCAGTTTCAGCCATATTGCTGGAGCCGTCCAGCCTAAAGCGTAACCCCGATTCTCTCCTCGCCGTTACCAAGAAGGAATTGAAGATCAAGAACAGTCGGATGGTGGCAGCAATCAAGGCTCCCTCTTCTTCCTCGGTAGATATTCATGCTGCCGTTACCTCCGACTCTACAGATACCACAGCGCAACGTTCTGATATGCTTCTTTATATGCCCCCGCAGAGGATATCCTGGAGTGATCCATGGGTGAGTCTGCGGGGATCACTGGAGGCCGACAGCTTCCATGCCCATATAGAGATTAGGGATACCCTGCAGATGATCATCCACAGGGTGCCGAAGAAGTTCCTCTTCTTCAGATACGGAACCAAGGCTGTGCGCATGGAGGTGGTGAGCCAGAATCCTCATACCAGGCTCTCCTATCCAAAACTGCTTATTTTTGCCAAATAGATGATAAAATATTAGAATCTTTGAATGATTGAGTTAGTTAGGGGAAAGATATGCTAAAATCAACTCATACGTTAAGTACGTGTAGATTTCTTTTACTAATGGTTAGAATTGAACCACAGGCGTGTGTTAATAATTCGCTCCACCCGTTTCTTATCGGGTCCGTTCTGTACGGAATAGGAACGGGATTTCAAACAAAATATTAATGTATCAATCAGCCCTGGTGCGTGATGCATCGGGGCTTTTTCCGTGCTTTTTCTGAAAATAATCAGCTAGAAGATAAGGCCAGCAGGATGACCGTAGTCGTTGCACTCACTATCACCGAGGCAATGATTGCGGTCATCGCCCGTTTTACGTGGCGGTTTCTCCTGTTAAGACAGGCGCGGTTATGCTCCGTGGCGTTAAGGGTGCGCCTGATGGATGATATCACGAGATGGTGCAGGTATTCATCGTTTGCCTTTCCTTCATCCTGCAATCCTTTATTCATGGCCACATCTACCAGGTCATCCCTCAGCATCAAGGCTGCATCATCTCCCAGTGCCATGAAGTCGTGTACCCACATCACCTTGCAGAACAGGATGAGCAGCGCCACTCCGGTTCCTACCCATAAAGGGAGTGTGATGGCCATCAGCATCAGGGTCATCTTTTCCGTGGCAAGGAAAGCCGTGAGCGCCATGAACACCGTCATGATGAAACCTGCCAGCGTATAGTTGCGGTCGGTTGACTTGCGGTACTGTTCCAGGATGCTGCCGGCTCTCAGGTCTGCCCGTTCCAGCGCATATCTGGCAAGCTCCATGCTGGCGAAGGAGGCTGCCTTGTTACTTATTATCTTTTCCATACCTTATATATATTAATAGGTGAAACATATCTTTTCTGCAAAGATACGCTTTTTCTGAAGAATAACGGACTTTTTGCGCCACAAACGTTAAATCTTAGTTAATATAACAAAATAGTTACCGAAATATTTGGCGGTTAATAACTTTATAGTTACCTTTGCACCGTCCAATAAGGACAAAGCGACTTTTATATTTATTGCAACAACATGAAATACAGTGAACTGTACAAGAAGTTAAGGAAGGCAGGATGCTTTCCTCTTCGTCATGGTGGTCGGCACGACAAATGGTTCAACCCAGCCAACGGCAAGGATGCGCCAGTCGCCCGACATGGAACGGCAGAGGTTCCGCTAGGAACTCTGAAATCTATCTATCGACAGCTCGGGCTTTAAGCCCGGGTTGTCCCTCATGGATCATGAATACAATAATATAAAGTCGCTTTTGCTTTGATTCAACTTTTAACAATAAAAAGATATGGCAAGAAAGGTTACAGTAGTAGTAGAGACTGGCAAGGATTTGTTCGCTTGCTTCCTGGCAAAAGACTCGGAAGATTTGGGATTCGGCTTATGTGGCGATGGCAAAACGGCACAGGCTGCCATAGAGGATTTCTATGTTTGCCGTGACGAGGCTATGCAGGATTTTAAGGAGCAGGGCAAAGAGTTTCCTGATTTGAACTTCCACTTCGTCTTCGATGTCGGCGCATTCTTCAGCTACTATCCGATAAGTATTACAGCGTTCGCCAAGTATATCGGTATGAACGCATCACTTCTTCGCCAATACGCTGCGGGCATCAAGGTGCCGCAAGGCAAGAGTCTGGAGAAGATCAGGCAAGGCATTGCTAAAGTAAAAGGAGATTTAGATGCTGGTGTGTTGATAGATAGACCAGTTCTACAGTACGTTTAAAGACCAGTTCGGTCGGCTTCATGCCGATTGTACTTCATGCAATTAAAAATTAAAAGATCGCTTTAGAAGCCCTGGTGCGTGATGCATCGGGGCTTTTTTCGTTCCTTTTCTGAAAATGATCAGCCAAATGTTTGATGGTTTCAAAGAAAAGTGCTATCTTTGCAGGCGTAATGATGACATTGAACTAAGGTTGTGTGCAGATTGAGCAGAGTTTGTACATAACAAGTAAAAGAAATATAGCTGTGTGGCTCGTGCTGAAGGACTGCTCTCCGGATGCGCGGGCCCTTTTTATGATTATGAAACCAACAGACGATGACGACTGGATTCCCCAGCGTGGAGGTGGAGACGACCGCTCAAATGGCGGAACCGTGATACATCCCCAGAGCAGAGGCTAGAAATGAGATGACGGTGATGACGGTGGCGACAATAATGGTACACTTGATCACCGTCATCGCCTTTTCTATATGGTCGCAGCGGTCGGCAAGAATATTCTTGTTGCGGTCGATGATTTCCTGGTTGTGGCTGATGGCATCGAGCAGGGTGTTGATGGAGTATAGGGCGTTCATCTCTTCCTGGTTGTACCCGTTCTTCAGAAGCCTGTCGATGTTCTCCTCCTGTATCATGTTCCTGGGTTCATTGCCCGTATGCCTGAAGGGGTGAACCCACAGCACCTGGTTTACCATGATGTATAGCGCAATAAAGATGCCTGTCCACAGAACTACAGCAGTAGAAAGCTGCCATAAAGACGGACTGGAGAATACGAACGCCGTGAGGGCGATGAACACCGTGAGCAGGAACCCGGTCATGGTGTAGGCGCGGTCGGTGGACTTGCGGAGCTGCTCCAGCGTGCTGCTTGCCATTCTGTCTGAGCGTTCCAGGATGATGCGGGCTGTGTGCTCGCTCAGGTTCTTGCGAACCTTACCGGTTATTATCTTTTCCATACCTTATATATATTAATAGGTGAAACATTTCTTTTCTGCAAAGATACGCTTTTTCTGAAGAATAAACGGAGTTTTGCGCCCATTAATGTTAAATCTTAGTTAATATAGCGAAAAAGCTACCTAAATATTTTGTGGTTTGTAGCTTTTTTGCTACCTTTGCAGTGTCGAAATGACAAAGAGTTCTTTCACTTAATTAAATAAACTATGAAGTATAATCAATTGTACAATGAGTTGACTAAGGCGGGATGCTTTATCACTCTACATGGTGCCGAGCATGACGAATGGTTTAGTCCCAAGACTGGGGCGAAAATCAGAGTGCCAAGACACGGTAGCCATGAGGTTAGACCAGGGTTGCTAAGACGCATTAAAAAGGCTTTGCTCGGACGATAAGTCCGGGCACCTGCCCTTAACCTTACAATTGTATTGTCTCATGTTTTTTTTAATGTGTGAGGAACTCTTTTATTATTAAGTATATTATGACATAAAAATATGGCAAAGAAAGTTGTACTAATTTTGGAATATGGCAATGGCGGTTACTCTTGCTACAATGACGATCCGATAGGCAAGTATGCAGTGATAGACGGAGATGGGGCAACTGCAGAGGAGGCAAAGGCAGACTTCATGCGAGCCTTGGAGGAATGCCGTCAGGCTTCTCCCGAAGACAAGGATATTAACCAGGATATGGAGTTTACCTACAAGTATGATATGCAAGCCTTCTTCAAGGAGTTCTCCTTCCTCAATGCTACTGACATAGCTCGCCGTGCAGGCATCAATCCCTCGCTTATGCGGCAATACACCAGTGGAGTTAAAAAAGCAGGAGAGAAAACTTACAATAAGCTCAATGCTTGTTTGAGCAATATTAAGAATGATTTACAAGCAGCCGTGTTCTAACACTGGTTGTACTTCATAGATTAAAAATTTAAAGTGAAAGAACTATGAGCCCTCTGTGCGTGATGCATCGGGGGCTTTTTTATTCCTCGCTCTTTCCGTTTTCATTCCTTTTCTTTCCCCAAATCACCCCGATTTTATGCTCTGCAGCATATTTTAGTGTTAATTTTTCGCATCGTGCGAAAATTTCCCGATTTTTATTTGGCGGTTCCAAATATTCTTCGTACTTTTGCCGACGGTTAAAAGACGATAGTAAACTATCCGGCAGGGCGACCGTTTCGCCTATGGCTTCTCAGCCGCAGGCTTTTTTTATGCCCGAAGAGTATCATTTTGCTGGCATCAGCAAAAAGGTGTACCGATATGGCGGCTGCATGAACCGTAAGATTTGATTAGTCCTCTCGGATAAGTCATCGTCTTTTAACCAACGGGGAATGCAGCCGCCACCCTTTTCTCACGAAATCAAGTTGGCTGCTAATGGTTAAAAGACGATGCGATATGCAGAATTCTATTTTATTAAATGATGTGATGCAGGCCAAGCCTGCTGGCATCCACGTGAATGTGAACGAGGGCATCAAGACCCTCAAGTGTGCAATCAAGCGCGAGGCAAAGCGCCTCATGGCTACCAGGAGCGAGACCTTCAGCTACCTCTGCGAGGAGAAGGTGACGTATGGCGAGGTGGCTTTGACCATGGCGGGCATAGCCTGCTTCGCGGTAGTGATGATTGTTGGTGGTTATCTTTTCGGAGGGGAGGTGATGTAGCTATGGAGAAGATAGAAGTTTTAGTGGATATTTCTAAGCGCGTGGCAGAATACAAGATGTTCTATCCCGACACTACGCTGACAACGATCACTGCCAATAATACGGAAGAAATCTTCAACGACAAGGAAGCCCTGGAACTGAGCCAGAAGGTATGCAGCATGACGCATAGCGGTCTGCTCCAATACAAGAAAGCAGGCAGAAGCCTGTTTATCTTCAAGTCGAGAGCGTTCCTGAAGGTGGCAGAGGGCTTCAAGAAGGGAGCCAAGGTAAGATGGTACGACCCTCGCGACCCGGATGATATCATAGAGAGCACAATGCTTGCCGACGGAATGCGCTACCAGGACGGCATCCCGTTTATCTGGAACGAGAACAGCGATTCGGGCTGCTTTGCTGAGTGTAACACCTTCGCCGTATATTGGCGTCCGGTAGAGGAGGGGAAATAGCCATACATCACTCATATGTTTGTCCTTTGCGGAAAGGCGGAAATTCCGTACCTTTGCACGCAGAGAATTATTAACGCATAACACAAACATTTATGAAAAGATTTAAGAGACAACGCAAGCGACCGCATCATCTGCTAGTCAATGCGGTACTGAAAACACTACACTATCAGTACACCGGCAAGCGCATGGGTCCGGATAAGATGGAGGTGTGGTGCTGGCTTGACAGAAACCGCAGAGGCAGAATCCGAATCTACCAGGATTTGAGAAACGATCGTGTCATCACCGTCTGGCTCAACGGCCAGTATTATTCCGCACAGGATACCAAGAATATATACATGGAGCAGTGCAGTATGAACATGGAAGAGTATAAACGTTTAAATTCACATTTTTAATTATGAGTACCAATCAAGAACAGAATATCAATACCCAGGCAGCAGCCGAGGTAATGACCACCGATGAGTTTCATCGTCAGTTAGTAGAGAACACCGAAGCCATCAACAAGGAGCGTATGGACTATGAGCACAAGAAGATTCAGCTTCAGCAGGAGTGCGACTGCCAGAAGAATTTAGCCGACAGCATCCTGGAGTCTATTCAGCATGAGAGACAGGAACTGGAGCTGGAGTTCAACAGTAAGAAGAGTTCCCTCAATGAGCGTGAGCGCAATACCCACGACTCCCGCCGCAAGGCTACCGAGATCTACCTTACCGGCATGGCAGAGGCAAAGGGCGACCACGCCCTGAAGAACCTGGAGCTTCAGAACCAGCGCCACAAGATTTTCGAGGCTTACCGCAATTCGGGGGGGGCAAATCTTGCCGAAGACTCCCAGCAGATGTATCCAGAAGGATGGAGCCGTCCAAAGCCTAAAGATGGAGGAGTAGAAGAGTAGTATTAACAATTAAAATTAGGAAATTATGAACGATCAGAATACAAATGTTGGAACTTATGTTGCGGCCAACATCGAGGAGGAGAGAATGCACCCTATCTTTGATGAGTGCGAGGTGAACGACTATGGCGAGGTAAAGCGCCATCACATGCTCAGCCTGAACGGCATGTACATCTCGGGCATTACCGATGAACAGCTGAAGGAGATGCACGGGAAGCTTACAGAGCTGCTCACAGGAGAGAAGCCACGCAAGTACTTCTATGCAGAGGCTGTTATTCCTCGCATGAATGGCGATATACTTTGCAAGAAGGATTTCGTTGTAGAGACGGATGGAGACAAGTTCCCGCTGGTGGATGCCCTTCGCCATTCGCATGCATTTTTCGAGGACTCCAAATATGCGGAGGACCTCGATTTCAAGAATACTCACATCTGCTGCTGCATCGAGATCAGCAAGGAGGATTATGAGGCATTCCAGAAGTATCGCAAGAAATAAGATTTTTTTTTGGTTATTTGTTACATAAGATTCTTTAGTAATAATGTATGTAATTTTGCCGAAGGTGGCTGCCCGTGAGGGTAGCCATCTTTTTTCTTAGGCATAAATTTGGTTTTTCAGAAAAAGCGGTGTATCTTTGCACCCGGAGAATTATTAACGCATTAAAATATATAGATTATGGAGTTTTTTGATTTCATCATGTTCATATCGTTCGTCATCGCACTGACGGTTGGACCATTCGTAGTGGGTTCTAGAATGCCGGTAATGTGGCTTATTTATCTGTTCCTGTGTACTGTGCTCACGCCTATCATAGGCATTCCGGTATATAAGGCTTTCTGTAGATAGTCCTTTGCCCTTCACCTGTCTGTTACTATATTTGCATTACTAATTAGTAATGTACAAAGAATATGGTAACAGACAGTCTTGTTAAAAAGAAATTCGTTCACGAGACTCTTCAGGAAGGTATCCTGAAGATATACTCCACCCAGGAGAACGTGGTGCGCAATCATTATAAGCGCCGTACCGGCAGATTGCTCACCACGCTCTCCGCTCACTCGTTCGACAGTCAGATCTCGGGCGAGAACCGCACCATCTTCGTGCGGATCCTTCCTTATCTCCGTTTCCTGGATATGCAGTACCGCCAGCGCAACGACCGCATCAGCAAGTTCAAGCGCAGGAACCTGGCACTGTATAACCGCGTGGTTTGGGGCGTACTGTATCACGAAACGTTCCCTAAGCTTCGCTATGGCTTCAACGATGAAGTAAGAAACGGCATCCGCCAGGAACTGGAAAAATCACTCAACCCACAAAAATCATAAGTTATGGCCAACAAACATTTAACGGAAGACGAAATCCGATATACCGTAGATGTGAAGACTGCCGATGCGCAGAAAGCTATCTACAACCTGGAGCAGCAAAGCAAGAAGCTGCGCTCAGAGAATAAGGCGCGACTCAACCAGATGATCAGCCTGGAGGCAGCCAACAAGAAAGAGACGGATGCCTACAAGAACCTGAAAAAGCAATATACGGAAACCAGTAAGGAGATCCGCACGCTTACCGACCGTATAGGCGAGCAGACAAGCAAAATCGATATCCTGGATATGAGCATGGTGCAGCTGAAGAAACAGCAGAAAAGTCTGCAGAAGGAACTGGACAATACCGTGCAGTCGCTTAATCCAGAGGCTTATGGTGTGCTGGAGCAGAGACTGAAAGATGTTTCCGGGCGTATCTCAGAACTGAAGCAGAACGCCAAGAGTTTTGGTGAACTCGCATCTGATGATACCGTGAATGGTGTGCTTCTGGGTAATCTGCTGACCAAGGGCGCAGAACTCTTCAGCGATAAGGTTCGGGAGTTCAAGGACTCTATCGCAGAGCTCATTAATGGTGGTCTTGAGATGGCAGAGCAGGCAGATGGTGTAACCAGAGCCTTCAATAATCTGAACCAGGAGGGGCTGCTGGATAATCTCCGTAAGGCAACCAAGGGAACCGTAAACGATGTGCAGCTGATGACGGCTGCCGTACAGGCGAATGATTTCCGTATTCCGCTGGAAGACCTGGGCAAGTATCTGGAGTTCGCCCAGCTGAAGGCGCAGCAGACAGGCCAGTCGGTAGACTACATGACCAACAGCATCGTGACCGGTCTTGGTCGTAAATCCCCGATGATCCTCGATAACCTGGGTATCTCTGCAGCAGAAATCTCAGAGAAGACCAAGGAAACGGGCGACTTCATGAAGGCTGTGGCAGAGATTGTGGATACCCAGCTGGCTGCAGCAGGAGAAACCTATATAAGCGCAGCCGATAGAGCAGCACAGAAGACGGTAGAACTGCAGAATGCCCAGAAGGCACTGGGTGACGAAATCCTTCCCCTCAAGGAACAATGGGATGATGCCTATGCAGACATGCAGCTGCATACCATCGACCTCATCTCCTGGTGCGTGAAGCATCAGGGCGTTGTGAAGACGCTGGGTATCCTGCTTGCAGCCTTCACGGTTGTAGCGATAGCCACCAGCAACGCCATCAAGACAAACATCGTAGTAACCAAGGGTGCAGCTGCAGCCCAGCAGGCATGGAACGTGATATGCGCTACCGGAACCGGACTCCTGAAGCTGCTGCAGGCAGGCTTCTACCTGCTCACGGGCAGGGTAACGCTTGCCAAGAATGCCTGGACCGCCATGAATGCAACGATGAAGGCAAGCGTCTTCGGGCTGATAGCTGCAGGAGTAACGGTTCTCTCCCTAAAATTATGGGATATGCATAAAAAGCAGAAAGAGGCAGCAGCTTCGGCCAAGGAACTGGAAACCATGGAGCGAGACCTGAACGCCCAGGTGAACGAGCAGACCGCCAAGGTGAAGCAGCTCAACGAAACCATGCGCAACGAGAAGATCTCCATGAACAGACGCAAGGAAGCTCTCGACGAACTCAAGAAGATTATTCCTGGTTATAACGGACTGCTCTCTGAAGAGGGAAGACTTACCAGAGATAACAAGAATGCTATCGATGACTATCTCGTTTCTCTGGAGAAGGAAATCAAGCTGAAGGCATACAAGGATAAACTGGTGGATCTGTATAAGCAGAAAAGCGACCTTGAGGATAAGAGAGACGAGCAGGATAAGACTTATCATGATGCAAAAACAGACAACATCCTTCACCCACAGAACAGCTTTATCCGTGGTGTCTCCAAGTTCTTCGGCACAGATACGGAGACGAATGCCAAGAAGGCGCTTAACAATACCGAGCAGCAGATAGACCGCGTAAATGGAAAGATAGACGAACTGAATTCCAAGATTGCGGATATCGGTATTGTGACTCCTAAAAAAGCCGGAGGAAACGGCGGTGGCGGCGGTGACAGAACGGGCAATCATACCGGAACTGGTGGCCATACCGGAACCACAAATACCACCTCCAAGCCTAATCCCGACGATATCGCATCGAAGAAGTTTTCTGAAAACCGCCAGGCGGATATCGATGCAGCCAACCAGGACTATCAGCAGGACGTGAACAACTGGAACATGGCTCTCGCCCAGAAGCAGGTATCTCAGGAGAAGTACGACCTCGCCATGCAAGCGCTGAAAACCCAGCATACAGCCAACATCCTCGCCATCGAGACCTCCTACAGCGAGCAGTCGCAGAACATCGACATCAAGGATGCCGAGAAGAAGAAATCGCTTCAGGAGAAGCAGCAGGACAACCAGCGCAAGGCAGAACAGGCTCATTTCGACCAGCAGGTGGCAGCCGAGCAGGCTTATCAGGATGCGCTTGCCAAGGTGATGGAGCAGGGCGAGATTCAGCAGGAGCTGACCCTGGAACAGCAGCGCGACCAGAAACTTGAGGTTCTGAAGGGATATTACCAGGCAGCGCTCGACCTCGTCAAGCAGAACGGCGAGGACACCACTCAGGTAGAGAAGGCATACAAGGATGCCCAGAAGCAGATAGAGTCGGAGTATACCACCAAGCACTCCGAGCAGCTTGCCCAACAGGCAGACAAGGAGAAGCAGGCAAGGCAGGCTCTCGGCTTCGACCAGCAGAGCGAATACGACAGGCAGCTGGAGCAGCTTCAGACGGCTCTCGATAATCAGTATATCACCCAGGAGGAATACGAGAAGAAGGTGCAGCAGATGAAGAAGGAGTCCTTCATGAAGCAGGCACAGTATTATACCGACCTCTTCAGCAATGCCGTGGGTGCGCTGCAGAATGCCGAGATGGCGAACGTGGATGCCAAGTATGATGCAGAAATCAAGGCTGCCGAGGGCAACACCGAGCTGCAGGAGAAGCTGGAGAAGAAGAAAGCCAACGAGAAGCTGAAGATACAGAAGAAGTATGCCGACGTGAACTTCGCCATGCAGGCAGCTCAGATCATCTCGAATACTGCCACCTCCATCATGAAGGCATACAGCGAGATGGGTCCGATAGCCGGAAGCGTGGCAGCTGCCCTGATGGGTGTGACGGGTGCAGCCCAGCTTGCCGTGGCGAATGCCGAGCGCCAGAAGGTGAAGCGCATGACCCTCAACGGATCAGCCAGCGGAACCTCTTCGGCAGGCAGCCGTATAGCCAGCGGAAGGGAGAGCGGTGGACGCATCGATGTGGAACGTGAGCAGGACGGCAAGCACTTCAATGCCGAATACTCACCTGGCAAGCGGGGGTATATCGACCATCCTACGGTGATAGTGGGCGAGGGTCCTTCCGGAAGGAGCAAGGAGTGGGTAGCATCGAATGCAGCCCTGGAAAATCCTACCATCGCCCCGCTCATCCACCTGATGGATGCAGCCCAGCGAGCCGGTCAGATACGCACCTTCGACATGGGCAAATATCTGATGGCCATGCAGGGCAGGGCACTGGGAGGCAGCATAGGACCTGCTCCGTACCCTCTCCGTACCCGCTCCGTACCAAGTCTTAGTGGGGCTGATTCCTACGTCGCGACGCAGGAATTCCCGCATCGCGACGCAGGAATTACTGCGTCGGGACGTAGTAATGACGAGCTCCTGGCACTGCTCAGGGAGCTTCGCGACAACGGAATTCACTCCCATATCTCGCTCACGGAGCTTGATGCCAAGCAGGAACTGAGAAACCAGGCGAGGAAATTTGCCAAAAAATAAATGATGATCTATGAAAATAACGAATCTGGATAAGGGAAAAACCTACCAGCTTGGCGAAGGTGCCAAGCTGGAGGTGGAACGGACCAATCCGTTCTTCAACGACTATGGGGAGACGACTACCCCGCTGGATATCCCGGCAAGCGACTACAACCGCATGATTCTGGGATATCCCGACACCTTCGGCTTGAGAGAGAAGATGGTGGCTGCCAACGTGAGCATCGAGGACGGAGAGTATTTTGCCCAGTGCAGGCAGATCGTGCTCTCGGCACAGCACAAGGGCAACATCTCCTCTTCCTTCTACATCAACGACGGATCCTTCTACTCGAAGATACAGAACGTGAAGCTGAAGAGCATCTTCAAGGACGAGATGATACCGGGGTGCAGTACCATCGATGAGTGTATCAGTTTCTGCCGGTCGCTCATCGGCGGGAAAAACGAGAACTACGATATCTTCCCCGTGCTGCTCACCGACGACTCGGGCAAGGATACCGGCTACGACTACAAGATACTGAACGGATGGGGCAACCAGCAGAAGCTGCCGGATGCCAAGTACTGGAGGTTCAAGAACACCGGAGGCTACGAATATGTGGCGGCTCCTGATGCCTACGACTTCGTGACGTGTGCGGGGAAGTCGAACAGGTTTCAGGGTGAGTTCAACCGCACGGAATATGTAAACGAGATACCGGTGAGTCTTACCCGGGGCTACTACATCTCTCCGTTCATCAGAGCCAACTACGTGCTGAAGCGGGTGTTCAAGCATTTCGGCTACGACCTGCAGGAGAACTTCTTCACCCAGACAGAGCCGTTTACCAAGATGGTGCTGGTGAACAATGTGATCGATGTGATGGTGAACGGGCATATCCGCATCGAGGACCTTCTGCCGGACGTTTCCGTCTCCGATTTCCTCTCTGTTTTTCGGAAAAAGTTCCTTTGCGAATTCGTCTCAGATGAAGGAACTCACCAGGCGAGCATCATCTTCCTGAAGGATGCGGTGGAGAGTGCTCCTGCTGCAGATCTCACCCGCCAGATGACCGAAGAGCCTACCTTATCCTATAAGACAGCATCCGACTACAAGCGAGTGGTGCTGCGGGCGAAGCACCAGGCAGACAGTGATGCAGAGGACAGCTACGACGACCTGAAGGATATGCTGGCGAAGAACACCGGTGCCTACTTCGACAAGGTGGATGGCTGTTTCTACAAGGACGGATATTCGGGCAACTATCATGTGAAATCGAAGATAGGCGAGGGCTCGCAGAGCTATGATACCGGAGAGGAAGATACCGACACCCAGGATATCGAGATACCCGAGATGATTCCGGAGACCAGAACGCTGAAGTACCGCCAATCGACAGATGATGATACCATCAGCCGCGAGATGGGCAGATTTCTCTACATAGGCAGCTATGCCACGCTCAACTCATCGATGAAGGTTGCCACCGAGGACAATTCGGAGAGCAGCGAGGAAGCGGTGACTACCCCGGTGATGCTAGCCTTCCCGTATGTATCGACCGACGGAATGCCTTGCGGAACCGTCACGGCATACGATATCCACTACGAATACGACAACCGATTCGGTCCGCCATCCCATGCTTCAGAGGAATCCCTCTACCGCAAGATATTCGATTATGCCCTGGTGTATAACGGTGATGACGGCATCTTTGAGAAATTCTACCGCCAGTACGACCTCCTCCTGAGGAATTCACTCCAGGAACTCAAGGTGAAGCTGCTGCTCACCCAGTCGCAGAAGCAGAACCTGCCATCCTATGCCAAGATCGTGATAAGGGGAGTGAGCTTCTTCTTCAACAAGCTGAAGTTTACGCTCGGCGGGAAGAGTGAGCCTACAGAAAGCGAGCTCAGAACCATCGCCCTTACTACGCCAATCAATGAGGCAGAGCGGATGGCAGACGTGATGCCAGCCTTGAGCTGCAGCTATAAGTGGGTTGGCCATGAAGAGACGGTGGAGGTATCTGGCAGCGAATATGAGAATTCGGGAGACGATAAGGACCGCACCTTCAAGATCATCTATCCTCCTCTTCCTTCAGCCGAATATGTGGGCCAGAAATACGGTCTGCAGAGGACGTTTGTAAGCCAGAAGACCAAACATGCGACGATGTTCCGTCACTCCAAATGGGTGTATCACTGCACCACGACATGGCTGGAATGTGAGAAGATCTAGGACGCAGGAGTCCTTTGTAAGTTACCTGTATTATCTTAATTTTGCGTTATCAATAATCAACCCAACATTAAGATGATACAGGTTTTATTATATCCAGATGCCCTGAGCCTGGTAGGCTCCATGAATGCCTTCGAGATCTACAACGACTCGGAGACAGACGTGGTTTTCGCCCTTCGTTACCAGGGAGCAGAGCAGAACATCGTTCAGCATACCTATACGCCGAACGACAAGCACCGAGTTACGGTATCCGTCAAGGATATCATTCTTCCCTTGCTGAGTTTTGATGTAAGGGATTCAATCGAACCTTATATTCAGCAGAACATCATGAAGAAATTCGTGGCTTCCGTCTATGAGGTAGGAAATGAAGGCAGCAAGAAGGAATTCTCCTTCTCTGTGATCCGAGCCGGAGTGGACGGACTGGCGGATTCTGCTGCGAATTTTCTGAAAACCAATTTCCTCACCTGGCAGCCACAGGTAAAGGAGGTGACCTATTATTCCCCGGAATTTCTTACCTACTATGCAGCTGAAGCCAGCGAGGTGAAGTGTAAGGCATATCTGTGGAACGGAGCTACCTACGACGAAAAGGTGCTAACGCTGGCAAGCCTGGAGGCAGGGAACGTATATACCGTTCCGGTGCAATACGCCATCATCGCCAAGCTGATAGGCAAGGATGCCCTGCCACATTGTTACGAAATCTGGGTAGAGCAGGCTGGAGAGCGGGTTACCTACGTGCAGCAATACTTTGCCGGTGGCATGAAGAGCGAAGAGGAGGAATGGTTCCTCTTTGAGAATTCGCTGGGTGGAGTGGACTGCTTCAGGGCTTATGGCAATAGCGAGAACACTGCAGAGCATACCCACAACGTGGCAGAGATTGAGGATGACTCGGAGGAATACCGTGTAGATACCACCAGGAAGTTCAAGAAGAACACCGGATACCTGGATAAGAAGGAACGCCAGTGGCTGCTTGATTTCTTCCCGTCTCTGGGCAAGTATGTTTACCATGGCAGTTCGCTGAGAAAGATAACCGTTATCGAGAGTGACGTGAACTACGAGGCGAAGGAGTTGCCTTCGAACTATACCTTCACCTACAAATACTCAGATGCCCGTCCGTACCTGAACCTTTCCCGCTCGGAAGTGGGAAGCTTCAAGCAGATGGATATCCAGCTGCCGGATCTGGGAAATTTTACTATCGCCCCGCGCTTAGTTGAATGCTCTAGGCTTACGCTTAGCAGCGGGGCTCTCTTCCCGGTGCAGAGTCCTTATTCGGAAGAATGGGGTGTCACCACGCTGGCAGCTATCCTGGAGAGTCTGGTGGGGAATCTGTCGGACTCCTATTCAGGAGGAGGTGGAGTAGGCCACCGCCACAGTAACATCGAGGTGCTGGATGCGCTGTCGGAGTTCAACGGATATCTCATGTACCTGAGCAGGAAGATAAAGGCAGGTTTTGCCGATGAAACCGATGATTTTTCAGAAAACGGCAAGGCAAGCAGGAAGATTCTCCGTAAGGATATCGCCGATGTGGCAGAGAAGCTGATCCGGTTTGCCGAAGGTGCAAGGTTCGGTGATTTCGTGGCAGGAATCAATGGCGGCAAGGGTGCACAGATTGATACCATCGGCAATGCCGAGGTGGAGAGCATCACTGTACGCTCATACATGAAGGTGATGGAACTCATCGTGAACCGCCTGACCGCTCTGGAGGGAGACCAGCTCTTTACGGAGAGCGACACCATCGAGAGCGTCAGCTATCTGGGAGATAACTGCTACGGGCTTCATCTCCGCCAGAAGTACAAGGGCTACTTCACTGCCCAGCACGTTAACAACGTACTGAAGGGTATTGTGAATAACCTCGCCACTGCTGCAGTGGAAGGCACGGAGGCTCTCTACTACACCTCATGGATGAGAGTGAACAGCGTGAATGCCGTAACCAACTACATCGAAGTTTCCCTCTATCCCGATGACGAGGTTCCTGCCGGAAAGAATTTTCCTCCTTGCGAACTTATGAATATCGCCCGATGGGGAAACCAGACGGACGAGAGCCTGCAGCAATGCTTCTACCTGTCGAGTTCTGAAGGCAGGATCGTGAAGCTCACGGGCGTGACCAAGCCTATCCTGGAGAACTGGAACTACGGTATGGTGTTCGGAGATATGCCATCCTTCCTGAAGGAGATGAACCTGCCACTGATGAAGGACCGGGACTATATGTATGCAGCCGGCATCATCACCCAGGACATCATCCAGATAGACTATCAGGGCAAGCCGGTAGTAACCTATGTGGACAGAGGTCAGTTTGACGAGACTGCCCAGTATTACTGCGCATCGCTCAACGATGAAACCGGCAAATATGAGACATCAGACGTATGGTACACCGGCTGCAAGTGGAGATGCCAGAAGACGGGAACCCATGCAGTGCCGAGATGGAACAGCACCGACTGGGCAATGATAGAGGGCAACCCTGCCTTCTCCGTGGATTTTCAGGAAGCGGAAGCCATCTACGACTTCGACAACTTCATCGCCCCGCTCACCATCGTGGCAACCCTGTATGGGCAGGATATCACGGATGACATCCTCGATACGGATGTTGCCTGGACCCGATATACGGAGAACTCGCAGGGGGTGCAGCGCGTTACCTCGGATAACGTCTGGGCTGAGAAGCGGGGAGGTGCAGGCAAGTCTATCGTCCTGACCCAGGAAGACCTCTCGCTGGACAGCGACGGTGTGCCGAAGAAGATCAGCTTCACCGCCACCGTCATCCTGAGGGACGGCATGGGCAATGAGGCCGACAGGCAATCCGTATCCTTAGATTATATGAAACCATAAATAAACATCATCATCATGAAACAGATAAGATTTGATTTTAATTACCAGCCGCTGCAGGTCAATAAATCGATAACGCTGGGAGGCGGTGTGCCGAACGAGCAGACCTACGATGCCGACTCGGGAGAATATTCGCCGGATTATTCCCTCGTGCCGGTCTGCATCAAGCCGGTGATCGGCATTATCGACAGAGACCTGATACTGACGAGTGGCTGTGTCAATGCCCAGCTTACAGACGTAAGCTGGCGCAGGGTTATAGACGGAGTGGAAGAGAAAACACCTCTGACGAGCACGGCAGGGAAATATGTGATCACTACGAGTGGAGACGAGAACGGCAAGCTGCTCTGGTATGTCAATGCCGCACCGCAGAAGCCCATTCTCCTTAGGTTTAAGGCAGCGTATATGGATCCCCGAACGGGGCAGATATATAATATTATAGAAGATTTCTCTATTACCTGCCGCAATGCGACGCATTACATTCCAGTGCTTCAGCTCTCTGGCGGAAGCAGTTACTACAACCCGACGCGGGATGAAGACAAGCAGACCATCACGGCATCTCTCCGTCTGGGAACAGAGGAATGCAGCACCGGCAAGCGGGCATTCGTATGGGAGATAGCCCGCAGCAATGGAAGCTTCACGGCAGTGACGGCAGACGACCTGGAGCTGAAGATCTCTTCAGACGGAACCACAGCCACGCTGGACCGCTCACTGATGGGCGAGCAGGTCACAATAAGATGCCGGGCTAAGTACAGCGCAGCCGGCAACCCATCGGCTGTGCAGCTCTCAGATTCCTCGCCTTCGAAGGTGATTACCATAGCAAGAAGAATTCCACCTATAGACGTAGAGGTCCTGGATGCGATAGATAATCTGCAACCGGGAACCAGGAATATCAATCCGAGAGCCTACATATATGATAATGTGGGAGAGCTTCCGAACCCAACAAAGGATATTCTGCCACTATGGTATCTCGGTACCAACAGTCATACGAAGGCGATAAACTTCGTTCTGCAGGGTCACGGACTCACTCCTACCATCCCCACAGACCTGATGGATGCCAAGCTGGGAGGAATCCTGCAGATAGACCCGGTGATCCTCAATCCGCTGGCTCTGCTGGCAGACAGCGACGGAAAGGTAATAACAGACGGTGACGGCAAGGCCATCGTGTTTCATTAATTTTCAGAAAATTTTTAATTATCAGTATAACTATGGAAAAATATGTAAAAGCAAACCGCAAGGTAGCAGAGTTCCTGCACCTTGAGAATGACCGTACACAGTTCAAGGACGGCAATTTCCTGCTCTGGATGCAGGACATCATGGTATTCGGCAGTCTCATCAACTTCGAGCAGATTCTTGCGCAGATAGGCGCCGTAGCCCTCGACGGAGATTCTGCGAAGCAGGAGCAGGATGGTGAGTGTACTCATCTTCTGCCTGTAGCTACAGACGAGAGATTCGTCATCGATGAGCAGCCTGCTGCAGATGGAACCGAGGGTAAGGAGGAATCCTCTTCCGAGAATGTAGAGGGCAAGGAGGAATCCTCTTCCGAGAATGTAGAGGGCAAGGAGGAACCTGGCGAGCAGGTTTCCGGCGAGCAGGTTTCCGGTGAGGAGGTTTCCGGCGAGGAGACAAGTGTTCTACCTGAAAACAAGGAGGAATAAAGTATGAGCAGCGCAAGTAAAACCGTCCATATCAAGTTTCTCAGTAAGCTTGGTACTTATACTCCGCTGATCCAGTCGCCTAGCGGAGACCTGTATCAGGAATACCAGCAGATAGGAGACCAGGTGGTGACATACCCGGACTTCTCCAAGACCAGACCGGAACTGTACTTCGTCTGCACATCTTCGAGAGCTGCTGAAGGTTCTGTCACTCCGGTAAGCATGAGGTATTACTTCAACGACTCCGAGATTACTTTTGCTTCCACCGGCGTATCAGACGGACTGTTTGCCGGAATGTTCGAAATCATCCGTCCTGGTACGAGCCAGCCATACTATGGCCTGAGAATCGTGAAGAATCTCGCTGAAGCTTCCCGGTTCGCATCTATCGTCATCAAGATGGTAGGTAAGATTACAGCCAGAGGACAGCAGTCGGATCTGACGGATGATATCCAGGAGACGTACACGATACCCGTGGGCCCTTATACCGGAACCGCCTACAGAGTCACCATCATGGCTGGAGACAGCAAGATGTTCACGCTCCAGAGTCCTACAGACAGCTGCGTGCTGAAGGCGAAGACCACGCAGGGCAACGAGACGCTTTCCAGCGGACTGTATTATAAGTGGTACAGAGCCGCCAACACGGCGAGCGGCTGGGAGCAGATTTCGGGGGCCAGTGGTTCTACCATAACCGTGAAGGCTTCCGATGTAAACTGCACGAGAGAATTCATGGTAGAGGTATATAACAACAGCAGCATGAGCAAGGACAGTATGCTGGGCTTCGATTTTCAGACCGTCATCGATACAAGTGATCCTTACGAGATAGAACCTCATCCATCTCCTTCAGACGGAAGCATCGACGAGGATACTTCGGGTAACGGATCGGTGACCTATACTCCCAAGCTTGTGACCAGAGGCACGAACAACGTGGTGGATTCCAAGTTCTTCTTCACTCTGAAGTCTCAGTCGGGTGTGGTTCTCAACACGGAAGCAAGCAGAAACAATACCAAGGCGCTCAGTTCATTCACCGTGACAAGACAGGATTGCATCAACGGCGGATATAGCGACATTGGTCTCACAATTGATTCAGAAAAGTAATGGCATCAAAAAATGTAGTAATCAGATACAACCGCATCGGTGTTGGCGTTTCCGACACCGATGTGGAATATGCAGACTCCACGAGCAGCTCTACTGCTCCTACAACGGGCTGGCAGACCAATGCGCCTGCCTGGCAGAATGGTCACTATATCTGGACTCGCACCCATATCTACTATACGAACGGGAACGAGAAGCTGAGCGAGCCAGTCTGCCTGCCATCCGGGAAGGGCATCGCCAAGATTGAGGAATATTACTATCTATCCTCATCGGCAACCTCGCTCGCAGGAGGCTCATGGGTGAAGGATAAGGCGCCTACATGGAAGAACGGATATTATATCTGGACGAAATCCGTCATTACATACACCGATGGTACGAGTACTTCCACATCCCCGATATGCACGGCGGGAAACAAGGGAGACAAAGGAGACAAGGGTGATAAAGGCGAAAAGGGTGATAAAGGAGAAAAAGGCGACAAGGGCAACCAGGGCGAAAAAGGAAAGTATATGAGAGGTCCCCAGGACTGGGATTCGCTCTCTGACGGATTCACCTTTTATCCACTTGAGAACAATGAGGTCACCTTCTTCGATGTTATCGAGTATAAAGGCAAATACTACGAATGCAACAAGAAACACACGAAAAGTTCCTCCGTAACACCGCTTGCCGACTATGAATCGAATAAGGGCAGCGGAAACTGGAAACTCAGTGTACAGTTCAGCATGGTGGCAGCAAAGATATTACTAGCGCAGTACGCCTTAGTCAAAAATCTGGGTGTTGAGACCATCGACATGAAAGATGCCAATGGCAACATTATCTTTCAGGCAAAAAACGGTGACGTAATTTGCAACAGCGGAACATTCAACAACATAAAAGTTACAGGTAATAGTGAATTTAGCGGAACGATGAAAGCCGTAAGCGGAAGTTTCAAAAGTCTAAATTGCGTGGATAATAACGGCAAAGTCGTGGGTAATATTACCTTTGGTAGCGATGGGCGAATGTGGTTTGATGGCGATATGTACAGCCAGGGCTACAACAGCGAAAAAAAGCGAAGCAACCGATTTTACACAAGTGACGTACTTTGCCGTGGAATGTTTGGGCACAGGGAAAAGATTACGGCAGTAGTTAAAGGTACATATATGTATGTGTATTCAAAAGGAGCAGATCAACCGGGTACGTATGTAAGTCTCAAAACAGGCACAACATCGGATAATAAGACTTTTTATTACATACCTCTTTACAGTCCGTCGAATACCGATGATTTGTCGGGTCTGCCAATCGATGTTGTGGTTTTTAACACTTCCTCAGATTACTATTATGCTTTTTCGGGCATGGGAAACGGTAAGGAATGGAGAGTTATCAACGGCAACAACAATCAGACAGTACATTTTTGTGATATTGGTGGCTGGCATGAATTGGTGGGCGGCGAATCTGCAAGTTGCATATACGTAAACCCTGAATGGTTAATTCCAGTACCAGACAAATCCGGTATAGGAAGAGGTGTATTTTGGACTGGAGAGACGGATTTAAATTGGTAACAAACTTTAATTTTATTGAATTATGGAAGTAAAGACATTAAAGACGGTTAATGCCGTAACAACAGTTAACAGCAATCAGACATTCCCGATTGTTGACAGTAATGGTAACATCACCCGCATCACCCTCGATACGCTTCGCAAGGTGATTACCAACGGACTGGATCTCAATGCCATCGAGGATGGTATCTTCATCATGTACCACCGTGCTGATGATAATTATCCACTGATGGTGAAACCGCATCAATGGCCATCTCTCGAAAAATCGGGAGAAATCGCAGACGGAGTGGTAATCTTCGAGGGTGGTCGCCATCTGGTTGTGGCTCCAACACAGGCAGATGCGCTGCCATGGTCAAGCGCAGCCGTACAGGCAGATTCACCAAACTACGGTAATGATGAAAATTATGCAGCAGAGGTTAGCGGAAACAACCGTCTCGCAGCCATGCTCGACTTTAATGGTCGTCAGCATACAGATGCAGCCATCAAGGCATCATCCTCTGCGCACGTCACCAATACGGTTTCATACGCTCCAGGATACTGCAGGGCATACAGTCGTGCGAACAGTAAGGGTAAAGGATTGACGGCGGGTTATTGGTGGCTGCCATCTGTCGGCGAATTGCTGATGATGTACGCCAATAAGCTCAAGATCAACTATGCTCTGTCACTCATCAAGGGTGCGCAGCTCCTGGATAGCAGTTGGTACTGGTCCTCTACCGAGGGCAGTTCTGCGAGCGCGTGGGATCTGTTCTTCGGCGACGGCGGCCTCAACGGCTGGTACGTTAAGGTTCAGGGTAAGGGTCACGTGCGTCCGGTTTCAGCATTTTTACGATAGTTAGTTGTTAATAGTTAATCGTCCTCGACCTTAAAGTCGAGGACACCCCAGAAAGGCAAATTAAAAATATCAATCAAGAGAGAAATGGCAGCAACAAAGTTGGCAAGCAAGACGAGAATATATCTGGATACCAAGCAGATGCTTGATATCACGATTGGCGTGGTCAGGAATTTCCCGAAATCGCAACGTCCGATTTTCGGAGACAGACTCTGCAATATGCTGATTGACTGTCTGAATCATATCGCTAAAGCATACATGCTTGGCGATCTGAATGTCCGCATCGAACATCTCGCACAGCTGCAGACGAACCTTGAAGTCATATCAACCTTGATTGATATTGCAGGTGAACAGAGGTGGATAATGGGTACAAGCAGGCTGGCAAGCCTTCTCCGTTTACGTGAGAGCGTAGGCAAGCAATGCACAGCGTGGAAGGGATCACTCCTGAAAGCACAGGCTGCTGAAAGATGTTCCAGACAGCAGCCCGTAGCTTGAGCGGTCTGAGCCAGGGTCGGCGAGATAAGTCAAGCCGGGAGAGCATCCTTCCTTATTAAATGGGCCGCATCCTATCATACATAGTTAAGAACAAGAAATTTGCGGCGACAACCGAGAACAGTTCTGCGAACGCGTGGAATCTGAACTTCGGCGACGGCAACCTCAACAACTGGAACGATAAGGTTCAGAATAAGGGTCACGTGCGTCCGGTTTCAGCACTAGATAAGGAAGATACAAATATAATGATATAATAGAAATGATAGATTTCAGCATACTCTTAGAAGCATACTTCGACTGCCGCCGTCACAAGCGGAAAACAGTCGGCGCTACGGAATTCGAGATGAACTATATGAGCAACCTCGTTCAGTTGCTCGATGAAATCAATTCACGTCAATATAAGATTGGAAAATCTATCTGCTTTGTTGTCAAGTACCCTCGCTACAGAGAAGTGTTTGCCGGTCAGTTCCGTGACCGCATTATCCACCATTACATTGCACTGAGACTCGAACCTCTGTTCGAGTCTCAGTTTTCTGACCGTACATACAACTGCCGGAAAGGTAAGGGACAGCTGGCGGGAATCAGGCAGCTCCAGCAGGATATAAGAGAGGTGAGCGAGAATTACACGAAGGATGCCCACGTGATGGGAATAGACCTGAAGGGCTTCTTTATGAGCATACACAAGCCGCTCCTTGCCAAGATGATAGATGACTTCATCGTAGAGAATTACCATGGAGATGATAAGGAAGATCTGCGCTGGCTATGCAACATGGTGGTTATGCACCATCCTGAGAATGACTGCGAGAAGAAGAGCGCAGATTATCTCTGGGAGTATCTGCCTAAAGAGAAGTCATTGTTCACGAATGGAGAAGACAGAGGTGTGGCTATCGGCAACCTCTTCGCCCAGCTCTTTGCGAATTTCCTGCTATCAAAGCTCGACAGGAAGATAAACTACTACTGCAAGCATCATGTGAGATACGTAGATGATATGGTTCTTGTAGCAAGAAGGAAAGAGACGCTCCTTCGCCTGATGCCGATGATAAGGGAGACGCTTGCATCTTTAGGCCTTCGATTGAACGAGAAGAAATTCTACTTCCAGCATTATACGAAGGGAGTGAGGTTTGTAGGAGCCATCATTAAGCGGGATAGGGTGTATAGCGTTAACCATACCGTCGATAATTACAGGAAGGCTGTTCGCAAGCTCAACGCCGCCGCAAAAGCCGGGAACATCGAAGCTATCAATCATGCCATCCAGTCGGTCAATTCATACCTGGGAATCTTCAGTCATTACAACGAATATGGCATGAAGAGAAAGATTATCAAGGAAGAACTGGATAAGGAAGCCTGGCGATACTTCACGGTTAAGGGGCATTTTCAGTCTATTCACCTGAGGAAAAAGTTTAATATCGATATAAAATACAGAAAAATGGCAAATGAAATGATGAATCGCAGAATTGAAGAGAGAAAGGATGTTCCGAGTGAATGTGAAATCTCGGAAATGTTGGATAAAGGATACGAACTGGAAATATATTCCGCTCAAAACGGACGAATATGCATAGAAGGTTTTCCTCCATCCTGATGATATTTGTAGGAAAGTAGGATTGTAGGAGACAAAATCCCCTACAATCATTATGTTTAAAATACACCTTCATATCCAACAAGCGCAGCGTTTGCTTCCATGCACTCTTGTGGAGTATAGATGTTCGTAACCTTCACAGAAGAATGTCTAGCCTGATCTCTTACGGACAGAAGGTCCGTTTTTGCCTTGATCATGTTGGTGATACCCGTATCCTTAAGAGAATAGAGCTTATATACATCACTTAAATTTAAAGCCTTCTTTACGCTGTTAGTCCAGAATCTAGTGAACGATATAGCCTTTATTCTTTCTGGTCCTGGATGGAAGTCGTTACTGAATATATAGTAGTCAGGAGGTGTAGAGAAGATACCCAGCTCTCTCATCAGATCTATGACATGATTGGGGATAGTTATAACTGCATCATGACCGTTTTTCGTGTGTGATCCGCTTAGTGTTAGCGTTCTTTTATCTTCAGATAGATCTTTGATTTTCAGAAAACACATCTCTCCCGGACGGACGAACAGATAATGAATCATATAGCAGGCTAAGAGATAATGCTTGTTCTCTTTGTTGAGATACGATTTTATCTCTATTAGCACATCATTAGGTATCACGTCTCGGTTCTTGGGACCAAGCTTGGTTGAGGTATTCAGACCTAAAGTTGGGTTGCTAGTTAGATACCCTCTTGCGATGAGATAGCTTGAGAACGACTTAAGCCAGCCGATATAGTTATTCTTGGTTCTCAAGTTGTTGTTTCTATCGATAAGGATGTAGTCCAGGAAGTCGGAAATCAGCTTCTTGTTAAACTGATAGATATATGTAATATGCTGGTTCTTGTCTATCCACTTTCGCATGAAAGCAAGTTTGTGCTCGTAGTTGGACTTTGTACCTGCTGTGATACCACCTTCCTTGGTCATTTTTGAGAGATAGGTATTATACTTGTCACATACTTCATCAAACAATGCGTATTCCTCTGGGCGAGATTCCTCGATCCAAGGGTTCCAGCCTTCGAGGAGCTTCTGGGTGAGACGCTTAATAAGAGCTTCGCCATAAATTCTTTGATTTCGCTTGCCTTTAATATGCCCGAGCATAATCTTCTTCAGGCGCATACGACTGCAGCTAGGGTCATAAGCTTTAAAGGAAACATAACATTCGGATGCCTGGTGCAGAACAGGCGGAGTCCATCCAATAATCTCCTGGATAGGCTGATTTTCGAGATGAGATAATTTTTTTTTGGTCATTTCTCTAATTTTTTAAGCGAAATGCCCTAGTTAATACTAATTATATATAATATGGTATAACGCAATCTGTCAAAGATGCCATTATAGCCATCTATATAAAAAACGCAAGAATCTAACAAATATTATATATCAACCAATTTTATTTTGAGAACTTGCTGAAAAATAGTTGGCTAAATGAAACATAACAAAGATAGTGATAAGATGCATAATTGAATAGAGTAACACCGACTTATCACCGACCATAAACCGAATCTTGATACTTTTTGTTCTCTGATTCAGTGATTTATGGATTTTTTTGAAAAAAAATTGCGATTTTATTTTGCAATATGCTAATAATTGTGTACTTTTGCCAACGATTTTGTTTATTTAGATTATGGCACAGAATATATTTAGGGGCCTTGGTGTTGCCCTCATTACTCCTTTTAAGGCCGATGGTTCGGTAGATTATCAGTCGCTCAAGCGATTGGTAGAGTTCCAAATTGACAATGGTGCAGACTTCCTTTGCATCCTTGCAACAACTGGTGAGGCTCCTTGCCTGACCCAGGAAGAGAAAGACAAGATTACAGAATTGGTGAAAGACGTGAACAAGGGTCGCGTCAAGATATTGAAATATTGTGGCGGCAACAATACTGCTGCTGTCGTAGAGGAAATCAAGAATACCGACTGGAGTGGCATCGACGGAATCCTCAGCATCTGTCCTTATTATAACAAGCCATCACAGGAAGGTTTGTATCAGCACTTCAAGGCTATTGCACAGGTTAGTCCGCTGCCTATCGTACTCTATAATGTACCTGGCAGAACCGGTATCAATATGAAGCCAGAGACCACCTGCCGCATAGCCCGCGACTTCCCTAATGTGGTAGCCGTGAAGGAGGCGAGTGGTAGTCTGGAGCAGGTAGATGAGATCATCAAGAACAAGCCGGATAATTTCGAAGTAATCAGCGGTGATGATGCCCTTACCTTCTCAATGATAGCGAGTGGTGCAGCCGGTGTGATTTCTGTCATCGGTAATGCTCTGCCAAAGGCATTCAGCAGAATGATCCGTCTGGAGTTCCGTGGTGAGTACGAGCCAGCCCGCAAGATTCATCATTCCTTCACCGAGCTTTACAGCCTTCTCTTCGTAGATGGTAATCCTGCTGGTGTGAAGGCATTGCTCAATGATATGGGCTTTATCGAGAACGAGCTGCGCCTGCCGCTGGTTCCTACCCGTATCGCTACCAAGCAGAAGATGAGTGAAATCCTCAGAACTTTGAATATTTAATATATTGATTAGTGGTTAGTTGTTATTGATGATTATGCGCATACAATAATCATTAATAACTAATCACTGATAATTAATCACTATATATTATGGCTGAAGACAGAAGAATCATACATGAGATTACCCCGCTGATGGGTAAGGATGTGCTTTACATCGCCGACAGGCACAAGAAGGAGTTTACCTATCCGATACACAATCATTCGGTGTTCGAACTCAATTTTGTGGAGAATGCGGCGGGGGTAAAGCGTATTGTGGGTGATTCTCAGGAGGTAATTGGCGACTTTGACCTCTGTCTCATCACATCGCCTGATCTGGAACACGTATGGGAACAGAATGTCTGTCGCAGTGAAGATATCCGTGAGATTACCATCCAGTTTGATTTCAGTATGGGTGAGGAGACTCTCTTCGGCAGAAATCCGTATGCCAGCATTACCCGTATGATGCAGGAGGCAAAGAAAGGACTTTGCTTTCCTCTGAAGGCGATTATGCAGGTATATCGATTGCTGGATACCCTGAGTACGGTGAAGGATGGCTTTTATGCCGTGCAGCAGTTTCTCACCATTCTTTATGAACTGTCGAAGTGTGAGGGTGCGCGAACCCTGGCATCGAGCAGTTATGCCAAGGTAGCGGTGGAGGATGACAGCCGCCGTATTCTGAAGGTGAAGAACTATATCTCGAAGAACTATATGGATGAACTCCGTTTGCCGGATCTCGCCTCACTGGCGGGAATGAGCTCGAGTGCCTTCAGCCGATTCTTCAAGCTCCATACGGGTAGAAACATATCGGAGTATATCATCGACCTCCGTCTGGGCTATGCAGCCAGGATGCTGGTGGATACAGCCAAGAGCATCAGCGAGATCGGGTTCGACTGCGGTTTCAACAACCTCAGCAACTTCAATCGCATCTTCAAGAAGAAGAAGGGATGTTCGCCAAGTGAGTTCAGAGAGAACTATCATAAGACAAGAATCATCGTATAAAATACGCATAACGTAATCGTTTAAGTGAAATAATCAAAAATATTTCCCTTAAACGATTTCTTTTTGGGATATTTGTTGTATCTTTGCGTCATCATTAGTATTATTAAATAAACATTTAAAAACTACTATACAGTTATGAAGCAATTTATGGATGAAAACTTCCTGCTTGACACCAAGACTGCGCAGGACCTTTTCCACAATCATGCGGCTAAGATGCCAATCATCGATTATCACTGCCACCTCATCCCTGAGATGGTTGCGAATGATCACAAGTTCAAGAGCATTACAGAACTCTGGCTCGGTGGTGACCACTACAAGTGGCGTGCTATGCGTACCAA
>ERZ870052.15-NODE-15-length-48872-cov-31.749401_pt1 | contig 48872 bp, 75 predicted proteins | sample MGYA00520889_ERZ870052 | MGnify/ENA primary metagenome ERZ870052 (study PRJEB32232, sample SAMN07284988) | human gut metagenome | biome: human-associated habitat; material: feces | host: Homo sapiens | place: Tanzania | collected 2014-08-14 ...
TCCGAGAAACCGCTTCTTGCCACGTTCCCGGTGTTTGTCCTCGTAGTCACGGTGGTACACGCTCTGGCTGTGGTTCAGTTCATACACGAATGCCTTGCGTTCCCCAAAGTCTTGCTTCTCTGCCTTGTACTTCTCGCAAGTGTCATGACAGGCTGTGTAGCGTGATGTGCAGTTGTGACAACAGGTAATCATTCGTTTAGCCCCACTGTTCAGCCATTGCTTTTGCAATGCCGGGAAATGTTTTTGCTCTGTTTGCTTGTCGGTCTTTACCGCCGTGATTGAACCAGTTCCCAGCAACCTTCGTGCTTTCGCACTGTTCAACCGGGATTTCATTGGTCGATTTCAACTCCGGCAGACCTTTCAACCAAAGGCACGTTTTCTTTTTGAACGGATGCCCGAACTGATACGGCTGAATCGTCTGCGTGTACTTCGGTAGACAGTAGACGGATGACGGAATCGGATTCTCGACTGCGATTTTCGGAATGTCAGCCCACCAAAACCGCAGGAAGAAATCTTTTGCCATCAGCCCTTTACGCAACCGTTCTTCGTTCAGAACGCCTTTTGGGTAAAGGAATCGTGCGCCAGCGTTTGACAAGTAGGTGCAAGGCGGGTGTGCAATAAGCAAGTCCCACTTGCCAACGTCATGCGTTATGCTGTCCATCGTCACGACTTGCCCCCCCTCAACAGCCTTGAGAGCATCGCCCAAGATGTGCCACTCTGGATGACCGCCAGACGGCTTTTGAATATCGCAGGAGTAGGTTTCGTGACCTTTTGCCCGGAATGCTTTGCAGACTTCCTGCGATTCCTCACAAGCAACTAAAACTTTCATCTTTCCAAACGCCCGTCCAGCCAGATAGCGCAGCTCTTATATAAGGTAGGCAGTCGGCACTTCACTCGTCAAAAGGGGAGGTCATCTGCATTGCCCTCAATCACGGCAAAATCGCCAGTATCGGGAGCGGAGCCAGCTCCACCAGCCAACGTTTTCTTCGGTCTGACCTCATAATCGCCGGAACGAATCTTGTCCACGCTGTTAAAGCGGTCAACGACCAGCTTGGTCTTGATGTTGCCATCGTTGCCCATGTACTCCTCCTCACGGAGAACTACGCCTACCAGCTTGCCACGCAGGGTCTTTTCATCGTTGTTGAACTTGTAGCCGGGATTGGACTGCTCCACAGCGGTGATGAAGCCCTTGAAGAAGGGCAACGCCTTTTCTTTGTAACTCTTGATGGTCTTGCCGCCCCATGCCCATTCGCCCTGATTCAGCTTGCCACGCTCGATAAGGGAAGCAGTCTGCTCACGCCAGTAACCCTTGTACTCGCCCTCTGCGACTTCCCACTCGATGTTCAGACGTTCCTTTGCGGGTTCGTCAATCGCCTTGCAGATACCCGCAACGTAGCCGCCAACAGGCAGGTCACGGCGCTCGGTGGCTTCCTGCACGTCATTCCAGTTGATGTTCTTCATCTGTTATTCTCCTTTGTTTTCCGGCTGAACCGGGATGTTGTAATACTCACGGATGGTCTTGTCTACGGCAGCGAGGTCGTTCTCGATCAGTGCATCACTGAACATCCCCAGAGGGGTTTTTACGGTGTCCATCCCATCGTTGCGAGTGCTGAACAGGTATCTTCCATCCTGCACAACGGTTTTCAGGACGATGGTGAAGTAACCTTCCACGCACACCTTCTCGTCCAGCAGCTTGCCGATGGTTTTGAACTTTTCGCCACCATCGCCGTCACGCTCGCTGTGACCGAAGAAATAAACCACCACATCGTCCGGCAGTTCCTTTGCCCGCATCAGCAGGGCATTGAAGTTGGCTGCCATGTCGGTAAACTTCTGGTATCCAGCGACCTTTGCGTTCCGCATGAACTCGCCGGTCATAAGGTAGGTGGCATCGTCAATGACGATGGACTTGCGCTTGGTGCTGTGGATTGCAGCATCAATCTTGCCGTAGTCGTTGGTGATGTAGGTTTTCATGTTGCTGCGGAACGGCAACGGCTTGCCAAGCACGTTGATGACCGCCACCTGTTCCGGGTCAAAATTCCGAAGCGAAGCGGACTTGCCGCTGCCGGAATGACCGTAGACCATTACTAATACTGCCATCAGTTATTCTCCTTTCTCGCTGCTTTCTTTGCCTTACGACAATCCGCACAACGCTTCTGCAATGCCAGACCGCGCGATTCAAAGAAAATTCGTTCGGCACGGGTGATTTCAAAAGACTTTCCGCAATCACGGCAGGTTTTCTGGACGCTTGTAATTCCGTCACGAGCCGCTCTTGAAGCTGCTTCCGTAACAGAAAGCGATTCATCAACAGCATCGAAAATGTTTCTCACCATTCTATGCTTTGCTAAATAACCGTTCTTGCGCAGCGTATCTTCCAAAACTGCTTCCTTGCATTTTGCGCAAAGCGTTTCTGTGCTGTTCGGAAACACAGAAAACGGCTTATTGCACTTTTCGCAGTGCTTGATCTCTTTCTTGTATTTGCTCATTTTCTTTCCTTTCTTGGCTTCATTAAGCTTCATTATTCTTACTTTGGCTTAACTTGGCTGTACAATAATCAGCCAGCCATCAACTCTGACAACTGTGCACGGAGGTCTTTCAGCTCCGCTTCCCTGTCCTCGATTTCAGACTGCAAGTCCTCAATCTCAGCCAGACGGTCTGCTTCTTTGGCTTCTGCTTCCTGCTCACGGGTCAGAAAATACACGCCGTCCTCCGGCTCGGTCACGCCACCGAATCTGTCAAGGTTAATCATCTTTGGGTCGCCCTCTCTTTCGCTGCTCTTTGATTTGCAGTGCGCTGTACCACTGGTCTTTGTCGATTTCAATGGTTGACCACCGGTGGTTACAGTCAAGGCACTTCTTGCGGCGAACGATGCTGTCATGGTCTGACCGGCTGTCCACCGTTGTAATATTCTCGCTGCCGCATAATGGACATTTCACTGAGCATCCCTCCACTCGTTGGTATGAGTAGGAACACGATTCAGCTTTTTCATCCGTTCAGTATCTGCACGCTCATTTTCGTCGTTCACGCCCAGTGCGCACAGAACCAGAGCAGTTGCCAGCAGTGCCAGCGATACGAACACCCAACCGAACATCTGCGCTGTGCTTTCGCAACCATTGATGGTATCGCCGCAGCCAACCGCTACAATGGCAGCCACGATGCCAAGCATGGTAAGCACAGTTCCCTTTACAGTTCTCATTTTTTCCCTTCTTTCAGAATAATATCGAATAAAAATGGTTTGTTTGCATCGATCACAATTATCGCATTCAGCGTTTCGGCTATTTTCGCAAGCGTATCAGCCTTAACACCTGTCTTATAAGGCGCTTTGTTCGGACTGGTAATGTTGTAGATTGTTGGGGCTGACACACCACTTCTGCGGATAAGTTCTGATGCTTTTATGTTGCGTTCTTCAAGAGCAGCTTCCAGCGTCATGCCTTTTCCTCTGTGTTCTTTGGTTCTCTGCGTCTAAAAATCCAACCGGTTGTCATCAAAGCGCCAACACCTATGATGTACCATGTCGCCTTAGCTCCGACTAAAAGCTCGATGTGATGCACCAGCCAGAAGTTCAGCAGAAACACTGCGAGAATAAACGCTAAGACAATGCCCCAGATCAGGGCGATTTCTACAAGTACATTCATCTTTTTCCTTTCTATTGTGTATGTGTTCCAGTCGGTCTTTTTCCCGGCTATGCCAACGGATTTCCCGCTTGCCGTAGTATTTACCATTCATAAGTCAGTTCTCCTGTTGCAAGCATCCTCGACACTTCGCCATAGTGCTTGCCCAGCTTATCAGCCAATGCCTGAACCTGAGCTACGGATGGAATTTTCTTTTCTTCCATCGCTTTTTTGTTACGGTCTCGTTCTTTCCGAAGCCGTTGATGCTCTGCAATGCTTGTAAATGAAGCATCTTTAGCGCATTCTTTGTGGTACTTTTGCGCTGCCGATGTTTTAATCATCGGTTCTCCGCACCATTGACAAGTGGATTTCATCGGCGTAAATCCATGCCCAGCTCCAAATGCTTTTCTTTTTGCTCGCTTCTGCTCACGAGAAACCTCTTTTTTACATTCGGAACAATACTTTTTTGTTGGATTGACCATGCCAAGCAAGATGCCACAGCGCTCGCAATATTTAAGTTCCACTCTGCGCCACTGCTTTCTCCCTTGTTTCCCGGTTATGCCGTTCAAAGCACTGGTTGATGGATTTCTCAAACCACAGCACCTTGTTGGCTTCGTTCCGGGACACGCCCGCTGCCATCGCCAGCTTCAATCTTCGCTTACGGCTAGGCGCTTTGTAAAAGCACGTCACCAGCACTCACCAGCCTTTTTGACAATGAACGCGGGCACTTCCCTGCCGGTAGCCCGGCACAGGCAGACGCACTTGCCAATCCATGTATTCCAGTAGAACGGGTCAGTCATACAGAATGTGTTGGAATGGTTTCGGCTGTCCTCGTCCAGCATCCACAGTGAGATTGCATTGTCTGCCTTTGACCAGCTGATGCTGTACCCATCCAAGCACAACTGGTTCATAATCTTCATCGCCAGATGCTTTGCTTCGGCAAGTTCCTCTGCCGTCCACTTGAACTTATCTGCTTCGTACATCTTGACTAGTTCGTCAATGGTATGCCGAGCTTCATCCGGGTTCTCAAGGTCAACTTTCAAATCCAAATACTGCTTCATCCGCTCACCCCCTGATGCCATTTTCGTAGGCATCGTACAAGCTAGTCTGCCCGTTGGTCTGCTGAATCAACATCGCCGTGTTCGTACTGGGTTTCCAGCGGTTGACGTACTCAACGGCTTCATCAAACCGCTTTCTAGGGATATTGTTGCGAGCGTTGACCCGAAACCAGTTCTGCAAATCCTTGTTGATTTCGCAATAAACCACGCCACGAACGTGTGGGTTGTCACAAGCTGGAGAACCTTTTCCACCCAATGTGTCCACGATTACACGGCGGTTTACTGCGCTTGTCAGCGTTCTCTGCTGGCCGTAGTCGATAACCGCGTTGTTCTCCAATGCCGTCACACGCTGGTCAAGCTGAGCCGTCCGGTTATCCAGAAGGAAGATGGCTTGCAACTCTTTGGTCATCTTAGGCATCATGTAAGAACCAGTTTTGCGAATGGTGGGAAGCACATCGTTCGTGACCCATCTGCGGAACGGAGCAGCTTCCGGCTTGTCGCTGCGAAGAATGACATGATACAGACCGCTTTCGTTGATGATGGTGGTTGACTGCTGACGTCCCATGCTATCGGTGAGGTAAGTCTGGCTGACCTCATCTTCGTCAAGGCGCTGTGCAGTCATTTTGTGATTAGAAATTCCCAGAATCTCGCACACGTCTTTCAGAACGAACCACGCTTCGCCGTCCACATCGACTGTGCGAACCTTGTTGCTCTGATATTCAAAAACTTGAATGTTTGCCATTTTTTCTCTCCCTTCTTACACTCCCGAATCCTGAATATTCAAAATCCGGCAGATGCTTTTCTTGATGCCGGGCGTTTCCAGCTTCCCTGTCTTAACCTTAAAAAGGTAAGAACGGTCAAAATATCGTCCGGTGTCCTCCTTGACTTTTTCAATCAACCAGTCGTTTGTCTTGTCTTTTTGGATAAGAGCAATCTCGATTTTTTTGCCAAAGTCACACAGAGGCTTTTTTTCAGCCATTATTTCACCTCCGGCTATTGATTTTTACGCATAAGTGTAATATAATGAAGTTGCTAGAAATCATTCATTACGCCTTCGCGGTACGGTCTTAGTATAATACGCTTTCGCGTAAAATGCAAGGCTTTTTTAAGCGTTCGCGTAATTTCAGCAAACCTTACAATGCGAGGACTGGAATTATGGCAAACTTGTACGAAAATATTGAAAAACTCTGCAAGCAGCGCGGAGTAAACGTGACCACTATGTGCAAGGAATCGGGCGCAAGCCGTGGGTCTTTGACCGATTTGAAGAATGGAAGAAAGCAGACCCTGAAATACGAGACGCTTGACAAGATAGCTTCTTATTTTGGAACAAGCGTGGATGTTTTGGTTTCCGGCGAACAAAAAGAAAACCCGCCCCAGCAGCCGCAAAGCGAAGTGGATGCAGCGTTGGAGCGGATTAGAAGAAAACTTGAATCTATGCCGACAGAGAAACGCGAAGCATTGATGAACCTGATCGAGACAATGTAAGGAGAGCCTGTGTATTATTTGTTATGCGGCTGTGCCTTTTGCTTTTGGTTCATGCAGGCCTTGTTAAAAGGCAACGACCGCGCATTGTATGGCAACAGCAGAAAATATCGTTACCGTAGAAGCCAAAAAAAGAAATGGTTCTGACCCGGTAATAAAAAAATCCCTTGTGCCGGGCTGGTGTGGCTCTGCGCAAGGGATTTTCTGTTATTCTAGGTCTAGGGCTTGCTCAGCTACTGGAATCTTCTCTGGATGTTCCAGCAGCCATGCTATAAATTGGTCAATCTTGGCTCTTTCCTGTTCGCTCATTGTGGCATATCCTCCCGATCGGTAAGTACGGATGTTAATTTGATATGATTATACACCTTTCTGTTGTACGGTCAATATCATTTTGACAACTTCGTAAAAATCGAATGTTTTCTGCGCATCCATTACTTCACATCGGGGAATCCAAAAATTGCAACGAGTGTCCAATAAAGCCACGATGGAACTCGCTTATCCTTTATTTTGCAATACGTCTTTGAGCATGGAACGAAAGGGGTTTTCGGGTAGCTTGTCCAGCACATCTGCTTTGACAAGAGCGTTTGTGCTGATGCTGTGCGAAACATTGTTTAGCTGCACAATGGCATCGTCCAAGTCTTTGACCGTTGCTCCACGCCGTTCCATTGACTGGAGAAAGGTTTTCACCTCTTCAAGAACAACAGGGTTTTCGGCTTTATAGAATCCATTTGTAAAGTCCATCTTTCCTCCAATCACAGCTCTACAAGCTGTCCGTCAATGCGTTCGATATTGTCTGCCGGGTCTCGCCCATTGTCTAAGGCGGCTACGGCACGCTCTAAGATGCCTTTCGCTTCGAGGTAAGCATCTTTATCAGCCTCGTACCCAGAAAGGCTCAGAACAAGCTCCAGCGTCCGTCTGCGAGCGTATGGGATAATCAGAGCGTCTACGGTTCGGTTCATTCGTTTTCCTCCCATGGTTCAGGTGTGTGCGGCTGGCCATCGGGAACGCTGGCGGGCATTCCATCAATGAGCGGCATACGTTCGTGGTTCCAGATTACAGTTTCTTTCATTTTGCATTTCCTTTCTCTTTGGAATTTTTTGACAACACAGTTATATCACATCTCGCTGTTTCAATGGAACAGCGATTTTTTCCATTTATTGTTTCACATTGTGAACAATATATCGAGATAAATTTCTTTGTTTTGTGTCATTTTGTCGAAAGAGGGATATTTATGGATGATTATAGGTTACGAGTGGCAAAAGCTTTAGAGATGGCAAGAGCAGAATCAGGCCTTAGCCAACAGAAGCTTGCGGACAGGATGGGTATAGGTCGGACATCCATCTATCGCTATGAGCAAGGGACGATGACCCCAGATGCTCCAACAATTATTAAGTGGTTTGTGTGCTGCGGCGTTGCGGCCAAGCCGTACATAGACACCTGTTTGCATCCCGGATTATTGGAAAGTCTGTCTGGAGATGCCAGCACCGAGAGAAAGAGAGATGCACTGATAGAGCATATCAAAGAAGCCCATCCACAGGAAATCGACCTGCTGTGCTATCTGATTTATGGCAATCACGGCTCAGATTACCTTGCTGTTCTGTGCGAAATGGTAGCCAATCTTCATACGACTTTGCGTGATCGTGTATCCGTCTGCCGCACTGTCACAGGCCATTATGAGATGGCACAGGCCACCAAAACTGACCCAGACCCAGACGGAACACAGCCTAATATGCAGATTTTATATCAGGCACAGGACTGTGGGGAAGCTGCGGCCATGAAGCGAAACGATTCTTATACTATCAACGAAGAAAACATTTTGCGCTGATTGTCGAATTATCGTAGTTTTTGAAGAACATCTTGTACACCTTTCAACGAATTGATTTCTACTTGTAATGCATATATTTCTCTTGTTGCGTAGATAAATAACGTTAATATGTTAGGTTTTTGCTCGCCCTAGCAAAATTATAACTTGATTGTCAAAACTAAAACCTGTGAACATTAAGTACACCATTGTGCAAAATTGAATTTCATTTTGATAAAATAAGAAAAAAATAGAGATTATGGAGCTTCTTCTTTTGTTTAGTAGAAGATTATTTAACTCTTGTTTATAATCTTGTTTATATATAATGTAAGAATGGGTACGAGATGTGCATGATGGGGTACGAGATGTGCATAAGCGTGTACGAGATGTGCATCAAATAAGGGGGTCTATGTGTACAAGATGTGCATGAATCAATGTAAGTGAATAAAACTATTGACGTGTACACCTTTATGTGATAAAATGAGTGTACAGAGAAAGGAGATGTACACTCTTGGCAGAACTTTACGAAAATAACTTGATTGAAAAAAGCAAGGCGCTTGTTTGGGCAGAGTTTAACGATTACACTGTTGGAGAACTGCGGCTTTTGGAAGTATATCTTAGCCGTATCAATCCAAGAGATGAAAAATCCAGTGAAGTCAAGTTTACTCTTTCGGAATATTGTGACTTGCTTGGACTGCGTGTTAATAGCAGGAACATCGAGAAGCAAATTGAGCATTTTCTTGGAAATGTTGTAACGCTCCCTCTCAATGACGATGGAAGCGAGTACAATATGTATACGCTTTTTACGAAAGCAAGTGTTACGATTGATAAAAACTTAGGAATGTACGTCGTTACCCTTTGCTGCAATCCTGAATTGAGGAGTGTCTTCTTCGATATTGCTAAGAGCGGTTATATCAAGTATAGACTTCGCTATACGGTCAAAATGAAATCGCAGTATAGCATCCTACTTTATTCGATGCTGCGAGATATGATGAATCGTGGTGGAGACCATTTTGATATCAGCATCAATCGGCTTCGTTCGCATCTTGGTGCAAATGCAGGATGCTATGAGAGTTTTAAGAACTTTAGACGGAGAGTTTTGGATGCAGCAGTTGAAGAAATCAATGATGTGTCAGACATTTATGTTACTTACGAAAAAATCTCGTTTGGAAACAAGGCGGTTGCCGTTTCTTTTGTCGCTAAGAAAAAAGACGAAAAGCCTGTCGCTGAATTAAAGGCGAAAGAATATAAAGAGGAACTTCCGTTCGATGACAACATTCCTGTCAGCCGACCGAATAAAAAGGCTTACAGTGATGTAGATTGGGAGAACATAGCACCAGACCTTGAGAAATCAGAGTGCATTGGCATTGCAAGAATGGTTGGGAAAAGGATGACCGAGAGCTTCCCTGCTATTAAGGCTCATAAGAAGAAAGCTGCCGTTGTAAACATTGTGAGTAATGCGTATAATAAAATTTTGAAAGACAAGAAGGAATGGCCTGATAACCCAGCTGGCTATCTTTACAGAGTTATCGAAAACTCCGACTTGGACGAGTTTGCGACTTTTGACGATAGCTTCTTGAAGTAGTCAGACGCAGCACATACGGCAGAATGAACAGATGAAGCAGAAAGGAGAAAACGATGAACAAGGTTTATGTAGTTCTTGCGGGATGTATGGACGATTTATCTATAGAGGGCGTATTTTCTTCCGAAGAAAAAGCAAAAGCATATATTTCTGAAATGATGAAAGACGCATATCAAGCAAGCACGAAACCCTATTTTGAAGAATGGGATGTGCAATAAAGAAAGAGTGATAAAATGGCAAAAATTATAGCTGTCGCCAACCAGAAGGGCGGCACAGGAAAGACCACCACAAGCACCTGTTTGACTGGTGCGTTGCAGTTACTCGGCAAGAAAGTCTTGCTGGTGGACTGCGATGCCCAGTGCAACGCAACGGACACCTATGGCGCACAGACAGAGGACGTATGCACCCTGTTCGATGTGATGACCCGGCAAGGCACAGTCGAAGAAGGAATCCAGCACTGCGAAGCTGGTGACATCCTGCCGTCTGACAACGCCTTGAAGGACATTGACGAGCAGCTTGTGCGGGACATGGGCAAGAACTTCCGGCTGCGAGAAGCCCTTGAGAGCGTGTCTGAGCAGTATGATTACATCGTTTTGGACACTCCCCCTCAGCTTGGCCTTGCGCTTGTGAACGCACTGATCGCCGCCAACAGCATCATCGTGCCCATTACGGCAGACCGTTACGCACTGGCTGGTCTGAGCCAGCTTTCGCAGACCATCGGCGATGTTCGCAGATACTTTAACCCGACCTTGAAGATTGAGGGTTTGCTTCTGAACCAGTACAAGAGCCGTGAGAACCTGTCCAAAGAGGTCGTAGAGCAACTCCCTGTGATTGCACAGAGCATGGGGACAACTCTACTGGACGTGAAGATTAGACCGTCTATGGGCGTGAGAAAGGCTCAAGCAGAGCGGCACAGCCTGTTTAGCGGTGACACGGCAAAGAGCACCAGCGCAGAGGATTTTAAGGAGTTGGCGAAGATGATTGTGGAGGGAGATAAAAATGAGTAAGAAGATTGTAGACGTTGCTCCCTTGATGGAATATTATCGAAACAGACTTCTTGAAGAAGGCGACAATCAAGCGTTGGAAGATGCGTTAGAAAGACTAAGAGCGTTAAGAAATGCTGATGTGCAAGATTTACATCTAAAAGCAAAATGGGAACGTCCAGAGGGTTTGACTTTTGTTATTCAGGACGATTATGATAACAGCCATACAGAGCAGGCAATCAAATGCAGTAATTGCGGTGGCATGATTCCAGAAAGCGATTTCGACAAGTGGATTTGGAATTTTTGCCCAGTATGCGGTGCAAAAATGGAGGAAGAGCAATGAAATCAACCAGCAAAAAATCCACAGGCTTGCTTGGTGGCTTTGATTTCCAACCTATTTTTTCGGAACAGACATTAAGCCGAAGTGTGCCAAAGGAAGAAGAAGCAAGCCGAACAAAGCCGAGCATAGCCAAACATGAACAGATTAAGCCCAGTGATGCCACAGACAGCCATGCACAGCCTAATGAAGCAACATTAAGCGATATTAAGCCGAAGCAAGCCAAAGACGGCGAAACACAGCCAAACAATGCCGTAGCCAGCGAAAGTAAGCCAAAGAAGCTGAAACAGGCGAGGGAAGTCCAACGTCTTATCGAACAAGGCGATGTGTCCGGCGCACTGGTAGAAGCTGGTCTTGCAAAGAAAAAAATCCCGATGCCGGTGTCGCATCAGGGCGTTGCAAGCGGCGATGGCAAGCGTTCAAAGCGAATTACCATACTTATGAGCGAGGAAGAACGCAAGTACATCAACCGTAAAGCAAGACGACACGGTATGACGATTGGGCAGTTCGTTTACGCTCTGGCGGTCGCGGCGGCAGAGGGGAAAATTGAACTGGAAGATTTCTTGGAGGATTGATGACATGAAAAAGTTTGTTGTTCTTTTTGAAGGTTGGAACGAAAAGCATGACCACGAGTGTATGTGCTATACAGTTAGCGTGAATGACGATTTTGAAAGTGTTCTTGGCGTTGAAGAACAGGCAGAAAAGATGGCTCGAAGCAAGTATCCCCATCTAACAAAATTTGAAACGCTGTATATCAAGGAGTTGCTTGACAGGTAAACGCTAAGTTGCATGGAGGACTGACCTATGATTGCTTATAGACCTCATCGTGGTTCTTTGAAGAACGCTCTAAAGGAAACAAGAGTGTTTACCAATGAATACGAAATGAAGCAGAGAATCGCAAATGAATGGAATCTAACCTGCGGAAGAAAAGAATTGAATCCAGAAAATATCGTAATTTCACAAAACGAATATTCCGATTACAAGAGTGGGTGGCAGAGGGTTCACGATGTTTGCATTACAAAGATTGGAAACAGAAATCTTGAGAATGAGTTAGGAGCGGTTCAGTGTATTGGATATTGTTCGTACGATATTTCAAACGCTCCTAAAATTGGACAATGGATAAACGTGAAAAACGAGATGCCGGATGAATATAACCCGTATGTTATCGGATTTAGCCAAGACGAGTTTGACGTTGAGATTGTCGGATATGAACAGGATTTTGGCGAGTGGAGGGATAAAAACGGAAAACCGCACAATGTTACATATTGGATGCCGTTGCCTGAACCGCCTGTGAAATATTGAAGTTGCAATCAAAAGAAAGGAGACTAAAATGAGTGGTGGACATTGGGATTATCAAAATGACAGCCTTGCAAATGCTATTTATGAGCATTGCTATCCAGATTACGACCTCGCAAGTGAGCGAGTAAAAGAAATTTCGAGTATTGCTCGTAAAGAAAATCCACTTGGCGACAAAGATTTGAGTATGCTTCTGTACGATTTGCTCTGCGTTTTGCATAGTTGTGATTGGTATAGAAGCGGTGATACAGACAAAGGCCAGTATAAGAAGGACGTTCAGTATTTCAAAGAAAAGTGGCTTTGGAGCAAAGAATGGATTGATGTAAATGACCATTATCCAGAAATGGTAGATGTGAACGGAGAACTTCAAAGCAATCCAGTTCTTGTTGCGTCTCCGTTGACAGGAACAGATATTGCACAGTGCTACTGGTATCCAGAAGATGGCGGAAAGCCAATTTGGAAAACAGATTGGTGTAGCAATCTTGAAGTGACACATTGGATGTACTTGCCGGAATCACCAGACAAATAAAAAAGAGGGGGTGTAACGATTTGTTACACCCCTTGTGTTTTACTTATCAGCAATGCAATCCCAGTAGAGATATGCCTTGCCGTCTGCGGCATCCGTGTCCTCAAGGAACGCCTTTGCCATGTCAGCGTAGAATCCCGGAGTGTCAACAGACTGACGCTTTGCAACCTGACAATAATCCGAATACATCATGTTCATAACTGCCCAGAAATCATTCGGGTCACAGTTGATGTTGCGCTGTTTGGCAACGTCCTGCGTCTGTTCCAGCGTCCAGTGACAGCCCTTCGTGCCGTCAGCGTTCACCATGTTGTCGCACCATTCCTCTGCTTCATCGTGGGTGAGGTGCTGGCGTGGCATCTTGATGGAGCGGCTGTCTACGCCGCCACGCTCATACTGCCCAGACCGCTTGTCCCAGTCACCGTTCTGTGAGAAGCCGATTTGCGGCATCCTGCGCCCATACTCTACGTCAGGATAGCGGGGGACAGGGTAGGGGTCAATGTAGCGGTTCTCCTCCTGCGGATAGTAGGAGTGGCGGTCGTTGCCACCTTCCAGCTTACGCAGGCGGCGCTCCATCTCGCGCTCCCTGCGGTCACGCTCTTCCTCAAGGCGGTCACGTTCCGGCTCACGGTTTTTGTCGTGGTCACGGAGCATCATCATGCGGCGAAAATTAGTCTTGCCCATAATCTACACCTCCTCAAGAAATGGACGCAGGCGCACCTGCGTGGGAACGGCAGAAGCAACCAAGATACTTGAACGTACCCGTGCCGGTGGCAGACGTTGCCACACGGGTTGCATAGCGAGTGCGGGTGTGGATGCTCTCAGTGGTTGCTTGAGCGCAGTTGCAGTCGGTCAGAGGGTATGCGGTGGTGCCTGCGCCGATGGTGATGACCACAGGGGCGTTAATGGTGGCTGTATCCGGCAAAGCCTGAGCAATGACCAGACAATACTTCTCTCCCGCTGCGTAAGAACCAGCAGGGATGTTGATGGTCAGCGTGTCGTTGGCGAACGTCACCGACTGGCTCAAGACCAGATGGGGGCAGAGTTTGCAGCTTGTTTTGCAAGCCATAATGTTTTCCTCCTAAAAAATCAGGGGCAGAGGTGAATCCCCCTGCCCCGATGGTTCACCCGGTGTTATCGGGGAGTGTGTTGGTTAGTAGCAGCCGCAGCAGTTCACGCCAGCGTTAGGGTTCGCCACCTGATAAGCGGGAATCGGACGAGGATTCACGCGGTTCAGGATGGTATCAGTCTGCTGAGACATCACGGTGGTCAGAAGCGCATTCTGACGATCCTGAGAAGCGGCGAACTTCAGGCTCTGGTTCTCAGCGGTCAGAGTAGCAATCTTATCCTGCGTGAAGTAGTCCATCATGCTGCGGAAGTTGGCGTTGCAGTTGTCGATAACTGCGCGGGCGTTGTCTGCGATAGCCTGCCGGGTAGCGCAGTCTTCCGTTGCGATGGTGTACTTCAGATCGCCGATCAGCTGCTTGTTCTCACAGCAACAGGACGCCAGCTGCGTGGCAAGTGCGGTCTGACCAGCCTGCCGAGCGTTGCCCTCCTGCATGATAGCAAGGCTGATGGCGTTGTCGCCGTTGGACACGCTGCGTTCCAGACCGTTCACCAGCTGTGCGTTCTGGTAGCCAAGCTGACAAATTGCCTGATTGGTGCCAGCAAAGCCGCCAGCAATAGCGGCATTGATGCCGTTGATCTGCGCCAGCTGGTCATAGCCCAGAGAGCAGATACCGCTCTGGATACCCGCCAGAGAGCGGGAGGTATCCTGCTGGTAGAAGCCCTCAGACAGAGCCGCGCGGGTGTCTGCACCGCCCTGACCAGTTGCGCCAGTGCCGACCAGATAGGGGATGTAGCTGTTCATGCCGTTGTCGCCGCCGTTCCGGCCATAGCCGTTCGTGCCCCAGCCGAAGATAATGGCAAGGATAATAACAGCCCACAGACCTTCGTTGCCAAAGAACCCGCCGTTGTTATTGCCGCCGTCCTGCCCAGCCAGATAGCCAGTTGCAAAATCGTCCATAACAAAACTCCTTTCAGTTTTGCGTTATGCCATCCCACCGCCGTGTGCGATGGGCGAAGCCAAACAAGTGCGGTTTTTGTCAAGTCCGCAAAACTGAGAAGCGTTTCGCTTAGAGGGATGCTTATTGGGGGATTGTCAAGTCAGTTCGAAGGATTGTCTTTTTTATCTTTCGGGTCGTCCCACTTTTTGCTGGCAGCCCCAAAAATAAAGCCGAGCATTAAAGGAACCCATATTTTGTCATCGCCGCACAGATTGTTGATGTCAAAATCTTTTTCGGAATGACTGTTTTCGATATCGTCCATTGTGAAACCTCCTCACTTTGGAAGCGTCAAATTCAGGACGCTTGCTAACTGGTTCAGGTCGATGCCACGCTCTTTGGCGAGGTTCTGCGCCATCGTCCTGAGCTGTGCTTCGTTTTTCCCCTGAATCAGGTTCAAGCCTTGCATGATGGGTGCGCTCTGCCCGCCCAGCTGCTGGATAAGCCCCATCGGGTTCTGCCCGGCACGAGCAAGGTTTGCAAGCTGCATGATGGGGCTGTGAGTAATCATATCAAACGGAGAGGACATCTCTTATTCTCCTTTCTTCGTTGTGACAGCGGGCTTAGAAAAGCTCTTCTGCCACTTTTCCAGTTCCTCCAGCCGATGCACGAGGGCGTTATACTGCTCAATAGGCACATACTGCTGTGTCGGTGCAGCGGTTTGCTGTGCCTGTTGTGCTTGCATCTGCCGCCACGCTTCCGGGCTATAAAACTCCTGTACATAAGATTCGCAGGTGTCTGGGTTGAGCCGCTTGCAGTAAATCACGCCACTGCGCAAGTCCGGGCAGTAGGTCGGTCTGCCGTACAGGTCAGACGGTATCGCCAGAAACTCTTCCCTGCTGGAAACAGGTCTGCCAAGCAGCCAACCGCCGTCCTGTGCTGCCTGCTGAACAGGCTGTTGCCCATTCATCGGCTGCGGACGCTGCGGCTGTGCCTGCTGCATTTGCGTGTTTGACAGGGGAGTGGCGAGCCCAACTGCGCCAATGCCACCGTAAGGATTGACAGGCTGTTGCGGAACGTAAGGCGTTCCGGGTGTCGGATAATAACTCATAAAACATCCCTCCTTGTGCTCCCAGTGTACCGCATCGGCAAAAGCTGAAAGACAACGAACGCACAACGAAGGACAAATATAAACTGCTACAACTGCTACAAAATGAACAAAAAAATAAAGCAAAGTCTGGTGATTTTGCTTGTATCACTTGTAGCAGTTTTGTGGTATAATAAGGATGTAAAGAGAAGTACAAAACAACGCAGGAGGAATAAAAAAATGGATATCTATGAGAAGCTGAACGACCGTTACGCAGAGCTTGCAACAGCAGGCTACGGTCTGGAAAATAGCATCCGCAATAGCATTGTTGCTGAGTATCAGAGCCGCTGGGATAACGGCGAACGGTTTACCGGTCTCAGCGCAATGGATATGATCCTCGGCGCAAAGAGAGAGGACAACGCAGAAGAGGAGCTTGCCGCTTGCGTGGATGAGCTGGCAGACCGCATCAAGACCGCTTTGATTGCCCAGTGGGCTAAGCAGTACGGCAGAAGCCAGATGGTCAGCGTGCTTAACGCCATCACCGATCTGGACGTGAACGCATCCGTTAATATGCATGGAGCAGTCGTAAGACTGCATGAGATCGTCCGGGCATGGAACAATACGCACCCGGACGAGGATCCGCTCTCCACCGCACCCAGCATCGAAATCTAAAAATGAAGGCTGCGCTATCTGGCTATACGGGCGTTAGGAGAAGCACCATGGAAAACACAACTATCAGCAACCTCGGCAAGCTGTACCGCTTGCTGGACGAAGCCTGCACCCCTGACCATGCAAATCAGGCAGACCTCAGCAACGCTACGCGATTTCCCGTGCGTGGCGTGATGATGAAAATCACGCTGGCGCACAAGATTCACAAGATGACCCCAGAGCTGGACAACGCCTGCGCCTACGTCCTGAGAGATGTTGACATCGAGGACGTTGACAACAGCTTTGCGCTCAAGGCGTTGTCGATGCAGCAGCAGGGGATGTTCCAAGTCGGGTATATGTCGCCCGATTACAAAACTCTCGGCGTGTCTGCCGCCAAAATCAAAGCCGCCCGGGAAAGCGCCGGTCTGACTATCCGGGCGCTGTCAGAAAAAACCGGGCTGTCCACTGCAACTATCCAGCACGCAGAAGCTGGAAAGCCCACCCGGATGAAAACGCTTGAGAAAATCGCAGCAGCTTGTAACGTCTCCGTTGAAGATTTGCAGGGATAAAAGAAAAGCGCCCACACGGCATAACACAGCGTGAGCGCTTTTTTGTTAAAGGACTTCGCATTGGAAGCAAAACTAAAATATCACGTTTCGGCTTGCAAGGCAAGGGTTTCGACAAAACTAGTGCGAATAAGACAAAAAATCAAGAGCGGAACCGCCCACAGGCAATGCCGCTCTCTACAAAGGCCATAGCCTTTCAAATATCCACCCTAATGCGCTTCTTCGAGAGGCCGGGAGGATTTGTTGAGATGATTATACCACAATTCGTGCAAAAAGAAAAGCGGCAAGCTCTGGAATAGCCTGCCGCTTCAATGCGTTTCGTGAGAAATCGCACCCAATTAAAATTATGATATCACATATCCAGCATTTTATCAATGATTTTTAGCCTATTGCCAATTGATGTGCGACAATAAGGTACACGCGCTGCAATATCAACTTGGCATAGCTGGTCAACGTACCGCAACCGGGCGATTTTCCGGTCATACCTCCCAAGCGGCGCACGTTTTATTACAGCTTTTATCTGTTCTGTGTCAAGCCCTTGCAACGCTGGCGGGAAAACTACACGAGCCGCCGCCACAGGCAGCACCGAGCCAGAAAGGCTGCGGCAGCTGCCCAGCGTTGCGCACCATATTGCCAATGACGGCAAAATGGTCGATTTTGTTAAGGTCAACAAAATCGCAGACCATTTTCGTGGCGTGCCGAAATTGCTCTCGTGCGGCGTACATCACGGTGACGTTACCGAGATGGTCGTATGTAGTGCTTGCCATGATATCCTCCTTACTGCTTTTGCAGCGCCGCCTTCATGCGGTCAAAGAAAAACTGAATCACCGTGCCGATGGTCTCATCGGTAATGGCCCAGCTGATGAGTCTGCCGTATTTGCTGGTGCTCAGAGCGGAGCGAAGCATCTTAACGACCCACGCCTTGCGCTCTGCGCCGCGCTTGGTGCCCTGAATCTCCTTCTCAGCCTGATCGATCAGGCTGAGCACAAGCGTTTTGACAGCCGCGCCGTAGCCAAGACGGATGCAGCCCAGGGCGTAGAAGATAAAGCCGCCCAGCATAAGGGCTAACGCGGCCCATGCGGGGATAACGCTCACGATGTTAGTTACCATTGCTTCCATGATTGGTTGCTCCTTTCATAAGATATCCTTCGATTTCGTCCATGCTTTTTTGCATGGCGGGCACGTTGTCACCGGTAAGCTGCCCTTTAAGCAAAGCGTATGTACCCTGAAGATTTAGACGGCTTAACTCGTCGATTTTTTCAAAGCGCTGCAGATCGCGGGCAAGCGCATCCTGCACGCGAAGAAAACCATCTTTGAGCATGTCAACTTCTTTACGCAACTTTAAGATTTCGTCGTCCTGCTTTTTGTCCGGTGCCTGCGCAAGACCCTTGTACTTTTTGTAAAGGTCAAAAGCCTTGTCCAACGACGCCAGAACGCCAAAGACGATGACGACGGGAGCCCACCATGCCTCAAACTCGGAAAGTACCCCCATTTACACCTCCCGGAGCCGGTCCAGCCCCTTTTTCGCAATGATTTTGGTGTAGTCCTTGTAAGGCACCGACAAGTCCACGCCGGAAACCTTACCCGGTATTGCGTCCACAACGCCGGGAATCTTGCCCTTGCTGGTGTACTGCCACAAGCCGAACGGCCAGCCCGGTTCGGGCTTCTTGCTGAGGTAGGCAGCAAGCCAAACATCGTACTTGCGCAGCGCTGCGCCGGTCATGTACAGGTTATCGCGGGCAAAGTACAGCCCGGTGTACAGCATGGCGTAGAAGCCCCAGCGCTCCACCGTGCCCAGCGCGTGGGCGGCAATGTCCGTCAGGGTCTGCTTGTCCAGCGGGGCTTGCACATAGCTGTCCTCGATGTCAACCGACACCGGCAGCTGCAACGTCTTGCCAGTCAGCACCTTGCGCAGCAAGGCAAGTTCTGCGTCTGCCTCTGCCGTGTTGACCGCCTTGCAATAGTAATACACACCGCACGGGATGCCCAGCCGCTGGCACTCGGCGTAGTTGCGCTCAAAGGTGGGTTCGATGTACGGCTTGCTGGGCTTGTCCTCGGCGCTGTTGCCCAGCGCCCGCAGCATCACACCGGAGACAAGGCCGCTTGCTTTCACCTTGTCCCAGTCGATCCTGCCTTGCCAGCGGGAAACGTCCATGATAGGGAGCATGATATCAGTCCTTTCTTATTATGTGGGTGGATGGTCGGATAAAGCCCCCATTATTTAGCGAATATTATACATAAACTGAGCTGTTAGCCAATCTGCTATTTTATCGGTCATCCAACCGTGCGGGTGCGTTCCGTCATATATTCTGGATTGCTCAACCGTTCCTGTAAAATTTGTTGTATACCAATAACCACCTTCAGACACACGGCGCTTTGTTGTGATTGTGCGTGGTGATTCGTTTGTAACTCTCCACAACTCTAAAAGAGGCAAACTATTCTCATTTGCAATGTTTCTTTGGTACTCAAGAAGCGTATGCCGCATCACATTTTCTTTCATACCAATTAAAACAATTTGCGCTTGCGGTTGTGCTTCATGGATTCTTTTTATAATCCAGTTGTATGCGCCCCGAAATGTCATAACATCGTAACGATATATGTCGTTTGTAGCTTTGTCATCGGCGGTAGTGATGTAATTCCATGTATTATATGGTCTATTATCGCTATCTTTTCCGGTCAAATCTGTTGTATTATCGTTCCATCCCATATCTATTACATAAACATCACAATTGTTGTCGTCTCTAAGATATGGGTCTAGCTTTACCTCATAACTTGACGTTAATATCAACTTCTTTTGTGTTTCGGTAAGAGTTAATGGCGCTGACGTGAATATTGGTTGCCATTTCGACCAATTATTTAAAATATTCTCTTTAAAGGCTGTTGTTTGTGTAAGGCTACGAAGCTTATTATACGTACCACCGCTCAAGCCAAATGGGTCGTCATTTGTTGCTTTTGTCGGATAGCCAGCCGTAATTGACGATGAGCCAAGTGACATATTTATAACAGTAGCTCCCAGTCGTTTCCCTAGTTCATCCGGGTATCCCCATGCCGGTTGAGTGTTTCCTTCTGGTATTGATGTACCAAGCCATAATATACGTTTGCCACGCCAATAGTTTTCTACTGAATATGGACAAACATTGTACGGATTCACAAAACCATTGCTGCCATTTTGCTTAACGGTAAAGGCATAATAGGCATATCCGTAGTAATACGGTGCATCGACAACAAAATTTTCCTTATTATCATCTGGTTCGGTAGAATATGCCACTACTTTTTTACTTTCGTCAAAAAATACAACTCTCCACTTCTGAGGAATTGTAAAATGCCTTTTCTGAATTGGGATAATATCTGATGACATACATAATGTGTCAAAATTATATACACCATCAATTCCCAACCTCATATTCTGAGCCATTGAAAAGATGAAAACAAAATTGTTTTTATCGTCAGAAAATTTAATTTCTGATTTTTTGCCGTAAGGAACAAACTTGTATGGAAGCTCATCCATGTCTGGGACAACCATTGTCTTTGAAATATCAGTTTGTTTATTTGCTTTTGCTGTATTTATGTTTATATCAATTCTTGCATATTTAGCGTTTTCAGGAACCGGAATCACTTGTTCCGCAAGATTTGTATTTCCAATTTTTACCGATAAAATAAAAGATGAGCTATCTTTTTTCGAGTAAAAACAACAATGAGTAATGCACGGAGTACAAATTTTAACTGCCATTTTCAAATCAATGAATCCACTTGTTATATACACACCAGTCGTACCAAAAATGGCAGTCTTTCCATTCGATGGGTTTAGATATGTGTCAGATTCGATTTTTGAATAATCGAACAAATTTTCTATAAATACAATCGTGCTGGCTGTATCAACTAAATCTTCCTTTATCTGACTTTCCACCCCCTTTGCTCTTTCAGCCTCTGCATTGACCGCCTCTCCCACCTTCGCCGCATCCGCCGCCTTGCCGGAGACGGAGAGGGTGGGGTCGATGGCAGCAGATACTGCGGCTGCTGCGATGGTGCTTGCATCGGATTCGACCTGTACAATGCCGTTTTCGATGTGGTTCAGCTGCGCAGCGGTGAGCACTTCACCGTTTGCAAAGTTCTGCTTTTGATAGCTCATTGATAGGTTACCTCCTCTTCATTTTCGTTGGTTTGCGTAAAAACCGTTTCTGTTTCGGTGACAGCAGGTTCATCGGCTGTTGGTACAGGGCTGTATATCAGGTTGATTCCATCCCACAGATAATCCGTATAGAACCCTTCTGTCATTCCTGACAGGTCGTCAAACAAAATTTCATCGGATGGCAGTGGATTCGGAATAACGCTTTCGTGACACCACCCGCCGCCATATAATCGGCCATCCAATCCGACTTTGCACTTGAACTTGAAATGTTCCATGATATTTACCTCACATAAAACCGTATAGTTCCAACGGGCGGCAAACCTCATTGTTTTCCGCAACTCCGTCATTAGCTGGGTTTTGCAGATTAAACCATGATGGCGTGACTACAATGTTGTAGCTTGAGGTTCTTTCGTTTCCGCTTCCAAACGTTATTCCCGTGTTGCTCACCTTGACGGTTCTCCAATGAATGGTATTCCACGGATAAGCATAGGAGTACGTTTTCCCGTTAACAGGAAGAACAACGGTAAGTTTACCAGCACTGCCGCCATCTGCAAGCCATGTTCCTTCTTTATGCGTGTCATAGACCAGCATTACAGACGAGTAGGACGAAAGATCAATTTTTGTGGTTTGCGCAGTAAATTTTCCTTTTGCGTTACCATAAGAATCCTTTTCATAAGGCCATTCAAAAATTTTACTGTTGCGAATGCCGTGAAAAGAAATGCCACCGCTGTAAATAGAAACGCTTCCGTAGCCATCCGTTATGTCTATGCCATTGTCATTTATAACAACTTTATTATTTCCACGGACGACTTGTACATTCTGACCGGTGATTTGAACTTTACCTTCCCAGTTGCTACGAGTGATGACTAATCCATTTTCAGGAGTAAACGTCATCATGCTATAAAGCTCTTCTTTTGTTGCACGCTGGTTTATCTTTTCCAGATTTACTCTGTCCGTTGCCGCCTGTTGGCTTGTAACGCCGCTTGTGGACTGCGTATAAGAAGAACTTGTGACCGTCTCGCCAGCGCCGGAAATCGCTGTGTTGCAGTTCAGAGCCAGTGTAACGTTGGTCACAATGGTATCGTGTACAACGCCGTATTTGTCCTTGTAGCGTATCATGTCCAGCGGGAACAGATATGGTGCGGACTTGATGGTGGCGCTGTATGGACGGTAAGCAAACCCGCCGCGTGCAGCTTGCAGCTCCTTCAAAACGCCCTCGTAGGCGTTGGCCAGGAAACCGCAGTCGCTCAGGTCAAGCGTGTAATCTGCCGTGCCGGACAGGTAGGTGTTACCGTTGCCATCGTCACAGGTAAAACCGGTAATAGTGATGTCGTTCTCTAACATATCACTGGAATAGCGCTCACTTGCGGTGATAGTCACGCCGGTCTGCTCATACCATTTCAGCACAAGCCGTCCGCTGCCATCCATGAATGCGCAAGTGCCGGTAAGCTGTGCACACCACTGCAAAAGCTGGCGGTAGGTCAAGGTCTGGTTCGTGTCAGGCAGACCGCCAATGCTAAAATAGTGGTTTGGCAGCACCGAAACGTCCGTTGCAAGCGTAACGTTGCAGATGGAGCAGATTTTCTGGATAAGTGCATCAACGTGGATAGGGAAGGAGAGTGCAGAAGTGTTCACTTCGCGGTCGAACAAGACCATGTAATCCAGTGCAGAGATGCTTATTGTGCTCAGCTTGCGTGGCGGGGTGTCCACGATGAACAGACCGCATGGAACCCAGTAGACTTCCGTATCTACGTTATAATCGCCAAGCCGCCCAGTACCGAGAATGAAGTTTCCAAGTCCCTTTGCAAAGCCAAGAACGGACTTGCCAAGAATGAATTTGCCTAGTTCAGAAGTGTTGGATGCGTGGATGCCGATTTTGACGTTCAGGACAGCACCCTCAAAGGAAACATCATTGAACTTGCCATCGTAGTTCCGCAGCTTCAAGGACAGTTCTGACGCAACCGCAGAGCCAACCTCGATTTTACTGTTGGTCACACAGTACCGGTCAATCTTCAACCCGCCCTGAATGATATCCGCTTCGGTGATGGTGAACGTCTTGCTGCCAGTGGTAACCTCAATAAGAGCAGTCTGTTGATTGCCCTCGTTGAAGGATTTTATGATATCTTGCGATACGTTGACCATCAGTGTGCAGCCCTTTCGATGATGTTAAAGGATATCCCTTCCCAGCGGTTCATCCGGGAATTGTACATCGGCACGGCGCGGTCACCAACGTAGAACTCGCTGGTTTTCCACTCGCCAGCCATCGCGTCAAGGTAGGTGACGTTGATGTACTCTGGGTTGAACGCTTTCAGGATAGCGGCGGCTTCTTTTATCGTGGTGTACTTCCATTCCAGTTCCAGCTTGACGCACTGACCAAGACGTTTCTTGTCCATCTTGTTATCTTCGGTGCGCCCGGCATCAGACGCTGAAATGTCCTGCAACCGCCACTGATAAGAAGAGGGGCATTTAAGATACTGCCCATCCACGCTCCGAATCGGATTGTACTGGTCAAGTTCCATAAATGCCCCTCCTTTAAGTTCCTACTGGGATAATTGTTTTGCCGTTGCGCTGGTTCGTTCTGTTGACCGCCTGATAGAAGCTGGAAACGTTGATTTCCGCGCTTCCTTCCTTCTCAAGCAGAGCCTGCAGCAATTCGTTCTGACGGCGCAGCAACTGGTTCTGACGCTCCATTGCGGCTTCAACGCCTTCGCGGATGCCCTCAACGATTTGGTCATTGTTGGCAACTGCCGTGTGACCGCCCAGAGAGCCGACCATCTCTGCACCGGCTTCGCGGGCAATGAATAGCTGACCGGCATCGGGGAAGCCACCGCTTGCAAAGCCGAAAATCTTCTTGCCGAGATTCACAAGCGCTCCGATCGGGGACAAATCCCAAAGAGTGTGCTTTATGGATTCAAGAACCTTCGTGCCAGCGGACTTGTCAGAATCCTTCCATGTTCCGATCATATCCTTCCACCATTGCATACCGCCAGAAACGCCAAGCACAACAGCCGTTGCAATTCCTCCTGCGCCAACACCACTTGGCAGAGCTCCACCGGTAGCGGCACTGCCGAGTGCGCCTGCCGAGCCAGTAGAGGAAGCGCCGGTGCTTCCAATGCCAAGCTTTTCTTTAAACCAGCTTGCAACGTCTCCGGCTTTCGTCTTAATAAAGTCAAAACCATCGGACACGATTTTGCCAATGCCACTGTCCTTACTGAACAGGTCATTAAAGAACGATTTCAACCCACCATACGCCTGTTTCAGAAGCGGAACTTGGTCGATGACCTCACCGACTTTGGTTTTCAGGTTGTTGAAGGTGGTGATAACGTTCTTCACGCTGTCAATAGTGTCGGACACGTTCTTGACAGCAGTGGAGACCTTATCAAAAACAAGGTGCACACCCTCAAACGCCTTTTTGATGGCAAGACCGGCAGCGCCGAAGAAACCGTTGTACTGGTACTCGTTTTCAATCTCTGCAACGCTCTTCTTCACAAAAGACCGGATGTCGGAGACGGCGCTCACAAAACCATCGTGCGTGTTCAGGATGGACTTTGATGCAGCGGTAAGAGCATCAATAGAGGATTTAAAGCCGTTGGAGATATCCTTGCCCGCCTTAGTAACAGCGTTGATGCCCTCTGTGAAATCGTTCAAGTCGGTTTTCATCTTCTTGAACCAACCGCCAAAGCTATCATTGGTGGCACGCACAGAACGTTTCAGCGCGTTTGCGGTTTCCATCATGGACTTGCCGCTTGCGTCAATGGACAGGCTGATAGAGCCGTTGCCCAGACCGTAGTTCTCGTCTGCCAGCTGAGCGCCAACAGTCTTTACCGCGTCAGACACGGACTGGATAGCTTTTACCGCAAGGTCTTTGGTAGCGGAGACACCGTTCACAAGACCTTCTATGAGGTAGACGCCGTAACCATTAAAGACTTTGGAAGGGGAGTGGATTCCAGTGTCTGTGGTGAACTTGTCCAGAATGGCTTTTGCAAGACCGCCGACAGCGTTTCTAGCGGTTTCAATGCCTTTATTGATACCATCAACTAAACCTTGAACGAGGTTTTTGCCATGCTCAATAAATTTCTTACGAAGTTCTTTTAAAGTGTCGACAAGACTGTTCCACGCTTTGTCCCAGTTTGTCTTAAAGCCTTGCCATTTTTTATCCCACCAGACACCTACTCCAACAAACCATTGCTTCAAATCGGCGCTTGCTTTATCAAGAGCAGCTGTGATTTTATCCCAGTTCTGGTAAATGGCGATTCCGGCATCGGTCAAACCGCCAACGATCAAACCGATAATTGCACCGATTCCAGCGGTAATCGGGCCGCCAAGAGAGCCTATAATTGCGCCAACGGCAGCACCAGCCATTGTAGAGCCAGCGGGAATCAGCAAACCGTTTAGAATGTTCAATCCGTTTGTTAAAGCGTCATAAACACCGGTCACAAACATTGCAACGCCAGCTATAACACCAGCGACAACCGCGCCAATTAGTGCGCCACCCATTTTGCCGCCTGCGGCTGTAATGGCTTTTGCAACGGCGCTATCCGCAAAGGAAGTCGTGATAAACTCTGCGATTTTTGAGCCAAGCAACGCCGCGCCGCCGACAAACGTAATAGCGCCTACAAGAATTTCTGTAAAATTGATAGCGTTAAGCTTGTCCTCGATGGCTCTCTTAATGCCATCGAACATCAAGAAAAATCCAATGCCTACCAGAATGCCACCGGCGACCATGCTTTTCAAAATGCCAATTTTTTTGATTGCGTCAACAAGGTCTATAATAAAGGTAGTCAGCTTCCACAAAGCAAGCGCAGCAGTGACAGCGCCAATAATCGGAAGCATCCCTCTGATTTTTTCCTTGATGGCATCAATCTGCTTTGCAAACCCTTCATTGTACTTTGAGAACATATCATAGGCAGATAGGTCTACATCGCCCAAGAGGTTTCCGGTTGCACCAGAACCAGAGCCAGAGCCACCGGAAGAATCGGCGTTCTTCTGGATGACGTTCAGTTCATCAAAGCCCATGATGTAGTTCTTGAACGCCTTTGCTGCTTTGCCGGTTGCCTTTGTGGTATTGTCCAACGCGTCTGTGACGCCACCTACGGCATCGCTTGCACTGCTGAAATCCGTAAAAGTAACTTCTACATTCATCAATTTTGCAATCCACTGAACAAACTCTCGGATAAGTTCAACGGCGGCAATCAACGGAGGGAGAATCATTTTTAAAGCAGGGTAAAGCAGAGAACCGATATCTCTTGCGAGATTGTTCAGCTGTGCTTTTAACATACGAATCATATTCGCAGGGCTTGCAAGCGTTTCGCCAAGATTGCCTTGCACATAAGTAAGCTGCTTCATGATAGCGATATAGCGCAAAGTAGCCTTGTCTGCTTGAGACAATGTGGAAACTTGCTTGTTAAAGCCAAGTTCCAAAAGTTCTTGCTGAAGTCTAGCCTGAGAAATATCAACGCCAAGCTGAAGAACAGGCTCAAGTTCTCCAGCCATAGCGGAACGTAGCTTTGTAAATGTTTCAGATGTCTTCATGTTTCTCAATGAAGCCAAATCGTATCCAAGCTGCGTAAGATTTTGTGACAAAGTATACGCTTTATCGCTTGCCATTCCAAAAGAGTGAACCATGCTATAAACACTTGCCATGTTGTTCATAGCTTCGGTTGGGTCGATGCCAAGAAGGGTTTCCATCTTGTTGATAAACTGGTTTGCGGATTTTGTCATTTCCCCCATTGAAACGGAAAACATATCGGTCGCTTCATAGAAGTCATTAAACTTCGCAACAGCGTTGCCAAGATAATCAGCAATGGCTTTCAGCGAGACCAGCTTTACCATGTTTCGCATGAATCTGTTCATCTGGCTGGAAAGGCTCATGTAGCTTTTCTTCTGCCGTTCGTTTGCAGCGGTCACGCGGTTTGCCTGTGTAACTACCTTGCTCAACTGTGGAGGTAGCTTTGCAAAGGCATTGCCCACCGTTTCAAGCTGAGATGCAAGGGGGGTAAGAGCAGTAGATATCTTCTGGCAAGAATCTGCAAAAGAATCAAGGTCTGCTGCTTTCAGCTTGTCGGTCAGGTCAGGCACAGTGCCAATTGCCTTGAACGCGCTGCCAAGCGATTTCAGACCGGAAATATCCAGAATGGACAAGGGCGCAAGAGCATTCGTCAACTGCGTGATGCTGCCGGACATGGAGTAGAAGTCCACGCCATTCAGAGCAGACACCGCATTGGGAATCTTCTTGATGGCATTTACAACGGAGTTAACGCCCTTCACGCCAGCAGTTGTGTTGACGGAAGAGATGCCGTTCAGGAAATTTGTGACCTTATCCAGACCGGAAATACCAGCAGATGCCTGTTTCAGCGCAGTAATGGAACTGGACAGCTTATCAAGGCTCGTACAGACCTTGCCAACGCTACCTTTTGTTCGCAGATTGGAAATAGCGGTAGTTAGCTTGTCAATGTTAAACTCTGCACCCTGCGATTCCGCAGAAATCTCTACGGATAAGCTAGTAATATCAACATCAGCCATTGCCACCACCGTCCTTCTGATTCATCATAGAGAACATCGCCCTCTTGATGCGTTCTTGCGCTTCCAATGCGCGTTGGTATTCGTACTCGTCCTGCTCTTTCTGGGTGAGAGGAATCGGTCTATCCATGTATTTGATGGGGCTAGACCCTTTCTTGCGGAACATATTGCCAACCGTAGAGGAAAGCGCAGATGCTGTGTAGAAACCGTTTCTCCACGCTTCAACGTTGGCTCTGCGGGCGCGTAGTTCTTCCGCGTCCCGGTAGACCTTTGCCAGCCAGACGTCATCCCGCCAGAACTGGTCATAGGTCATGCCAATGGAGATGTAATAGGCTTCTACATCGTGGAACAGCTTAGACACAGAGAATGGCTCTGTGTGGCTGTCCGATTCCTGAGACTGTGAGGTTACACAATCTCCCACGTTGCGTTTTTTGCGGTCTTGTCCTCTTCATCAGTGGCAATCAGAGCCTTGACAGATTCTGCGTACATCTCCATCAGGGCAGCCATCAGACCTTCCTTGTCCTCGATGTGGTCAAGCATATCGTCAACCGCATTGCGCTTAATGCCCTTGTTCCGGGCAATGAAAGCGCCGTAGAACAGAGCCTTAGTGTTTTTAACAGGGTTGATGCCGTTGGAGAACTCGTAAATCTGGAAGCCGTTGCGCTCAGTGGCTTCGGCGCTCTCGCGGGTGAAAGTCAGCTCGTAAGTGTTCTTGCCATCGGGGGAATGAAAGTTGATAACCTTAGCAGCCATAATAAATGCTCTCCTTTATAAATAGGGGCAGAACCAAATCCGTTGCTCAGTTCTGCCCATTTTGATTGATTCGATTTGTGCGGGTTAGCCGCCGTTGACGGTCAGGCTCTCGCTGAACTTCGGGGTGGAGTGGAAGATGCAGTTGATGGTCATTTCCACTACCTCGTCTACGCCAAAGCCGGACAGACCGACCTGATGCATACCCTGCCAAGTGAAGCCGGAACCGTCCTGCATCTTCAGGGCGTAATACTTGTCCACGTTGCTCTCAGAGGTATCGTCATAGCCAGCAGCCTTGACGGCGGCGTAGTCGGTCTTGTTGTAGTTGGCGGTAAAAGCTTTAACATCAGCCTGAACGATGCCAAAAATCTGCTTCTGCATACCATCAGACAGGGTGGTTGCATCCAGAAGGTTCGGGTCGGAGATCAGGTCGGGCACATCCTTGATGTCGCACAGCTTCGTCAGGGTGGTTGCGCTGTCGCCACAATACAGGGTGGTATTCAGACCGGAGATAGCAGTACTCATAGAATGTTTACCTCCTTAGTTTCGGTAAATCATTCCGTCCTCCCCGATTGTTGCCCCGTAGCTGCACTCAATCCGGTAGACGGAATTGTTATACAGCCCATTCAATGGGGCAAACGACTTGCGATGAAAGTTAAGTGATTCAAGAACAGAATCCACGATTCCTGTGATAGAACGGGCTTCTGCAATGCGTCCGGTTTCCTTATTGGAGTAGACACGGACACGAAGGGATACAGCAGCGTACTTGCTGTGTCGGGCAGAATCGATGTGTACAGGCAGATTGCTGTTTTCCTCTATCTGCACACACGGAAACTTCTTGACGTTGCTGTCGTTGATTTCGCCGGTAACAAAGATGCCGGGAACTTGCTTTCGCAGTTCCGTAGCAACAGCCGTGAAGATAGAATTGAAATAATCGATCAACTACTCCAAACCTCCCTCCACGTTGCTTCGACCTGAGAAGCCATTTCTTCAACAGCGCCCCACATAGCCATAGCTGCATCGTTGCCACTGGTGTAATTCAGCTGACCTTTGCCGTCTACTTCCTTGACAGGCGTACCGGCATTTCCAGATTCACCGTAGTAGTACCAGCGCTTGTGCTTGCCGTTTTCCTTGCCGTATGTGCCATGCTCGCCAATGTTGTCGGGCAAAGGGAGTGGGCCGACTGTTCCGGCAGCGCCCCATCCTTGATGCGTAACACCTGTGCCGAACTCAATGTGAGCAACCGACTTGCCCTCCGCAACGATGGTGCAAGTCTTGTCTTTCTGGTTGATGTGGCACTTCACATCGTTGGAACCAGCATACTTGGCGTTCTCAAAGCGTATCTTTGCGACCTCAAGGCCTAGCCAAGAAAGGCGAAAAGCAAGTGCTCTGGCCTTTCGGTTCAGGGTGGTCTTGTACTCCTGTATCTGACGTTCCGCATCACGAAGTCCGGCATCACTCAACCTCACTTTAATTTTCACTTGCAGCCACCTCTTTCAGCGCATACAGCGTATCCGTGATATGCTCTGCGACCTTGACCACAATGTAATTGAAGGGCTTTGAAACATCCGTCTGAAACCAGACGTGCGTACCTTCATAAAGCGGTGTGTTGTGCTTTTTGCTGGACGAACTGACAACGTAGCTGTAATCCGTGAACGCGCCAAAAGGGCTTGCTTCCGCAGAACCAGTAGGCGGACTGACGTTCAGCATCAGCTTTGCGGGTTCACTCCACGTTTGAGATGTCTCGCCAGTTTCGTTGCCCCACTCGTCCACAACGGGCGTTTTCTCGCCGACCGGGTTTGAATACCACAGCGGGCGTTTATCCAGCGGGCTACCATTGAACATCAGCCGATAACACCTACTCTCGGAACCACTTCGTTTAGCAGGGACTGCGCCACATCGGAACTTTCCCACACACGAGTAATGCCATTGTTGGTATAACTCGTCTGTCCGTTTGCACCGATGTGGTTATACAGTTCCGCTGCAATGCGTATCTGCAACGACTGATACTGCGATGGCAACTCGTCCGGCCTGTTACCAAACGGGTAGCCCTGCGCAAATATCTTGTCTTTGGCGAAATCAAGCAGCAGGTCGAAGAGTGGGTAGTCCTCGTCCGTGATTTCACGGTCAAGTGCCGGAGCGATGTACTGCCCCAGTTTGACTACCGCTTCGGAATACTGGTCTCCCATGCCGCTTTCCTCCTTTCGCCTTAGTAAGCCTTGATGCAGTACACAGCGTCCATGCGCTCAAAGGACGGCAGGACGATTTCAGAAGCGTAGACGTTGGCGTTGACCGGGTGAATGGTCAGTTCTGTGGTGATAGCAACGCCAGTGTTCACGATGGACACAGATGCGCCAGACTGACCAGACAGAAGGTCGGCTTCCTCAGGAGTGGTGCCATACCAAGTGCTGCCCAGAGCGCCGGACGGAGCAACCACCACCATGCCATCGGGCAGGTACTTCTCGCTTGCGCTGTACTGGTCAGCCTTGAACATCTTGTCGTACAGATGGATGGTCAGGCCAGTTGCAGATTCGATAATCTGCCGTGCTTCGCTGTCCAGCAGAACGGCGTTTGCTTTTGCGGTGACGGTCATAAACCTGTTTTTCACCTCGTCCGCAGCAATCATGTTGCGGAAGGTGGCGGTGTTCATGTACACCTCAGTCACGACCTCGCCCACGCTTGCCAGAATAGCGTCCTTTGCGGCATTCAGGTCTGCGATGGGGGTGGCAGTGGTGACGTTCCACTTAGACTTTGCGGCAGAGACTTCCTTGTAGTTGGTAGACTTCCAAGTGCCGTCCGGGTCGTAGTTGTAGGTGTAGTTCACCCCGTTTGCCTTGATGGTGATGCCGGGAACACCGTTGGCGGGAGCCAGAAGCTGCCAGATCATGCGCTCAGGTACGATGCGAGCGCCAGTGATAAGCTGTGCGGTGTCATCGTACAGGCGGTTCATCACATCACGGGCATAAGGGTCGTTACTGTCCAGAACGCGCAGGATTTCCTGACGGTCTTTCTCGCCCAGATGGTAGCCCTCGCGGAAGAACGGCATCTCAGTCTCATCGAACTTGAAGCCCTCACGGGTGCGGAACGTAGCCTTTGCATCAAATGCGCTGGGCATCAGAGAAACGCCAACGCCCTTGTGACCACGCAACCACTTCAGGTCGAGACCAGCCTTCTTCTTGGCGGGGAACAGTGCGTCAGATGCGAAAGGCATCGCATTGGTGGGGTCATTCGTCCAATAGGCGGCAATCGCAGCCGGGGCAAAGACTTCCTTAAGATTCAGTGCCATGTTGTTTTACCTCCTATTAAGCGTTCACGCTGATATTGTCACGGCAGAAGATGCCGGGAACGGCGGTCTTGAGTGCCTTGATTGCGTCAGCGTCAAAGGTGAAGCCGGAACTTGCAGCTGCTTTCTTGGTGTCGATAACGCCGCGAATCAGCAGGGAGCCGTTCGGATTCTCGGTCGGGTCAACGTCATACAGCAGAATGCCATCGGCGTTGATGGTCTTTGCGCTCTCGCCGGTAACAGCAGCTTTCTTACCAGCCAGCGTCATGGGATAGCCAGCCTTAACCGCAGCGGTTTCGGTCACGGTAAAGGGAATGGCGGTGTAGTCATTGGAAGCAAGGATGGTATCGTTGATTCCGTTGACCGTGTTTCGGCTAAACTTCATGTTTTCCTCCTTGTTAATGGAAAGCACTCATTGCGTCACTCGATGCCTTAGAAGTGTTTGCGTTCTGCTGTGCAAGGCTCTTGGCAAACGCCACGCCCTCGCTGTCAGAGCCGCCCTTGCCGTCCGCACCCGGAGGTGTGGGCATATCCTTCAGCAGAGAAGCCTTGTAAGCGGTGTCGTGGGCGGTCATAAACTCCGACTGGAACTTAAAAACCTTGTCCATGTCACCGTCAGCCAGTGCAGATGCAGCCTTGTTGGCAAGTTCAGCGTCATAACCCTGCGCAACGAACTTCTCACGGTAGGATGCAAGGGTTTTTTCCTTGACGAGGTTTTCTTTGTCCGCAGTCAGGGCTTCAATCTGCTTCTGCATCTCTGCCAGTTTGTCAGCCTGTTCCTGTGCGGCGTTCTCGTCATCGGTGCGCTTTGCCTTAAGCTGCTTCTTGTACTCGGCAGCTTCACCATTGGCTTTCGTCACGGCGTTACGCAGCTTCTCGACCTCTGCGCTAGGGTCTGCAACCTTTTCAAGCGCAGAAATGATTTCATCGGCGGTCATGCCCTCTTTGTAGGCATCACCAAGCAACACATTGAGTTTCATATCGTTAATTTCCTCCTGCGTTTTTTTACCGTTGCTTCCCTGCAACGCTGCGAAATTTGTATCCCGGCTTCCCTGCCGGAATATATCAGCCCGCTAATGCGGATTGATTCTGAATTATGCACACAACAGATTGTGTGAGTTCGTCTTAGTAATGAAATCTTTAACTGCGGTGTATTCCCATCCGCAATCTACAAGGCCACTTACCAAACATTCCATAGACTGAATTGCCCGAAGTTCTTCTTGCGTAAAGCAATCGCGCAAATTATCAGATGCTTTGATTTGATATTTCTCACGAAGCTGCGCAGCGTTCATTCCAAACAACACCTTGTAAATAACATTGGTGTATGTAGAATAGGCGTGACCGTGCATCCGCTCGTTTTCAGTAGATTGCTGCAAAGCCTTTGTAAGAGCTTGTCGAACAGCGATGCCTTTTTCGCGCTCAATTAGTTTTCCACGCAATGCGCTTTCCATTGCGTTAAACTGTTTGATGTACGCTTCTTTGAATCGCATTGCCAGTTCGCCAGTGTATCCCATAACGAGAAGCGTAAATCCGTCACGGGTCATAATGTATGCGTCCTGTTTGCGACCACGAGAATCGGTATATTTAATACCCTCAAAATTGATGGCATTAAATTCATCGCTGCACCCAAGATTTCTAATGTCACGGACGACATTGAAATGTTCCTTTCCGAATGTTTCAGCAACATCCAAACTAGAAACAACAGTGCGCTCTTCGTGATTGATTTTTGCAATTTCAACTAACATTGCTATCCATCCTTCCTATATGTGGATTTTGAATGTTCGGATATGTGCAAAGGGCTATTCGCCCTTTGTTTCATTGTTTTTGTTGGCAGACTGCCCATCTGCCATGTTCCCGACATTTGTGTCGGTAACATCCTGCTTGGGCTGTTTCTGCGGCTTCGGTGCTTTCCCATCCTCGCCAAGCTTGCCGGAAGCAATCAGGAAGGGCTTACTCATTTCATAAGCAGCCTGCGGGTCGGGGAACAGACCGGGCGTGGTGAACGCCAACTGCGGGTCAATCGGCTGCTGAATCATCTGTGCGAAAATCTGAACCTTGCTCTGCTGGTTGTCATACTGACGGCGGGGCAGTTTGATGTTGATGTCACTTGCCATCAGCTTAGAACCAGCCGTGTCACGCAGGATTTTCAGCATCACAGACAAGCTCTGGCGTTCAGCGTACTTGAACATATTCTCGTACTGCTGCGCTCTTGCTTCGGTGTGATTCCAGCCATTGCGGACAATAACCGCGCCCACGTTGTCGGACGTTGCATTCTCGCTGCCAGTGGCACTAGGCATGGCGGTCAGACTGCGGTACACATTCAGCATGGAATCAAGCAAGGTCTGGCTCTGCTGCTGGTCAAGTTCGTTTGCAATCTGTGAAACAGAAGCGGGCAGACCAGATGTGGATTTCAGGCACATTGCGCCAAGTTCTTTTACTTGGTCAAGAGCATCCTTGTCCACAAGGCAGTTGGTAAACACCATGATGGACTGGATGAACTGCGCCACGCCGTCCAGACGGTTGCTTTCAAGGTCGTTGATGGCATCCAGTACAGGAATTGCCGGTTCAAACAGACCCATCCGCTCCGGGTTCAGCTTGTATTCGACCATCGGCAACATTCCCAGAGAATGGTTCTCCGACTTTGTGACTTTGCCGTTGTCGATTTCAAAGTACTGGTTCGGCGTGTACACGCAAATCAGGTCGTTCAGGTCGTTCTGATAATTGCGTGGGATGTGCAGCACGTTGGCAATGGGTTTGTGTCCGATGCCGGAGTTGTAAATCACATACGCCATGTCCGGGTCTGGAACATCCACAAGCAGGGGCGTTTCGTCCGGGTAATTGCCGTTGTATCCTTTGTCAGGAAGAACAATGCGGTAGCCCTGTCCACACTCCAACATCCACTGCCAGAGCCGCCGATCAAGCGCATCCTTGCCCTCATACTGCAAGGCATTGGACAGGCGGGCGATTTCCTCGCCGTCACCAGTTGCCGTTTCAGACCGCACATAAGAGCAAGGCGTGCCGCTCATGTAGCCTGTGTAGAAGCCAACACACTCGTTGGCGTGGTTCTCTACAATGCGATTGGTGATTTCAGCGTGGTACTCCTTTGTGCGGTGGAGGACAGGCTGACTACCCAAGTAGTAGTTATGCAGGAAGCGAATCTCGTTCTTGTTCAGCAGATGGATAGGCTCTGCCTTGCCCATAACCACTTTCAGCACATTCGCCCGGTTGATTTCCGTCTCCGGCGTTTCAATCGGTCTGCGACCGGTCAACGGTTCATTTAAAAAGCCATTGACAACCATCTGATACTCAGCCATTTGTTCCTCCTTTCTTGAAAAATAAAAAGCGCAGCAAGACAAACCTGTTAAGGTCTATCTCACTGCGCCAAAACTGCGCTTCAAAAGCTATTTACTTTTCCGGTGGATGGATGATTTTTACCCATCCTTCTCTTGTGTCTCCTTCGATAACGCCCTTGCATCTGTCGCACTTGAAATGGTATCGCCCGTCCACTTCGCCAAGATAGCGGTTGCAGCGGACGTTCTTATAGATAGGGTTCTGCCTGATACAAGGGCAACAGATTCTAACTAGCATGAGCGCTCCTTTCGTTGGATTTCTGGAAACAGGCTGTTGAGCACAGACCTGTTAGAAGCTACTGGGAAACTGTTCGCACTTCCAGTCGTGCTATTCTTCGCCCGAAGAAAACCATTGCAGCCCTTACATTCAGTTGTCGGACAGACGTAAAACGGGTCGGCTGCAATTTTGGTGCTGCATAATGGATTTGAACCAGTGTATGCCCGGTTATGAGCCGGGTGCTCTAGCCTGACTGAGCTAATGCAACATAAAAACCCGGCTTGATTAGTTAACCGCTGCTCTTTGCAATGTCATGCCTAACCATTGCATCGAGAGCCGGGAGTAGCGGTGGAGGATTCAGAGAATAGAAAGCCACGCAAAGAAGATGGTTGTGCTGCGTAACGGAATCGAACCGTTGCTCGCCAGCCGTGGGGGAGACAGGCTGGCATTCCCCAATCAATCGGAAACGCAACATATAAAGCCCGGTGAAGGGAAAGAGTGACAAACCTTCACCGGTGAAAGGAGGAATATGCTTGTTGACACGCACGCGGGTAAAATGACAAAACCCCAAGTGCAAGCTATTCCTTTAAGGGAAGCTGCAAAACTTCCTGTGTACATTATAAGCCTTGTCAAGTGGTAAAATCAAATAAATAGACCCAGCGAACACAATATATTGTGTTTTTAGTCAAAAAGGCCTCTTGACAGGCTCGATTTTACTGATTCCGTTGTACAGTTCATCGGCTAACTGCGCCAAACTATCCGGGGCATCATCGTGTGGAACTTTGCCAAGCTGCGTGAACATTGTCACCTGTTCCATGAACGCCTTGTACTCTTTCGACTGGTGCTTCTCGTCAAGAAAGTAGAATCGCTTGATGTCCGGCGCATACTGGATGATTCTGGACAGCTTGCTCTGACCACTGGGCGCACGCTGGCTACGGACAGAGCAGTGATACCCTTGCTGCCGAAGCTGGCTGTCTACCACGTCACAGTATTCATCGCCGCCGTTGTTGGCTTCGCCACGCACCACGTTGATTTTATGCTGGATGATTTTGCCGACAACCTCCGGTCTGGTCACGGTCTTATCGCCGTTGTTAAACACAAGGTCAGGGATGAACACGGCATCGCCGTACACATAGGCGATAGGACAGGCCGTGAAGTCACCGCCGCCCCATGCAATATCCATGACCATGAGTTTGCGATCAGGCTCACCGTCAGGCAGAACACCGTTGAAATACCGCAGTTCATCGGCGGGAAACAGCAGACCTTCACGCACATAGGGCTTGCCCATGTACTTTGCCCACCATGTTGCATCGTCAATGCTGGCTTTCATGTCGGCATAATAGGCATCGTCAAAGCCAACGCCGTAGTCATAATTGAAATTGCTGTGTCCGTTTTCGTCCACCGCAGGAATCACACGGAAGCGGTATTTCGGATTGTCTGCATACTGGTTCTGGATGCGCCCCAAAGGGTCAAGCACGTTCCAGCGTGTACCGACCATCAGTTCCAATGCGCCCTGCTTTTTACGGTCTTTCAGCTGGTTCAGGTAGGCATCGTACTTGTTATTCAGACGCTCAACATTCAGGCTCTCTTCCAAATCCTCAATCAAGTCATCGCTGTACAGAACGCCGCCCTCGCCGATTTCGACAGCACCAGTCAACGTACCTCCAATGGAGCGGCAAGTCAGGGTGGGGAAGCGCTTCTTGCGGTTCAGGTCAACGCTTTCGTCCTTTGCGCTCTTGTCCACAAGCTGAACGTCAGGAAAAATTTTGCCCCAGTTGTAGGTAACAGGGTCGGTAATGATAGACAGCACTTCGCCGTAGAAGCCGTTGGTCAGCTTGTCTGAATGTCCGCTCATAACCGATGCAACGTCAGGGCGGTTGCCCATCAGCCATGTAATGAAGAAGATACACAGGGTACTGTTATGGGTAGGAATCAGCCGCTTACCAGCGCAGTACACGCCGCCCTCAACCTGAATGCAGTTGCCCTGCTTCGGCTCAATGCGCTCAAAACCGCAGAATGCCACACGGCGAGGTTTGGAGAACGATTTCATCTGCTTACGAGAAACAACGCAAGGGATAGGACAAGTTGGGTTGAAATCAATGCGATAAACCGTTTTTTTCCCATGAACACCACTAGAAGAAACGCGAGGAGCATAACTAGTCACAGAGCAACGCCAACCGAAAGTAGACACGAGCGTTTCAAAATCATCGCGTAGCTGCGGTTCCGTTGTAGAAAAAGAATACCGATTTTCATTTGATTTTAACGTGCCATCTGTATCAATAAGACCCGCAAGCAGTTCCATGCGCTGTGCAATGCTTGCAGTGAAATATTCTTCCGGGATGTGCTTAACACATCTATGATGCGAATAGCACATACCGATTTTTTGTAAATCTGCTCTAAGTCCTTCAAAGCGATAATGCTCCACACCTGTTATTTTGTGAACATCGTGCCATTTTACAGCGTATCCATCATTTATAACACGTTCAACTATGCACCTATCTAACTTCGACTCATATAAAAGGCCGTCTTGATTTGAGCCATCGCCAAGCCACGCTCCCAACGTGTATGGGGGGACAGGCAGCTTTTTGTATTCTCCATCGACAAAATTCTTAAATAACGCCTGATAATGATACCGATGCTTTCTTGTGTTTTCAGTGCCAGTTTGGTAATCGCCCATCATCTGTTTGGTCTCAATTACATCAAATCTGTTCTTGTGGCGGTTATAAATAGGCCACTCGTGATTTTCGTGGCAGTCAATGTACGTTCCATCTGTAAAATGGCAACGCACATCAAGCTGGCACTTAGGAGATACTGCCAGCACCTTCACAAACTGACCTTTCGGGCTGATAACTTCATCACCAACTTGCAAATCACCGTGATTTTTCCAGCCATCTCTTGTTAAAATCGGCGTGTCATCGCTCAAAGCCTTGCCAACTCTGGCGGGAAGACTAACCCCCAAGAAATCAATTCGCTTGTAAAACAAGTCCTCTAGGTCATCTGCCAGCACCTTCAAAACCCTGCGTCTCGGCTGATAGAACTTCTTCTCCGGCGCACGGTTCCATTCAAGGTAGATGCAATAGCTGTCGAACACATCCTTTGCTTCAAACAGGTACGTCCGGCTGATAATATCATAGACCTTTGCCACGTCCTCGCCTGTTTTCATCTTGCCCATCATGGCTGCACAGACGGAACGCAGCTCGCCAGAGTATTTGTAAGCATCGAACCGCTTGTCCTGCGGCAGGGCATCCCTCAGGTTCACCACCGCCTGAAACCAATCCTCATAGACCTGTGCTTCGGTCGGATTCTGCTTTGCATACGCTTTGATGCTGTCGATAATGGCAATACACTGCTTTGGCTGCATAAAAAATAGGCACCCCCTACCTGAAAATGTAAAGAGTGCCTACAACTGCACAAAAATCAAATATTCGGTTTTTATAATGCTATTCGGGAAAAAATATTTGCCAAAATTCGTTTTAACGGATGGAACGTTCGGTTTATTTGACTTCTTCCGCAAACTGATTGAGCCTACGCTTTAACTCGTCCGCATCATAGTACACAGCGTCTGCAACAGCGTTGAGAACATCAGGCTTGTCGGTGTAATCACACAGCGTTTCAATGAGTTTCAAACTCTGCTCTGACAATTTTACGGTTTTCATGTTTTATTCCTTTCTCTGACTATGTAAAGTGGGTTTTGGTTCTTCATCTCCTAGCATCAGCTTATAGCGGAGATACTTTTCGATAACATCATGTCTTTCTGCCAGTGTGCCGTAAATAAAAACGAGAGCGTCTTTAGCAGCATCGTATTCATTCGGGAAAATAACGATTTCCTCATTTGCAAAGGTCACGGTGCAGTTTTCCGAATGGCAGGCCTCCAAGAACCGCTTGATTTCAAGGAATCCTCCAAAGTCAAGCATAGACCGCAGCGTAATGCTACCATCCTTGACAATCAATTCTTCTCCCTGCATATTATCCAGCCTTTCTCTGTTCAGCAATCCGATACCATGTCTGGCGGGTCAGATAAATCCGTGTTCTTTTGCGTAAGATTCAAGATGAGGGCACTTTTCCAAAAGCGGATTATCCTTGACGCACTCTTTGACCGCTTCGTCAATTCCAACTTCAAGAACATACTCCAATACACCAGCGGTTATATTCTTCATAAACCGATTACAACCTTCTGATTCTTCCCAATTCATCTGTTTCATAGTAATCCCCTTTTACTTATCGCAAACAGTCGGCTCACGCTTTCCATCTGAACCGAGTTTCGTCAAATAGTTCATGTATCTTTTGAAGATTGTATCGTCTTGGCCAAACGAAACATAAACCGCGAGCATAGTTTGAATCGCGTTATCCGTATTTTTTGGTTCTACGATAATTTCCTCGTTTTCAAATTCGACAGTGCAATTTACTTGCTCGCAAACATACAAAAACGAGAACAGTTCTGTGCATCCTGGAAAATCGAACACTGAACGTAGTTTGATTTTCCCATCCGCTACAATTAAATGCCCATAAGGAGAATCTGCTATCAAATTAGATTTTTTCATGTTAGTATACCCTTTCTACTGATTTTATATTGCCACACCTCAACAGAAATGGTATAATACTTATGTACTATCATCCTGTTGAGGGATTGGTGGTTCTTGTTTGTAGCAGCGGCCTGTGGTGGGTCGCTGCTTTTTTATCGTTTTCCTTGTTTATTAGAAGAAAGAATGGTATACTATGGTTGCACCATTCTTTTTCCTGTTTTGATGAAGTTGGTGTACTCTTAGCGGTGGCTTGTGGTTGGGCTGCCGCTATTTTTATTTGCATATCTTTCGACACGCTCATACCAAGTAGATTTTCCGATGCCAAGCTGCTTGCAGCACTCTTTCACGGTGATTTCGCCTTTTTGCTGTTGTTCTAATAGGCTTTCAAACTGCTGCTCGTCAACTTGCTTTTCCTGTCTGCCGAAGCTACGGCCTGTTCTAGCTGACACTCGCTTACCGTCAATAATGGGCATGGCTGCTATGCCCTCTGCCTGACGTTGCTTGGTTTTCTTGCGTTCCTGTTCAGCGACTGCGCCTAGAACCTCAATAAGGATGTTGTTTACCATTTCCAGCACCCAAGTCTGGTCTTGGAAGTCAATCAGCGTGGTTGGAATGTCAAGGATGCGAACAATCACGCCTTTTTCTTTGAACCATTGAAGTTCTCGCTTCATTTCGTCTTTGTCACGTCCGAATCGGTCAAATTCCTTAACGATGACTTCATCCCCGGCCTTGACAGTCTCTTTCAATCGTTTATATTGCGGACGGTCAAAACTGCTGCCAGTCATTTTGTCGCAAAATACATTCTTGTCCGGGATGTCAAACCGATCTCGTGCGATTTTAAGCTGTCTTGCAAGGCTTTGTTCCTTACTAGACACTCTAGCTAAGAAGTACTGCATATCATACCTCCGCTCAATTCGTTTTACTCAACATCATAGCCGCCATCAATTTTAGTTCCTCTAGGAACCACCATAATTTTATAATCAAGGATTCTCAGCATTTCGTCTAAAACTTTCACACTCATGTTTTTTTGAACAAGCCGATTACAAAAAACATTCGATTTGATTTTTAGTTTGTAGCACATATCCGAAACCTTGACATTTTGAGATTTCATGATTTCAGAAACAATTTCTCCTGCCCTCATTTTGCATCTTCCTTTCTCTGAATCAATTATAACTCAGATATATGTGACTGTCAAGAGTAAAAATTAAATGTTTACTATCAATAGGGTCACTTTTCCCTCAACACTTTTTCGTGTTTGTTTACGATTTGTATAAATATCGTATCATCAAATTTTAATGAAGTTTTTTGTCCGACAGGATACATCTTAAAGTGTCAAAACCGCTACCAAAAATGAACACTAAAACGTGTTTTAACGTACAAATTATACAAATTGGGCTGTTGACAACTATATACCAAGCGTCTATAATCTAAGACAGCAGAACACACGATGAATCAGCTAACAACGGCAGATTTATCCTTTGTGGCATAAAAAATAGGCCATCAGCACCACCGACCAAAGTTGCACTGATGACCTATTGCACCACAAAACAGAAGCTGCGCAACCAAGGGCGCAGTCTCGGTTTCTGTCAATTATTATAGCAGAAGCAGACAACTTCTGCAATAGAAAGGAGCAAAAAACATGAACTTTCCCACGACAACCGAAGAATTTCTGAAAACCCTTGCGCACGGCAAAGAGCCGACCAGCGAGGACAGGGAGTACGCAGAAGCACTGGGTAAGCTGTCCGAACTGAACTACCGGGCAGGGTACGAGGCGGGAGCGGCCAAAAATAAGGGCTAAGTTTTGTGCAAATCTACAAACTTTTTGATTTTGTACAGATACCAGTACTACATTAAGCGTTTGCGTAATTGACAAACCACAACATATTGCGTATACTGGTTGCACCCACATGAAGGGAGGTGAGTTTATGTACAGTCCGTATCTCGAACGCCACAATCACACGTTCACTGTTGCGCTGACCGAACGGCAGTTCCAGTGGCTGAAAGCCTATTGCACCGAACACAAGGTCGCACAGGCCGCAGCCATCCGTGACACGTTCTTTGAGGTGCATCCCATCCCGGAGACCGATGAATACGAAAAATAAGACGCTCGCCCTAGTTTACCAGACACAAGCGAACGTCTTATCACACATCCAGAGAGTATAGACCCTCTTTGGGTTATTATACCAGAGATGGCCTGCTCTCGCAAGATAGAAAGGTCAAATTTCTATGAATAATAATCTTGAAACCATCCGAATCTTCTCCGAAGATGTTATCCCTGTGTACGACACCGACACTGGCGAAAAGGTTGTGTTGGGTCGGGAGCTGCACGAACGGCTCAAAATCAAGACCGCATACAAAGACTGGATTAAGCGCATGATTGACATTGGTTTTGTCGAAGGAACGGACTTTTCAGTTTTGCTCAAAAATGAGCAAAACCCTCTTGGTGGCCGTCCTAGCGCAGACCATGTTCTTAGCCTTGACATGGCAAAGCACATTGCTATGATTCAGCGGACACCGCAGGGCATGGAGATTCGCCAAAAGCTGATTGACCTTGAGAAGAACGTGGCGGTCAACCAGTTCGCAGGGGCATCCAAAGAACTTCAAGCAATCTTCGTTCTGGATAACCGTTCTATGCAGCATGAAAAGCGTATCTCTGCTCTTGAAACCAACATGACGGTGGACTACGAGCAGCAGCGGGCACTTCGCCGTGCAGTAAACCGCGTTGTGGTTGAAGCACTTGGCGGCAAGACCTCTCCTGCATACCTTGACAAGTCCACCCGATGCAAGGTTTACAGTGAGTGCAACAAGGACGCACAAGACTGGTTCCATGTAAACAGCATCAGCAACGTTCCTCGCAAGGATTTTGACAACGCCATTGCCTACATCGAACGGTGGCGGCCTTGCGCAAACACTGTGATGATGATTCAGAATGTCAATAGCCAGACCCAGATGGCAGTTTGAAAGGAGAACAACTATGCTTACCGCAGATAAGATTCAAGATATGGGGGAATACCTCAACTACGCTTTAGAGACCATGCTGAAACTCTGGCGCACCGTTGACTACGGCGAATGCGTCCACGAGCCTGTTATCGCTTGTGACGGAAAGGTTGTCGATAGCGGTAAGCTTTCCTTTGAAACGAACGAGAACGGCGAGATCGAGCCGGTTTTGCTCCGAGACAGCAAGTGCATCATGCACGATGTGAAGTATTGGATGCCCTTGCCCAATGTTGAGTACCACCCCTATCACGCTGAAATCGTAAAGTAAATAGCCCATAAGAAAAGCCAGCGGTTAGAGAGCATCTAGCCGCTGGCTTTTTGTGTTACATTTGAATTGCTACGACTTCCCACGAAGAATAATTGGAAAGCCCAGAATAGGGGTGAATCTCAAAGTTCTTCGTCTCACCCGGCTGGATGTCCCAGATATAATCAATATCTCCGCACACAGGGACTTCTTCTCCGTTCTCGTTCTTCATCTTGTACAGAACGATAACCTTTGCATTTGCCTTGTATGCGCTGTTGTTAGTTACCTTTCCGGTAAATCTCGTTTCATAGCCACTGCCGCGCTTTGAAGTATTGGTGACAGCCAGTTCTCCGGCTCTTAAAACTTCTTTTCCGGCACTCGGCTGATAATTATAATCCTGTGCAGAAACAGACATTTCGATACCAGCAGGGATAGTGCCGTCATACTCGTATGTAAAATATCCGGCATACCAGTAGGAATCATCTTCCGCAACCCAGTCCAGATATTCATCGTCTGTTTTAATCACAGAGCCATCCTCTGCAACGACTGCAATTTCAATGTGAGGGAACCAGACTGCAAGATTTTTGTTGGTATTCTCGATTTCAAGCGCATAAGAAATATAAATCGTGCTACCATCACGCCACGCATAAAAACCGTGATTCTTAATGCCCAATGGTTCATACTGCGTTGCATTGGTCTGCTCTAGTTCAATAACGCCAGACCATTCATCCGGCTTCTCTGCGGCGATTGCACAGATAGGCATCGTGAAAACCAAAGCTGCGGCAATAATAGCTGAAATAATTTTCTTTTTCATCTTTATGACCACCTTTTCATTCTTTTACGAGTTCTGCGTATTTCATTTGAATCCCCGGCACCTCATCGGTTGTCCAAGTTAAGGCTCTTGTTACCTTTTCCATCCCAGAAAATTCGCCGTATATGACAATTACATCATCTTCCAACAACTTTACGGAGCCTGATGTGCGTTTATCTGTGACAAAATATTCATCGTCCAAATACCATCCATATCCGCTAGTATCAGTTTGTACGCGATATGTCTTAGAACTATTAAACAAGCTGGCATCCATCACTTGCTGGATTTTTGCTTTAACTTTAATTCTCTTGTGAGAGTATTTCTCTGGGTATCTACACAGGTCTTTATAATCTACTTCTACACATTTCGCTTTATATTCGTCTTCGCTAAGTTCTACGGTAGATGTGGATGCAGAAGAAGTTTTCTTTTCTGCCGCTGCTTTACTGCTGGCTGCTATCTTCTCCGATTCGGCTCTAATAGCGGCGTTCCTCTCTTCTTCCTTCGCCTTTTCAGATTCAGATTGTTCCTTTGATGCTGGCTCTTCTTTCTTGGAGTTGGCCATCTCTGCCGCTAAACGCTCGCTTTCCGCTTTTATTGCAGCGTTGCGTTCCTCTTCTACCTTTTTAGAATCCGCTGCTGCCGACGATGCAGCCTTTTCAATTGCTCTGGCTTCTGATTCTGCTGCTCTTTGAGCTGCTGCCGTCTTATCGTATGGGAGCATCATTCCAACGATGAACAACACGAAAACTGCTATCAATACGAGCAAATCTTTCTTGCAATGATACTTTTCGTGTTTGATGGCAGCTTTTAAGAACCCCCATACCACTTTTACGATATAGCAAAAGCAGATGAGCATGAAAGCGATGCCAATGTTTCGTGCGTCCTTTTGAGATGCAGCATAGCATACACCAAAGCCAATGTATGCTACCATCATCCAATACCATGTTTTCTTGTTTGGTTTTCCCATGATTGCGTTGATAGCACAGCAAAAGCTAAGAACGAATCCAGCAAGCATAAGAACGATGCTTATATTATCCATTTGAGATTCCCCTTTCTTACGGTCAAGTATAACACAGATTAGACCGGGAGAGGGGTCTTTTTGTATTTTTCGGAATTTTTGGAGACTTGCACAATCAGATGGGTTTGGATTTGTGAAGGTGGGGTGGGTATGGAGAGGGAACGTCGAAAAAACGCCTTTTTCTTTGAAAAATTTTATCGCGGGCATGACCTGCCCCACCCCCGGCGCTCCCTACATACCCCGCCGGTGGATACCACAGCCCCCAGCGCACCCGGACGGACTACACAGCACAAGAAGCAGCACAGGCCGTGCCAGAACCAGGGCGGGGCAAGTACCAGGGCAGACCATGCCCACAACAGGCCGCACACGGCACACACGCCCGGACGCTGGACACGCTGCACCGGTCTGCACTCGATACCAGACAGGCCGCGCCGGGTGAATCGGGACGGCGGCGGGGCTGGAGGGCGTGCGCAGTGCGTCCGGCAAAGTGTACAATTTCGGACGCTATATTTATACTCATTTATATCTGTATTTTTTATCTAAAGCCCTTGACTGCTCAGATATATGTGATATAATATAGACAAGCTCAGAAATAAATGAGTATCAACCACAAACCCAATTGGACCAAAACAGGAGGACAAAAACCATGAAAACCACATTAAAAGAAATTCGCCGCTATGTCATCACCAACGCAGCAGAGGACTTGACCCGGAAGGGCTTTGCAGAGATTGACGCAATTCGCGTTGCGGAATGCGGGTTTGAAACCATCGCATACAGCACCGGCCTGTATGGCTGCACTGGTGTTCTGGTAAAGGGTAACACCACCGGCAAGTTGTACGCCGTGACTACCCGCACATCTGCACTGTTTCAGGTCATGTAATAGGGGGGTGCAAGATATGACTGTTTTAACCATTATGCCCGGTATGCTTGCCAAATGGCTGCACCAGAACAAGGCCGAATATACCGGCGACTATGTAGAAGGCGTATTGCTTGATAATTGCATGGTAGATTGTAAAGGCGGCTATGCTGCAATCTATGAAGAGCCCCGCAACGAGTGGAACAGTATTTACCGCATCGAGTTTGAACGGGGCAGTGCCTCCACCGTGTGGGAACGCTGGAACAAGTTTGAGGAGGTGCGCAACGCATGATTGCACTTGACTTTTCCCAATGGGCAGCCCTCTGGTATATAGGCGGCATGATTAGCGGCGCATTGGTAATGATTGCATTTTTAAACAGCTGAGGGAGGGCGTACAAAATGACTTATCATAAAATAAGAGGTGTAGACAAAACCACCTGCACGGCAGAGCAAAAAATCGCCTATAATATGGCGTGGTACATCTGGAACGACTGCCGCTATAACTGGACGGCCTGCCGCACTCGCATTGATTGGAGTGAACAAGAGAACGCCGCTATCCGGGATTATATGGACAACTGGCAACGCAACTACGCAGAAAAAAAACAAAAGGTGCGATATCGACAGTATCTTTTGTGCCCTGCGTGCCGGTCTGCACGACTACTTGACCGGATCCGCACACATCTTGACAAGTTATAGTGATATCGGGGCAGCGTTCCCGGCAAATTATATGGAGGGCTGAAAAATGACGTTGTTCGAAGAAAAAGTGAACGCCTACCGCGAAAATAAGCGGCTCATGGAAGAACTGGAAGCAATGAACGATGCAATCAAGGCCGATATTATCGCAATGATGCAGGGCGCACCGGAGATGGTGCAGGGCACTGCAAAGGCCATTTACAAGGACGTGCAGAGCATCCGACTTGATAGCAAGCTTTTGCAGGCGGCGCACCCGGATATATACGCCGAGTGCAGCAAAAAGACCGTTTACAAGCGGTTCAGCGTGGTATGATGGATGTATTAACCATAATTTATCCCGATAAAGTATGTTTATAAAAAGGAGATTTTAAAATGGCTGTATTTACTTATTTTAATCCCACATCGGAAGAAAAAGAATTTATAGATAAATGTTGTGAAAAATATTCAAAGTGTTGGACATATCTTGACCCCTCTATATGTCCGTGTCCATTAGCAAAATATTGCATCTTCCAGGAAGACAGGAAAGAAGATGAATCTGCGAATGAGTATGGAAAGAGATTTGAAGAAACTCTTCTTTCAGGAGTAAAATTTTTACTAAATAATAAAAAGGATCACATAAACATTTAATTAGATTTTAGACATGGAAACATATACTTCCGCAGAGATCGGTAGCATCCGGGAGGTGATTACAGCATGATATTTTCCTGTATCCTCTTTGCATTCTGGTTTTTCTCGGCGCTCTTTAAGGCGTCAAAATAACGTCAATACATTCATTTTTTTGGAGGGCTTATATTATGACTAGCAGCAATAAGGGTTTTGACCCCATGACCGGACTGTATACCACCCGTTACTATGCGCGCAAGGCTTGCACCGGTGATTGCGTTGTTGTCAAGGTATGCGGCGGCTACACAATTATGACCGCCTCTAATTATAATGTGTGGCACACTCAGCGCTAACCCGATTTCCACCCCGCCCGCGTGGCGGGGCTTTTCTTTTGCCTTGCATCCGACACGGTGCAAGGCTTTTATTTTGCTCAGATGCAATACAGCCACAAACAAGCGTTTACAGCGTGTTTTACCGTGTTAATGCAATTATACCACCAACGCCGCTAAACAGCTTGCAGGGCTTTACAGCGGCTTTTCCTGCGATTGCACCCGCTCAACCGCCCACGATACCAGACCGACAAAAGCGGCTATAATACCACCTGCGCCACGCTGGAGGACATACACGCGCCCGGACGCGCTCCACCGATACCAGATAACACCGTCACGCCGGGACGCTACACAGGCCAGTACAGGCCGCCTATTATAATAATGTATATAAGAGGACAGACCATGCCAGCCCGGCGGCTGGTCAGCTCCTACCGTGTGCGGATCGCTGGCAAGTGCTGCACCCGGCGCACCTGCTGAGGGGGTCAGCCCGGCGGGGTTTCGGCGCTTCCTGACATTGAGACTAGCCCGGACCGGAACCGGCTTGACCTGGCACACGTCCGGCGCTGTGCTTTCTTCCTGGCACGGCGGGCGGCGCGGAACTATTGGCGGCTACCGCCGCATCTCTTTTCGGGCTTTCGCCCGATAGCTAATAGAGGTCAGCAATAGTCGTAGCGTCCCGGCTTGAATAGTCGTAGTTTCTCCCGACAAATAGTCGTAGAATAGTCGTAAAGTCGTCAGATGGCTACCGTTTGATAGTCCTATATATCGTATAGTAACGAGTTGTCCGCTGATAGTCGTAAAGTAATAGTTGTAGCTTTTTCTTACGAATCATCGTCAAATAGTCGTGTATTTTTTGTGTGAAATAGTCGTTCGCCTTTTAGAGAAAGAGAGGTGCGATAGTCGCTAAGTCGTCAGACCGCATAAAATTCATAACGCATTGCATATATTCATCAATTTATTCATTCTTTAGTCATACCAAATTCGTATGCCAACGGTACTTATTATAATACACGCTCTCATATCCTAGTAACTATCTAGGGATTATTCTGCTAGAATAGTCGTATCATCCGATTCGGTCTGTTCCTGCTCGATTTAATTCCCAGTAACACACTATGGAATTTTAATCAATCCATAGCGTTATACTAGGAATAGTCGCAAGCTAAATACCTCAATATTTTTAATCAATAAAACAGACTGCTCCTGTTGGTCAGCTGCTTTCAATCTGTAATCAACTCCCATACAGCTATGCAACATTTTTACATATCCAACCGACTACAAAATGAAGTCAATTCTCCATCTCTGGAATAGTCGCAGACCATCCACCAGTCCGAACCTCACGCCAGTTCTCGCCTACAGACTGCTCTGTTGGTTAACGATGTAGTTTTGAGATATGTGAAAGAATCAGTTTACAATTTCGCATAACTGTTATTTATTCACTTTTGAACTATCATGGCACACCCGGCTCCGTCAACGCGCGCGCTGGCGCATATAACGCCCGCGGACGCGCTAAACACACGGGGAGGGAAAGTGGGAGCACGGAAGATGTTAGGGGGATTATAGGGGGTAATAGGGGTTG
>ERZ870052.16-NODE-16-length-48565-cov-16.696564_pt1 | contig 48565 bp, 79 predicted proteins | sample MGYA00520889_ERZ870052 | MGnify/ENA primary metagenome ERZ870052 (study PRJEB32232, sample SAMN07284988) | human gut metagenome | biome: human-associated habitat; material: feces | host: Homo sapiens | place: Tanzania | collected 2014-08-14 ...
CAAAGAAATATCGAGAATACCACATTTTTTATATATAAAAGTTTGGAGAATACAAAGAAAACTTGTAATTTTGCAGCACATATAATAAATTGATTAATAGGAGGACATAAATATGGCAACAGCAATAAAAGCAATCCCTACTTTACATGGCGAAGATGCAATTCGCTTTCGTGAGGAAATGGAAGCAAACGAAAGAGCATTTCTTTCAAGAACGAAAAGGGATAAAAATAAAGACCCCTTTGTTATAAAAATGAGAGAAATGTTACGCAAATCTGGATTAAGATAATTAAAAAATACGAGACTAATGTATTGTGACTTATTGGCAGAAGATTAACGAAGTATTTAAAGATTCTTAGCTTAAAACTGAAGAAATCATGATAAACGACAGAAGACAACTGGCTGACGTGTATCAGCAAACTATAGATATTGTACTGGAGGGACATTACACCTCTGAGAATGGGGAGGAAGTGAAACTGCTCGACAACACGAAGATGTTGAAGGGAAGCAGATTCTATACCAAGCCACTGGATGCTTCTAATGTACCTAGCCTTTCAGATGGTTCCACCAAGATTATTGTGAAGAATGACGACAGCATACATTGCGGTCATCAGTTGCAACAGGAAGGATACAATCCCGTGGTTCTCAACCTGGCAAGCCGTCGCAACCCGGGCGGTGGCGTGAAGAACGGAAGCCGGGCACAGGAGGAGAGCCTCTTCCGCAGCACTAACCTCTTTCTCTCAATGTATCGTTATGCTGAATATGCCGAGGCTTATGGTCTGGAGAAAAGCAAGTTCCAATATCCAATGCCTGTGAGATTCGGAGGCATCTATGTGCCAGACGCTACCGTGTTCAGGGCTGGAGCCAAGGATGACTTTGCCTTGCTTGATACTCCTTATTATATGTCGTTCGTGGCAGTAGCTGCCATCAATCATCCTGATTTAGATAGAGATGGAAACATCTGCGAGGAAGACGCCGCATTGACAAAGAACAAAATGAGGACGATGCTGCGTATCGGTTTGCTGAACGGACACGACAGCATCGTGCTCGGTGCTTTCGGTTGCGGTGCCTTTCACAATCCTCCGAAACATATCGCAAGACTGTTTCACGAAGTCATCGACGAGAAGGAGTTCAAGGACAAGTACAAGCTCATCGCCTTCGCCATCCTTGAAGACCATAACTCGCCAAGAGGTGGAAACCTGCAACCCTTCATCGAGGAATTCAAGTCATAAGTTCCCACAGATTTGGCTGATTAACACTGATTTTTGGACCTGTGCGGTCCTGGGGGTAAGGTCACGCAGATTGCGCAGATGACGCAGATTTTCTTCTTTGCTCTTTCTTGTCCCACAGATTGCACAGATTCTCACAGATGGGGCTTGATTAGCAGTAATCAATGCCCCGTTTCTCGCACTCTCCTCGCAGGGCGGCGAGGAAGTAGCTGCGCTCGCTGCCCCAACCACGAACCTTGCGCTCATGATCCACGGTCTGCTTCAAACGCTCATCGCTGTAAGCGGCAAAACGGGCTGCATACTCTGAAATTCTTGACTCGGCATAGCCTACATCAACAGTTGAAGACTCGGCATTAGCAGCCTTAATTGTTGAAGACTCGGCATTAGCAGCCATTACACTCTCATTGTTCTTTAAATCTGAATTTGGATTCATAAAGATAGTAAATAGCCCATTCTAAGCCATCTGTAACCTAATGTATAGGTAATGTATATCTAAACATTTAGTTATCAATACTTTACCTTTTCGGAAAATTAATTTTCCGTAAGCTAGATATACATTACTTATACATCAGATACGTGTTAGTTTTGTTACTATTTTGTTACCAAAAACTTGCGAGTAACAAAAAAATTGCTTATCTTTGCAGCAGATTTATAAAACAAAGGCTTATGGGAAGGAAGAAAACAATCGAAAAGGAACCTGTCACTATCAGATTCAAGGAACTTGCCAACGGAAACAAGAGTGTATATCTGGACATCTACAAGGATGGCAAGAGAACCTATGAGTTCCTGAAACTCTACATCGTACCAGAGGTAGGTAGAGGTAAGGCAGAAGCAAGAAGAAAGAATGCTGAAACAATGGCTACCGCCAATGTTATCAAGGCTCAGAGAGTACTGGACATCAAGAACAGCATTTCGGGTATCATATCTGTCAAGAGCAAGATGAAGCTCATGGACTGGATAGACAACTTCAAGGCTTATAAGATGAAGACATCGCAGTCTCCAAGCCGCATCGCAGCACAGATAGAATGTACCCGAAAGCAACTTGTCGCCTACAAGGGAGATAACATCAAGCTATCCAGCATTGACAAGAAGTATTGTGTGGGATTCATTGAGTTCCTGAACAATACCAAGAAGAGCAATGGAGAGCCGCTTTCCAGTTACACAAAGATTATGTATTGCAACCACCTTAACGAAATGCTCAGCAGAGCCGTGAAAGGTGGAATGATATACAAGAATCCATTCAGCGAGGTGGATAAGCGTGAGAAGCCTAAGAAACCCGAAACCAGCAGGGTATTCTTGGATATTGAGGAGGTGAAGAAACTGGCAGAAACAGAATGCAAGGTTCCAGTTATCAAGCAGGCATTCATGTTCTCCTGCTTTTGCGGTTTGCGTATCTCGGACATCAGGAGACTGAAATGGTCGGACATCAGGGAAGTGACCAACGAGGATGGAACAAAGTCATGGCATCTGTCTATCATACAGAAGAAGACCAACAAGATGGTTTCCTACAATCTGTCGGGCAAGGCTATAGAATGGTTGCCTGAGCAGGACGGAAACGAGTTCATCTTCAATGGTATGGGATGCGAACAGACGGTTCTCACTCATATCAAGGTATGGGCAGCGAACGCTGGTATCAAGAAGGACATCACCTTCCACACTGCAAGACATACCTTCGGAACCATGATGCTTACACTGGGAGCAGACATCTATACTACAAGCAAGTTGATGGGTCATACAAGAATCGCCACCACCGAGATTTATGCCAAGATTATAGACAAGAAGAAGAATGATGCAATGGGACTCATTGATAAGTTCTTCGATAAGGACTAGACCCGCTCCGTATCAACTCCGTACCCTCTCCGTACCAACTCTTAGTCTCTGCAAGGTTTGCAACGTTTGCTGCAAACTTTGCAGAGATTTAAAAGTTAAACTATGTAATTTTTATCTGATTCTCAGGAGAAAGACGTAACTTTGCCTCATAAACATTAAAACTCATTGGCTTATGAAACCAGATAAACTAGAAAGGTTTGCCGAAAAGGCAATATGGACTATAGAAGGTATCATGGTTTACATGATATGTGCTATTTTCTACAAAGTTGTGATAGTAGGTTAGAAACAATTATTGTTACTAAACTTGAAACTATCGCAGTCAACAATATCCACAAGAACTTATTGATTTTCTTGTGACGCACTTCAAACGAAGACTCTTTCTTTAGAGCCTTCACTTTCTCCTCATGTTCTTTCTTTAACGTACTACAATTCCAAAGGATTGGTATCTGGTTCCTGCCCTGCTTGGTGATGCTATACACCACCCTAGATTCTTGATTGCTAAAGCCATACCCACGGTCAAGGTATCCACTCTTCACAAGCAGACTAGCAACACTCTCTTTCCAAGCATCATCAGGAGATACGTGGTCAAAAATGATACCCCATATCTCCTGCTCATACTCGGACTTGTCTCGAATGTTGTCCAGCAGCACATACAGCTTCTGTTCGTTAGTTATTTCTGCCATTTTATTTTTCTAGTTGGGAAAATATTTTTTCCTAGTTAGGAAGTTCAAAATTAGAAATCAGAAAAATCTAAAGTAACACTAAGCATCGGTCTATCGTAAGCATCTTTATAATTTGCCTTTAACTTCATTCCAGTGCCCCTCATAAACGTTTTCCAATCATCACGTTTCAAATCATAATTTCCACTAGCGAACATTCTTCTGGCAGACTCCTTGAATGCAGAACGCAACTCGCCATGAAGTTCAATCTGTTCATTCTCTGAAAAATCATCTGAATCTACATCAAGCTGATAATACGCTGTCAGAGTCCAATTAACGAAACTTACAGCATAGAACCTTGTATAATCATCCACTTGTATTGGCAACTGTTGATTCAAGTCCTTGCAGAAATTCGTGTAATACTGCTTAATCGCCATTTGTTCCTTAACACTCGGTCTCTGTGCTTGCACTCCAATTATTATAAAGAGTGTTAGCAATAATAAAAATAATCTTTTCATACCTACCACATTTTAGTTAATAACATATCTTGCAAGGAGTTCTTCCCATATCCTCAGCTTCCTCCTCGCTTACCTCTTCTATTTCTCCTGAGCAGCGAGAGAGACCACGACAATCAGGGTCGCTATGATATTTGGTAGAAGTTTCTCCTGTACATATATACACAGAAGAAGTTTCGTTTTTAATTGGCACATTCTTTTTTCTCTCTATCGTCACCTTTTTATTACTAGATTCAGACAAGAAATTATTGATATTATACCCATACCATATTCCTATACCTAAAAGCGACAAAACAACTGGTAATGGCAACTCTATTCCAAACAACCTTTCCAATTTAAGAGGTCGGGAAAACAAAAGCAATAAATACCAAAAACAATAAGATATTACTGCACCAGCCAATAGATATACTCCAAAGCATACTACCAATATAAATACTTGCCACATTCTACCACATTTTAATTATCCTACATTTGCTTGTCTCATGCCACCACCCAAGATGGACAATAGCTGGTCGTAGCGTTTCTCTAACTCCTCGTACTTAGCCTTCCAGACAGAATCGACTAACATGTCGTTTTTGTCTTCTCGATACTCAGGAGTTGGTTCTGCCACCAAGAACGATGGTTCCTCATTCACCTGATTTCCCTTTCCACGAAGTAGCCACTCGGCTGAAATCTCATCGAACTCTTTTAGGAATCCTTCAATTAATACAAGTGATACAGCTTGGTCACCACGAATTTGGCGATTACAAGTTACTTGCTGCATTCCAATCATTTTTGAAAATGCAGCTATACTTATCTGTTTAGCTTCTAAAACAGATTTAATTCTCTGTGCTACAAGACTTTCCATACATTTCACATTTTTAAACTATACTTAAATAAACATAATCGACTAAAGAAATATGCAGAAATGTTTGGTAGTCTAAACATGTTTGCATACCTTTGCACTCGTTAATAACAAGTTGCTATATATTTAAAAGCAAAAGTACAACAAAAAATTAAGATATGCAAGTAAAAAAGATAAAAATTATCAAGGTTCCACCTAAAGTGGGTAAAAAACTTGCTGAGCGGTATGGTTGCCGAAGGGAAACAATATACAACGCTCTAAGTTTTAGGAGCCAGAGCAAGCAATCCGAAGACATCAGGCAGGCTGCTTTGAAAGAGTTCGGAGGAGTTGAGACCGACAAGGTCTTGTTCTACTAATAATAAAGAAGGAGGCGATATGAATGAAATCGTTTACAGAGGCGAGAGCAATCAACCTCTAACAAATAGCAAACTGGTTGCTGAGGTCTTCGGAAAAGAGCACCGCAATGTTGTAAGAGACATTAAAAACCTCATCGAAGGGGGTGTGCTCAAAAATGAGCAGACCCCGATGTTTGAGGAAACGACCTACATCAATGAGCAGAACAAACAGAGTTATCCGATGTTCATCATGAACCAAGATGGTTTCACTCTGCTGGCGATGGGATTCAATGGCAAGAAGGCGATGGAGTTCAAACTGAAATACATCGAAGCCTTCAACGCTATGAAGAGACAGATAGAGCAATCCAAGCCATCCGTCCCCCAAACCTATCTCGAAGCCCTCAAATCTCTAGTCAAGAGCGAGGAGGAGAAACAGCAGCTAGTCTTGGAGAACAAGCAGCAGCAAGCAACCATCCTCACTATCAGCAAGGAGAACATGGAACTGGGAAACAAGATTACTGAAATGCTGCCAAAGGTCAGCTACTACGACCAAATCTTGCAGAGCACAGCCACCATGACCGTCACCCAGATTGCTCAGGACTACGGAATGAGTGCCATGAAGCTGAATAAAGAACTGGAAGCAATGAAGATTCAGCACAAGGTTCGAGGTCAGTGGATATTGTACGGGAAGTTCCTCACTGGCGGCTACGTTCACAGCAGAGCGGTAGATATACTGAGAAGTGATGGTCGGCACGATGTGAAGTACAACACCGAGTGGACAACCAAGGGAAGAATCTTCCTTTATGAATCACTCAAAGCGAAGGGCATTCTCCCCTTGATAGAGCAGGAGAACACTCCCAGCGATAAGGGCACTGGTGGAACAGAGCCATCCAAGACACCTAGTGCCAGTCAACAAACCCTCAAATTCAGCTGATATGATAGACCCAGAGATAAAGGAGCAGCTAGACCGCATCGAGCAGTATTCGCTGATTGCTGCAAAGAATGTGCTCAACATTAAGGAAGCTGCAATCATACTAGGCATGACGGTTCGAGGAGTGAGGGAAAACGTCAGAAAGCACATACTCCCCTGCTACAAACCAAATGTCAACCGACTCTACTTCAAGAAAAGCGAGTTGGAAGACTGGATGATGCAGAACCGCAGCAAGAGTATGGCAGAGATAGAATCAGAGGCAGCAGCCTATTGTGTAACCCATTAAACAGATAAACTTATGTTCGCAGATATTATGTTAGTGGCATCTATTGCCATGTTTGTCCTCTTAATAAAGGAAATCCGCTCATACTTCAAGGAAGTGAGCAAGTAGATATAAGGGTAAGTAATAGCCATTTTTACTCACTATGTTTTTAAGTTAGTTAGATTATTGATTGAAAGCGCAAGTAACTCAGATGGTAGAGTATGAAGGTTCATGCACCTTCGATGTGTCGTGGGTTCGAGTCCCACCTTGCGCCCTATATAGCCCGATTCCAAGGCTTTATATCGGATAGGATAAACCTTCCTAGAGAGGTACACGTACCCAAAAGGAGCATTATTAACCACAGATAATGCTTAGACGTGGAAGTGGCAAGTTAATACATACACCCACTGGGTGGAATTTGGAACGCTTGGAGTTCACTTGTGAAGATGCAGACCTGATGCCGAGACCCTTAAAGATAAGGTAGCAGAAAGGTAGAAGCGCACAACTACAAATCGGTTCTAATGCAGCCAGCACGTTGGCTTTCTTTTATTATTCATATTGATAAATAGGTCGTTGTTCGTAAAAATTTAAATATATCACAATATGTGCGATTACTAGTGCTGGGAGTCCTAAGCCTCCATAAATGCAGAAGGGAACCAAGGAGCGATTCAGCATCCGCCAAGTTGTATAGAGGTCGCTCCACGGAGGTGGCTGTTTTCTCATTACATTTAGCAGCCCCTCCTTTTCTAAAAGAAATTGCAAATATTGACATATTAAAATTTACCATACAAATTACATTTGCGATGCGGTAGCGACCGCTCGGGTTATATTAAAATAACGAGCACTCGCCCCCACCATTCGTGAGAATCGTGGGGTTTTTAATTTGAACATTTCAAACCATACAATATGAGATATAAAGCAAGCAGTTGTCACGATTGTCTGTTCTCGACCATGTGTGACAACCCGAATAGGAACCCAGAAGGTGGCTACAGATGTAGCCGCTATGAATGGAAATATCAATAACTTAATACATTAAAGATATGGGTAATTTAGATTATTACAACAAACTCAAAGTCGTTCCTCAACAGGCACTCCGACAAATTCAGTCAGGAAGACTTAGAGGAAAACACGACATCAACCCAATGTGGCGCATCAAGGCAATGACAGAGCAGTTTGGTGTGTGCGGAATCGGTTGGAAGTACGTAATCACCAAGCAATGGACAGAGACTTTTGGTAGCGAGGTGAAAGCCTATTGCAACATCGACCTCTTTATTAAGGTGAACGGAGAATGGTCTGATGCCATTCAAGGAACAGGAGGTTCGTCAGAAGTTTCAATGGAAAGCAAGGGTGCATACGTATCGGATGAATGCTATAAGATGGCACTCACAGATGCCTTGTCCGTTGCAATGAAGGCACTGGGTGTAGCAGCAGACGTTTATTTCGAGGCAGGAAAAGACATCATAGATATTGATAGTAAGTATGGTGTTCAGGATAGCAGAGCAGCAGCGCAGCAGCAGACTCAGCATCCAACCGCTCAGGCAGCACAAGCCCAGCAGCCAGCAACACCCCAGTATCACACCAATGACCTGAATGAAGGATTGGCATACCTGAGCAGATGTATCAACAAGGACAATCTGGTATGGGTAGTTCAGACATACAAGCCGCTCACCGCCAGCCCTCAGTTCATGCAAGCAGTATCAGCCAAGAAGAAAGAATTAGGATTACAATAATATGACAGCAGAAACAAAGAAAATCACCCTGAATGTGCCAAGAGTCACATTCATTGAAGAATCTCATCAGTACTTCATCGGCAAGAAGGAACTGAAAGGAGTAACTGGAACGCTCATCAAGAAAGCCTTCCCCGACACCTACAAGAACATTCCTGAATCGGTATTGATGAAGGCAGCAGAGCGAGGAGGTCTTATCCACAACACGTTTGAAACCTTCTGTTCCATCTTCGATGCAGACCTCAAACAATACCCGAGCCCTACGGAAGAGCTTCTTGCCTTCCATAGTATGTTAGTCGCATACGATTTACACTATGTAGCATCCGAGTATCTAGTTACCGATGGCGAGAACTTCGCTTCTGCCATTGATGGAATCTTTGCCGACAAGGAAGGCAACATCTATCTAGTCGATTACAAGACCACCGCCACCCTCCACTACGACAACGTATCTCTCCAGCTATCCATCTATGCAAAATGGTTCGAGGAGCAGAATCCTGACTTGAAGGTGAAGGAGATTGTTTGCATGTGGTTCAAGAACGGACAGAGCAAGTTCCAGCCACTACCTAGGGTAGCTGATTATCAGATTGACGATTTAATCAACGCTTATCTCGCTGATGATACCGACTATCAATATAAGGTGGAGGTTCCTGAGCAGTTCTCTGCACTAGAGCAGGAGTACAGACTTATAACCGCTCGTATGGATGCCCTGAAAATCAAGCAGGACGATTTGAAGGAACAGATGATGAAGATGATGGAAGCCAACAAGCAGAAATCCATCAAGACCAACATTGGTTCTTACTCTTATGTGGAGAGTACCACTAAGAGAACGCTCGACATGAAACTATTCAAAGAGAAATATCCAAATGCTTACGAGAGATTAACAAAAGTCAGTTTCTCTAAGCCGTCATTAAGAATCAAACTTAATTAAGTATAGATATGAACGTAAAGTTTACAGGCAAGATTATTGCAGCAGGGCAAGTTCAAATGGGAACTTCCCAAAACGGAACCCAATGGAGTTCCCAAGAGTATGTGATTGAAGAGTTGAACCAGCAGTACCCTTCAAGAGCCGTTATCCAAGTTTACGGTTCTGATAAGATTCAGCAGTTCGGCATTCAGGTAGGTGAAATCATCACCGCCAACATCGGATTGAAGGCGCATCAGTCTAGAGACGGGCGATGGTTCAATCAGTTGGATTGTTGGAAGGTGGAGCGACCAAATGGTCAGCAGCAGGGACAGATGGTACAGAGCCAGATAGGTCAGGTTACTCAGCAGCAAGCAGCCAACTATCCACCTCAGCCAGCACCTATCCAGCAGCAGATGCAGACTTTTCCCCCTCAGGTTAATGCAAGCGGTCAACCTATTCAGCAGAACATTCAATTTGCAGGTGGTCAGCAGAAAAGTGGTCTCCCATTCTAATCATTAATATATAAGGTATGGAAATCCATCTAGTAAGAACCTCCACTGGTCTTCGCCCCTACACGGATGATGATTACGAGGAAATGAAAAAGATAAAGGTTGGTTCCATCGTCAAGGCGAATATCGTCCAACCGAGAAACGTGAAGTTTCACCGCAAGTTCTTCGCCCTTATCAGAGCAGCATGGGATTGTCTTACAGAGCAGCAGCGCATAAACCTACGCTCGATAGACACATTCCGTGAAGAGCTTCTGATAACGTCAGGATTCAGCGAACCGCTATACGACCTCAACGGACAGAAGTTCTTGGAAAGAGCCAAGTCTATCTCCTTCGCCAAGATGGATGAGCCAGCCTTCAATGAAGTATATAGTAGATGTCTTGATACCATCCTAACCATTCTCATGGCTAATGGTATTACAGAAGACGATTTTAATAACATTTTACAAAATTATAGTTGATATGACACGTAGAAACGACAAGCGCAACAACAGACGTAATCGTCAGCGCAACAATGGTAACGAAGAAGCAAGTAAGTTTGCATCTATGATGATGGGTGCAATCATGGGCAAGGCTTTTGAGGAAGTCTTCGGAAAGAAGAATGATAAAGAATCATCAGGAATCCAGACAGAAGATTGTACAACAGAGCCATTCAATGGTGTTCGTAACGTTAATGGCAATCCTATCATCGGAGCAATCATCAAGAAGGATGGTACTCCTACAGAGATTCAACTGCCTGACAACATCGGAATCTTCATCAACGAGGAAGGTAAGCCGATGGTGTATATGAAGAACGGAGAAGAGAAGGCTCCTGACGCAGAGGAAGGTAATCCTATCACTTATGATGATATTTGCAAGGATTTGTTCTTCCACAAGGATACATACTACCTTGACCATAACCAGATTTCATCATGGGTGCAAACTTCTTCAAATTACAACGACTTCGACAACTGCACATCTATTGCTCAGGCAAAGCGAATGATTGCATTTAACAAGTTGCAGAACATCGCCAAGTATATCAATTCCAAAATAGAATGGAAACCAGATTTCGATAATGAAATAGATGACAAATATGTTATCGTAAAGAAAGGTTCAAACTATACGGTTAGATGCGTAACAAGCACCAATACTGCCCAGATATATTTTTGCTCATCATATCATGCCAACGAAGCCATCCGCCTGATGGGTGAAGATTCTCTCAACGACCTTTTCTCAACCGACTGGTAATGGCAAGCTACGCTGAAATCAAGGCAAAGCTACAGCAGGAAGGCAAGAAGATACGCAAGCAAGCATCCTATGATGAGCACAACTTGCAAGCCGCAGAGGTCAGGTATATCCGTGGGGTATATCCTGACCTCGAAGGAGTCTTCTTTGCCGTTCCCAATGGTGGCAAGCGAACTTCCCGACAAGCCGCATGGCTAAAAGAAGAAGGCATGAAGGCAGGAGTATCTGATATGATTCTCCTGAAACGCACCTCCCAGTACGGTTTCCTCTGCATCGAAAACAAGACACCCAAAGGACAGCAGGAACCCGAACAGAAGGTATTCCAGCATGAAGTAGAACGACATGGTGGCAAGTACATCATCATTCGTTCTTTAGATGAATTTATCCAAGCAATCGACAATTATTTAAATGGAGAACTATGAATGATGTAATTATCATGAACGGAAAGGATTTTGTAGCCAAAATAAAAGAAGCAATGAAGTTACTAGAAGAGAATGGCTACAAGGTCACCGCTCCTCCAAAGGAAGTCAAAGACGAATATACCTTTGAGCGAGCATGGAACTTGTACGAAAAGAAGGTTGGCTGCAAGGCTAAACTGGAAAAGAAGTGGAACTCTATGAGTCAGAAAGACCGTAAGGCAGCTATAGAGTACATTCCTCTCTATGTACTCTCCCAACCCGACAAGCAGTACAGAAAGAACTTCCAAACCTTCCTCAACCAGCGAGGATGGGAAGACGAACTCATCGGAGCAGCACCACCACCAACAGCCGTTAACGAGAATCCTTCTGAAATCAGCCAACTCATCGCCAAGACAAAGGTAGAGCAGCAGATAACAGAGGAAGACAAGAATCATGCACTACGTCAGCGAATCTACGGAATGATTGAAGTTCTAAAGAATAACCCACAAAGTTCATGTAGAATCCCATTGGAGATATATCGTGACAACGGAACAATGGAACGCTTGGGCATCCAGTGGAATCCGTAATATCTACGAAACCATTTACCACAATGATACAAATCAGCAAGTACAACAAGCAGCATCCCCTCAGAGTCTTTGAGGCATTCGCTGGGTATGGCAGTCAAAGCCTAGCCTTCAAATACCTCAAAGAAAAGCACCCTGAGTTCGACTTCGAGGTTGTTGGTTTTTCCGAGATAGAGCCTTCTGCCATCCAAGCCTACAGACTTCTTCATGGCAGGGAAATACCGAACTTCGGCAACATCGCTCTCATTGATTGGAATGAGGTTCCAGACTTCGATTTCATCAGTTGGTCTTCGCCTTGCCAAGACTTCTCAAATGCAGGACTTCGCAAGGGAGCAGAGGAAGGTAGCGGAACACGTTCTTCTCTGATTTTTCAAGAAAGAAGAATGCTGGAAGCAAAGCATCCTAAATATGTGATGCTCGAAAACGTGAAAGGTCTTCTCTCAAAGACAATGAGAAAGTACTTCTTTCAGTATATCCGAGACCTAGACTCCTACGGCTATACTTCCTTCTACAAGGTACTGAATGCAAAAGATTACGGAATCCCTCAAAATCGTGAACGAATCTTTGTTATCTCCATCCTCAGAACGGAAGACGAGCCGAACCCAGAGTATCACTTCCCTTCACCAATCAAACTGGAGACTACGGTTGAGGACATCTTGGAAGACGATGTTTCTCCCGAATATTTCATGTCTCAGCCACTCCTAGAAAAGTATCTCTGTAAAGCAGACATCAATGAATCAATCGAAAAACTCTACCCCGAAGATTTCAATACCGAAAACGGCTGATGGCTGCTCTGTTGCTGTCACCTCCAGTTTCTCAATGACCAGCGTGATGAATATGCTAGACACTGGTCATTATCCTAAGGGTGGAGTATTAATCATCAAGAAATTATAATGTGCGACAAAATTATAAAGCTAGCAAACCTCCAAACCAAAGGCAGAATAGAGCAACAGACCAGAGTTTACTCTACCAAGGGAATCTCCCCTACTCTCAATTCTGCAATGGGACACGGAGGTAACTGCATCCCACTATTCTTAATCGTAAAGGAGATATGATAACAGGAGGAAAGAGAATGAAATCCCTGCTCCTTTCAGGGAAGGTAAAACCTGATGTAGGTGGTCAGGTTCTTGACATCTACAACCAGTCTGTAATGCAAGGTATCTCCCCTACCATCAAGACAACCATAGATACGTCAAACATGACATTCGTAACCATCATGAATAAAGAAATCATTCATACCGCTCCAAACGGAAAGAAATACTCCATCCAAATCAGGAAGTACACTCCTAGAGATTGTTTCCGACTGATGGGAGTACACGAAGCTGACATAGACAAACTCCTAAGCAAGGAGAAGACTGGTCAACTCATCATCTGCAAAAGCAAACTTTATGCCCTAGCAGGAAATTCAATAGTAACCAACTGCCTGACCGCCATGTTCGAGGAACTGATATTCCCTTCGGGGAATCACTACCACGACAAGACTGGTCAGCTATCCCTATTCTAACATGAACATATTTGGCTATATCAAGGTAGGCAAGCGAGTAAGCAAAGCCCACCGCCTTCTCTTTGAAGGCAAGACCCTTATCATGTGGTACAAAGACAAGCCTATCATCGGAACCATGATAGATGGTAAATGGTGCATCATGGACATAAACGGAAACAAGGAAGTTCTCATGTATCAGTCTTTAGTCACACAAGTTTCATTCTTACCTTCACCTTATGAAGACAGAGAAAGAAAAAATCCTAGCCATCATCGCTGATATTCAGGCAGAGCGTGAAGCTGCACACATTATTCCGCCTCACGTTCTGACAACCGAAATCATCAACCGAGGATGCCACCAGCCCTACCAAGCCATCAACGAGTTATGCGCTGAAGGTAAGATAAACTGGTGCAGAACCCTCAACGATATGGCATTCACTATCAGAAAACAATAAATTCAAAAACAATATGGAAACAACCCCATTAACACAACAACTGCTAAAGCAGTTTATGACCAAGGCACACGAAACTGCCAAAACCAAGGGCTTTAACAAGCCTGATTTAGACATCAACCAAGCATTAATGCTCATCATCACAGAAATGGGCGAGACCATTCAAGCCCACCGCCACAGCCGCCACGGAAGTATTGAAGACTACAACAAGTGGCTGGGAGTATCAGAGGAGCAAGCCTACGAGGAATCCTTGGAAGGAACCGTAGAGTCTGAGTTTGCAGACATCGCCATCCGCATCATGTCGCTTTTAGGATTCTACAACTCTCAGAAGATAATATGCCTGATGAATGATATTGAACTCAAAAAGACAGAAGAGTATCACAAGGTAGAGTTTGAGCACGGAACCTATTCCCTTCCTGATGCCATGTACCTCATCATCACTCGTATGACCTACTTCCCCTTCTCCTGCTCGCCAGCATGGATGAATACCTTGCGCTTGCAGGATATTCTGGTTCAGGTCTTCGCCCTAGCCCACATAGAAGGCATAGACCTCGTAGAGCACATCAAGTTGAAAATGCAGTATAACGAATCTCGTCCGTACCTTCACGGATGCTTATATTAAGAGGACAGCAATATGGTTATTTTAAAGAAAAACGTCAGATTAATAGACTATTGGGAAGAAATATCTTGCTATTCCAGATTTGTTAATCATACTAACATGACAACTTCCGAAGACCTAGTTTTATGGATGAACGAAAGAGAATATGATTTGATAAATATTGAAGATGCTGTTAAGGAACTTAGTCGTACAAAATTTATCGGTAATAAAGTTCTTTGTTCTTTTAGAAATCTTATAAAAAAGCTAGTTGAAGAAAACATCATAACCGATGATGCCGAGCAATCCATTAAATTCCCGTATAGTATTGAATGGGAAAGAAGAACCTTTGAAGTAGCAAAGGACTTCTTTGTGAGAAACGTAGCTGGCATGAATGAAGAAGTTGTAGCGTTAGCTGCCATTAATCATACCAAAGCATTTATTACTAATTATAAAAATTCATTAAACCAATGTTTGGAATAGAAGAAATTTCAAGAAGATGCTTAATGACAATGAGTGATGGTAGCAAAATCCAAGCTACCATCACCATCCCAAAGCCCACCAAGCCCATCTTCCCTGAGCAGATGGAACGTCAGTTCATAGAGAACTTCAATAATTCGCAACCTCATCTAGTAAACAAGGTTGTAAAGTGTCACATTATGAGAAATTAAAGCGTATGATAGACGAAAGAAGAATAGTAGAAGCTGCATTTGACTTTAATGATGGTGAGCTTACTAATGATAAGCTCATTAGAGCAGCTTTTATATATAGTGCTAAGTGGATGCAAGAAGAGTTCTTGAAGAACTTGTGGCATCAAACAGACGAAGAGCCAGAAGGATATGATGAATGGATATTGCTACACTATAATGTAGGCAACTATTATTCTTTAGCCCAAGTAAAAGACTTCAAGTCTTGGAAGGGATTTGTTGAGAGAGCACCTATAGAAAAGTGGCTCTATATTGATGATTTACTCCCAAAGGAAGGAGGTAATCATGATTAAGCCAGTTACAATGTATTCTGTCATTTGTGACAGATGCGGAAAGGTCTTCGTTGATGAGTTCAACGGTATTGCGGCTTGGGTGGACGAAGGAACTGCCAAAGAGCAAGCAATGGAAAGCGAATGGGCAGAGATTGGCGATAAGCACTACTGCCCAGACTGCTATGAGTTTGACGATGAATTAGATGAATATGTTCCTAAAAAGGAAGGAGATGAGAAATGAAAGAGTATAAGATTGGCGAGCAGATAGTGCTTGAAGTTCAAGAGTCAAAAAGACCAATGCACTGTGATGGTTGTTTTTATCAAGATAGTGCTGTTTGTCAATGGGTTGTTAATTGCTTAGCAAGAGACCGCTCAGATGGCAAGAATGTAATATTCGTTGAGAAAGGAAAGTAGTATGGAACAGAAATATATAGTTGATGATATTGTTATGTATAAAAACAAAATACATACAATCATAGATACACTTGGGCTAAATAACTATGAGTTATCCTATATAAGACATTCAGTAAACCAAGCTGAATTATCTGGAGTTCCAATTACTCCAGAGATTCTAGAGAAGAATGGATGGAAGAGGGAGGCCATACATGAGTATATTATTTCTGAAATTGAATATTTTGATACTAAATTAACGAGGGTGAACTTGATATATAGTATGGTAAGTGACACATACCGTCACTATAAGCATAGTATGATATATGTTCATCAACTCCAACACCTTCTCTTTGGTCTAGGACTTAACTCAGAAATGGAGGTGTAGGTATGAATATAATTACGTTTGGTAAATATAAAGGTATGCCAGTTACAAGGGTTCTTAGAATTGACCCAAGTTACTTTGGATGGTGCAAGAACAATGTTCGTTATTTCAAATTCTCTAAAAGAGACTATGAGATATACTTGGAATGGTTGTCATTACAACAAAATCATCTACAATTCACAGGATATTCTGACGATATGGCTAATATTAGATTTCTTTTTAGCAAAGTGGAAGAAGGTAAGTTTGATGCCTATTCTGATACAGAGTATCTTACTAAAGAAACATGTGGTGAATATCTGAAAAGTACAAAAGAACATTATTTTAATAAACATGCTTAACCGCCGCCTTCAGGCATAAATAATAGAATATGGATATAGATAAATTAGAAAGAGCAAACTTTTTAGCAAAGGGGTTGCTTCCTAAAATAGATGAACTCTTAAATATGTCTTCAAAATCACACTGTAGCAAACTTGCGGACAGTATTTGGGGATTATCAGAGTGTGATGAAGAGTTCAATGCTAAATTCAAGAAACTTCTTTTAGAAACTAAGAAGAAGTGGCAGAAAGAGTTTGATGAGCTTTAGTAAATAACCATCCCTTATGGGATATAAATATAAGTAATATGGTAGTATTGTTAACGATTTTAGGAACTATCTTTCTGATAGTTAGTGCAATATTTTGGTCAGAAGCTCCAAAGTTGAGAATGGTAAGTATTGTAATTGCGACAGTGGCAGCAATACTTATGACCTTATGTTATGTAGGCTCTGTGTTTGCACAATATATGATAGAATTTATGAAGTAACTAACCACCCTCTCCTGTAAAAGGGAGAGGGTAAAAAGAAGAGAATATGAAGAAAAGAAAGATAAGCAAGTGGCGCATTAAGCGTGGAGTAAACTTCTCTGATGAAATGCGCAAAGGTAAGTATGGGTGGAATGAGGCCGCCCATCTAGGTTGGTTTTCATAAATGAGAATATGGCAAAGATTATTTATTTTGGAACAGAAGGTAATGGACGAGCAGGGCATTATCCTATGGGTATTGACGAAAGGCTTACTCTTGAAGAATGTAAAATATGGACTGAATGTGACAATGAAGCTTGGATAGACAATATCCAAAATAATCCTGGTCGCCACTTGATTAAACATCATGGAGAAGTTTACACCAATTATGGTGTTCCATTCTCTATAGATGATGCTAGAGGTGGTAGTCACACCGAGCTATTTTGGAAAGGCATTCATACGGAAGAAGAAATCATAAACTTCATAAAGAGTAATCCGTTTTTATCAAAGCAGTTTAATTTAAAGTAGGATAAGCAATGAACAAAGAAAAAATAAAATCAGCTATTGAAAAGACTATTCGTTATATGAATGGTAACTATTATTCAAAATTTGAAGAAAAAATGATTGTTGGTTACTTGGAAGGAGCACTTAAAGAGTTGGAGGGTTAAAAAATGAGTGTATATGCAACAATAGACTTGGATAGCTTAATCTGCAAGTTACCTGATGATGATTTGTCTGACTTCATGTTAGAAACATTCCGTGATAGAGTTTCAGATGAATCTCATATAAGCCTTATAACAGAAATGTCTAAGGTTATGTATGATACAGATAAAAAAGAAGCACTCGTTGCCATATTGAAAGATATGGGTGATGATGCTAAGTCTGTAATAGAAGAATATTTTAAAAGTATTCCTTCTGAATGTTTACAAGATTACGAAACAATGATAAGGTATTTATAGGAGAACTAAGCAATGGCAATATATAGAGTTGATTATGTCCGTACATACACTACGAAGTATGTAATGATTGAAGCTAAATCAAAGAGTGAGGCAATCAGTAAAGCAATAGAAGAAGATAGTTGGCAGAAATATCCAGTAGATTGGGTTCCAGCATTTAACTATGTTGCAACACTCGAAGAGCGCAAGCCAAAATATGTATCTCCAGTATGGGTTTCTGTCAAGGACAAACTTCCACCAGTAGATAAAGAAGCTGTTGTCCTCACTAAAGATGGAGAAATATGCTTTGGGCATATAGTAGATAAAAAGATAGCCAAAGACTACAACGGATGGAATATTCCTAATGTAGAATACTGGCTACCATTCGTTGACCCAAAAGATAAATGATTATGGCAAAATTTAAAGTTGTTAGATATTGGGACACATATCCCGATGGAGTTGTGGCAATTTGCGATACAGAGGAGGAGGCTGAAAAGATATGCAAGGAATATCGTAGAAAGCGCAAGCCTATGTATGATTATCTAGTCAAAAAGGAGGACGAGTAATGACTAGAGAAGAGTTAAAAGATAATTACGGAAATGACATCTGTAAATTATGCTGCCAAGAGTATTTTACTAACAGAGCATATCCTGAATCACTTTGTGAGGGTAAGTATTGCGAGGATGCAGAAGATAATTTCGCAGAAGAACATAATATAGAGTTGGAGGATTGATATGATTAGAGAAAACGTAAAAAAGAACATGGATATTATCTCTGCCTTTGCAGAAGGTAAGGACATTCAAATTTTAAATGAAAGAGACAAATGGGTTGACCTAACAGAAAGAGAAGGTTTGCCAATGGGAACTTTGGAAGAGACACCTGATATTTTCCGCATCAAGCCAGAGCTAAAGTACCGCCCTTTTGCCAACGCAGAAGAGTGCTGGGCAGAAATGCAAAAGCATCAGCCAGTTGGGTTTATGAAGTTTAAAGATACAGAAATCGGATATTATATGCTTACAGGTATCACAAGAGGTGTTGGAGTTGGCATTAATGACTCTCTATTTAGTTATGATAGAGTATTTGATGATTACACCTTTGCAGACGGACTTCCGTTTGGCGTAAAAGTGGAGGAATAGTTATGGTTAAACCTTACAGAATTAAACATAAGGCTAGTGGGTTGTACTACCAGCCTGCAAGAAATCATAGTAATCTTTCCAAGAATGGAAAGGTGTATATGACAAACAACTCACCATTACTAATAAATGATGGATATGATTATATATCTATTAGTGTAGGAAAAGGCACGAAGGTACATGATATTTTAGAAAAGGCAATGCCCTTAAAAGGCGTAGAAGAATTCTTTGGAAAAGCAGTTTATTATCGTGTTCCAAAGTGTGAATTTGAAAAAGAAGAATTATAGCGTATGAAGATTAGATTGGCAAAGAAGATAATGGGAGTTCACTGCGCAAACAAAAAGAAATGTTTTAGACCTTATTGGTGGTATAGGCTTCTTGCTTTCGCAGTGAATGACATGTTTGGCGAGTGTTACAGAGACCACCGCATTGCCAAGGCGATAAGTTTAACAAGAAAATAGTAATAATTATGGAAAATGACGAATTACATTCAGCACTGTTGTACTTGATGCAGAAAGTTGCAGAAATCAAGGACAACCAAATGCAAGACAAACATTTCGTGACGGCAGTCACAACTGTCTTGCGCCATTTCCGTGATAACGGAGAGTTGAGACAAGCTTACGACCTTCACAAGGTAAGTGTGGCAGATGTCGAAAAGTCTTCTTGGTGTAAAATCTTAATGACATTATGTAATACCAAGATGGATGAGTTCGGTACAGAGATACCACCAATCGACATCAAAGCAACTTTGGAAAAACTAAACTCAGACGAGTACATCGACCAACAAATTACAGATATTCTTGGTGATGATGTAGCAGACAAAGAAAATAAAGAATAGAATATGACAGAAACTATAGTTTTATCTTTAATCTTTATCTGCTACACAATTATGGGATTTGTGTTAGGTTTCTTAGCAGGGAAGTACATTAACAAAGAGTAGAAATTATGAAGATAGAAATCACAAGAGTAACGGACTGGCAGCGTGTAGTGGATGCTGCTCGGTTCACACAAGGTAAGGAACCGCTGGGACATGAGCCTAGCGATGAGTTCAAGAAACAGATAATTTTCAGCGAGCATTCACCGCTCAGAGAATTGGAGTTCGATATTAAGATGTATGGCATACCATACTGGGTGAGCAACCATTTTGTTCGCCACGTTCATGCTCAGCCATTCGTCTCCACCTCCCGACCAGATATTACTGGCTCCAAGGTATCTCGCCACGATATGCGTCAGGATGATTTGGTCAACTTGCAGCTATCCCTCAACGCTCAGGAGATTATCAACATCTCCAAACTGAGACTCTGCAACAAGGCATCAAAGGAGACAAGAGAGATATGGTATAAGATACTTGACGAGTTAGCTTGCATAGAACCTTTGCTTGCATCTGCTTGTGTTCCTCAATGTGTATATAGAGGATTCTGCCCTGAGCCGAAAACATGTGGAAGAACTAAGACGAACATCTTTCCCATCACAAGAAAATACTACAAAATCCTTCAATTATACAAAAACGACCAATGAAAAATCCAAAATATAATCTCAACGAATATGTCGGTGGGCACTTTGAGTACACCACTCCCTGCCCATTCGGCATTAAAGGCAAGTACACAAACGAAATACTATATGTTGGTAGCCTTGCTTGCCAGCGATGCGAACACTTCCGAGGAATCAACAAAGAAGATTGCATCGTATCTTGCGGAATCGAATAGTTATAAGAGTGCAGCTTATCTGCATTCATCATAATATTTAATCAGATTTAATATATGAATACAAAGAAAATCTCAATTATTCAGCGTATCAAGGAGAAGTTCCTTGGCAAGCAGTTCTTTATTGCAGTTATCGCTAACAAGGGAACCAGTTCTTACTTCGTCAACTCTACCATCTACCGCTCTGAGAAGGAAGTGAAGGCTTATAAGAAGTACATCACTACAGACGAGCGGATGAAACAGAGCTTCGATTTCGTAGGCTATTATGGTTTCCGTTCCAAGTTCGACTTCCGCATTCCTCTCAGCGGAAAGCCAGTATCAGTTGAAGAGGCAAAGAAACTGGCAGAGAAGTAATGGCAAAGATAAAAGACCTCACTGGGCAAAGGTTTGGCAGACTGGTTGTCTGCCGCCGTGCCCCTTCTGAAAAGGGAGCAAGAAACGGAGTGTACTGGATATGCAAGTGCGATTGTGGCAAAGGAAAGAAAATCCTCAGTTCTGCCCTACTCTCAGGATTCACACGTTCTTGCGGTTGTCTTCGTAGCGAGAATGCCAAGAGAACCATCAGACAGATGCAAGACCTCAACAGAAAAAGACGTGAATCATTAACAGATAAAGTAAGCATTTCATAAATTCATAGTATATTTGCAACATGAAATTCAAGTATTTAATAGAAAAAGTCAATGGTTTCAGACACCGCAACGATTTTGTGGTACTGGACGGAAGAGCCAACTCGGTAACACTCTCCAAGGGCATCTATGACCACATCATGCGCAAGGAGCGTTTAGACACCTCTATCTTCGTGTTCAGGTTGTCCGAAAGAGGAACATACGGATTCTGTATGCGTGAGGACTGGGAAAACCTTCACAAAGTTAATACCGCTTTCACTCAGCTTCAGTTCAATCAGGAGTATAAGAAAGTAGGTTTCAGGAGTGACTACCCTTCCATTACAGCCATCCTTGATGAGTACAACCTTCCGCTCAACAGAATGGTTCGCCTTACTTGCATCCCACGCAAGTCACAAAAAGGAGAACCTTATTACGAAATCATGCGACCAAACTCAAATTTAAGCACATGGCAACAAGACAAGAAGTAATATTTCAAGGCTTGACTCACTCTCCATCCGACTATAATTGTCAGGATGGAGAGTTGGCAACCTGCCTCAACCTCATCAACGAGGATGGGGCACTCCACCCTATCCACCAGCCAGTAGTAGCAGAACAGAACATCACGCTGGATGCAGGAGACACCATCGAACTGGTTCATAAGGTAACACACGATGAAGTTATTCACTCCCACTATATCATCCGCAAATCAGATGATACTTGGTACTGGATGGAGAAAGGTGGTGACGGAACCAAGAATCCCATCGACTTGAACGGATTCCACGTCAATGCCGTCACAGCAGTAGGTAATATAGTAAATTTTGTCGGAGAAATATCTATCAAATACTTATATTGGATTGACGATAATTATCAGTTATTTGATAGAGATAACTTTAACTATGGAATTAAAATCGGTTTTAAAGAATTTGATTATCAAGGTGGTTCAGCAGAAATCTCTCTAGGTGATGAATTTTGGGACTATGTTACTTATGAAAGTAGTTCTTCTGGTAGAAAGATAACTGGAATGAATGTCAATCAAGTCCAAAAGGTTTTCAATATGTTTGACGCTGTAATTAATAAGACTTTGTCCGACAAAGGAAAACAATGGCAAAAGTATTTTGTATTTGGAGTAGCAGCCATCAGATTATACGATGGAACTTACTACAGCATTTCCAATATTTTCAAACTTGACTGGAGTAGTGCAACTTTAGCTTCTGTTAGTGTTGACCCTTATAACAAGAGACTTTGGTCGATTGGACCAGCAATAGCAACTTGGACTATTAGCGCAAATATAGATAACCTTGATAAAATATCAAATCTTATACAAGGCATTGATATTTTTTTGAGCAAAGCAGAATCTTTCGTTAACTTAGAATCAGCAGCAGCCAAATACGTTGTACCTGAATTAAACGATAAAGACCAAGGTGAAATGTTTTTCACAATGATGTCAGGAAAGGAAGCAGCCAATGCCATAGATTCCCTATCATTCTATCATTCTCTATTTATCAGTAAAGACGAACTTGGTAAAGAATTACAACTCAAAAGAGTTGAGGGGACGGAAGAGTCGTTATCTTTGGCTAACCTAAATCGCTCAGATTTAGGAGGTAAATGTGCGATTACATACAATAATAGACTTCATGTGGGAAACACGAAAGAAGGATATAATGTTGATTTGATAAGTAACATCACCCCTGCATTATCAAACTTGCCAAACGATGCACAATTAAATACCGAAGGAATAGTTCGGGTCAAAGCATCAAATAAAGAGTTTTGGTGCAAGGTTGATGATTTAGGTGCAAGACTTTATTACTTTGTGTGTGTACCAATCTTAAACGTATCAGAAATCACATTCTATAAAAAGACAGGAACTTCTGTGTTTGAGAAATCAACGGTTAACCTGCATTCTTCCGAAACTACAGCATTCTCTTTTTACGTAGCAGGAGAAGGAAAGGAAAACGTACCACAATTTGCTTTGCCATGGGAAACTTCATCAGAAGAGGAATGGAATAATATTGTCAGCAAGTACGAAAACTATAAATCAAACACAAATGCACTTCCATATTCTTCTGTTGTAAAAGTAAGCGAAGCTGAGAACCCTCTAATCTTCCCTGCTAAGAATAGTGTTCAGGTTGGTTCTTCTATCATAAATGCACTTGCCGCTAACACTAGACCAATTAGCGAAGGTCAGTTTGGTGATGCACCTCTCTACGCTTTTACCGATGAAGGTGTATGGGTTCTGATGCTGGGAGAAGAAGGAACCTATATTGCCCGACAGCCAGCCAATAGAGATATATGCTCAAAACCTAAGGGTATTTTGCAGATTGACGATGCAGTTCTGTTTCCGACAGAGCGAGGAATCATGATGCAACAAGGAAGAGAGTCTGTTTGTCTTACCGATGTACTGGATGATTATCCTTTCGACTTTCTATCCATTTATTCACATTCTACAAAGGATAAGACCTATCCGAACAAACTCCTTGCGTTAGGTAAGATTCCTGAGTCAGATGTGAAATATGTCCGTTTCCGTAAGTATCTTGAAGAAGCTGATATGGCTTATGACTATTACGATAGCCGTATCATCGTCTTCAACCCGAACTATACTTATGCTTACGTTTACTCTTTGAAAAGCAAGATGTGGGGAACCATGCACAATGTCTTCAACAAGCGAGTAAACATATATCCTGAGTCATACGCTACAGACAAAGCAGGAAACATACTCGATGTGTATGTGAAGGAACCAACAGAGAATGTGCCATTCTTCCTTTGCAGCCGTCCTTTAACGCTTGGTCAGGATGCCTATAAGACCATGTTTGATTGCATCACAAGAGGATATTTCAGCAGCGTTCAGGCAGGAAAGTGTGGAACGGTTCTGTTTGGAAGTAATGATTTAACTAATTGGTATTACATAGGTTCATCTGTAAATATGTATCTCAGAAACCTTGTAGGTTCTCCATTCAAATATTTCAGGATTGCGCTTATTGGTAGTCTCGAACCAAAAGAATCTATCAGCGCACTATCTACAGAGTTCCAACCAAGATTACAAAATAAACTCAGATAATTATGGCAGAATATACATTATTAGCTTTCGATTCACAGCGTGCACGAAATGGAGCATCCGTAGGTTATATGGATGCTAACAACAAAGTTCATATAGCTACAGAAATAGGATTCTATGAAATAAGAAGGTCAGACTACTTCGGCTACATCATATTAGACGGAGTGCTATATGAGTTTTTAGCAAATGGTTATTTTTATGTAAATGGAAATAAGCAGTTGCTAAAGATAGTAGAGTCCTCTATCACAAAGACAACTGGCACGAAGCTCGTCAGAGAGACTTCTTCCGATGGTACATCAAACGCTAGACCATTCCCAAGAAATGCCGTAGCTACAGCATCAGAAGTTGATGAAACTTCCAGTGAAGAAAGTCAACAAGACTCAATAGAAGAAATCTTCTCTATCGCTACCCTACAGCCTAGAGAAGAGGTAGCCGCCAGTTGCTTGCAGTCTATGCTCCAGCAGTATAAAAATCCGCTCAATATAGACAACACCAAGATTAAGCAACTTGTAAGCAAGTCTTACTTGTTCGCTCAGGAGTTCATCAATCAGGCAGTTCTTTATCGTGAAAAGGAGACAACATCGGCAACCGTTGAGAGCAACAAGTATGCAGCGGTTGATTCCGATTCTCTCAGCAGCGACACCGATAAACTGCTCTATAACATATCTACAGCCATCACGAACTTTATTGCTCAGGATAAAAACCAGTATGCAGACCAGCAGAAGAATGGTTTGAAACTGGCTGCTACAGACGTTAACGTCAAGAACTTGCCTGAGTCTATCAAGACGGTTGTTAGTGGAAATATTAATGCTGCTGTCACTGGCTCTGTCAGCGCAGCAGTAAGCGGCTCTGTTGATACTGCTGTCAGCGGTTCCGTTACAACAAAGCAGGAGTCCACGTCTAGTGGAACATAAACTTAGATAAATATTTTATGTGATTAATACAATAAAGGGAAGCAGTCCGTGATGGATAGCTTCCCTTGCTTTATCTTAGCCTTAAACGACTAATCATTTAAAATGGATGCAAAGCGATTCTTGCTCTTCCAGCCGAGCGGTTGCTGGCATCCTTAATCTTCTGTTTCTTATCCTCAGCCAGTGCCCAGAACCTATCAGCACCATCAGGATAAACAATCATTAACCACTCATATAAAGACTGGTTCACAATATAATCGTGAATATATACCATCATGGTATGTACACTTGTCTTCGAGAATCCACTTGGCATTCTCATGGCTAGATAATAGGCATCCTCATCATTTGTCGGGGAACCTATACACTCTTCCCACTCATTTGAATCAAAGCCGCCACCAAGCATTTCCATCTTGGTATATCTGAAAAGCATTTCTCGGCAATCCTCAATGGCAGAATCCAAGATTCTAGCCAGTTTATCCCGATTACCATCTTCCCCCACATCATAGATATTGTGAATCAGATGTGGGTCAGCTACAGAACTGGAAATGGAATCAGCATAAGTATAAGCCGTATTCTTTATATCATACACCAATTCCTTTTTCAGTAGTTCTATCATTACCTTATATCCAACACTACAAGTTCTCATAGATAACTATTATTCTATTTCTGTTCTTACTGGCCTCTCCCTACGATTGAAAGCATTGTGGATATTCTGCAATGCAACCGCAGACAAATCAGCATAATCTTTTGCATCTTCCTTATTGGTAATCATATACCAATCCATCAAAGCCTTATTGACGATATAGTCATGAATAGCGGAAGACAGACTATCTCTTATTCCTAAATTGAAGTTACTAGGAACGTCTAATTTAAGTGTGATGTTACTTTCTGCCAGCAACTCATTCTTTGCAGTAGCCGTTGCAATACCATGAAATCCTTCACTCAATTCTACGAGCAACTGACCATAAGCATTCTGAATGCTACGAAGAACCTGATTTTTGTCTGAATCATCATCGCTAGCCTGCATGTTGGAAGCAAACTCAGCATCCTTTCCGTCAGCCTTGCGTGACCTACCAGTCAAGAAAGCCTTATTTCTGAAATCGTACAAGAGTTCACTCATGTACAATGTAATTGTTAATGTCTTTGCCATATAGTTATATTTTATAGAAATTATTGTGGTTGTACTCTACTTGGTGCAGACTTATGAAAGACCTTATCTTTTATGTCTGCAAGAAGAGCCGCAGCGTTATCAGCATACCCCTTCACCTTGTCAGGTGCAGTAATCTCGCACCATTTTCCGATGATGCTGTTCACTAGATATGATGTAGCAGAACGGATAATGGAAGGTTCCATCTTTGTATCAAATCTACTTGATAAGGTCAGCTTCCAGTTGACGTTTCCATCCTCATCATTAATCTCTTCAACAAATTGTTTCAGAAGGTTCATCAATGTATCAACCGATTCATTATAGAATCGCTCAATCATTGCCAAGTCTGCATCCGTCACAAACACTTGGTCAAATGCCGACTTGCCATCCTCCAGTTTGTTCTTTGCTCCGATGTATGCAGTAGTCTTCGCTACTTCCTCATACACGTCACTTCTCTTGATTGTAATAACTAAGTCTGCCATTCTTTATCTTTTTATATAGTTTATAACCTAAAACGACTAGCAAAACACAGAGTGCCCCAAATGACCAGATAGCGTATTGCAACTGAAACTGCTCCCACTTGGATAACTCCTTCTCTACTGGATAGGGTACTGGGATGGAATCTCTTTTCAGAAAGGAATCCACCTTCACCTTATACACATTTTTATAGATGGTCTTCTCATGCCATCGGGCAAGAAAGCAAGTATCTCCATTCTGTCTGAGATATACAGAATCACGCACGAAAACGCTGTCAGAAGTATGCAGAGTATCGTGTTTTACTACGTCCCGACATACAACTTTTTCCATCGGGACATATTTTGTCTTGCATCCCGACAGAAAAAATGCTATCAGCAACATACCCAAAACGTATATCAGGAGTTGCCAGAAATCAGAATCGTACCACTTCTTCATAAGCCTACACTTTAAGTGCTACCAATGCTCGCTTCAAATACTTGCGTCTATGCTCCAAGCCGTAAGTACCACCATTAATGGTCTTGGTAATGGCAAGGAAACTATCACTATCAGCCAGTTTGTTCAAGCCGTGTTTCCACCACCACCACATGGCACTCTTGGTAGCATATCGTGGCTGCTCCAATATTTCAGGATGCTCCATTATATCGTCAGTCACCTGTTTGCTATTCTGAAAAGCCTGATAGTTGGCTCTGCCAGTAATCTGAATCAAGCCCCTGCCACGATACTTGTAACCGTCACCATCTTTCAGGTTGCCGAGCATATTCTTCAACTTGCCCACGTCATACTTATGGAAATAGTCCTTGTTTCCAAGTTCCTTGGTATATCTCAGTTCACCACTCTCATGTGCAATCTGAGCCAAGAAGTGAGCCATACGCTTAGGTGTGTCGATTTGGAAAGCCTCAGCATAACCATTGATATAAGGCAAGAAATCATCCACCTTAGCCTTCGCATTCGGCATAATCGCCAAAATCTGTTCTCTTGTTACCTTCATATTATTTACTCTCCTTTACTTGTTTCAACATATTTGCGAGTTCGTCCTTCACCTTACTCTCAAAATTACCCAATCTTGTCTTAAAATAAATGTTTACTCCGAAGATAGCCCCAGAGTAAACCAACGCTTGGCTGATGTACCAGAGCACACCATCCGAAATAATATAGTTGTTCAGAAAGAATGATAGGAAGGCAAGGACGATGCCGCTCACTACCATTCCAATAGCTGTGCCATATTGCAATCCTTCACGCACGTTTGGAGTCATAACTTATCTTTTTTATACTATTAACATTAATAATATGCAAAGATAAGAAATGATTCCCAATAAGTTACTTTATCCGTTTATTGTGTGCCATATTTTGCTTGTAGGATGCAAGCAATCAGGGTCTTGCAGATATTCTATAGCCATCAACACCACCATTTCCTTCATTTCATCTGCATCCTTGCTGAATCTCTCCAGCAGCAGATGATGGTCGCTCCTCAACAGATTCATAGTCACCGCCAAGTCATAGATGGTATAGTCAGAAATATCATCCTGATGCTTATCAAAGGCTTCTCTTATCTCCTCATCCGTAAAGAAGGGAGCCATGTGCTTGGTTCCGTCAGCATCCTCATACCACATCTTTCTGATAGCATCATCGGCAAAGTGCTTATCAAAATGCTCTTCGCTCAACACTCCGTACACCATCGCACAAAGATGATGCTCCTCTACATCGCTCAACTTGCATGAGAGATACTTGCCGACAGCCTTAGCTACTGCCAACATCTGCTCAGGAGTCAACTCCTGCTGATACTTTTCTACGAAATCTACAAAATCCATAATATAAAAATTAAAAGTTTATGATGCTGCAAAGATACCAATATCTTAAACGCAGCACCATAAACTCGTAGATATTTCTGTAGCTATCTGAATATCAGATAAATACAGTTACGACAAAAACACCTCCTTTCTTTATTCGTCCTTAAATCTGGTTCTCTTCTCTCCACCCCTCGTCCAGATGTCGTTTTTCTTTCGTTTCGCCACCTTTCCGAGTACATCATTTTCGTAAAGTTCGGGCTTGTCTTCCCTTCCTTGGGTCTCCGTAGCAACACCCTTATTGGGATTGCCACCTTGGTTGGCATCAGGTTTCCCATTGCCATACCATTTCTTTTCGCTTGGTTTGTCTGCTATCATAATTATAAATTATTAATTATACATTATTAATTATGCCGCCAATGGTGGATTCTGTCCGTCAGGACTTACCCCCTGACCGCTCATCATCTGCTGCAACATCGCCTGAGCCTTCGGATTGCTCTGTGATGCCTGAGCCACTTGCGCTTGCAACTGAGGAGAGAATCCTTGTGGTGTCTCACCATTCTCCATAGCTTGCTGATTGGATGCCACCGATTGCAGAAGCTCCTCGCCAAATGGGAAATCACCTACCTGCAACAACTGCTCCAGCGTGATAGCTTGGGCTTGCCACAAAGTCATAAGGAAGTCATTCGCCATCTGTCTATATACAGGAGTAGCCGTACTTTCCGTGATGTTGATGTCAAACTCCACGTCTCTAATCTTCTTAGGGTCGTAGCGCACAATCTGTCCTGCCCTGCCCACGATATTGAAGTTGCGAGCCACATCATAGTACTGCTGCATGTTCTTGACGGTCTTGTAAGCACCATCAATGATGAACTGACTGAAACTCTCCAAAATATCAAGCAGCGACATGGTAGCATTCTGTGTCTGCTGGGCATAAAGTGAACCACTCGTACCCGATACTCCTGGTTTACCTTGCAGCGCACCGTTCACGCCCGATATATCCTCGAAGAACTTCAACTGATAGCTGAGCAAGTCACCGATACCGATATTCGTAGAGTTGTTGGCAACTTGCTGAGGAACCTGACCACTCTTGTTTGGCTTGTATCTTACCACACCATTGAACCTACTCCACTCATCGCAGAAATCATCCCAACTCATATCATCAGGAAGACAATCCTCAGGACAGAGCAGCACACCCTTGGCACTCGCACGCATGATGAAGTCATACATCGTGATAAGTCGGTTCACGTATCTCTGCTGGTCAATCACATCTTCCACGAAGCTGTGAATCTCGCCATCAATAAATGGATAGAACTTAAAGCAGTATGGATGCTCACCATGAGCATAAGGAGTCTCGCCCTCTCTCAGAATATCACCGAAAGGAGAAAGATAGTAGAAATGCCAGTAATCATCCATAAACCACTCAGCATCAATCAGAGGAATATCCTCTTCCGTCATGCCAGCAGCCATACCTCTTCTGATTCTGTCTCTGTTCTCTGCATCTACAATATCAGCCTTATCCTCAATATCAATCTTGAAATCATCGCCATTATTATAATCGTGGCATCTGTATCTCGGTTTACTCTCCTTGCGCCAAACCTCAATCACTCGGCAGAGTGAAGGGTTGGCAGGATTCATAAAGTCGATAGTCTTAGGGTCAAACTCACCGAATCGCTGTGTGCAGTCTGCAATCACGAAATCACGGTTAGCCGCCAGTCTGTAAATCTCCTTCAACTTTCTAGCCTCAGCAGGAGACTTGGCAAACTCTCTCAGCACATTGCCGATGGTTATGTCATGCACCTCACCCAAGCAACTCACGTCCCAACCACGGAAATCCCTCATATTGTTGTCTATGAAGAAATTGTTCGGGTTCACATAGTCAGTCCAACAATCCAACCTACCCCTTCGCCATCCATACTTCTTCTTATAGATGGCAGCACCGCTTATCAGGAACTCTTCCATGGTTCGGGCATCCAGTTCCGTCTCTCGGTTCAGTTGTCGGTTACATTGCAGAACCACGCTCATGGTCTCGCCATATCGCTTTTCATCCTTATCTCTTGCGTTGCATGTCGGTTCCTTGCTCTGAGAGCGATAAACTCCCAGCACATTCTTCACCAACCTACGGATAAGGTTATTCTTCAATGGTTCACTACCCTGCTCACGGATATAGTCTTCCTCCCTGATACGCTTGGTAAAGCCGCACTTGCTTTTGAACTCAATGGTATCACCCCACTGGTCTCCATAGCAGTATCGCTTGTTACGCAATCTTCGCTTTCGGAAGTTATCCATGTTGTTGTAATATCGCTGAGCCTCCAGCAAGATAGAGAAGGCACGCTCGTATGGCTTGTCAAATCGGTTCTTGGATGCCTTCACGCTATCCAGTTCTTCCTTGTCAAGTACCCTACTCAACGACAGCAGTTTTGTTTCTTCTTTCTTCTTTGCCATAATTTATGATGTTGTAGGTTCAACAATATGTGCCAGTTTACGAGCCACCCCAAGCAATCCGTTTGCGGAATCAGTATCACCAAGACTGATGCAAGTAAGATAGCCAGCCATATATACGATGGAATCCTTTAATGTGTCAGGCAAATCAATGTTACCTTCACTGATAGAAGGCATACCAACATAGGTAAGCGACACGGTAGCCGTATTACTCTTGCTTGTGAAAAGTTCCAAATATCTATTTCCATCATTATGAATGAGTGCAGCGATAGGTCGCTCAGGATTTCCCCTTACTCCGAATCGATTACACTGAATCTTATAGGAATCATCCTCTTCCGTGATAATCTCAGCAGAGCGGTTCCAGTCACTAGCCTTCACGTTCAGGAGTCTAATCATGTCGGAAGGCAGATAAACGGTTCCAACATAAGCACCATTTGATTCTGTCCAAGCAGTCTTCAATCCATCGAACTTCTCACCATCCAGCATATAGGCAGGAGCATCCATCAAAATGATTCTTGCTGCATCTACTATCTTACTCTGAATCAACTCGCCCTGTGACAAGGTATCAGAATCGGTAGGAGTCAGCAAGCCCGAAGTCTCTTGGTTCCTGTCCAAGAGCACCTTCACTTCTTTCACCAGTTCAGATACAGCATACGTACTCATTACTCCAGTCCTTCTAGTTCAACACCCTTTTCCTTAGCAATCTCCAAGATGTCTTCCTTGGTCTTCATCTTGGAACGGCTCACACCATAGGTCTCAGCCAGATAGTCCTTTGCATCCTCCACGTCTGTCACTACGTGGGTCTTCTTCTCGTCAGCCACCTTCTTCTTGGTCTTGGCAGCAGCCTTCTTCTTGGCTTCCGCAGCTTCCTTCTTCTCGTCAACGGTCTCCACCAAGAAGAACTTGTCCTTGAACCAATAATGAGACTCGATAGCTTTCTGTACCTTTGGGTCTCTTGTCATATAAATACTACTACCCATTGTCTTACCCTCAAAGACAATGCGCATTCGCTCGTTACCTACCATAACGCTGAACGCCAAATCCGAACCAGCTTGATATTTCTTAAACATGATTATACCTTATTATATATATGTGTTACTAAAAAAGGGATGGGGCTAGTGCCCACACCCCTCACTATTTAATGAATAATTTGCAAATCTACTTGCTTTTAGGCAGCAGCCTTGGTCTCATCTGTTTCAGAAGTTTCCTTTGCCTCTGGAACCGCAGCAAGGCGCATACGAGCATGTGCCTTAGGGTACTTCAAGTACAGACAAGCTACCTCCTGAATAACTACTGCATCGGTGTTACGGATGCCAGCCTTCTTCAAGTCGAGCACGTTTCGAGTCCAAGACAGATGTACTCGCTTAACCAAAAACTCTGGGTCAAGGGCAAAGCCGCAGTCACTCATATCGAAGAGGTCAAACAACTCAGAGTGAATCATCAGCACCTCACCGAAGTCTGTCTCCCAACTCTTGAACTTCAAGTTCCAAACCTCTACGGTGTCCTTCAATCGGAACTTGTCAGAGTCAATCTTACTGAATGCACTCACGAAGGCAGAACCAGCGATAATCACCTTGCGCTTGTTGCCGATACCAGTACCTACAAACAAATCCTTGGAAATGTCAACCAACTCCAAATCTGCAATCACTCGCTCGTTCTTGCCGTAACCCTTCTTAATATCGTCAGCAGTAGCAACATGACCTACCTCAATGTCCTTACCAGCCATCCACCAGATACCCTTGGTAAACCACTGGGCTGAGTTGTTCTTGGTAGTATGCTTGATACAAGCCATATCACCGAAGAGATAAGTACCCTCCATGGCAAGACGCATATCGTAGATGCTATCCTCCTCAATGTCCGAGAAGTCCCAATCTACTCGCTTAGCTGCAATCTTATTGAAGGTACTCTCCTCAACCTGAATCATGAAGTTCTGACAATACTGAATATCAGAATCAGGAAGGTTGTTGAAACGACCCGTCTGTACGTCCAACTCACCGCAACTCTTTGCCATACGGATGAGCTTCTGACCCTTCTTCAAGGCAGGAATACCGATAGGCTGTTTCTTAACCAAGTTACCATTTACGGCAAACACGATAGGATAACCCTCATTATCCTTACCGCACACACAGAGTTCCAAATCAGGAGTTGGCTCATCGGTAAGGTCTGCATAAGTCTGATTCTTGTAGTTGGTAATCGCCTTCACACCTACCACTCGGATGGTATCATCCAGCGTAAACATTTCAGGGTCTTCTACCTTCAATACCATAGATGTACCAGTACTCTCCACTGTAGCCTCCTTCACGGTAGTCTTGATAGGACGTGTACCGATACTCCAGTATTCTACAATAAACGAATCAGCAGACTTGGTTGTCGCATAGCGTGAAATCTGGTCAACAGGAGTAGCCATAGGACGAATCTTGGTAATCTTGTCGTTGATGTCGTTCTCATAGAACTCCGTACCATTCTCGTTATAATGCTCACGACCATTGGTCTCGGTGGCAATACCATCATCCTGACGAGCCGCACCGCCATTGCCAGCATCATCGGCAGCAGTAGCACCACCAGCCTCAGCCGCATGACCACTCTCGGTACTACCGCCATCAGGCAGAGCCGCCTCAGCCATAATAACCTGCCCATTCACTCCAAAAATAACTGCCATTACCATAATAAAGATGGAAAGCAGCCGATTAAATGTACTTTTCTTCATTGTTATTCTGAATATTAATTAAACATTATATATTATCTTTTTACCTTATCTCATTATCGAATGCGTGTTCTCTTCTCGTTGCCACGCTCCCAGATGTTGCCCCTACGTGATGCCCTGCCTAGCGCACCAAGATTTGGCTGGTTATCCGTCTGTTTTGTCTCAGCATTGGCAGAATCAAGGTCGGCAGTACCATCGCCCTTCTTTCTCAGTTCGAGGTTCTTGACATGCTTGGTGTTCTTACCACGAACCTCACCTTCATGGGCTGCATCAGCCACATCGGTATCATGGTTCTTAGCCTTGATGAAAGCAGTAATCATTTCCTCGGTAAACTTGCCAGTCACAACATTGCGCATGGTCTGAAAGCACTGGTCGATTGCTTCATTCACCGCTTCCTCGCCATACTTCTCTTCCAACTTGTCGAACACCTCATAGCTGGAAGGCATGTTCTTGTCATACTCCTCCTGCAATTTCTTGCCGTTGGCAGCATTCTGCAAGAACTCCGACTGAGCCGATGCAATCTCATCCGCATTGTCAGGGTCAGAATAGTAGTCAATGGCATCCTCACCATGGGTACGAATCAACTCAGCATAAGGACTCTTGCCAGCCTTCATAGCTTGGAGGAAGGTAGCCGCCTCAGGGTCACTACCCAGCCAATCGCCCATCGCCTTCTCGTTATCCTTGTAACCCTGCAAAGCCTTCTGGTCGGCATCATAATCATCATTGATGGCTCCATACATAGCTTCATCATCCGCATACTCAGTATCAGGGTGGCGGGTCTTCAATCGCTCCAAAGCCAAGTCTCTCTTGGTCTTGGTATCTTGCTGTTTTGCAGCACCAGCATTCTGCTCAATATTTGTATTTTCGTCCATATATATATGTAAATTTATAAATCAATGCCCAAAATTAATGTTTTTTCCCGATTTTCGTCTTTTATCCGTTAATTTAGTCTAATCGAATGCGACTAATTCAATACTTTTTTGTATATTTGCAGTGTCAGATATGAAATATAAGGATTCACGATGCTATTTTATACAGGAACGTGATGCTGATTTATTGAGGGCTTACAAAGAAATTATTAAGGTAAGAGACAATATCAGACTCTCAGAGATTGAGGAAAATCTAGCCCAATCTCCGAGCAGAAGGTTTTGGGTTTCAGAAGACCGTGCTTATATAGTCATATTAGACTTACTAAAAGGAAAACCTCTTGACAATATGATACCTACCCGAAAGGCAATGTATCAGGAGATTTTCAGACGATTCCAGATTCATAAGAGTAATGAGCCATATCTGAGTAATATGGATATTATCAAACGTGTATGTGCTGAAAAAGCACCCAGTTTCTATTTGACTCCTCAAAGCATACACGTAATTCTTAGCAGGGTGAGAAAGGAGGAGAAGCAAAGATGCTACGAGAGACGAAAGAAAAGATTGCGCTTTATGCTGGGTACATTATAATAATGTGTATCACTTTTCTTGGATATGATGGCATGGGTATCTTTGATGGTTGTTCTATTCAGAACCGACTAAGCTACCCTTTCTTTCATCAGAACATCTTTCATGCTGCCATCAACCTCTATGTCTTCCATCAATGCTACCGAGCCATCCCTTGCGGCATCGGTCACATGGTGGCATTCTATCTCATAGCCATCAGCTACCCCTTCACCTCATCCGTACCAATCATCGGTCTAAGCGGCTTTATTTATGCTTACATGGGCTTCATCGCCCCCTACATGGAGAATAAGGTAAGATACAATCTCACCATTCTCCTATATATCTGTGTTGGAATCTTCTTCCCTTGCATGGCAGTTGGAGTCCACATCTATTGCTATGTACTTGGTCTGTTGTGGGGATATTTAAATGCACCGCTATGCCAAGACAAGTAACAGACAAGCTGACAGATGCGCTTGATAAGCATGTTTTGGGCATCCTGAAAGAGAACGAGAAACGAATCAAGGAAATCAACACACCATTCAATCCAGTCAAGGGTGAAGGGTGTGGAGATAAGCGATTCCTGCTTTTCCTTCCCGACTTCCCGATACAGAAGCAGCAGCTTCCAGTTTCAATGAAGAAGATTCCGCTCGTCAAGATGCTCATCGAATTTGGCAGTTGCAAGGCTGTAATCGAGGAACTGCACAAGGATATAGACGAGTCATACGACCTAGAGGAAGAAATCGAGCAACTGGTGGAGCAGTTCACCCGAATCAGGATGAAGCACGACCCATTCTTCTTCTTTGCCACATTCATCTATATCAAACCGAAAGGTGGAGGTCTTCCCTTCCGCTTTGTGCTCAGAAGACCGCAGCGCAGACTGCTCAGGTGGCTGGAGGAGCGAAGAAAGAAGAATCGCCCTATCCGTCTCATCCTACTGAAAGCCCGACAATGGGGAGGTTCTACGGTTATTCAGATGTACTTTCTGTGGTTGCAACTCATGTGGCAGAAGGGTCTCAACTCGCTGATTATTGCTCAGGTCAAGGACACCGCAGAAACAATCCGAGGAATGTTCGATGAAGCATTAAAGGAATTTCCAACCAAGTTCCTGCACGAAATGGGCGAAGTATATTCCGATAGCGAGCCTAAGTTTGTGGGAGTAGGAACATCAGGAAACGTGAAGAAGGTTCCTCAGCGATTTTGCAAGATTAAGGTGGGTTCCATGCAAAAACCTACTTCTGCCAATGGTGAAGATTACAACCTAATCCACTGCTCTGAGGTAGGATTGTGGGAGAAGACAGAAGGTAAGTCTCCTGAGGAAGTTATCCAGAATGCAACCAATGGTGTGCTCTACCGACCATATACCATGATTGTGTATGAATCAACCGCCAATGGTACTGGAAACTTCTTCCATCAGGAATGGCTGGCAGCAGAGAAAGGTGAATCTGTATTTGAGCCGTTCTTCGTTCCTTGGTTTGAGATTTACGACCTCTACCATCTTGACTTCGAGAGCAAGAAACAAAAAGAGGAGTTCGCTAAATGGCTATACGAAAATCGCAACAATACCAACACGATGTCGAATCGTGAGGAGCCAGTAACTTATCTTTGGAAGTTGTGGCAGATGGGAGCACCATTGGAAGCTCTTAACTGGTATATCGTGGAACGCAAGAAGTTCACTGACCACGGAGATATGGCTAGCGGATTCCCATCTGACCCAGTAGAGGCATTCAAGCACTCAGGAGCCAAGGTATTTGCAGAAGAGAAAGTTGACCAGTTCAAGAAAGGTTGCCGAGCACCAAAATTCATCGGTGACGTATATGGGGATGGTTACAAGGGCAAGAAATGCCTACAGAATGTACGATTCTCAGAAGACAAGACTGGACAGTTGTGGATATGGAGCAAGCCTGAGTACTTCGATGATTGCAAAGTAACCAACCGCTATCTGGTAGTAGTAGATATTGGTGGTAGAGGTAGCAAGGCTGACTGGTCTGTTATCTGTGTCTTCGACCGCTATTGGATGATGGAAGGTGGCAAGCCGTATGTGGTAGCCCAATGGTACGGACATATAGACATGGACTTGCTGGCATGGAAGGCTGCACAGATAGCCAAGTACTACGATAATGCCCTCTTGGTGATAGAATCCAACACCTTGGAGACGAAAGACAAGGAGCATATCTTGGAAGGTGGTGACCAGTCTGAGTTCATTCTGAATCAAATCAAGGATGAGTACGATAATCTCTATGCACGCAAGCAAAGCGAAGCTGACATCAAGGAAGGTCTTCCACGTAAGTACGGATTCCATACCAATGTAGCAACCAAGCCAATGGTTATCTCAGTACTGGTTCAGGTAGTCAGAGAACATCTATACGTTGAGCGTGACCAGCGATGCCTGAACGAGTTCCTTACATACGAGCGTAAGAAGAACGGAGCATACGGAGCCATTGACGGCAAGCACGATGATTTGCTCATGACCAGAGCCATCGGACTTCACATCTGTTTCAACGAAATGGAAATGCCAAAGATGATTCAGAATCAGGCAAGAGTAATGAGAAGAAAGGTTTCTGTTTCGGCAGCAACCATTATATAGTTTCAAACAAATAATTACGATTATGAAAGTAACAAAGATTATCAAGCGCATCAAGTGCGAAATCATGTACCGCCAAGCTACGGCTAAGGCAGACTACGCATCAAAGAAGAACCACGGTGAAATCTTCTATGTCCTTCCTACGCAGAAGGGCAACTTGATGATTATGAACCGCTCACTATTCGAGACGTTCAAGAAGACAAAACTGGTAGATAATGACATGAAGGTCAGAGACCTCTTCAAGGATTGTGTTTACCATACCAACTGCAAAAGCGAGAAAGGAAAACGCAGCCGCAAGCGCAAATTTCTCAGATGGAAGGGCTTAATCTAAAATTTTTCAGCCCTAAATAAACGGATAAAAGATAGGTAGAGAAAATTCTGCCTATCTTTGCGCTATATTATTAATAATGTGTATCAAATATGATTTATAAAATAGTACAAGGCAACGCTTTCAATCTCCATATCTTGGTAAGGAAGATGGATATGTCCAAGGAGTTCAACCGCTTGGTTGACTTCGATATGACTCAGGCATCCGACATCAAGGTGGAACTGCAATGCTGTTTCGATGATTCCCTCATCGTGCCAACATCCATCGGTGGCATCGAGCATAATGTGCTGGTGTGCAATATTCCACCAACTCTGGGAATCGGCAACTACAATGTAGTCGTGTCATGGACTTATGAGGGTTATGCGATGAAGAGTGTTGAGCGAAACATCTTGCAGATTATTGAGACCAACAAAAGGGTGAAGGTTCCTTGTGGAGTCTTTCAGGGCGAAACGGTTGGTATGTTCGACCTTCGCTACTACATGGTAACAAAGAATCAGTCTGATTGCACCTTCGTCTATTCTCTTGATGATATTACACTCTCCAATACTCCAGCTACATTGAAGTTGGGTGAGAAGTTCGAGACAACGCTTACACCAGCCGAAGGTTTCAATATCGGACTGGTCAAGGTAGTCATGGATGGTGTTGACATCACAAGAGACGTTTACAAGGACGGAAAGATTGAGATTCCAGCCGTATCAGGTTACGTCAGCATCATGGCTAACGGTGACGATAACATCTACTATTGTGGAGCCACCTCTGCCAAGAATATGTGCCAGTTCAATATCGAAGACCTTGAAAAGGTTGAAGGAGATATTGTAGATAAGTCTATCAATATCACAACGACAAAGGAAAAGCCATACATCTGGTTTGCGAGCCGTGTTCCAGTCATTTTCACTCAGTCAGGTCTTACAGCAGCATTCAATACTACAAAGATTGGTGACATCTACTACTATTGGAGTGACGAGTTGAAAGCAGGAGAGTATATTTATAACGCTAAATTAAAATAATATGGCAGAAGAAGTAAAATACAACAACACGCTTGTAAGCGGACGAGCTGACGAGACATTGACATACACTAGGTATGTCAAAGATGAAGGTTCGGGAAAATCCACCAAAGAGCTTCTTGACGAAAAAGTCAATAAGACCGACCAACTCGGTACTACTCAGATTGCAGACCAAGCCATCACCAACGAGAAGTTGGCAGAGCAGTCTGTTGACAACTCCAAGCTGTCTCAGGATTCCGTTTCCTACGACAAGATTCAGAACGATGCTGTTATCACAGAAAAGATTCAGAATGGAGCCGTAACCACGGAGAAGGTAGAGGAGAAAGCCATCACCAACCCAAAGTTGGGAGACCAGTCAGTAGATGGCAGAGTAGTTCGTGAGGCATCCTTGGAAACCAAGCATTTCGCCAACGAGTCGGTAACTACAGAAAAGGTAGCAAGAAATTCTATCACCAACGAAAAGATTGCTGACGGAACATTAAAAAAGGATAAGCTAGACCCAGAGCTTCGTAAGGCAATAGAATCTGCAACTGGTCTGCCAGATGAACTTGTAGGAATGATTCAGGATGTTGATGAAAATCTAGCCAAGCTGAACGATACGGTATATCCTATCACTCTAGGCTTTACAATCAATCCTAATGTAGGTACGATGCAGACAGAGGTGAAGTATTCCGTAAGTAGTGATGGCAAGCCATTTATGCCTGACACATTGCAGATTTCCAAACAAGCCAACGATGGGTTGTTCAAGGTATTGACAAACATACCTTCAACTGGTGGAACGTTGTCTGATGCAATAGAAGGTGCAAGAGAAATCTTTAGATTTGAAGTAACCAAGCAGGGAAGAACCAGCAAGAACACTAGCCAGACAAGATACTTGTTCTATTCAGGAGGAAACCCAGCAGCCACTATGACCGCTGAAATCCTCAATACGCTCAACAAGAAATCAGATGATAAGCTAGCATTCAACCCAAAAGTAACCACGAAGGATAATGATTACATCTGGCTAGTAGTACCTAGTTATCTCTCAATCAGCCGTGTAACCAGTGCAGGATTTGACGTTCCTTTATCTGCTCCTCAGACTATCACCAATAATCTAGGCAGTTTCAAGGCATACAGAACTATCAATCCACTCACTGCAAACACATGGAATTTAGTAATATCGTAAATATTAAAAGATATGTCAGATAAAAATATTAATTTAACAGCCCCGATACATGCAGCTACCCAACAAGGAAAAGCTGTAGCCGCAAGGGAGGTGTTCATGGATGGAGACAAGGAAACAGTCCAGCAGATAGGTGAAAAGACCCATCAGTTGGAGGATGCCATCAAAGACATCACTGTCTCAGGTGGAGCATCTACTGCCACTGCTGTCTCTTATAATAACGAGACTAGTGGCATGACTGCTATCACCGCCCAAGCAGCCATTGATGAACTTGCTGCTAAGAATCAAGCGCAAGATGCTACTATTGGTACTAAGGCAGAGAAGTCAGAGGTAGCTACCGAACTTGACAAGAAGTTTAACAAGGAGAATATTGCCCAAGAGTTCGGTGATTCAAAGGATAAGGTAGTCTCTCAGTTTGCTCTTCCTTTTAAAGAGATTGAATCTCCAGAGTTTATCAAGGCAATAGTAGATGCAGAAGACCATTTCTTATTTGGTATTCAGCTTGATGGTTCCATTGAGTGGGGCAAGGGTATTCCTGCACCAATCAGAGCCAAGTTGCAGGAGATTATCAATCAATGTCAGCAGGACAAGACAGATGTTCTTGAAGCTATTAATACCGCCAAAGAAGAGTTAACTGCATCATTGCAAGCCTATCAGCAAACAACTGATGCAAGCATCGCATCATTGCAGCGAGGTAAGGTAGACAAAGAGGAAGGTAAGTCTCTCATTGAAGATGAAGTAAAGGAGTGCTTTAGAGTAATCGAGAATGAGGAATTTATCAAGGCAATAGTAGATTCCGATGATAAGGTTCTCTTTGGTTTCTATAGAGCAACTGGCGAGCCATATTATCCTCTCAATGAAATGTATCACGTCATTCAAAACGAAGAGTACTTTGCAGCTTGGGTTACTACAGACGATAAAGTAGTTCTTGGTATCAGAAGAGACGGAGAAATCATTGGTGAAATCCATGCAGTCAATGCTTTGAAGCAAGTTATCGCTCAGCTTCAAGCAGACCTTGAATCATTGCAGGAGAAGGTAGGTACAATAGATAAGAATCTCAAAGAACTTCTCGATGTCTTCTCTTTGCAGGAGAATCCTGAGTACCTTGCAGTAGAGAAAGATGCGGATGGAAGGGTGTTGTCTTCAACAAATCCTGATGGCAGTCATTATTTCTACAAGGTGAAATCTGAGACTATCCCAACAGAGTTTGGAAATATTGAAGATATAGAGGGCAGGACTGAAATCACAACAGATGCTAACGGTAAGGTACTTGGCTACCGAAATTCTGAGGGAGAACGTTATGAGCACAAAATGAAAGTCGGTAATCTGAATGTTGATAATTTAGATTTGGGAAGTAACGCACAGAAAGATGTTCTAGATTTCATAAACTCACAGCCTAAAGTTGTAAATGTTAGAAAATGGCATTTGCCAAGCTATGGTACTGTAAACATTAAGCAGGAAACCTTTTTCCTTACTGCCAATGATGGATATTCTGACAAGGCAGGCATTTATCCAATAGTTATCAATGAAGATACTCAGGAGAATGCTAAAAAAGGTCTAACCGTTTTGCAGTTCTTTGTTAAGGCAACGTTGAAAGACGAAGGGAATGGAGTCTATTCTAAGTTGGATAATAGTGTTGGTCTAGACTTTTATGTACCATCAAAAGTTACATACGTAGATAAAATCCCTTATGTAACAAGTTCTTTGACTAAGAATGAACTCGATGAAACATATAGCGTTAATGAAACAAGTGTAAAAGTTACCAAGATAACAGATACTCCAACAATAGGTGCATGGTCAGTAGATAAGAAAACAGAACATCAGTGTGTTGTAGATATTGACTTCGGTCATTATCTAAAAGGAACTTGCTATATAGGGGTGAAGTATCAAGGTTCTTCAACTCTCTATAATAGAAAGCGAAACTTTAGATTTACTTTCTACAAAGATTCTGGTTTTTCCAAGAAAGATAAAATAAAGATTGGTGAAATGGTACGTACTAGTGGCTTTAATTTGAAAGCAAACTATACAGACCAGTCTAGAGTAAAGGAGTTTATTATGAATAGAATCTTGATGGATATTTGGGAGCATCGGGAGAATTATCATAATTATCCTTGGGATAGCGAGAATGAACCTTATAGTGGAGCAACTGGCATGATTAAGGGATTCCCTATAAGAGTGAATATTGGTGGTAAGTTTTATGGTCTTGATATTTTCGGCTTAAAAAAGGACGAAAAGAACTATCTTCTTGATGGAGATACTAGTGGTATGATTGTTAGTGGAACAAGAGGTAATGTAAATGACCCTAACAACTGGACTGCTGCAAAACCAGAAGACTGGGAAGATGAAATGAATGATGAGTTGACAGAATCAAACAAGCAGGCATTGACTGATTTCTTCTCCTTTATCAATTCTGAAAACTTCACCAAGGAAAATGTACCACAAAGAATGTCTGTAATAGATTGGATTGATTATTTTATCAACCTACAAGTATTCTTGATGAGAGACAACACTTGCAGAAACATGATGCTATACACTGGCAGTGATAAAAAGATATTCTATCCTTTCTTCTACGACTTGGATTTATCTTGGAATTTTAATTCTATCAATTCAAATCTTGACATTATGACAAACTCTTATGCTGCTGATATGAGTTTATGGGAGAATTTCAGAACTTTATATAAAGATGAAATTACGAACAGGTATGCCTATTTAAGAGGTACTGTGTTGAATATTGATTATATCAATACTATATATCAAGAGATTTTATCTGCAATTCCACAAGAAGACATTGAAGAAGAAAAGAGAAAATGGGATGCAGGAAATGTTTCCTATATGGAAACCTTGATAAATGTATTGAGTAAGAGATTAGATTGGTTAGATAAAGAGTATTTTAAAGTTTAATTAAATTTTATATTAATATGGGAAAATGTTTAGTAACAAAATTGAATGGTACTGTTAACAACAATGATTTACTCCACATTGGAGAATGTGTTATCGGTGTTGAAAGTAGTTCTGCAAATGAACTTCTTTTTCAGGTTGACTTAAATAATACTGAGTATTATTGCGAACAACCACATCTGTTAGGTGAAGAGAATGTTGGTGCTGGAGTAAAAAGAAATATTATAACCTGGAGTGATTTAAAATCCTCTGCTGCTGGCTTGTATAGATTTCACTTTCTTGATAAGTACAATATTAGAGGATTGCTTGGAAGAAATGCTAAAGGTATAAATGAGATTAGTCAGTTAAATTATCTGAATAATATAACTCAGCTTGGTCTTAATTTAAAATCAAGTGATGTTTTTTACTTGAATGTTTTAAAACAGTCAACACGTTTAAATCTTCTTGACTTATCAAATAATGTCACTGGTGATATTAGCAGCCTTAAAGGCTTGACTGCTCTTACCAACTTAAGTATTAATTCAAATACCGTCACTGGTGATATTAGCAGCCTTAAAGGCTTGACTGCTCTTATCAACTTAAGTATTAATTCAAATACCGTCACTGGTGATATTAGCAGCCTTAAAGGCTTGACTGCTCTCGAAAACTTTTCAGGCTATCTTTCTATAAGAGGAAAAGCAGAAGAAGTGAAAACGTTACCAAACTTAAAATCATTTAATTGTCAGAACGCTGTTAATAAAGGTGATTTTGGTGATATTGCTACACTTCAAGCTGGTTTTATTTATTTATTTATTGGCTCAAATGCATCTATCTCTTGGACATCGAGACCAAGTACATCAAAAATTATCGGAATTTTTGGTTCACCAAAACTTAGCAATATTGATAAGATGCTTCAAGACCAAGCACAGTGTGTTACTGGTATAACTAGTTCTACTGCTGAGTATATGAAATCTATCACTGCAACTGGTACTCGCACCTCTGCATCAGATGCAGCAGTACAGACTTTGCAGAGCAAGGGTTATACTGTCTCAATCACTCCTGCATAAGGTATCATAAGTTTAACATTAAAGTAAAGAAAGGAAACAATATATGAATAAATTAACAAAGAAGTATAAGGTAGTACATGAGGGGACCAAGATGGTGTTCCCTCTCACAGAGGAAGGTGACAATGCTGAGGTATTCCCAGCAGTTAATGCCACCGCAGTAGAGTTTGATACATACTCAGAAGCCAAGGCTTACGTAGATGAGCATAACTTGGTGTATGAGGAACCAAAGTATGGGGAGTAATACCCAAGAAACTATCAAGGGAAGGGAGAAATCTCTTCCCTTTTTACTTTCAATATGAAACTTATTACCTATTTATTCTACACAAATATATCAATCTGTAAGTATTTATAAAGTTTAACTATTAAAAATATCCTAAATTATTATGTTTCCATTATTTCTTATTATATTTGCAGCGTTCTAAGAACATCTGAATCTCAGATGATTACATCAGCAAAAGAATATTCAATCATTATAAACTTAAAAATGAAGGCTTATGAAACAAGATGAAGACGAAGACCAACGAGTCAAGAAGTTAATTGGTGAGATAACTAAGTTACTCCCCGAACGTAGCAAGATTAAGACGGACTTGCTTTATTTCAAGTATGTACCTATTTTGGTCATGCTTATGCGATGGTATGGTGTATCTCAGTTCTATGACAACAAGATGGAGATTACACTGTGGTATGAAGAGAATGAGGAACCTATCTGGTTCTTTTATTTCATCACTTATATCCTCTATCCGATTTCCCTTTGGAAAGGTCAGGTGTTGCACAGATTGTGTGTGGAGTGGCGAATACCTCTCTTGTACACAGCAGGAGTCAATGTGATACACATTATGTTCGGCTCAATCGTTATCACAAACAACATGTATTATTGTGATATGTTCCTGATTACACTCATATTAATTATATACGCTTATGTCGCAATTAGTAAATTACAGCATCATAGAAGCTGGACTTCGTGCTCTCGCTGATAAGGCGCATGAATCAGCAGTAGCCCAAGCAGAAGGAAAGCCTATCCCTTGCGGTATGTCGGAAGGAGATTTGGAACTGGTGGCTCTTCTTACTGCCATGATGAATGATACCCAAGCAAACAAGGGTTGGTGTGCCCACGAAATGGGTAAGTCTATCTCATCTTTCGAGAAGTACGTACACGATGGCAAGATACCCGAAGGAATCCACGACCAGTTCGGACATGAAAAGAAGTGGAACAAATCGCTTATCAGATACTTTGCCAACAAGAAGGCTTTCTTCCGCAAGCTATCACGAAAGTATGGCTTGAACCTCTAGCAGCAACTACACCTTATTATATATAGGAGAGACCCAATCGCCCCTCCTGTATATTTACGACCTTTTCCGTAACCATAAATCTCTGCTCATCACACGCTTATACAATCTTTTACGAGTTTATCAATCCTTATCCATATTATTCGTATCTTTGTGCTCGTAACGTTACAAAGTGAGAATTATAATTTAGTGTTTAACAAAAGATTCAGGATAATATGGAAAGTAAAACGTATGTATTCGGAAACGAAGGCTCAACATCTAACAATGGGATGCTTGGTCTTCTTGCGCCTCTGCTCCAGAAGCAGGGTGTTGACCCAAATGTCCTTCTCGCCATGAAGGGAAACAATGGTTTCGGTGGCGAAGGTGGATGGTTTATGTGGGTAATCTTCCTTTTCTTCCTCATGGGCTGGGGAGGTAACGGCTGGGGAGGTTTCGGCAATAATGGTCGTGGTGGTCTCGCCAACGAGATTAACAATGACTATGGTCGTGGTCTCCTGATGGATGCCATTGGTGGAAACCGCAATGCGCTCAGCAATTTGGCTACTCAGTTGAATTGCACCGAAGGTCAGATTCAGAGTACCATTTCAGCCTTGACCTCTCAGGTTCAGAGTGTAGGTAATCAGGTTGGTATGAGTGGTATGCAGACCATCAATGCTTTGCAGCAGGGTAACATGCAGATTGCTCAGCAGATTGCAAACTGTTGCTGCGAGAACCGCTTGGCTATCTGCCAGCAGACTGGAACCTTGCAGAATGCAATCAATAATGTAGCTACTGGTCAGGAGCGTGGCTTCTCTAACGTAGCTTACGAGACTCAGAGACAGACTTGTGACTTGCACAATGCTATTAAGGAGAGTACTCAGACTATCGTTGATGGTCAGAAGCAAGCTGAAATGCGTGAAATGCAGAACAAGATTGATGCTCTTCGTGAAGAGAACAGCACCTTCAAGTCTTCTGCTATGACCTCTCAGATTGTGGGGCAGGCTGTGGCTCCTATCAATGCGGTATTGGCTGGCTTGCAGAACGAGGTGGCTGGTATCAAGTGTAAGTTGCCTGAGACCGTGACTACTCCTTACAGCCCATTTACTGCGGTTCCTAACTGCGTGGCTTATCAGGCAGGTTTGTATGGACTGAATGTTGCCAATGGTGCAGGATTCTGGGGTTAATAAGGAAAGGAGGCTGCTATGTTTTGGTTAAGACCATTTACATGGGTTAATCGTAATGGTTCGGCAGCTATCGCTTCAACGGGCGTGGTGGTGAACACCAACAATGTTGTTTTCTCGTTCAAAAACCACGCCTTCGTGAATGCCAACTATAGGGGTACGATTTTCGTAAACCTGATGCAGGCTATTCCGACTGGAACGACTGGCACGCTGCCTATCCTTTTCGAGACCAACGGAGCGACACAGGCTGTGACCAAGTATAATGGCGCACCATTGACGGTTGCAGACGTGCAGGGAACTGGTGTTTATCAGTTCTGGTTTGAGAGAGATACTAACACCCTACAGATGATGTCGGGTATTGTTTAACAAGAATAGATAATAGGAGATTACATTATGTTTCAAGGTTTAAGAACTAATTCTTTATTCTATGTGCTTGATAAGGGCGAAAACCCGAACTTGCGAATCGGTCAGGTGGTTTCGGTAAGCAATCCTCAGACGAAATATCCTGCCTTCAACAACGGCTTTACCCCACAACCTATGGAGACCGTAGTGGACGTGAAGGTGAAGCTTGGCGATGAGGAAGTGGATTTCAAGCAACTGCCAGCAAACGGACAGATAGCCAACGACAAGAATCTTGTGGTTAGCGACAATAAGGATGCCATGAGTGCAGAGGTGGATGCTATGCTGAGACAATCCAAGGCGATATTGGAGAGCGTAGATTACAACAAGAGGGTAGTAGAATCTTGTGAGGGAATGCTACAGCAACTCAACCCCCAGATAGCCAAGGAGAAGGAACAGACCGAGAAAATCAACAAACTGGAAGGTAAGGTTTCAGGCATTGAGGGCAAGATTGACAAGATGATGGGATGGCTCCAGCAGACCATGAGCAAGTAATCTCCTATCTATTCACTTTAATATCTTATGATTATGGTAATGATTGAGATTACAGAAGATAAGTTCGATGATTTGTATGACAACATCGAGTCTATGCTTGGTTTTGGCAGCAAGGCTATGTCTTGTCTGAAAAAGATGAAGCAGGAGCGTATGGGTGAGCGTATGCCTGATTATCGTGACGATTGGAGAAGAGAGCGTGAGGAACGTGAAGAGCGTGAGAACAGACGTAGATTCAACAACGTGAACGATGATTGGAACTACCCGAACCGCTATGGTGAAAGAGGTGGTGGCGGCTACAATGGTGGCGGTCGCTAGTGTTTAACTTGGGAGTTTTGGCACCGACATTTATGTAGGAACCAGACTCCCTTTAATATTCAGCAATATGGGAAAATGCAGAATGCCATTGGATATGTATGACCTCAAACCTGAGGCAATGGTTGCCTATCTCAGATACAATGGCTATCATTTCAGCAAGAAAATGTGTGAGTGGGCAGTTAAGCAGATGTATAAGTACGACCCTTCTACCAAGCGTGATGTAAGTATCTCGTTTTGGGATAAGGAGAAGGTGGATGCCCTTCTGCTTGGTCAGGGAATTGAGGTGAAGAACAAAATAGGCTACGACCATGTATATGTAGCAAATATGGCGAGGGCAGACTTCTACAAGTCTTCCATCAAGGATGAGGAGCAGCTAGCCCAGTTCATCAAGGATATGGTGGATGATGCCGACCAGAAGGATGGTTTCATCTTTAACCGATTCTATGCCGACTGCTGCCACAATGGAGTGCCTATCCCTTGGGAAGATGTGTTATGATTGAAAGGTTAATACAACTCCCGAAGTACGATTGGAGCATAGTATGTTTCATAGGTTATCAGCC
>ERZ870052.22-NODE-22-length-46305-cov-6.770161_pt1 | contig 46305 bp, 30 predicted proteins | sample MGYA00520889_ERZ870052 | MGnify/ENA primary metagenome ERZ870052 (study PRJEB32232, sample SAMN07284988) | human gut metagenome | biome: human-associated habitat; material: feces | host: Homo sapiens | place: Tanzania | collected 2014-08-14 ...
AAAAGCATTAAAATTAATTAATGCTTTTGATTTTTTATAACTTTTTGTCTTGAAAATTCTTCACGTTCTTTTTCTTCAAGAGATTCACTAATAAATTTAATTGTTTCTTCAAAACGTGGAATTGAAATATTTTTTAAGGCATTCGCACGTTTTTGTGTTTTTCTAATGGTATTTGCTAGACGATAAACTGAGTTTTCAACTTCTGCTAAAACAACAGTCAATTCTTTAACACGATAGAAACATTCATAAGCATAGTCTACTTTTGAATTAGAACGATCCATGTTATAACTACATACCATTGGTTGTTTATGATGAAATTTGCAAACAACCTAATAGAAAAAATTGTGCATTATTACCAGAAAATGCAATTGATAAAATGTTAGGAGAGTTAAATAAATAATGATAGATAGATATATAGATTTAAAAAGACTAAAACTTGCTAAGGTAAGATATTATGATTCTGAACATAATGGGGCTGAATTAAGTGATATTGATGCTTATGCATTTTTAATAAATGTAAATGGCCATTATATTAATCTGTTTGATCCAATAGAAGAATTACCAGTTTATGATAGAACATTCTATACTAATACTACACGTAATGGTGATGATTTTGGTACACTTATTAAACATATTGATGGAGCAACTGAAGATGGACCTTGCTATATACTTGAAAGAATGGACTTAGGTCGTATTTTTAAAGGAGATACTATTAAAATCTCTGAATTGGTTAATTATATATTTAAATCTGATAAGTTCTTTGTTGATAGATTAAATTTATATAAAGAAAATAAAGGTTCTCTTCCTCGTAATACTATTAGTAAAAATAAACTTAAGGAAGACGAGTTGAAAATGTTTAGACTTAAAGAATACTTAAATGGACATGAGAGAACTAAAGTTTATAAAAAAAATTAAAAATAGATGAATTTATTTATTGGATAAGTTATATCTTTAGAAAAGAAAATTTTTGTTAAGAGAATTTTCTTTTTTTGTTTATTTTTTTTTTCCGTGTCAACTTTCGTCAGGCTTGTTCTTTTGTTTTTTTTTTTTTTTTTTCAAGCAGAAGACGGCATACGAGATTTCTGAATGTGACTGGAGTTCAGACGTGTGCTCTTCCGATCTGGGAGGAGCCGACCTTCTGCTTTATGACGTCGAAGATTTCGGCGGTGGAGAGCCACTCAGCGGCAGGGTCGAGCGGATCGTTGGCGACGGAGAAGCAGAGGCTGAAGTATTGGTCGGCGGGTTCCTGTATCTCGTAGCGGCGGTTCCAGAGCATTATCTGCTCGGTCTCTGCCTTGTCGAACCAGCTGCGACTACCGTTGCGCAGGAGCTGCAGCGCCTGGGCGAAGAGCTGATGGTGGTCGGGCACACGACTGGTGTCGATGGGCGCCGTGAGTTCGATGCCGATGAAACGACGGTTGCCAGACGGATCGGAGAGGATGTCGGTCATGTTGCTCGTGGCTATGAACGACGCCTTGCGCGGCAGCTCCTCAAGGTGCGTGCCATAAGGTCGTTTCGCCTTTATCGAGGGCAGCTGGATAACGTTCTTCAGAAAACCCTGCTGCACACGCGGCGATATCTGGTTGAACTCGTCGAGGTTGATGAGTAGCTGCTGCGACATGGCGAGCATCACCTGACGGCGGTCTGAAAGGGTGAGGCTGTCGGTGTAGCCCCACTTCAGGACGTCGGGCAGCAGGCGACGGCAAAACGTACTCTTGTGGTAGCTCTGCGGCGAGATGAGCAGCGGCGCAACGCTGTTGCCGTAGAGTCGCGAAGGCTGGTTCTGCCATTGGCTCACCATGGCGAGCAGCCACGTCTTGAACCACTTGTGCCAGAGCGGTGCGTCGGTGGGCACGGTGCGGGCGAGGTCGCCGATATGGTCGTGCCCGTCCCAAGCGCCTTCGCACGAGGCAAGATAGTCGCCGACGGGGTCGAACTGACGCACATAGTCGGACTCGATATAGTTGCGTATGTCGTTTGGACTCACCTCGATACCCTCGCGTTGCACCTCAAGGATGATGCGACGGAGCATGCGCGGGTCGAGCGGAGTGAAACTGTCGGCAGACAGCGCGACGTGGCGATACTCTGTGCAGCTCAAGACGGTGTTGTAGCGGAAGGCGTAGCGCATGGTGAGAAAGCTGATCATGCGGTCGATGGGGTTTAGGTCGATGGTTGTTGTTGCGTTTTTCATGGTTTTATGTGTATGTGTGTTTGTGGCTATAGCGTTACCGCAGCGTGGGCATGCGATAACATCTATGCGGTAATGATAGTTTTGCTATCCGGTAACAGATGTACCGGATAGCGAGAATAACGGTTAAAGAGTAAAAAAAACTACAGGAAGTCGAGCTCATCGCACGAGTTGTCGAAGTCGACGTCGCTGTAGCAGTAGCTGGCGAAGAGACGCTTTATCCACGCCTGCTGTTCGGGCGAAAGCAGACGCTCGCCATGATGGTAGCGGTAGTACATGGTGTTGCCGCCGAGATACTCCTTCATGAGCGAACGCAGCGTGGGCGCATCATGCAGCTTGACGTCCTTGAAGAGAAGGTTGAAGCCCCATGCCTGTCGCACTATGCGGAGCTGCTTGAAGTGTTCGCACGAACCGTCGGCGTGCAGCGCGGCTGGATAGACAGCGTTGCCCCATGTGCGCGAACCGCTGAGGGCTATGGTGGAGCGAAAGCGGATGCACTCCTCGTGGTGCTGACAGCCGGAGTTGAAGCAGTAGAGCCAGTTGCGTGGGATGTTGCCGCCCTTGATGGCAGCGTTGATGATGTTTGTGTTTTCCATTGTACCGAGTTTTTATGTTTATGTATGTTGGTTAAATCGACGCAAAGGTACAATGTTGCGCAAGCGAAGTCAAGCGTTTTTACGAAAAAGTTTCTGCGAGGCTGGTAGTTTTTGGAAATGCAATACGAAAACTAAGTGCGAATAAAACAGTAGCGGAGGTCTCCGGCCTCCGCAGCAAGCGACAAAACTAATGAAAGCATCGTCAACTGCTGCGGAGGCCGGAGACCTCCGCTACTATCTATTGTCAACATCTCAACACATCAACATCTCAACACATCAACATCTCAACATCTCACCACCTCAACATTACTTGATCTTATCGAAGCCCTCGCCGAAGACACCCTGGCAGAATGTCTGCGAAACGACGGCGTCGGGGTCGATCGCCTTGATTACGGCGAACACCTCCTGCGACTCGTACTTGCGCGTGAGGACGATGAGCACATCTACATTGTTCTTGCTGTACCAGCCCTTGCCCTCGATGAGCGTTACGCCGCGGCGCACGTCGGTGTTGATGGCGTCGGCAATCTCCTGATACTTCTTCGAGATGATGAGGAACTGCACCGTCTGGCGCGCACCGTTGATGACATAGTCGCAAACGATGGTGGCTACGAGCGTGAAGGCGATACCGTAGACGATGGTCTCCACGCTGCGGAAGAGCAGGTAAGAGGAGCAGATGATGGTGCAGTCTACGAACTGCATGGCGCGACCGAAGCTCATGTTGAAGTACTTGTTAAGCAGTACGGTGATGATATCGGTGCCACCGGTAGAACCATTATGCGAGAAGACCAGACCCAAGCCGGCACCACCCATCGCACCACCTATGAGCACGTGCATGAACTTGTCCTCGCCCGCCGTGATGATCGGGTATGCCTCGAAGAACGGCTGTAGTATGCCGACGAAGAAAAGCAGGACGCCCACACCGGTGACGGTGCGGATGATGAACTGCAGGTTGAGTTCCTTAAGGGCAATGAGCAACAACGTACAGTTGATTACGGCAAGCGAAATCCATGTAGGTATTTCGGTTGCATAGAAAACAAGTGCTGCAATACCAGACGCACCGCCCATAACTACCTTCTCGGGCAGGATGAACGCCGTATATCCAACGGAATACGACAGGATGCCGAGAACAATGAAAAAGAGATCTTTCATGTTACTTTTGGTGCGTTGCTTCAGCGCCGTTGTTTTAACTTCTCCCATAATTTGTAGTTTTTTTTAAGAACAAAGCCATACCCCAAAAAGGGCGTATTGCCTACTTCTGGGCCATGGCTTTGCACATTAGTCTATTGATAATTTTAAGTTTTTACACCTGTTACTTAGCATAAGCTACAGAACGAGTCTCGCGGATGACGGTGATCTTCACCTGTCCCGGATATGTCATCTCGGTCTGAATCTTGTTAGCTATCTCGCCAGAGAGCTTCTCTGTCTCCTTGTCGTCCATCTTGTCGGCGCCAACGATTACGCGGAGCTCGCGACCAGCCTGGATGGCGTAAGTCTTTGTTACGCCAGGGTAAGACATTGCGATAGCCTCAAGGTCGTTGAGACGCTTGATGTAAGCCTCTACTATCTCGCGGCGTGCACCTGGGCGTGCGCCAGAGATAGCATCGCAGACCTGAACGATCGGAGCGAGCAGCGTGTTCATCTCCATCTCGTCGTGGTGAGCACCGATGGCGTTGCAGATATCGGGCTTCTCCTTATACTTCTCAGCGATCTTAGCGCCGTAGAGTGCGTGCGGCAACTCGCTCTCCTCGTCGGGCACCTTGCCGATATCGTGGAGCAAGCCAGCGCGCTTTGCCTTCTTCGGGTTCAGGCCCAACTCGGCTGCCATTACGGCGCAGAGGTTGGCTGTCTCGCGAGCGTGCTGCAAGAGGTTCTGACCGTAAGAAGAACGATACTTCATCTTGCCGACGATGCGGATAAGCTCGGGGTGGAGACCGTGGATACCGAGGTCGATGGCTGTGCGCTTACCGGTCTCGATGATTTCGTTGTCGAGCTGCTTCTTCACCTTTGCCACAACCTCCTCGATGCGTGCCGGGTGGATACGTCCGTCGGCTACGAGCTGGTGGAGAGCAAGGCGGCATACCTCGCGGCGAACGGGGTCAAACGCAGAGATAACGATTGCCTCGGGCGTGTCGTCAACTACGATCTCGACACCTGTAGCAGCCTCAAGAGCACGGATGTTGCGGCCCTCGCGACCGATGATGCGACCCTTCACCTCGTCGTTGTCGATGTGGAACACCGAAACAGAGTTCTCGATGGCGGTCTCTGTAGCTACGCGCTGTATGGTCTGGATGACGATCTTCTTAGCCTGTGTGTTGGCGTTGAGCTTCGCCTCGTCCATAATCTCGTTGATGTAAGAAGCGGCGTCGGTGCGAGCCTCGTCCTTAAGGCTCTCTACGAGGCGGTTCTTAGCCTCCTCGGCGCTCAGACCAGAGAGTTCTTCGAGCTTCTCGCGCTCCTTGGTCTGCATCTTGTCGAGTTCCTCCTGCTTGAGGGCGAGGAGTTTCTTCTCGTTGTCGATGCGCTGCTGGCACTGCTCCACCTCCTGCTTGCGGCGGCCGAGCTCCTCCTGACGCTGGTTGAGCGAAATCTCGCGCTGCTTCAGGCGGTTCTCGCTCTGCTGAATCTTCTGGTTGCGCTGCTGCACCTCCTTCTCCAGCTCCGACTTCTTGTTGAGGAACTTCTCCTTCACTTCGAGGAGTTTCTTCTCCTTCACTACTTCAGCCTCCTTGTTGGCGGCCTCTACCATTTCATTATATTTTCCCTTAATGACATAACGGAAAATAGAATAGCCTACGATGCCACCTACGATGAGTGCCACTAAGGCTGCAATGAGTGTATACATTGTTCAATTATTTTTTTGTTAGTTACTATTTAATTAAATTATTCGTTCGCAGTTTGCGATGGGTAAAGATACAATCCGTGATGTGCAGAGTGGCGGAGAAGGTATAGAAAGCGCTGTGTGCTGTATACCTTATTATATATAGCAGTTGCTCTTCATGCATCCTTTGTCATCTAAGCATAGACCATCAGACGCCCAGCACCTCTTCTATCTCGGATGTGAGCTTTGTGAGGAGGTCCTGATACGGCTCCGTGTTGTTACGCGACTTCTCCATCTCGTAACGCAGGGCTATCTCGATGAGTGCCATATAAAGGATTTCCTTGTCGTTCTTTGGTCCTTTATATCGCTGTGCGTAGGTGTTCATCGTCTTCGTAATCAGACTGGCGGCGTCGCGGTAGAGCGGTTCGTCCTCCGGGCGTATGTTCACCGGCATGTCGGTGTCGTAGACGTGAAGCCTTATGCGCAGCTTCTCTGTAGATTGTTCTGCCATCGTGTGAATGTTTTAAAGCTTGCAGCGAATGGTCTACACCTGCTTCTCGTTGATGAGCGTTATGCACTTGTCGACGTCGCGTATGAGTTTGGCAAGACGCTTCTGCGCCGCCAGCATGTCTCCGTCGGTGATTTCAACCATTCGAGCCAATTTCAGACTTTCGTAGTCGTTGCGCTGCTGCTGTAGCCGGGCTTCGAGCTTCTCGATGCGTTGCTGCTGCTCCGCCACCTGACGACACAAGTCCTCGTTCTGCTTCGTAACACTCTGGTACTGCAGAATCATTTGCCTGACACGTGTCGCAAACTGGTTTATCGTTTTCGATTCAGCTTCCATATAACAGCGTTTATGACTGTCGGCGCATTGGTTCTGCGCCACAAAATTATATTATTTTTACGAATGTGACAAAACTATTGCAAGTTTTTATTGTGGCTGAACACGTTTTTGTACCTGTCTCACGCATTTTCAGCCACAACCCCCACATTACTTCTTCTGCTCAGCGTCGGCACCTGCCTTCGGTTCCTTCTTGGCAAGCATCACCACCTGGAACACGAAGTCGGTAATCCACTTCTGAGAGAAGCCCAAACGCTGGTCGTACTGACGTATCGCCATTACGGCCTTGAGCACAGCCGGATCGCTGTAGTCGTTCTTTGTGAAGAGGTCGGCTACGGTCTTCTCCGTCATCTTGTAGAGCGCGTTCTTGAAGAACGACGGCAGACGGAGCTTGAACTTCATGAGGTTGCCCATGAGCATCATGATGTCCTGAGTGAAGTTCTGGAACTGAATGAGATAAACCTGCACATCCTGCAACTTACGACAGTTCTTGCGGATGCTGGCATCCACCTCCTTGAAGAAGTTGTCGTCTACGCCGTATATCTCGCGCAACATCTTGCGGCAAGCGCTCTTCTCGCCCACACCGAGCTTGTTATTCACTGTCGGAACGTGGAGTGTAGTCTTGAACACGCGCAAATCGGGCAGCATGCCGAGGTTGGCAATGCCTACGTTTGCGGCAATCGAAGCCTGGAAGTACACACGCACAAGCTGCATGTAATCTTCCATACCACCTGTCTTATCGTTATCTGTTTTCTTTCCGAATAGTTTTGAAAAAAATCCCATATATGTTTTATTTGTTTATGATATCAAATCGGCACGCAAAACGGGTTTTACATTTATTATGCCAACTTAAACTATATTATGCAAAATTACAAATAAAATGGATAACTGCCAAGTGTTGCAACGTTTTTCTTATTTTACCGATTAACGTTTCAAAATTAAGCGTTGAAAAGTGCATTTTCTAAGTTATTATTATTAACTTTGTGCACTTTATATAATTATAGTTGAATATTGTCTAACAATAAAAACATCAAACAATCATGAAAGGTATCGTTTTAGCAGGTGGCTCGGGCACACGCCTCTACCCTATCACCAAAGGTATTAGCAAGCAACTCATACCAATTTTCGATAAGCCAATGATATACTATCCTATATCAGTGCTCATGCTCGCTGACATAAAGGATATCCTCATCATATCCACCCCTAACGACCTGCCGGCTTTCAAGCGCCTTCTGGGCGACGGCAGCGACTACGGCGTACGCTTCGAATACGCTGAGCAGCCTTATCCAGGCGGTCTGGCTCAAGCGTTCATCATCGGCGAAGAGTTTATCGGCGACGACAGCGCTTGTCTGGTGCTGGGCGACAACATATTCTACGGAGCCGGCTTCACACAGCTGCTGCGCGAGAGCGTGCAGAACGTGGAGCGCGACGGCAAGTCGACCGTCTTCGGCTACTACGTGAACGACCCCGAGCGCTACGGAGTGGCTGAGTTCGACGCCGAGGGCAACTGTCTCAGCATCGAGGAGAAGCCAGAGCACCCGAAGAGCAACTATGCTGTGGTGGGCCTCTACTTCTACCCGAACAGCGTGGTGGAGATTGCGAAGAACATCAAGCCGAGCGCACGCGGCGAACTGGAGATAACAACCGTGAACCAGGAGTATCTGAAGCGCGGCGAACTGAAGGTGCAGACCCTGCAGCGCGGTTTCGCATGGCTCGACACCGGCACACACGACTCGCTCTCTGAGGCAAGCACATTCATCGAAGTAATCGAGAAGCGTCAGGGACAGAAGGTGGCTTGTCTGGAGGAGATTGCATACAAGAAGGGATGGATAACTAAGGAGAAGCTCACAGAGGTGGCACAGCCGATGATAAAGAACGAATACGGCAAGTATCTGATGCGCCTCGCCGAGGACAAACAATAGACGACCCAAGCGAATGCGCCGCAAAAAGACACAAGGAAAAACATAGCCGAAAAGAAGATAAAGGATAATAAAACGCTTTAAATATACAACGCAAACAAAAAAATGGAAGGAAACAACAACCAACAAGGTTTATACAACGTACAGCAAGAGCTCGAGGAGGGTTCTTCCTTCGACTTTAAGATCATCTACACGACACTGATCCTCAACTGGCAGTGGTTCGTACTTTCATTAATCATCTGTCTGAGCGCAGCTGCCATCATGTTGCGCTACACGACACCTATGTACCAGTCGTACGCCAAGTTGCTCATCAAGGACGACAACAACGGCGGACGCAGAGGCGGCAGAAGCTATATCGCCAACTCGTCTACACTGGGTATGATGACAAACACCGAGGGTATCGACAACGAGATGGAGATTCTGAAGTCGACAGCGCTCGCTACAGAGGCTGTGAAGCAGCTGAAGCTCTACACGGTCTACACTCTCGAAGGACACATCAAGGACCACCTGCTCTACAAGAACCAGCCGGTGAACGTAGACCTCGATGTGGCTCACATCGAGACCCTGAAGAGACCTATCAGCCTCGTCATCGACAAGGACGAGAACGGCAAGCTGCATGTGACGGGCACATATACCTACGTGCCTGAAGACCCCGACAAACCGTCGAAGACCTACGCCATCAACCGCACATTCGACGTTCTGCCGGCTCGCATCATCACAAGCGTTGGTATCATCACATTCACTGCCAACACGCTCTCGCCGATGCCCGAGGACCGTAATGAGCTCGTGACAATCTATCCGCCGAAGATGATTGCAGGCAAGTATAGCGGTGCGCTCACCGTCAACCAGCTTTCGAAGAGCACTTCTATCGCCGGCTTGACACTGACCGACGAGATGCCGCAGCGTGCCAACGACTATCTGAAGCAGCTCGTGTTCAGCTACAACATGCAGGCTAACGAGGACAAGAACGAGATAGCGATGCGCACAGAACAGTTCATCAACTCGCGTCTTGAGAAGATCAACACCGAGCTGGGTGCTACCGAGGGCAGTCTGGAGGCAACAAAGCGCCAGTACAAGATTGTGAATCCGGAGGCTACCGGTGCGCTTGGTTTCACCAACACCGACCAGTTCACACAGAAGCTGGCTGACATGGACATGCAGATAGAGTTGCTCCGCAGCTTGCAGCAGTACATGAACGAGCCGGGCAACAAGTATCAGACTCTGCCGTCGAACGTGGGTCTGAACGACGCTGCCGCTTCTACGCTCATCAACGACTACAACAAGATTGTTATGGAGCGCAACCGCTTGCTGCGCAGCGCCAACGAGAACAGCCCTACCATCACTCCGCTCACGGCACAGCTCGACGACCTCTCGTCAAGTATCCGCCGCGCTATGACTCAGGTGCAGCGCAACGCACAGATTCAGCGCAACTCTATACTGCAGGAGTACAACCGCTACTCGAGCATGATCTACTCTTCGCCTGAGCAGGAGCGTGTGCTCAACCAGATCGGCAGACAGCAGGAGGTGAAGTCGGGTCTTTACCTGATGCTCTTGCAGAAGCGTGAGGAGAACTCTATCTCGCTCGCCGCTACAGCCGACAAGGGTAAGCTCATCGACGACCCCGTATCGTTCGGACAAATCAGCCCGAAGAAGTCGATCATCCTGCTCATCGCGCTGGTTATCGGCTTGGCTATACCGACCATCGTACTGTTCCTCATCAACTTCTTCCGCTACAAGATTGAAGGACACGAGGATGTGGCTCGCCTCACCACTCTGCCTATCATCGGCGACGTGGCTATCGCAAGCGAGACAGCGAAGACAAAGGCAGACATCGTGGTACACGAGAACAAGAACAACGTCATGGAGGAGGTATTCCGTTCTATACGTTCTAACATCCAGTTCATGCTGAAGGAGGACCAGAAGGTCATCATGTTCACCTCTACCACATCGGGTGAGGGCAAGACCTTCACGGCGGCTAACCTCGCTGTGAGCTTCGCGCTGCTGGGCAAGAAGGTGTTGGTAATGGGTCTTGACATCCGCAAGCCGCGTCTTACCAACCTCTTCGAACTGAAGGACAAGAACATCGGTATCACCAACCTGCTCGTACACGACAACCCGACTCGTGAGGATATCTGCGCCAACATTCTGAACTCTGGCGTGAACCGCAACCTGGACATCATGCCAGCCGGTCCTATCCCGCCAAACCCTGCAGAGCTTGTGTCGCGCGAGTCGCTTGACAACATCTTCGCCACTCTGCGCAAGGAGTACGACTACATCATCGTGGACACCGCTCCTGTGGGTCTTGTTACCGATACGCTGATGATTGCTCGTGTGGCTGACCTCACCGTATATATGTGTCGTGCAGACTACACTCCGAAGTCAAGCTTCGAGTTCATCAACTCGCTGAGCGCCCAGAAGAAGCTGCCACAGATAAGCATCGTTATCAACGGCATCGACATGTCGAAGAAGAAGTATGGCTACTACTACGGCTACGGCAAGTACGGCAAGTACGGACGCTACGGCAAGAGCGGCAGCTACGGCAGCAAGTACGGTGGCAACTATAGCGGCAACTACGGTCTGAACTACACTTCGTACGGCGCTTACGGCAACTATGCTGACAGCAACTACGGCAACAAGAAAGACGATTCAATCAAGCGTTAGTAACAATGGTTATAGCAGTTGATTTCGACGGAACTATCGTTGAGCACAAATACCCTGCCATCGGCAGGGAGCTGCCCTTCGCTACGGAGACATTGCGTATGCTGATACGCGACCGCCACAAGCTGATATTGTGGAGCGTGCGCGAGGGACGGCTGCTCGACGAGGCTGTTGAGTGGTGCAGGGAACGCGGCGTGGAGTTCTACGCCGTGAACCGCGACTACCCGGAGGAGAGCCGCGAGCACGAATCTTTCTCGCGTAAGCTGAAGGCAGACCTCTTCATCGACGACCGCAACATCGGCGGTCTGCCCGACTGGGGTACTATCTACCAGATGGTGAGAGACCGCAGCACGTGGGAGGAGGTTTTGGAGCAGCGCAACAGCAGCTTTGAACAGACTGAGGCTCCGAAGCGCAAGAAGAAGTGGGGCATCTTTTAAGCATACAGACTTAATAAAAACGAAAAAGACCATGCCGGAATCCCGACATGGTCTTTTTCGTTTTAAACCTCTATTACATTATATTATTACTACTACATTATCTTTCTACTCCAGCACCAAGACATGGCTTGTGCCATCCTGCGCTGTGAAGACGTTCAGACCAATCTTCATCAGATAGTCGCCGCTGTACTGCTTGCCGTTGCACTCCAAGTCTGACTGCTTGCCTGGCATGAGGTTTGTCTCCTTCACGGTGTACATCTTTGCGGCATCCAGACCCTGCAGCTTCACGTTCTGCTGCGGCTCCTTGAAGCGCGGATGCAGGTCGTAGGCGAAGAGCACCGCACGCTGCTTGTCCTTGCTAACGTAGTTGATAGCGCAGTGGCTGCCTTCGTACGGTGAAACAAGACGATACTGGTCGCCTTCGAGAATCATAGGCTTCATGCTGTTATAGTTCTTTACAGCCTGCTGCACGAACTTGTAGTCGTCGGCAGAAAGCGACTTGAGGTCGATGTCGAAGCCCAACTTGCATGAGCTGCATACGTCGGTGCGGAACTTCACGGATGTGTTCTTGTTCCAGTTGGTGACGTGCGATCCCATTGTCTTTGCAGGGAAGAACTTCGAGAGGCTCCACTGGATGTAGATGCGCTCGTACGGGTCGGTGTCGTCAGAACACCAGAACTCGGTGAAGTACTTGAGCATCTCGTAATCCATGCGTCCGCCACCACCAGAGCAGAGCATCATCGGCAGATTGGGATACTTGTTGTGGATGCGTGTGAGCACATTGTAGATGCCACGAACGTGGTCGATGTAGAAGTTGCCCTGGTTCTGCTTGTGATACGGCGAGTAGATATTGGTTATAACGCTGTTGCAGTCCCACTTGAAGTAAGCCACGTCGGGGTTCTCAGTCATGATGCGGTCGACGATGCCGAACACATAATCCTGCACTTTAGGATTAGAGATGTCGAGCACGAGCTGGTTGCGATAATAATATGTGTCGCGCTGCGGTTGCAAGATGACCCAATCAGGATGCTTCTCAAACAGTTCGCTCTTCGGGTTCACCATCTCTGGCTCAATCCATATACCGAACTTCACACCAGCCTTCTTTGCATCTCTTACGAGACCCGGTATGCCCTCCGGCAACTTGCTCTTTGTAGCCTCCCAGTCGCCCAGTCCGGCGTGGTCGTCCTTGCGCGGATACTTATTGGCGAACCATCCGTCGTCGAGCAGGAACATATCTACGCCGAGGTCCTTGGCATCCTTCATCAGTTCGGCAAGACTCTGCTGGTTGAAGTCGAAGCCCGTATTCTCCCAGTTGTTCAGGAGAGTGAGGCGGTCGCCCATACCCATGTTCACCTGATACTGACGAGCCCAGTTGTGCAGGTTGCGCGAAGCCTCGCCCATACCATTGTCGCTCATCGCGAAGATGAACTCAGGAGTGGTGAACACCTCGCCTGCCTTCAGCTTATAGTCGGAAGCGTAAGGATTGATGGCAGGAATAACGCGAAGCGCACCGACGTTGTCCACCTCAAAGGTGAAGCGGAAGTTACCGGGCCAGCCTATCGTGCCGAGCATCACCTTGCCCTCGTTCTCCTTAGCAGGCTCGTCGAAACCCAACTCGAAGAAAGGCTCAGCGTGCATAGCGGCGCGTGTGCCGAGCTTTGTGTCGATAATCTTCTTGCCCGTGCTCAACTGGGTTGTCTCTGGCTGACCTTCCTTAGCCCAGTCGCTGTGATAGTTAGTGAGATAATACTTTGAAGATTTGAAGTAGAGCATCGTAGAGCTGTAGCGCCAGAGTGTGATGGCAGACTTCTCCTTGTGAGAGATCTCGCTCCATGCCTTTATAACATTCTCCTTCGGATAAGCCACATAGTGGAGCTTCACTGTGAGCGGATACACCTTGTCCTGAAGTGTGATGACAGTCTCAGTGCCGCCCTTTACAGCCTTCTGCTCCGACGACTTATAATATAAATATGTAGACATGTTGCCGTCGGCATGTGTAACGGCTACAGCCGGTTCGAAGTAGTCTTCTGCGCCGGAAGTGGCATACACCTCATGGCCGCGCTGACTCACTGCGCCGTCTGAAGCGGCATAAACATCCCACTTCAGATTGTCGTAGTCGGCAGGATTCTGCAACTTGTCGCCGAGATAGACCTGATAGAGTCTGCCCTTTGGCGACACTTTCATCACGAGGTCGGTCTTTTCGGTCGACACACGGATGATTTCTTGAGCGAATGTGATGGCAGAAGTCATGCACATTGCTGCGATTAGCATAATAGTTTTCTTCATTTTCGTATGGTTTTTACTGGTTGTTTATATATCGATATTCTTGCATTGGCTTGTTAGAACTTGATGCTTGCGTTGAACTCTACTGTGAACGGGCGGAGATAGTTACCGCTCATGTACTTGCCGGCATACTTGCCAGCCTCATCCTTTGTGATAAGTTCCGAACCGCTGATTGTGCCCTTCGCGCCCTTCTCGTTGAAGATGTTAATGACGCTGACACCGAGACTCAGGTTCTTGTTCACATTCCAGTTGACGCCACCGAATGTCTCCCAGTGGCCGTTGAAGTAGAGTGCCTCCTGAAGGTTGGCGTATGTCTTGCCGAAGTAGCGGAAGCTGAGCCAAGCACTGAGGTTCTTCGTGATGTCGTATCTCGGGTCAAGCTCTATGAGCACCTGCGGAATCTCCTTCACAATCTTGTTGTTGGCATTAACGCTCATAGTCTGACCGTCGCTGAACGTAACACTTGCGTTGTAGTTCTTGTATACAGGCTTCTGATAGGTGAAGAGAGCGTGCATGTGGAAGTTTTTGAACGGGTTGATTTCGGCAGATGTTGTCCAGCCCAATGTTTGGATGTTGTAGATGAGCAACACGGTCTTGCCTTCTGATGTGCCAGGCTTGGTGAGGTTCTGCTGGTCGATATTGTTCGACTTAGAGATGTATGTCACCATCGACGAGAGGTCGAGCCATGAGTTCTTGTAGAAGATACCGCCGCGAACCAACGGAATGGTGACGCGCTTGTACTGCTCCTCTGTAGGACCGGTGCCGGCATACTCGCTGATGCGCGGGAAGCGTGTGGCGATGGTAGCGTCGGCAGTAAGACCGAACTGGTTTGTTACGTTGTATGTCATCTGCAAAGTGGCAGCGTAGTTGAGCTTGTTCTTCGTTACGTTGGCTGGGGCGATGCTATGTTCTGTGGCTACGATAGATCCGTCCTCGGCTGTTGAATACGTATTGAAGTTGCCAAGGTGGAAGCCTCTGAAGCGTGAAGCCGCAATCTGGTCAGCCGACATGCGATAATACTCAAGACGTCCGCCGTAGAACAGCTTGAACTTAGGAGTGATGCGCCATTCGTCGGTGAAATAGAGAGCGAGCTTGTTCTCCGAGCCTTTTGTATATTCAGGACTCAGCTCGTTGTAGCCGAAGGTCTCTGAGCGGTGTGCTGTCTGCGTAGGGTCGAGCGGATTGACGTACATCTGGCTCAGTGTACGAGGATAAGCCTCAACGGTGCCCGCCCACTGGAACGAAGACGAATAGTAGTTGAGGTGGTAGTACCACTCGTTCAAGCCAATCATCAACTTGTGGTTGTTCAGCTGCTTGCTCACCTCTGTGGTAAGCAGGGCGTTGCTCACCTTGCCGATGTGCAGCCATGTGCGGCGACCTTCGATGAGTCCGCTGTATGCCGAACCGTCTGAAAGCTGGTAGCCGTCAGACTCAGCAACTTCTGATATGGTGCTGCCGCCGAAATCTACGTAGTTGGCGCGCGGAGCGTTCATATACTTGGCGTTCAGCTTCCACAACCAACCGTTGTCAAACTGATACTTGCTCACCAAAGCCACCTCATTGGCACGATTATCGTTGCCGTCGGTCATGTTCCAAGTGTCCATCTTGCCGGTCTTGGTGTTCAGATAGCTGAACGAACCGTTGCGCTGCACGTATGAATCCATACCCGGATCGAAACCAGCGAGCTTCTTTATGCTGCCGTCGCCAGCGTAGATGAACGGAGCTGCATTGGCGAAGTTGCCGGGGTTCTTGCTGTTCGAATACTTATACAATAAAGAAATGTGACCCTTGCCGCCGTTCAGTATGCGCGTAAGACCCAAATGGTAGATCTGCGTGCGGTCGGCGTAGTCGGTGAAGCGCAGCTTGAAGCTTCCCGGGTCGAAGTTCTGATACATGCCAGCTGTGTAGAGCCAGTTGTTGCCGATGCCGCCAGAGAGGTTAAGGTCGAAGTTCTGCATACCGAAGTGGTTCGCCTTATAATTGAGCTTGCCACTGAACTTCTTCTCGCCCAACTCGCTGAACGCAGAGACAGCATAAGCGATGTTGCCGGTCTTGATGGCACTCTCCGACGGAGTCATAAGGTCGGTGCCTTTCAGCGAAGCGTCGCTGCGCCAGTGGGCAGAGAGCTTATGCACGGACGACGAGTAAACAGCAGGCAGTCCGTTCTCGTATACCGTCACGTCTTCGCTCGGCAAGCCAATCTGAATCTCGCGCGGTTTGTTGGCGTCGGCAGCGTTGAGCATCACGTTGCGCTCTTCCTTCTTCTGCGATTCCGAATCGTTTGTTGAATTGTTGTCTGTATGCGTCTGTGCATAAATGCCCGTAGAGGCAGAAGCCAAGAGGGCGAATGAGAATGTTTTAAGTTTTAGGTTCATATCCGTTGTGTTTATGTTTTCGGTTGCAAAGTTACAAACTATAGCGGCTGATTGTATGTATGCGTAAAATGAAAGTAGACCTAAATTAAGGTATAGATACTTATAACTTATTATATATCAGAATATTTAAGGCTTTAGTCTTTTTTATCAAAGTAAATGGTTTTATATTAATAATATTAGCTAAATTTGCAGCATTAAAACTAAAAACCCACTATTATGCGCATCTTTTTATACCTATTGTTCATCTTTTTGCCGCTGCAAGCTACAGCCCAAACCAAGTTGGCTACAGCCGGTATCTCTGGCGAGCAAGACCTGCTTGACCTTCTTGACAGCTATGTCGACAAGCGCGACGCATACTCCAAGCAGAAAGAAAAGAAGATTGACCAACTGAAGCTGAAGTTGCGAACGGCGGAAGACATTCCGCAGCGACTCGCACTTCTAAATAGTATCTATCGCGAATACTATACATACCATTACGATTCGGCAATGGTATACGTGAACCGCGGTCTCGCTCTATCAGAGAGCGAGAACAACGCCTACTACACAACGCTCAACAAGATAAATCGTGCAGCGGTGTTGTCTACGGGTGGTTTCTACAGTCAGTCGGAGGAGTTGCTTGAGGATATAAAAAAGAAGGGTGTGCCTAAGCAGCTAAAGCAATACTATTATTATACACGCACGTGGCTGTACAACTATTGGGAGGCGTTCAGCAACAAGTCGGAGTTCATGGGCTATTACCATAAAAAGAAGTTCGAGTATCTGAAGCTCACGATGGAAGTCACAAGCAGCAAGGATGTGGCTCTGCATGCCTACCTTAGCGGCGAACTGGCTTTCCTCATCAATCCCATGAGCAAGGCTGTGCTGCAATTCTACACAAAGGCTCTGCTGAACAGCCGGGTAGACAGCCGTGTGCATGCCTCGGCAGCCTACTGCATAGCACGCTATTATCGCGAGTTGGGCGACACGCAACGATATGAAAAGTACATTATTGAAGCGGCTATCTCGGACATAACATGCCCTTTGAAGGAGAATCTTGCGCTGCAGGAGTTCTCTACATATCTGTATGAGAAGGACCAGAAGTATGCCGACCATGCGGCACGTTACATCTATTGCTCTATGGAGGATGCCCGATTCTACAACAACCGCCTGCGTATGCTCGAGATTTCGAGCATACTGCCTATCATTGCCACAGCCAATCAGGAGGCGTTGGCGCATAAGGAGCGCATCGTGAGAGGCGTGCTTGCGGTGGTTAGTTTTCTGTCGCTGATGTTGCTGGCAATGGCTATCTTCGGCTACAAGCAGAACAAATGGCTGGCAGGTAGCCGCAGGGAGGTGAAGACACAGAACCGACAGTTGAAGGAACTGAACGAGCGACTGGTAGCGACCAACCATCGCCGCGAGACCTACATGCGTTTGTTCATGGACATTAGTGCGGTGTACATCCGCAAGCTGATGGAGTACCGCAAACTGGTGAGCAGAAAAATAAAGGCCAACCAAACGGCTGACCTTCTTAAGACTATAAACAGCTATAAGCTCGCGGAGGAAGAGGCGACGACGTTCTACACTCGTTTCGACCGCGCCTTCACGGAGCTGTATCCTGGTTTCGTTGACGAACTGAACAGTCTGTTGCTTCCAGAAGGAAGGATTGCGCAGCCATCTCCTAACACCCTGACTACAGAAGTGCGCATCTACGCGCTAATGCGTTTGGGTGTGACGGAGAGTCAGGAGATAGCCACACTTCTGTTCTACTCGACACAGACAATATACAACTACAAGTCGGCGATGCGCGCACGGGCAGTGAACCGCGACACGTTCGACGAAGACATCAACAGACTATGCCATGTTGGGTAATGGTCTTTTCCCTAAAATAAGCAATTACTTCAGCAGGAAGTCCTCGGGATGCTGGAAGCCGTTGAGGTAGTCGCGGGCTGCCATACGTTTCTTGCCGGCAGGCTGCAGCTCTACAAGCTCAAGCCACTCGTCGACGGTGGCAACGAGAAGACGGCGGTTCTCTGCCTTGAGCGTTCCTACTTCTACACCGGGTTGGTCGCCGGTCTTTGCTGCCTTATAGTCTGGTGCACTTGAGACAAGTGCACCCCCTATTGATGACTCACCAGTCTTTGCTGTCTTATAGATCTTAAGCACTTGGGCAGGAGCGTTAGCGTCGCGCGGAGTGAGCATACACCATGCGCCGGGCACTGGCGACAGACCGCGCACGAAGTCGTAGATGCGCTTTGCTGAGAGCGAGAAGTCGATGGCGCAGGTCTCCTTGAATATCTTCGGAGCGCCGTGGTGAGCCTCGCTTTCCTGCTGCGGCTGCGAAGGCACGTCGCCGTCGGTAGAGAGCACAAGATCGACGGTGTCGGTGCAGAGCACTGCGCCAAGCTGCATAAGTCCGTCGTATACATACTCCACATCGGCGTCGTCGGGGATGGGGAACTCGCGCTGCGCGATGATGCGACCGGTGTCGATGTCGTGGTCGAGGAAGAATGTGGTGACGCCGGTGCGGGTCTCGCCGTTGATTACAGCCCAGTTGATTGGCGCTGCGCCACGATAGTCGGGCAGCAGGGCGGCGTGAACGTTGAACGTGCCGAAGCGCGGCATAGCCCACACCACCTCGGGCAGCATTCTGAACGCAACAACCACCTGCAGGTCGGCGTTGAAGCTGCGCAGCTCCTCAAGGAACTGCTCGTCTTTCATCTTCACGGGCTGCAGCACGGGCAGATTGTGCGCCAGAGCGTACTCTTTGACGGGCGAAGGGCGCAGCACCGATCCGTGGCGACCTACGGGTTTATCGGGCTGCGTAACGACAGCCACTACGTTATAACCGTTCTCAACAAGTCGCTGGAGCGATCCAACGGCAAACTCGGGTGTTCCCATGAACACTATGCGGAGGTCTTTCTTTTCCATATATCTTTTTACTTTTTTACTCTTTTACCTTTTTATTTTTACAAAGTTACGTTTTTTTCGGCGAATATCATTCATGCTTGTAATAAAGAGCAAGAAAATTGTCTTTAAACCTACGGCATAACAAGAAAAAGCATTAACTTTGTAAAAGTAAAAAGGTAAAAAAGTAAAAGAGTAAAAAGGTAAAAAAGTAAAAAGGTAAAAAACAAAATAGGAAATAACAATGACACAGAAAGAAGACATTCAGAATGCCGTGAACGTAATGCGTAAGGGCGGCGTGATACTCTACCCTACCGACACGGTGTGGGGAATAGGCTGCGACGCAACGAACGCTGAGGCAGTGGCTAAGGTGTACAAGATAAAGCAGCGCGACGACTCGAAGGCGCTTATCTGTCTCACCGACTCGGTAGACCGCGTACAGCGCTACGTGCGCGACGTGCCGCCGGTGGCTTGGGACCTTATGGAGCTTGCCGAGAAGCCTACAACGGTAGTGCTCGACGGCGCCGTGAACCTCGCCCCGAACCTCATCGCCGAGGACGGCAGCATCGCTCTGCGCGTCACCAACGAGCCGTTCTCAAAAGAGCTTTGCTACCGCTTCCAGAAGGCTATCGTGAGCACAAGCGCCAATATCAGCGGAGAACCGACAGCACAGAACTACCGCGACATTGCGCCGGAGATACTGGAGGCTGTCGACTATGTGTGCTGGACTCGTCGCCAGGAACACAAGCCGCACACTCCGAGCAGCATCATCAAGCTCACTAAAGACGGACAGGTAACCATCATACGCAAGTAAATGGAACAGACTGCGATTGACAAGAAAGACGCAACGCTGGAAGAAAGGCTGTACGCTTGGCGCACGAAGCATTTTTCCGACCGTCAGGCGACTATCATCCTCGCCCTCTGCATCGGATTCTTCGCGTCGGTGGCTGCCTACGTGCTCCACTCGATAATTCACATCATACAGCACATGCTGACGTCGAGGTTTCATGCCGACACGTTCAACTGGCTCTACCTGATGTTCCCGGTTGTGGGCATCTTCTTAACGTCGCTCTTCGTGCGCTACGTGGTGAAGGACAACATCTCGCACGGTATCACGCGCATCCTCTACGCTATATCCTCGAAGCAGTCGCGACTGAAAGGGCACAACTGCTGGACATCGGTTGTGGCGTCGGCTATCACCATCGGCTTCGGCGGATCGGTAGGTGCCGAGGCGCCTATCGTGCTCACGGGTTCGGCTATCGGTTCGAACCTCGGACGACTGTTCGGCATGGACAAGAAGAAGCTGATTCTGCTTGTTGGCTGCGGTGCTGCCGCCGCCATCGCCGGCATCTTCAAGGCGCCGATTGCCGGACTGGTGTTCACGCTCGAGGTGCTGATGGTCGACTTGAGCATGGCGTCGCTGCTGCCTATCCTCACGGCAGCGGTCACGGCTACGTGCTTCACGTATATCTTCATGGGCAGCTCGTCGCTGTTCAGCTTCCACCTCGACAGTATGTGGAGTGTGGAGCGTGTGCCGGCATGCATCATCCTCGGCATTGCCTGCGGACTTGTGAGTCTCTACTTCATACGTTCGATGTCGGTATGCGAGGGCATGTTCGGCAAGCTGAAGCAGCATCGCTGGGCTAAGCTCGCGCTGGGCGGAGTGCTGCTCAGCTCGCTCATCTTCGTGTTCCCCGTGCTCTACGGCGAAGGCTATTCTGCCATCAACGTGTTGCTCAACGGCACGAGCGAAGCCGACTGGAACGAAGTGCTGAAGAACTCGATGTTCTCTGGCGACGGCAGATGGCTCATTGTGTTCATAGCACTGGTCATACTGACCAAGACATTCGCTACTGCTGCCACAAACGGCGGTGGCGGTTGCGGCGGTACGTTCGCGCCGTCGCTCTTCGTCGGAGCCTTCACCGGCTTCCTCTTCTCGCGACTTTGGAACATGTATCAAGTAGGTATCTACATACCCGAGAAGAACTATACGCTGCTCGGCATGGCTGGTGTTATGGCAGGCGTTATGCACGCGCCGCTTACGGGCATCTTCCTCATCGCCGAGATTACGAACGGCTACGACATGTTCATGCCACTGATGATTGTGAGCATCGTGTCGGTGATGACTATCAGCATCTTCGAGCCGCACAGCATCTACGCCATGCGTCTTGCTCGCGAGGGCAAGCTCCTTACTCACCACACCGACCGCTCGGTGCTGACGCTGATGAAGATAGACAGTGTGATAGAGCGCGACTTCACCGCCGTTACGCCCGACATGCCGCTGGGCAAGCTGGTGAACGCTATCTCGAAGAGTCACACGTCGTTCATACCGGTGCTCGACAACGCCGGTTCGCTGCTTGGCGAGATCGACATCACGAAGATACGCCACATCATGTTCCGCGCCGAACTCTATAACAAGCTCACCGTTCAGCAGTTGATGCTGCCCATAGCGGCGCAGGTTGGCGAGAGCGATTCGATGGAGGAAGTGATGCGCAAGTTCGATCTTAAGGGCACACGCTATATGCCCGTGGTGAATGTCTCAGGACACTTGACGGGATATATCTCGCGATCGAGAGCGTATAGCATGTACAGAAAAATGGTAGCCGACTTCTCGGCGGAATAAAAATAGTAGCGGAGGTCTCCGGTCTCCGCAGCAGTTAACTTGACTGAATATAGTCTTGTTGCTTGCTGCGGAGGCCGGAGACCTCCGCTACTTTTTTGCTTTATTGGTTTTAGAACGGATAACCGATTGCGAAGTGTATGCTTTGGCTATCCTTAAATTTGTCGAAGTTGTAGAAGCCGTTCTTGTACGGCAGGTGCAGACCTACGCCCCAATCGAGGCGAAGCACGAAGAAGTCGAGGTCGTAGCGTATGCCGATGCCCGTGCCGACCGCCATCTCCTTAAACATGTTCTTCGGTTTGAACACCGCACCCGGACGGTCGCTGTCGCTGCGCAGCGTCCACACGTTGCCTGCGTCGAGGAACAATGCGCCGTAGAGGTTGCCGAACATACGCGGACGATACTCGAGGTTCATCTGCAACTTCAAGTCGCCGGTCTGGTCGAGATACGAGAGGTAAGAAGTCTGGGCATGATAGCGACCCGGACCGATACTGCGCACGTTGAACGCACGTATGCTGTTGGCACCACCTACATAGAACTGCTCGCTGTACGGAGCGCTTATCGAATTGCCGTATGCCCATACAACACCCATGTTCACGTGTCCGACGAGCGTGCTGTGCTCCGTCACCTGCCACGTCTTGCTGTAGTCGGTCTCCACTTTCAGGAACTGAGCGTACGGATTCTTGAACATCGTCTTCTCCTTGTCGGTCCACTTCTCGCCGAACGCCATGTATCCGAGCGAGAGCAGATTGGCAGCCTCGCTCACCGACACCTGCCAGAAGATAGGATTGTGAAGGCGCGCCGGCGACTGGTATGTGAACGTGTAGCGCATCTTTGGCACGAACTGGTCGCTCATCGCCACAAGCAGGTACGGACTCTTGTTGACGAGTTCGGTGAACGCCGGCGTCATGTGCTTCATGTACTCGTACTGCAGTATGAGCGGCGAGAACTGGTGCTGCACGATGGCTCTCGGCTGCGTCTTGTATGTGAGTTCGCCCGACACGATGTGGCGCTGGAAGAAGCCCGAGCGGTTGAGCACGTCGAACGATCCCTTGATGAGCGTGGTCGGCGTAGCATAGCGCTGGCGTATCGTCTTGCCTTTTCTGCGACGTATATGGCGCAAGCGGCGCATGATATTGTTCACAAACAGTAGGCGCGGCATCTCTACCGACACATCTGCACCGTATTCGTACGAGTTGAACTTCGAGCTGCTGCCGTCTGCCTGATGTCCCGTCTGCCATTCGTACGAGCCTTTCAGATTCAGGGTGAGCTTCTCGCCGCCTCGGAAGGCGTTGCGCTTCACTAAGCCGAGGTTCAGTTCCGGACCCACACGCCCCGTCGTCTTTCCAACCAGGTTGCCCTCAAGATAAACATCGTATGGCTTGTCGAACACGCAGTTGAGCGTGAGGTCGAGCGTGTCGCACGTTGCCGAAGTGTCGCGCGGAGCGAACGCAAGGTCAACACGCGAGAAGAGTCCCTTCGCCGTGAGCGTGTTGATGGTCTGCTGATAGTCCTGATAGCTGTATAGCTTGCGGGGCTTTATCTTCATATCGCGAGTGATTACGCTGCGGCGCATCGGCTCGCGCTTGCCGTTGAAGACGATGGTGTAGTTGCGGCGGCGTATGGTATCCTTCAGTTGCTCCAGCACCGACTGCTTGCGCATCTCCAGATTGATGCGACCTACATACCACTTGCGACCTACCGCGGCAGGCAGACTGTCGGCGTAGTGCAGACGCACCTGCACCTCGCCTGGCTCGGCGATGGTATCGGCGAGATATGTGGCGTAGCTCGGCTGATAGTAGAAGAAGCCGTTGTTGCGCAGGAGCGTCGAAATGCGTGTTCGCTCAGCCTCAAGCACCGAGACGTCGAACGGATCGCCGGCTTTCACGAGCGACTCCGACGCCTTCTTCTCGATAAGTTCGTTGGCTTCTTCGGGGAAGTTGTGGTATGTCAGCGTGTCTACGGTGTACAAGTCGCCGAAGTTGACGTTATACTTCACCTTCGCCGTGCGCGAACTGTCGGATGTCAGCACATCGTAGTTGACATAGCCGCCGAAGTAGCCGCGCGCACGCAGCAACTCGCGCACCACCTGCGCATGCAGCTGCGGATTGACCGAGCTAAGCAGCACCGGCGCCTTGCCGAACGTTGTGCGCATCCACTTGCCTATGCCGCCGCGCGAATGCTCGAAGGCGTTGTATATCCACAGACGGTACGACGGTATGCGGTAGTACGGACTGCCGAAAAGGGCGCCGTTGGGCGTTGTGGCGAGCGCCGCCTCCACTTCCTCCTGCGTCGAGTAGAAATGGTCGCAAGGCTCGTAGTTCTCGTACCCGGTCTTGCGCAAGCCCGTGAACAGCTTGTCGTCCTCGGGCACAGAACTTGTCGACGAACAGCCTACAATCACCATTACACATATTATTATATATAGCGTATTCTTCATAAACCTTTACTTTTTATCGCCCGAAAGCGCCGTTTTCGTTTTCTTAACCGCCGTCGAGTCCTTCTTCTGCGCTGCCGTCGAATCGTTGTTATTCACAATCGTGTAATTCTTCTTCTGAACCAGCGCACCGTTCATCGGCATCGTGTATATGTCATCTGTCTTGCGCTTGAAGCGGAAGATGTCTTTCAGACTCTGCAGCTTGCGGCGCCATACGAAACCGCCGCCGAACTGTCCGACGTAGCCTTCAAGCCAATCGTACGTAGCGCGGTCGTAGAAGAACTTCAGATACTTGTTCGAATTGGGCGAGAGGCGATACTCCATCGCGATATTATCGAAGAACGTGTCGTTCTGATTCTCAATCTCGGCACCGCTCGACACCTTACCGCCTATCACGATGCGCAGTCGGTTGTTGAGGAAGCGCTTCGAGAACTTGAACGAGTAGTCGGTGTGTACGGCGCCCGAGCCCAACTGCGTGTTGTCCATGCCGAACGAGAGGTCGAGCGTGCGCAGCGCGTTGCCCGATATGGCTGTAATCTGCGAACTGAGGAACGAACTGAGCGCACTGTTCATGTTGAATGCGCCGGCACTGGTGTCTGAGAGATACATGCCCGTGGTGAGCATCGTAACGGCGAGCTTGCCGCGGTTCTCAACCGACTGTGTCATCAGCTCGTTGTGTATCTCCTGGTCGTCAGGCGCGTCGATGGTAAACTGCAGCCCCATGTCGTTGAGCGTCTTCGTAAGCTCCACACCGCACTCGAACGTCACGCTGCGTCCTACGCCCGCATCGTTCGTGACGGTAGTCTTGTTCTCCTCCGTCGCCGTGATGTTCAGGCGTGGGTTCATTGCGTCGCCGAAGAACTCCACGTAGCTTCCGTCCTTGATGGTGAACGTCTTTAGCGGGATAACCGGCAGCGAGTATTTCATCTCGCCCTGCCCTATCGTGTATCTGCCGTAAAGACCAAGTCCGTCGGCTTCGGTATATTTCATGCGCAGTTGGCCGCCTCCTACGATATCCACGTAGTTAGACTTGTCTGCGTTCAGCGCGCAGAGCACATGAGCGCCCTCGTCGATGTTCACCGTGAGGTCCATCGTAAGACCCGTAAGCGGCGGACGCACCACCTGCGTAGCTCCCGGGTCATTAAAGTTCACGAACTTCACGAGTCCGTCGAGCTGGTTGTCGGTAGAGAGCGGCGAGTCGCGCAGAATGTACGTGATGTCCGACGAACTGAGCACGTCGAGACGACCGCGGAAGCGCAAAGCATCGAGCGGTCCGTCGGCAAGTCCGAGGAAGTTGACGTAAGCCTTGCCGAACGCCTCAGAACGAGCCTTCTGCTTCGAGTCGATAAGCAGATAGTTGGTTGCACGCATACGCATATACATCGTCATGTTCGACATATCGGCGAAGTCTACATTGCCGTAGAGCGTGAGCGGATTGCCGTTTCGTGCGAAGAGCTGGAAGTTCTCGAACTGCATCTTGCTGTCGGTTATCGTCACCGGGTCGTCGCAGAGTCGCATCTCCACACCGTAAGGCTCACTCGCCACGTAAGCCGAGTCGAACATCAGTTCGCCGTCCACGTCCAAGCGGTTGAGCTGTCCGTCCACCTTCACGTGTCCGTCGGCATAACCCTTGAAGTTGAGCAGTCTGTCGGGCATGAAACCGTTGAGCAGCAACAGCGGAGTGCGCTGCAGCTGCACATCTGCCGAGAGATGGCCGAATCCGCTCGTCACGTACGTACCGCTGAGCGTGCATACCTCGTAATCGTCTACAGAGAATGTGCCGTCGACGCAGTGCTCGTTGCCGCCTTCGCGCGGCATGTATACGAACTCGCTCGCCACGTCGCCTATCTTGCAGCCCTCGTACGCCATCTTGTCCACACTCACGAACGAAGACACCGACATTACGCCGTTGTCGTCGATATAGTGGAAGTCGCCGTTCATCACGCCCGACACCTTCGGAGCATACGGAATGACGGAGAGCACCTTGGCAAGGTCGAACTTCGTCAAGCCGATTGTGATGTCCTGCTGTGCTTCGGTGCTGTCGTTGCTGAACACCTTCACACCCATGCCGTCGTCTGCCAGCAACTTCATGTCTGCCGATATGCGCTTGTTGTCGGCGAAGAACACATAGTTGCCCTTGTTCACCTTGAACTGCTTGTAGCCGAACACCGGGTCGATGCCGCCGAGCGACACGCGCACACCGTGCTGCTCCATATCGGCTTTCAGTCCGAGCGCCACGCCGAGACGGTTGCGGTCGTCGAACACGCGTGTGCCGAAGAAGAGCGACTGCTTGTAGAACGCGCCGCGGAAGAGAGCGTTGAAAACGTACTGCTTGTTATATCGGTTGTTGCGTATCTGTCCTTCGAAGTCGGTCTTTACCGAGTCCGACCGCACGGCTACGCGTATCGTGTCGAGCTGCATGCCCGAAGCCACGAGCGAGTCGATGCGCACCGTACCGTTGATGCCCTTCACGGGCGACGTGTTCATGTTTATATATGCGTCCTGGAACTCGTAACCGTAGTGGCGTGCCGTGCGCGAGATGATGTTCTCCTTGCCCGCATCGAGATAAACGGAGAGTTTTGGCAGGCGTTCGCGCAGTCGCAACTGGTCGATATATCGCTCGTTGCGCTGCTTCTGAGCCTCTACGCCTATCGACGAAAGACGGTTGAGGATATGTTCTACCGAACCGCTGCCGTCGAGTCGCAGCGCAAAGTCGCCGCACGTCACGTTGGCGTGTGTTGAGTCGCGGCGTGTGAAGATGTCCATCACCACGTTCTCCGGTCGGTAAGCCGCTGCCGAGTCGCGCACTACGATGTTGCCTATCACGCCCTTCACGCTGTGTGTCGACGCAAGGTCCGACTGCACGTCTACATGAGCGGTCATCGACGTCGTGAGCGGCACCTCGGTGATACCGAGTTTGTAGAAGTCGGCATAAAGCAGGTTGCAGAGCAGGTTTGCGTCAATGCGTCGGTTGTCGAGCACGGTGCGCAGGTCGATGATGCCGTTGAGCAGCGGTGTGCGACTGTCGAGCAACGCTCTGCCGACACCGTTTTTCACCTCGGCTTGCAGACTCACGTTCGAGAGGTCGTAGCCCGAATAATGGAAGTTGCCAACCCTTACACGTGCATCCATTCGGGTGCGTGGTGAGAGGAAGTCGAAGCCTGCGCCGTCTGCTGTCAGTTCGCCGCTGAACGAATGTAGACCGCTGCCCGGCATGAAGTTCTGCAGGGGCAGAGCGTACGCCGTCAGATTGGCGCGGTATGCCATAGAACGCATATTGAACGCGCCTCTGCCTCGCACCGAACCACCACCCTGCGTAGCCACAAACTCCGTAGCATACTGCGGTCCGTTCACCTTGCAGTTGCCTTTCAGCGTTATGCCATCGGGTATGCGCACCGCCGTGTTCTTGTCCAGACCCAATGCTGGCTGCAGAAAACTGATGTTGTCGGCACGTGCGTCGAGGTTGATGTCGGCTGTGAAGCGGTCGGGGTCGGTGAGGTTGCCCGCCTTTCCGTCCGCCTTTATGCTGAATGCCGTGGGGAGTTTAGCCGAGATGTCGCGAATCTTAAGGTTCTTCATGTTGCCGTTGATGTCGGCATGAAGGGCGAGCGGCTGTTCGGGCAGTCGCAGCACAAACTGCAGGGGCATCATTCCGAGCGCCAGCAGCATGTCCGACTTGCCTACGGATGCGTCCATCTTCAGACGCATCACGCCTGGGTTAGTGTCGGCGAAGGTAGAGAAGTCCATGTCGGCACTCGCCTTGAGCCACGACACGGGCGTAGTGAGGCGGAAGTCGGGCAGCGCTATGTGCGCGGTGTCGAGCCGCACGTGTCCCTTCGCGTCGGTCACGCTCAGTCCGCTCTGCTCGCGGAAGGCGCAGCGGTTGAGGGCGAGTTGCAGTTTGGTGGCTTCCTGCTCGAAGCAGAGCGAGTCGATGCGCAGCGAAACGCCTTTCAGCGCAATGTGATTCACGTCGAGCCCTTTCTGTCGCATGGCGAAGTTGTTGTCGTAGTTGACGAAGCCGTCACGCCAGTCGAACGTGCCTACTTTGTATATGCCCGTACCGAGATTGATGTCGCCGTCGGTAGCCGACGCATCGGTCAGTCCGACACCTATGGCGAGTGTGTCGCCGGGCATGTGTATCTTTACAGCCGAACGCTTCACAGCCAGTCGGCTGAAAGCTATCTGCCATTTGTTTTCTGTTTTTGTCGTGTCCTCGGGCACGGTGTCGCTGAGCGCTATGTCGAGGTTGGCGTCTGCGAGGAGCACCGGTCCGAGCGCCACCTTCTCCTTCTTAAGCGCCACGCGGCTCGGCTCCACCTTCAGTCGTCCTACGCCGCCTTTCACACGTGCTGAGGGCACGAGTTGTGCGGTGTTGATGTTCACGTTGCGGAAGTCGAGGTCGCTGACGTCTACGTTGCCGGCGAAGAGCGGCAGGAGTCGCACGCCCACGATGAGTTCGTCGGCAGCGGCTATGGTGTCGATATGGTTGTGCAGCGAGTCGTTGGGCTGCGTAGCGAGAAGCCCTTGCACGCTTAGGTCGAGCGGAAAGCTAAGACGCACGCGCTCTACCGACACGTTCATGCCGGTTGACTCGGAGGCGTATCCTGCCGCTTGCCTTACTGCCCAGTTCTGCACGGGCGGTATGTAAAGCAGCACAGCCAACAGCGCCAGGAGCGCTATCGGCGTGGCAAGTATGGCTGCCGCAATCTTTAAATATCGTTTGTATTTGGGCTTCATTCTTTTGTATTGTTTGATTATTGTTTTATGGGGCTTCAGGGGGTGCAGTCAGGGGGTGCAGTTGTCTCAACTGCACCAACACTGCAAACTGCACCAACACAGCTAACAGCCCTCCCTTAGAAAATCAATAGGTTGGTGCACTTGAGACAAGTGCACCCCCTGATAAACTGCACCAACACAGCAAACTGTCCACATTAGAAAGCTAATAGGTTGGTGCACTTGAGACAAGTGCACCCCCTGATAAACTGCACCCACTGAATTACCTTGATATCTCCTGCCACAGACGGTCTGCCGGCACTTCCGCCTCAACGCATATCTGTTCTTTCGATACGGGGTGGACGAACTCTACGCGGCGCGAGTGGAGCGAGATGCTTCCGTCGGGGTTGCTGCGCGGTGCGCCGTACTTCAGGTCGCCCTTTATCGGGCATCCCATGTGTGCCAGCTGACAGCGTATCTGATGATGTCTGCCGGTGAGCAGCGTCACTTCGAGCAGCATATAGTTGTCCGACACGGAGCGCACCTTATACTTCAGTATAGCCTTCTTTGCGCCCGCCACTTCCTTCGCGTGGGCGTAGCTCTTGTTCTGGCGCTCGTTGCGCGTGAGCCAGTCGGTGAGCGTTCCTTCGGGCGCAATGTCGCGGCGCTTTGTTATCGCCCAGTAGGTCTTGTGCACATCGCCCGTGCGGAACATGTCGTTCAGTCGCGACAGCGCCTTTGATGTCTTTGCGAAGACAACGAGTCCGCTCACGGGTCTGTCAAGTCGATGCACCACGCCGAGGAACACGTTTCCGGGCTTGTTGTATTTCTCTTTGATATACTCCTTTACGATGTCGGATAGCGGTTTGTCGCCGGTCTTGTCGCCCTGCACTATCTCGCCGCTGCACTTGTTGACTATGATAATATGGTTGTCTTCGTAGACTACTTTCATTGTTTGCTTATTATAAAAAGACACAAAAAGGGTGCATCAAAATAGAAGTTAAAGGAAGTTGGGGCTCCCGATAAGTTCAGTTTTGAAACACCCTGATTATCGTAAAAAATCTGCTTGCAGACAGGATTACATGTTCATGCCGCCGTCTACCTGGATAACCTGGCCGCTAACGTACGATGACATGTCAGAAGCGAGGAACAAGCATACGTTTGCGATGTCTTCTGTCTGACCGCCGCGACGCAATGGAATCTTCTTCATCCAGTCCTTGCGTACGTCCTCAGGCAGCTGTGCTGTCATAGGTGTCTCGATGAAACCCGGAGCGATGGCGTTGGCGCGTACGCCCTTGGGGCCGAGCTCCTGAGCGATTGACTTAGCCAGACCGATCATACCAGCCTTAGAAGCCGAGTAGTTGCACTGGCCTGCGTTGCCGTGAACGCCTACTACAGACGACATATTGATGATTGAACCGCTGCGCTGACGAAGCATGATCGGTGCACAAGCGTGGATGAAGTTGAATGCCGACTTGAGGTTCACGTTGAGCACTGCGTCCCACTGTGCCTCAGACATGCGGAGCATCAAGCCGTCCTTTGTGATGCCGGCGTTGTTCACCAGCACGTCGATAGAACCGAAATCTGCATGTATCTGCTTCACAACCTTGTCTGTCTCCTCGAAATCGGCAGCATTGCCTGCGTATGCACGACAAGTAACGCCCAGAGCCTCAATCTCCTTACGTGTAGCCTCAAGTCCGGCAGCCATGTCGTCGTTGAGCACGAGGTCGGTGAATGCGATGTTTGCGCCTTCAGAGGCGAACTTCATTGCGACAGCCTTTCCGATGCCGCGGGCTGCTCCCGTGACGAGGGCAGTCTTACCTGTTAATAATCCCATTTCTTTAATTATTTAATAAATAAAAAATTCTAATTGTTGAGTTTCTTGCCGAGCGCTCCGTACACCACCTTCGCCACGAGCGGCTTGCTGGCTTCTTCGGTGAGCCCGTGTCCGATGCGTCCGTAGATGAACGGCACTTCGAGACCTTTTATGCAGTAGTGGGTGATGTCGGCTACAAGGTTCACGTCGTCGATGTCGAACTCGCCGTCTGCCTTGCCGTCCTGATACACCTTGCTGAAGAGGTCTATCTCGTAGTCGTCGAACTTCTTGCGCACTTTCTCCACCATCCAGATGTTGCGGAAGAACTCGGCGCGCAGGTTACCGTTGCGCACCACGGTCTCTCTGATCATGCTCAGATGGGTGTAGATAAGCTCTATAACCTTGTCAAGCGGGCGCATCTTCATGGCTGCCACCTCGTCGAGCTTGTCGCTCAGGCGTTCAAGCTCCGACTCTATCACAGCCGAATACACTTCCTCCTTGCTGTTGAAGTAGGTGTACAGCGTGCGGCGACCCTTGCCCGACGCCACGGCGATATCGTTCATCGTGGTGTTTGCCACGCCGCGCTTGGCGAAGAGCTGGCGCGCGATATCAATGAGTTTCTGGCGTGTCTTGGATATTGACATATTGAATGATTACCCCTTTCCTGTTTGTTATACCTATTATATATATGCGCTGCGCACCTGAGCGCACACGCCTTGTAGCGTGCTGCTTGCAGGCACGAAACGCTTGCACACACTACGTATTAATGTGCAAATTTACAGCATTAATTTCGAAAAAGCAAATAAATTCGACTTATTATGCTCTCTTTGTGTATCATAGCGGCACTAATCGCACAAATCTTGCGATTTATCACGAGTAAAGCCTATTAAATAATAATAGGTACGCATGCGTACAATACTTCATTGTGGGTAAAACCTCACGAAAAGTCACCGTCACCCGAACGCAATCCGATCGGACGGCGAACGCAATCCGATCGGACGGCGAACGGAATCCGATCGGACGGCGAACGCGAACGGTGGCACACTTAGGGGGTGCACTTTTCTCCGCTCGGCTTTGCCGCTTGCCAGAGCAAGAAGTGCACCAACAAAGCAATATTGAAGTAACTCTTGTTTGGATGTGAGTGTGTCAAAACTCAATTAACGCGGGCTGCGCTCGGCTTTGACCATATTATTAGTTTTACCGGACAGCAATATAATTATTCAGCAATAGGACATTTGGCTTTAACTTCTATAACTTCTTTAAATTCTTTGACTTCTTCAAACAATGTATAAAAAAGCTTAATATCACGGCGATAAGAACAAAGATAAGCGAATAATTGACTAATTTTGCAAGCGAAATAATTAAATAAACAAAAGAGAGTTGTAGCAAATGTTAAACTGATGTGGTGCTTTTACGACTAAAAGGCATCGCACGGTGTGTGCGCCTAAGCGAAGTAAAATAATGATAAGCACCGCAGGTTTACGTTTGAAGTTATGCAAATAAAAATAAACTAAAACAATAATTTATGAAGAAAAAAAAGTACGACCGACCTTTTGTCGAAGTATTGACGCTTGAGACAAGCGGAGGCATGATGAAAGCCTCTCCTAACTTTGAAATAAAACCAGGATCCCCTGATAATGGTATTTTGAAATCCAAGAAAAATCCGAATTCAGGTGATTCTCAATGGGAAGACGATACCGAGATTGAAAACGATGACATGGGTTATAAATCTTATGATTAATAAGTTTAGACCTATTTCTATTTCATGGTGAACCCTATTGGTGTTTACCATTCTAATTTGATTTTTCTATTAAAACTTTATTAATATGAATTTGTTATACACATTGGCGCTGACTTCCGTGTATATCTACAACTCGCTGGGACAGTACCTCTCGGTGGGCGCAGATGGCAAGCCAGCGATTTCAGACAAACCGGTTGCGATGGATGTTACCGCTGCAAACGAGACTCCATCTAAAGACGCCAATCGCTGGAATTTTGACGGCAAAGACATCAAGTGGATATTGAAATCGTCTGCCGACGGCTCTTACACATTGGGCTATCAGGATAGCGACGCCTACTCTACTGCCTTTGTCTACACACAGAATGGCACTATCGCCACTTCGTACGAGGAGCCAGCTGCGACTTTTGAGTCTGCACAGTGGACTGTATCCAACCAGCCTTTATCTCAAGAAGTTGTCCTTGACGAGAAAGAAAAATACTCTCATCCAGTTTTTTCTACTGTTCGTTACGTAGATGTGACTCTGAAGCGCACATTCTATGCAGACGAATGGAACACTCTTTGTCTGCCATTCCCGTTGTCTGCAAGTCAGATTGCTGAGACATGGGGCGAAGGCACAAAGGTTGCAGAGTTTGTAAGCAAGTCGGAGACAAGGGCTATCTTTGACTATTGCAACGAAATAGAGGCAGGAAAGCCATGCTTGATATTGCCGAAAAGAGTAAATGAAGAAACACAAGTCTACAAATTCGCCGGCATCGACGCTAATACATGGGCAGAAAGTGACAGCCCTGAATATATAGTCGGAGGCATCAAGTTCGTTGGTTTCTACTCTCCTACATTGGTGAAAGAAGGTTCATACGCCTTTGGAGACGTCAACACGCTGTATCACCTTGACAAAGATATGAATGCCAATGGTTATCGTTGCTATCTGGAGGACATTACCGGAACTGGTCATCAGCTCACTTGGGGCTTTAACGACAACACAACGGGCATCGACGGCACTTTCGTAAAGCCTGAGGCTCCTAAGGTTGGAAACATATACAACGTCAACGGTCAGCTCGTGCGCCGCAACTCTACTGCTGCAGGTCTGGCTCCGGGCGTATATATCATGAACGGCATTAAACTCATAGTTAAATAAAAATATACGACCCTATGAAGACATATATAAAACATCATTTTGCTGCGATAATAACGCTGCTCGTACTCGCTGCGACGCAAGCGTTAGCAGCGGAGACAAGCCTTCTGAGCGATTATACGCCTAACGGCGAGTCGTTCCAATATTATGTGAATACTATTGACTTCCAAAAGCAGACCTTCAAGGCTGTGCTCGACCTCAGCTCTTGCCAAAGCAACACAACAAACGAGAACGTGCTCTCTATCGGCAATGATTTGCAGGATGCAAATGGATGGGGAGGCTCTGGCATCTACGTAATCCACATCTTCTACACTAAGAGCAGCAAGACTCTGCAGGTGAACTGCTTCAACGGTGGTATAAAAAGTGACGGATCTGGATTATTAAGTCACCGTGAAGACTACACCGGCATCTCGGGCGAAACTACTATCGAGCTGAACTCGAATGGTCTGTATCTTAACAGCAAAAAGATTTGCGATGCATCAAATATCAGCAATCTTCTTAACTTGTCATCGTTCTACTATGGTAGCAAACAAGGCAACACACACTCATGGGCTACATACAAGTCTGTAAGTCTTGTGACGGAAGAAACCACGGGTGGCGGCACTGTAACAGAAACAAAGTTCGTTACTCCTACCATTGGTAGCAACTACTACATTTGCCTTGGTAATGATGCAACAAAGTGTCTTAGCGTTGAAAGCCAAACACAAAACGCAACCATAAATGTTAGTACACTTGTCAAAGGAACTACTACTCAGACATGGAATGTATTAAACAGCGAGAGTACTTCCTATCCGTACCACTTCAAGAGCCTCGGTTCTAACTATGCTATAGATATGGCAGGAGGTAACGATACACCTCCGCTTATTTGGGATAGTGATCCGTCCAACAACAATCAACAATGGAATTTGGAAAGTGCTGGCAACAACACATATTATTTAGCATGTGTACCAACAAATAATGATTCAGGCTTAACTTACTATCTGGCAGTTAACGACGCTGGCACGGGTCTCACTAAGACAGAATCTAAAACGGAAGCTACAGCCTTCGGCTTCATCAGCACGGATGGCTCTGATGGTGGCGGCACCACTTCTGGCGGCGGTACTGGCGGCGGCAGCTCAACATCTCCTAACCATGGTTCGTTCAGCGTTAGCTGGATAAGCAACCAGAACAAGGTGAGCGACTATAAGGAGGATGCACACGCTACATTCATCCCTTACGCTTCGGTAGAGCAGATGAAGGCAGACACTAAGCACTACGCAGAGCCGTGGCAGCAGCCCGACGAGAGCAAGGCTGAATATATCAACCTTAACGGAACTTGGAAGTTCAAGTATGTTGCAGGTACATCATCTTGGTTTTCAGCATCTCCTGGTGAAAGCGAATTCCAAGCAAAGGACTATAACGACAGCAACTGGGACGACATCCGCGTGCCGCTCTCTTGGGAAATGGCAAACTACGGCAAGCCGGTATATACCAACGTAGGTTATCCGTTTAAGAACAACCCACCAGATGCAAACACTGGCATGTCACAGTATGGCGTAGTAGACAACAACGCAACGGGCTTCTATCGCCGCACCATCACTATTCCTGAGACATGGAAGGACAAGCGTGTGTTTATACACTTCGACGGCGTATACAGCGCTGCCGTGGTATGGGTGAATGACAAGTACGTAGGCTACTCGCAAGACTCTAACACCGACGCAGAGTTCGACATCACCGGCTTCGTAACTACGGGCGACAACCAGCTCTCGGTACGTGTATATCGCTGGTGCGACGGTTCGTATCTCGAAGGTCAGGATATGTGGCACCTCTCTGGCATCCACCGCGACGTATATCTCGTGGCTACTCCGAAAGTGTTCGTGTCTGACCACTATATCACATCGTCGCTCAACAACGAGGCTACAAGCGGCAGCATGTCTGTAAAGCTGACTGTAGACAACCGCAACAACGTCTCTACAACTAAGACTCTGCAGGTGTCGTTGCTCGACCGCGACGGCAAAGAGATTGCTACCGAAACAGAGACATACACAGGCACATCAACAACAGAAAAGACCGTTACATTCAGCGGACTCAGCAACCTGCACCCGTGGAGCGCAGAAGATCCGTATCTCTACACCGTCGTTGTAAGTCAGAAGGACGAGAACGGAGCAGAGGAAATGGCGTTCTCTACAAAGTACGGCTTCAAGACTGTAACAATAAGCGGTACACAACTGCTCGTCAACGGCAAGCGCATCTTCGTTAAGGGCGTGAACACTCAGGACACTCACCCTGAGTATGGTCGTGCTATCGACATGGAGACAATGCTTAAGGACATCAAGATGATGAAGCAGGCAAACATAAACACAATACGTACCTCTCACTATCCGCGCCAACCGAAGATGTACGCCATGATGGACGCATTTGGTATGTATTGCGTGAACGAGGCAAACGTGGAATGCCACTACAACCAGGGATTGGCAAGCGACAAAAACTGGAAGACAGCCATCACCGACCGTGAGGTGCGCATGGTGAAGCGCGACCGCAACCACCCGAGCGTTCTCTTTTGGTCGTTGGGTAACGAGTGTGGCGAAGCAACCAATTTCTCTTCTGCAAAAACAGAAATGAAGAAGTACGACAGCCGTCCTATCTTCTACTGCAACGAGGACAAAAACGTAAGCTATTCAGACCTCCACTCTAACATGTACCCGACTGTCGATGCAACATCAAGCAAGTCGAGCGGTGCTAACGGCAAGCCTTACTTCATCTGCGAGTATGCTCACGCAATGGGTCAGGCTGTAGGTAACTTGAAGGAATACTGGGATGTGATTGAGAACAGCACCGGCATCATCGGTGGTTGCATCTGGGACTGGGTAGACCAGTCGGTTTACGACCCGGCAAATCTTGTTAAGGGTCAGAAGAAGAGCGATAACGGCTTCAACTATTGGGTTTCTGGTTACGACTACAACTCAACAAGCGGTGTAAACCAGGGTTTCCAGGGCAACTTCCTCAACAATGGTATCGTCACACCAGACCGCACATGGACTGGCAAGCTCTCTGAGGTGAAGAAGGTGTACCAGTATGTGAAGTTCAGCGACTTCAGCGCTTCTGCAAAGTCTGTAAAGATCGCGAACAAGTATGCGTTTATGCCTATCTCGTCTGACAACTTCGAAATCGGCTATCGCGTGATGAAGGACGGATACTTGGTTGAGAACGGAAAGGTCGAAAGCTTCACGACTATCGCTGCTGGTTCTAATGCTACCGTAACTCTGCCTATAGCAACTGAGGTTGAGGGCAGCGCAGAGTATCTCGTAAACGTAGAATTGCGCGTGAAGAAGCCTACAAAGGCGGACGTTGCCGACTGGACATCATGGGCAGAGGAAGGCTACAGCATCGCTGACGCTCAGTTCTCGCTTTCTAAGCAGGACATCTCTAACGGCACAGCCAAGGGCACTGACGGCACAATGGGATTCCCAGTGCTGCCAAGCTATACTTCTACTGGTGGCTCGTTGAGCGTAAGCGGCAATACCGTTTCGGGTACTGACAACAACGGTAAGAAGTATTCTATCAGCTTCAGCAATGGCAAGATGATGTCATGGACATACGACGGCAAAAAACTTATCGCTGCAGGTCCTGACTTCAACAGCTATCGCGATGTTGACAACGACCGCTGGATTAGTTCTTCATACAGCAGTTCATCAAGCATCAGCGTAACGAGCTCACTCAGAGAGAGCGGCAGCAAAGCAACAATGTCTGTCAAAGGTTCGGCTACAGGCTGCAGCTACACCACCGACTATACATTCTACCCAGACGGAACAGTAGACATGAAGGTGACATTCTCGCCAAGTCAATCACTCGCCCGCATCGGCTTAGGTATGCAGTTCGCTTCAGGCTTCGAGAATGTTGAGTTCTATGCCCGTGGTCCTCGCTCTAACTACAGCGACCGCAAGATGGGTTCTTATCTCGGACGCTTCACCACGACGGTAGACGACATGGTTGACGAGTTGATTCACCCGCAGACTTTCGGCGACCACGAGGACTTGCGTGAGCTGATTCTCACAAACAAGACCGAAGGCGTGCAGCTCGGCGTAAAGGTTGGCGGACGCGCTTCTTTCTCGCTCTCTCACTATGATGAGACACAATGGTGTAAAGGAACCGACAAAATGTGGCAAACAAAGCTCCACTGGTACGACCTGACACGCAACTCGCAGGTTTACGCTCACTTCGACTATATGCAGCGCGGCTTGGGCAACAACTCTTGCGGTGGCGACCAAACCCTCTCCGACTATGTTTGCCCGTCATGGGGTAGCTACACATACACATTGCGCTTCAAGCCACAGTCGGCAGAGAGCGTTAATATTGTAGCAGAGTAAGCAATAGACACATTTTTTGATATACATAAAGACTCTCCCGATAGGTAGCAGGCAAATAGCCTGAGCCTATCGGGAGAGTCTTTTTAAGTTTATATAACACTAATTCTGTCCCTCGTTTATCAGAAAACATGTATTTTCGCAGCGTTAACTTTTAAGCTACTAAAGAATGAAAACTACCGACTATCAACCTTTACTGGAACACATAAGAGAAGAGATTGAGATATACGCTAAAGAGGGCAAGCAGGCTGACTATATCCCGGCGCTGGCGAATGTAGACCCAGACCAGTTCGGACTGTGCCTGCACATGCTCGACGGCAGGACGTACAGCATCGGGGCTTCGGACGTGAAGTTCTCTATACAGAGTATCGCAAAGGTATTCTCGCTTACCATCGCTCTGAGCATCTTGGGCAAGGATCTGTGGACGCGCATCGGAAAGGAGCCGTCGGGATCGGCGTTCAACTCGCTTGTGCAACTGGAGTACGAGCATGGCAAGCCGCGCAACCCGTTCATCAACGCTGGCGCCTTGGTGACAGCCGACGTTATTCTCTCGCATCTGGAGAACCCGAAGGAGTTCTTCCTGCGCTTCGTGCGCACCATCGCCGGCAACGAGGACATCAACTTCTCGGAGGAGGTGGCGCAGTCGGAGCTGAGCTGCAGCTATCTGAACGCTTCCATCGCCTATCTGCTGAAGCATCACGGCAATCTGCATAACGACGTGAACGATGTGCTGCAGTTCTACAGCACTATCTGCTCGCTGGAGATGAGCTGCGAGGATCTCTCGCATGCGTTCATGGCGTTCGCTCGCAGCAACGTGCCGTTCTCGCACGCTGGGGTGAACCTTACTATCTCGAGGGTGAAGCGCATAAACGCTATCATGCAGACGTGCGGCTTCTACGACGAGGCGGGCGACTTCGCCTTCCTCGTGGGGCTACCTGGCAAGAGTGGCGTGGGCGGCGGCATCGTGGCGCTCTATCCGTCGCGCTACTCGATAGCGGTGTGGAGTCCGAGGCTCAACTCGAAGGGCAATTCTATCATGGGCATGAAGGCTCTGGAGTTGTTCACGTCAGAAACGGAAGAATCAATATTCTGATGAAACAAGCCGAAAATCGAAAGATTTTGACTAACTTTGCCAATCGGCAAAACGTGTATTAAAAGAGATAATGACAGAGAAGATTTATTATAAATTCATACAATTCGCCCTGGGTACGTACGAGGGAAAGGAGTTTCTGGACGGGTCGGCGCTGCAGGGTTTCGACTGGCAACGCTTCTACGCCTTCGCCAAGAAGCAGACGCTGGTAGGAATCATCATGGAGGGCATATCGCGACTGCCGAAGGCGGTAGCACCCAAGCAGGGACTGCTTATGAACTGGTTCATGATGAGCCAGAATATAAGCCGCCAGAACATGATGTTGAACGCTGCTACGGCGGAGATATATAATAAGGTGAAGGCGGCGGGCTACGACTGCTGCATTCTGAAGGGTCAGGCGAACGCGGCTATGTACGCCAACCCTGCGGCGCGCACGCCGGGCGATGTGGACATGTGGGTGGACGCGTCGCGTGAGGAGATAAGACAACTGGCGCAAACGCTGGCTAAGGAGAACGGACGGATTGACGAGGAGAGCTACAACCACATTGCGCTCACGACGAACGGCATATCCGTAGAACTGCACTATACGCCGGGCTTCATGGCAAACTTCACGTACAACCGCCGCTTGCAGCAGTGGTTCCGCGAGAGCATCGACGCACAGTGCCGCAATATGATAGCACTGCCCGACGAGGCGGGCGAGGTGGCTGCGCCTACTGCCGACTTCAACGCTGTATACCAACTCTACCATCTCTATCACCATTACTTCTACGAGGGCGTGGGACTGAGACAAGTAGTGGACTATTACTATGTAATTTTGAATTTTGAATTAGGAGTTTTGCGCTCGGCTCGTAGAGACGCTTGCCAGAGCAAGAATTGTCGCTTACGCGATGAGGAGTTGAAGAATTGTGAATTGGAAACTCAAAACTCAAAATTGAATAATTCAAAATCGGCAAAGCCGACAATTCAAAATTCAAAACTCAAAACTCAAAACTCTCTGACTCGTCTCGGCTTATGGCACTTCGCCGGCGCAATGATGTACGTGCTGAACGAGGTGCTGGGCTTGCCAGAGGAGAAGATGATTGCGCCGATGGACAAGAAGCGCGGAGAGATGCTGCTCAACGACATACTCTGCGGCGGCAACTTCGGACATCACGACGAACGCCATGCCTGGGGACGCGACACCTACGACGGCAACGGCTTCAAGCATGGCGCTCTTGGACACAATCTGCTGCGACTGCACCGCGACCTGCGACTGCTAAAATACTATCCGTCGGAGGCGCTGAGCGAGCCGATATTCAGGCTGTGGCATTATTACTGGCGCTGGAAGATACACCAATTATAATGGAAGATGGCTGGAAGATAACCCACTTTTTAGAGTTATCTTCCAGCCTTTATTGCTCTCACCACCAACCCATTACGCCATTCCTGGAAGATATGGCAGATTTTTTCACGTACTGGTCTATATATTAGACTCCTACGGTCTAAACCTTAAAATAATCCTGCAACTCGACAACAGCCTCAGCATCGTGGTTGTCGAGGTCTTTTATTATCACACCGTGCTCAAGCAGCACGATGCGTGTAGATATCTCCGTGGTGTGCTGCAGGTTGTGACTCGACACAATAACCGTTGCTCCCGTCTCCTTATTGTATTCAACAAGAATCTTCTTCAGCATATTCTGGCTGCGCGGGTCGAGGAAGTTGAACGGTTCGTCGAGAATAACCAGTTCGGGACGGTTGAGAAGCGCCGCGATGATGCCCACCTTATGACGATTGCCCGCAGAGAAGTCGCGTATGTACTTCTTCTGGTTGAGTATCTCGCCGCCCATCAACGGCTCGAAGCAGGTAAGGCGTTCCGCAATCTGATCCTTCGTCATGCCCGACACACGACCGATGAAGTCGAAATACTCCTCCGCCGTAAGGAAGTCGATGAGGAAACCGTCGTCAATGTACGCACCGGTATACGCTTTCCAGTCCTCGCTCAGCGCCGGATTGATAGGAGAGCCCCCTCCAACTCCCCCGTCGGGGGAGAGTTTGAGGCTGCTTGGAACAAGTTCAACGCCATCCGCAGACGGATGCATAGTAACAACACCCTCGTCCGCCTTCAGAAGGTCGAGCATAAGGCGAAAGAGTGTAGTCTTGCCGGCACCGTTGTTGCCCACAAGACCAAGAATATCACCGTTGTTGATGGTGAAACTTTCAATGTCTACGGCAGTGTTCGTGCCGAAGTGTTTCTCAAGATTACTGAGTTCTATTTTCATATACTTCTAATTATTTACATTCTAACTCTTGCTTCAGGAACTTCGCCGTGTAGCTTTCTTTGCATTCAGCTACTTCCTCCGGCGTTCCCTTTGCGAGCAAGCGTCCGCCACCGCGTCCACCTTCAGGTCCCATGTCGATGATGTAGTCGGCGAGCTTTATCACGTCGAGGTTATGCTCGATGATAATCACCGTGTTGCCACGGTCGACCAGTTTCTCTATCACCTCCATCAGAATTTTTATGTCCTCGAAGTGCAGACCCGTTGTCGGTTCGTCGAGAATATAGAGCGTCTTGCCAGTGTCGCGCTTGCTGAGTTCGGTAGACAGCTTCACACGCTGACACTCGCCACCCGAGAGTGTCGTCGAAGGCTGACCCAACTTGATGTAGCCCAAGCCCACCTCCTTCACGGTTTTTAATTTCTGCAGAATGTTAGGCACGTTCTCAAAGAACTCTACAGCCTGATTGAACGTCATATCAAGTACGTCGGCGATGCTCTTTCCCTTGTAGCGCACCTCAAGCGTCTCACGGTTGTAGCGCTTGCCGTGACACTCCTCACACGGCACGAGCACATCCGGCAGAAAGTTCATCTCGATAGTGCGGTAGCCGCCGCCCTTGCATGTCTCGCAGCGTCCGCCCTTCACGTTGAACGAGAAGCGCCCCGGCTTGTAGCCGCGTATCTTCGCCTCGGGCAGATTGACGAACATGGCGCGTATGTCGTTGAACACGCCGGTATATGTAGCCGGATTGGAGCGCGGCGTGCGACCAATCGGCGACTGGTCTACGTTCACCACCTTGTCTATATTATCTATGCCCTCGATACTGTCGTAGGGCATCGGCTTCTTCAGCGAGCGGTAGAAGTGCTGCGAGAGAATAGGCTGCAACGTCTCGTTGATAAGCGTCGACTTGCCCGATCCGCTCACGCCCGTCACCACGATGAGCTTGCCCAGCGGAAACTCTACGTCTACATTCTTCAGGTTGTTGCCCTTCGCACCGCGTATCACGATACTCTTGCCGTTGCCCTCGCGTCGCTTGGCAGGTATCTCTATCTGGCGCACTCCGTTAAGGTAGTCGGCGGTGATAGTGTGCTCCTTCAGCATCTGAGCGGGCGTTCCCTGGAACACAACCTCGCCACCACGAATGCCCGCCTTCGGACCAATGTCAACGATATAATCGGCATTGAGCATCATGTCGCGGTCGTGTTCTACCACAACCACGGTGTTGCCCATGTCGCGCAGCTCCTTCAGCGAGTGGATAAGACGGTCGTTGTCGCGCTGATGCAGACCGATGCTCGGCTCGTCGAGGATGTAGAGCACGTTGACAAGCTGCGAACCGATCTGAGTGGCAAGGCGAATGCGCTGGCTCTCGCCGCCGGAAAGCGTTGCCGACTGGCGTGAGAGCGACAGATAGTCGAGACCCACGTCGAGCAGGAAGTTGATACGTGTCTTTATCTCCTTCAATATCTCCGTAGCGATAGCCTTCTGACGAGAGTCGAGGTGGACTTCTGCCTCGTCTATCCACTGCTTGAGCTGCTGAATGTCCATCGCAGACAGCTCCGCAATGTTCTTGTCCCAGATGCGATACGACAGCGCTTCGCGGTTAAGGCGTGCGCCGTGACACTCAGGACACTCAGCCATAGCGAGGAACTGGTCAGCCCATTTCTGTCCGGCCTGCGAGTCGTCGTTCTCCATGACGGTGCGCAGATACTTGATGACGCCGTCGAACGTGCAGAAGTAGTCGCTCGACGTGCGCACCACGTCCTTGCTGATGCGTATCGTTTCGAGCGAACCGTACAACACCTCGTTGAGCGTGTCCTCAGGTATCTCGCTCACCGGCGTCTTCAGCGTACATTCAGCCGCTTCGAGAATGGCGCCAATCTGCCAGAAGATCATTTGGTTCTTATACTTGCCCAGCGGAACAATGGCGCCCTCGTATATAGACAGCGAGTCGTCGGGGATGACCTTCTTCATGTCAATCTCGTTGACATAGCCCAAGCCCTTGCACTTGCTGCAGGCACCCTCGGGCGAGTTGAACGAGAACATATTGGGTGCAGGGTCGCGGTAAGAGATGCCCGACGTAGGGCACATCAGTCGCTTTGAGAAGTTCTTTGCCACGCCCGTGTCCTTGTCGAGAATCATAATCTGTCCGTCGCCCTCGCGCATTGCCGTAGCGACAGTCTTGCGCAGACGGTCGTCGAATCCGTCGCGCATCTGCATCTTGTCTATCACCACCTCAATGTTATGGTTCTTGTAGCGGTCGGTCTTCATGCCGCTTCTTATCTCCGTAATCTCGCCGTCGATGCGCACGTAGAGATAGCCCTTGCGACGAAGTGTCTCAAAGAGTTCGCGGTAGTGGCCCTTGCGCTGCCTTACGAGCGCCGCAAGTATGTATATGCGCTTGCCGGCATAGTCGGAGTTGATCATCTCGATGATGCGCTCCTCGGTATACTTCACCATCTTCTCGCCCGTAACGTAGCTGTAAGCCGTTCCGGCGCGAGCATAGAACAGACGCAGATAGTCGTATATCTCGGTCGTTGTGCCCACGGTAGAGCGTGGGTTCTTGTTTGTTGTCTTCTGTTCGATGGATATAACCGGACTCAGACCGGTTATGTTGTCGACATCGGGTCGCTCCATTCCGCCAAGGAAGTTGCGTGCGTATGCCGAGAACGTGTCGATGTATCGGCGCTGACCCTCGGCATAAATAGTGTCGAAAGCAAGCGACGACTTGCCCGATCCGCTCAGTCCGGTGATCACCGTGAGCGAGTCGCGTGGTATCTCCACGTCAATGTTCTTCAGGTTGTGGACGCGTGCGCCCCAAACGTTTATCTTTTCTCCCATAACTCTATTCAACAGAATTAACCCCATTGCTTTCGGTATAGCCACGCAGCAGGTTCACATCCTTCTTGATGTTATACTTTCTTCCGTCGGCTCCCTTCGCCTTCACGAGCACGAAGTAGACGCCCTGCTTCACATCCTTGCCGTTGAACTTGCCGTCCCATCCGCCCGCAGGGTCGTGCCATTCGTATATCTTCTGTCCCCAGCGGTTGAAGATGTAGGCGTCGAACTCCACGATGCTCTGGTAGTTGTTCTTGGCGCGATAGATGTCGTTGATGCCGTCGCCGTTGGGCGAGAAGGCATTGGGCATCTCGAGCTTGCTCTCCGATATCTGTATGGTTATCGGCTGCGCGTCCTGCCAGTAGTCCTTGGTATAGGCTACGGTGTCGGTGCCGTTGATGAACGTGGCGTAGAGCACGATGCGGTGCGAACCCGCCTCGGTGAACGTGTACTCGGTCTCTTCCTCGTAGCGCACGAGGTAGGGCTGTGTCTCGCCCTCCTTGGTGAAACGCCACTCGTAGTGGGGCGTGTACATGCCTACGTTCTCGGCATTGGCGTGGAACACCACGGTGAGCGGTGCCGAACCGGAATAGCTCGTGCCGGTCTCCTCACCTTCGTCGGTGGTGAACGTAGCTTGCGGGTCGATTGTCGGCACCTCGTCGGCGTATGCCTGCAGCGTGGTGCAGAGAACCAACAATAAAAGTGTTCTGATGTATCTCATTGTCTACTCGTTTACTTATCGTCTTGTTTACTTGTCTACTCGTTTACTTGTAATGCAAAGTTAGTTATTATCTCGCACACAGCAAAACGCTGCTACCTATTTATAACGTTATTTATGAACAAAGATTTTTGCAAACAATATATTTTGTGTACTTTTGCAATGTTAATTTTAATAGAATGATAGAAATGAGACGTAGCATAAGAATTCTTTTCTTGTTTTGCGCCATGCTGCTGGCATCGTCGGTGGCAGCGCAGACGCCGAAGTGGCAAGACTTGTATAAGGTAAAGAAGAAAGACACGATATATGGCATCGCCCAGAAGTTCGGCATCACCATCGACGAGCTGATGCAGGCAAACCCCGACATGCAGAAGAACGACTATGTGCTGAAGAAGGGCGAGCAGCTGCTCATTCCGTTCCCGAAGCAGGTGCAGACCACCCCTACGACTGCGGCGCCGAAGTCTTCTGCAACACAGCAGCGTGCGGCTAACACGGTGAACGTGGGCGTGATGCTGCCGCTGCACAACGTGGACGGCGACGGACAGCGCATGATAGAATACTACCGTGGCGTGCTCATGGCGTGCGACAGTCTGCGCAACCAGGGCATCAACACCAACCTCTTCGCATGGAACCTGCATAAGGATGCCAGCGTGGCGCAGGTGCTTGCCGACACCAACGCCAAGAACTGCGACCTTATCTTCGGTCCGCTCTACACCAAGCAAGTGAAGCCGATAGGCGACTTCTGCCGCAAGAACGGCATACGCCTCGTCATTCCGTTCTCTATCAACGGTGGCGACGTTGAGACCAACGACCATATCTTCCAGGTTTATCAGAGTCGTGTGCTCACTGCCGAACTGTCTGTGAACGCGTTTATGGACCGCTTCAAGGATGCGCATCCGGTGTTCGTAGACTGCAACGACACGACAAGCGACAAGGGTGTGTTCACAGCCGCCCTGCGCCGCCGTCTTGAGGCTGAGGGCATCGCGTACAACATAACCAACCTGAAGTCGTCGGAGCCGATGTTCGCCAAGGCATTCAGCGCAAAGAAGCGCAATGTGGTGATTCTGAACACGGGTCGTTCGCCGCAGCTTAACTCTACGCTTGCAAAGCTGAACACGCTGCGTGCTTCTTACCCGAACATACAGATTGCGATGTACGGCTACAACGAATGGCTGATGTACAAGCGCGTATACCAGGACTACTATTACAAGTACGAGGCATACATCCCGACGGCTTACGTCTACAACGAGTCGGCGCCGGCTACAGCAAGTATGGAGCGCCACTATCGCCAGTGGTTCAAGTCGGATATGCGTTTGGCTCTGCCGCGCTTCGCCCTCACGGGCTACGACCAGGCGCAGTTCTTCATCCGCGGCATAAACAAGTACGGCAAGCAGTTCAACGGCACTCCGCAGCAGAACACGTACAAGCCGCTGCAGACTCCGCTGAAGTTCAAGCGCGTGACGAACGGCGGCATGCAGAACAACTGCTTCGTGCTGCTCCACTACAAGCCGACACGCACGATAGAAACAATTACGTATTAAAGCCCCTTCCAACCCTCCCCGTCGGGGAGGGCTTGGCTGCTTAGAAACTCCTCCTCGCTTAT
>ERZ870052.24-NODE-24-length-46051-cov-5.749141_pt1 | contig 46051 bp, 47 predicted proteins | sample MGYA00520889_ERZ870052 | MGnify/ENA primary metagenome ERZ870052 (study PRJEB32232, sample SAMN07284988) | human gut metagenome | biome: human-associated habitat; material: feces | host: Homo sapiens | place: Tanzania | collected 2014-08-14 ...
ATTCGAAATGATATTCTCCTTCTTTCGGCTCCAGTACTGCCCAGGAAAAAATCCCAAGAGACACTGTATTAATGTGTGCTTTCTTGAAATACTCAATATCCTTCTTTAAGATTTCCGGATTGTCAAGCCACTGTTCCGGGTTGTAGTCTCCTCCATGCAGAAACCTTCCATACTTAATTTGTTTTCCCATCTTTGTTCTCCTTTTTGTTCCTGTTCAAAGTAGCTCAATAACTGTGAACAGGAACACATCTCGCCATTTTAAATCCCTTTAAACAGGAATGAAAATTCCATCTTACCATCTGCATTCAACAAATATTCCGGATGTGTATAGGAACCCCAGCTGTCATCTCCTCCGACTCCCATCTGTCCTTTCGCTGCACGCACAACTGTATAATGGATTTCCGGAAGTTCAAACGGATGCATTGCATTTTCAATCTCATGCGGTGTATATGGAAGCGCTGAGAACATCATCGGTCCATTTTCCTTCGCCATCTCAAAAAGCATTCCTCTGCCTTTACGGTCAACTACTTTTGCCCAACGGACTTCTTCTTTTGCTCCACATTCCTGCGGAACCATATAGTGAGCCATATTATCAGCCACTTTGTTCTGATAGATTCCAAGCTTTGCGCCATGCTTTCTGTCTGCATAAGTCTCTGCTTCTCCAAGTCCATACCATTCTACTCTATCATAGTCCGCGTTTAATTTAAAGAGAACCCCAAATTCAGGCATATCTCCAAGTCCCTCTACCGGATCATAAGATAACGTTGTTTTTACTCTTCCGTCCGAGAATACTTCATAGGAAAGTCTGCATTCACTTGCCGGAGTTGTCGGCATGAAGTAAGTGTAAGAAATCTTTACTGAATTTTCTCCCTCTTCTACCTCTGGGAAATTCATTGGACCAAATGCACCTTTCCGGTACTCTTTATGTCCTAGATACATACTTGCAATCTTCCACTGTGCATAACGCATCGGCATCTGGTTTCCGCAGTCATTGTCTGTCGGTGCCCGCCAGAAGTTCGGCTTCGGAATTGCCTCGATCATCTCTCTGCCTGCATATTTATAAGATACAAGTCCTCCATTCAAAGTAGAAAACATCACTTCAAAATGTTCTCCGCGCACTCCAATGTTGTGGACACTATGAATTACCTGCATCTGCTCTGACGCTCCGGCAATCGCCTGATGCTTCTCTTCATCAGCACTCTCCAGGGGATCAACTGTATAAACATACTGACCAAATGCAACTTCATGACCTGCCTTCGCCCAGACTGTATCTTCTTTCAAGTGGAAAGAAACCGTCACTGTATACTCACCTGAACGGCTTTCTTTTTTCAGCGGAATCTCATAGGACTTCTCGCTTAATGGTTCTACCGCTGTGTCCATTTCAGCTGTTCTTATCACTTTCCCATCTCTTGCAACTGTCACTTTACAATCATAACAATCTGTATTTATGAACAAATTCTTATTCTTGACCAGTACCGATTCTCCCTGTACTTCTGCTGTGATATTTTGATAATTGAATTTTACTTCCTGCATCTTCGGAGAAGCATCTCGGCCCCCACCGTAAACGATACCGTTTCCACTGAAATTATAATCTGTCGGCCGATCACCAAAATCGCCACCATATGCCTGGAATTCTCTTCCATAACGGTCTTTTTTATAAATTGACTGGTCAATGTAATCCCAGATAAATCCACCCTGGTATTTCGGCTCTGTATCTGTCAGATCTGTATACTTATGCATTGCTCCACAGGAATTTCCCATCGCATGTGTATATTCACAGCAGATGAATGGCTTACGGTCATCTTTCGCAAGAAATGCTTTGATTCCTTCCACACTTGTATACATCTGGCTTTCCATATCACTTGTGTCACTGTAGCTGCGATCACTGTTCACACCTTCATAATGAACCAGACGGGTTGGATCTTCTCTGCGGAAAAATTCTGACATTTCAAAAATATCTTTTCCTCCAAAGGATTCATTTCCACAAGACCAGATCAGAATCGCTGCATGGTTTTTATCTCTCTGATACATAGAGTTCGCACGATCCAGTATCATTCCCAGCCACTCCGGTTTATTGTGTGGAACGATATCCGTCTCATCCTTTGTCATAGCAACAGTATCCCATGTACCATGAGATTCCAGATTCGTCTCATCGATCATGTAAATACCGTATTCATCACAAAACTGATAGATCAGGGATGTATTCGGATAATGACAGGTACGGATCGCATTGATATTATTCTGTTTCATCATCTGAAGGTCTTTTCTAAGTTCTTCCTCCGATACGTGTCTTCCTGTAACAGAACTGAACTCATGCCGGTTCACACCTTTGAACACAATTCGCTTTCCATTTAAAGTCATGATTTCGTCTTTCATCTCAAATCTGCGGAATCCGACTTTCTGCGGAATAATTTCCTGAAGCTCACCATTCTTATTGTATACTTCGATCAACAGATCATATAACTGCGGTTCTTCCGCACTCCAGAGCTCCGGCTGATTTACTTTCCACTCAAAATGATTTTTATCCGAAGGTGTTTCTTCTATATTAATAAGTTCTTTTCTGTCTTCGAAGATCACTTCGCCCTCTCTTGAAAGTACAATCCGGGCTGTTCCATTTCCCCATACCTGCGCATCCATTTCAAGCGTTGCACGCTCCAGCGTCTCATCCGGAAGTGCGCGTATCTTCAGATCATTCACATGAACCTCCGGAATTGTGAAGAGATACACATCTCTGTAAATACCGGAGAACCGGAAGAAGTCCTGATCTTCACACCAGCTGCCCGCCGTCCATTTGAATACCTGGACCGCCAGTTTATTCTCTCCTTCTTTCACATATTCTGTCAGTTCGAATTCTGACGGTGTAAATGAATCTTCACTATATCCTACAAACGCTCCGTTCAGCCACAATGCCATTCCACTTTCCGCTCCCTGGAAAGAAATGAAAAGACGTTTTCCCCTCATTGTTTCCGGTACGGTAAAGTAATTCACATAACTGGCAACCGGATTGAACTTTCCCGGAATCTCGCCTGGATGGATTTCTTCATGGCCTTCCCACGGATACTGGACATTTGCATACTGTGGTATATCGTACCCTTCCATCTGAATATGCGCCGGAACATAAATATCCTCCCAGTCCCTGCAAGAATATTCCACGGACTCGAATCCTTTCACACTGTTTTTATAATTTTTTGCATAATGAAACTTCCACAGTCCATTCAGGCTATATCGGTAAGATGTTTCTTTCTCCTGCAATTCATTTTCATCCCGATAATAAATATGATCTGAATGTGCATCCATTCTTCCATCCCTGAAATAGAGCGGATCCTTTACTAAAGCATAATCAAATTCTCTCATGGACAATCTCCTTCTCTCTTCCAAAAAATGTCCTTCAAAGCTGAAGGACATTTCAAATATGTTATTTTACAGCACCGGTAATACCTTCTGTAAACTGTTTCTGTAATACGAAAAATACGATCATTGTAGGAATAGAACAGAACAATACACCACACATTAACATACCGTAATCTGTTACATATCCTGTGATCAGGTTTGCGATCAACATCGGCATTGTCATTGCTCTGTTATCAGACATGATTACCTTTGGCCATAAGTATGCATTCCATGCATTCATAAATGTAATAACTGCTGCTGCCGCATAAGTTGATTTCATTGTCGGAATAAACATTCTGAAGAAAATCATTACTTCACTTAATCCATCAATTCGTGCCGCTTCAATAATATCAATCGGGAACGCTCTCGCATTCTGTCTGAACATCATGATCATAAACGGTGTTGAGATCATCGGAAGCATGAATCCGATTGCTGTATTCAGCAATTTTGCCTTTGTGAACATCTGGAACAAAGGTACCATGGTTGCTACCTGTGGAACCATCATTGCCAGAAGCAGAATTGAGAACAGTCTGTCTTTTCCTTTGTCATGGTAAACTTCAAATCCATATCCTGCGATAGAACAGATCAACAGACAGATCACAGTTGTCAGGATGGCATAAAGGAAAGAATTTCCAAGTGAACGCCACAAAGGCTGCTGTGATACAAGGTTGTTGAAGTTCTCCATAAAATGTGTTCCCGGAAGTAATTTTCCTCTCGACACTTCTGTTGATGTATTCGTTGCTGCGGAAATCATCCAGTACAGCGGGAATACAGAAATAAATGATACGATCGTCAGGAAAATGTATGTCGGGATCAGTCTTCTCTGAATCATTGATTTACTTTTCTTCTCAGTCACGTGTATCACCTACTTTCAAATTGATGAATGCTAATATTGCTACCATAATGAATATGATAAATGACATTGCTGCTGCATATCCAAAGTTCGGTACATTGATAAAGCATGTGTTATAAATGTAATGTGACATTGTAATGGTTGTATTGGCCGGACCACCCTTTGTCAGGTTTACAGACTCATCAAACAGCTGTAATGTACCATTGATTGACATGATAAATGTCATGATAATTGTTGGTTTCAAAAGCGGAACTGTGATCTTCCAAAATGTTTTCCATCCATTCGCTCCGTCGATCTTAGCTGCTTCATATACGGAATATTCAATATTCTGAAGTCCTGACAGATAGAATACCATGTTATATCCTGTCCATCTCCAGATCAGTGCAAGAATGATAACTGCTTTCGCACTGGCTGAATGCCCCAGGAAGTTATATCCGGAACTTAAAATCCCTAACTTGACAAGGATACTGTTGATCAATCCATCTGTTGCAAACATAGAACGGAAAATCAAAGAATAAGATACCAGTGATGTTGCACACGGAAGGAATACACAAGTACGGAAAAGTCCTCTTAATTTCAAATCCCTGTTATTCAGCATCTGTGCCAGCAAAATAGCAAGAACCAACATGATCGGCACCTGAATGATCAGATACAGAAATGTATTTCCGATTGACTGCTGGAATACTTTATCCGCAAGAATACGCTTATAGTTACTAAAGCCTGTAAAGCGCATATTTGCACCTGCTCCGGTTTCTAAAGAAATGATAAATGCCCGGACCATCGGATAAAAACTCATGACTGCAATCAGGATTGTAGCAGGAGTTAAAAAAGCCCAGCCTGCCGCTTTTTGCTTCGCAATAAGCGACATTCCTTTTTTCTTGGATTTCACAATATATTCTCCTTTCATACCATTACGCCCCGGATAAAGAATTGACTCTTCCTGTTTTCTCTCTATCCAGAGATACAAAGTGGGGGCACTTCTGGACGTCCCCCACCATGAATGCTTCTTAATTCTATCGATTACTTTTTTCGATTACTCTGCCATCTTAAACTCAAGTGTTTCCTGAGCTTCTTTGAGAGCCTCATCTTTGCTTGTTCCGTTTACAATGTTTACAACTGCTGTATTAATACACTCTCTTGCCTCATAGTGATAAGGTGTCTTTGTGAACTCCGGAATATGTGAAGAGTACTCAACAATTGTAGAAAAGATCGGCTGATTGTTGAAGAACTCGCTTGGTTCATTGTAAGCTTCTGATTCTCCGGCTGGCAGGTAGCAGGAAATTGCTCCTGTCTCAGGAAGGATCGCATCATAGAACTCTGTGCTTGAGCCAAATGTGCTTGCAAGGAAATCTTCTGCAAGGTCAACATTCTTACAATTTGCTGTAATGTACCAGGAAGATCCACCGTTGTTTGCGTAATGTGTAGCAGAATCAACACCATCTAAGCTTGGCATTGTTGTGATCTCCCAGAGACCTTTCTGGTCCTCTGTTGTCATCAGTGTTGCTGTGATCCAGTTACCGTTAACAACTCCTGCTGCCTCACCACTTGTGATTGTTGAAATGTATTCATCCCAGTTATTTACAAGTTTTACAACGTCATTCTTCACAAGCTCTGTGTAAATATCTACGCATTTCTCTGCGATATCATTTCCAACGATATAAGCTTCCCCATCTTCATTTACATAGTTTGCTCCACAGGACTGGATGATGAACATCATTACATCTCCGCCTGTTCCTTCACTTGTAAGAAGATACTTACCTGTTTTATCATGTACATCTTTTCCGATTGTCTCGAACTCGCTCCATGTGATGTCTGTCAGGTCATCTACTGTGTATCCTGCTTCTGCAAGAATATCTGTACGGTATGCTGCAATTACTGCACCATTGTCGAACGGAACTCCGTAATGCTTGTCATCAACCATTGAGTAAGACTGTTTTAATTTTCCGAAATCATCCCAGTTGATATCGATGTCTGATAACTCTGTAAATGCATCCGGATAGCTCTTGAGATATTTCTGATAGCTGTTGTCCTGCATCAGAACGATGTCCGGTAATGTGCTGTAATCTCCTGCATTAGCTGCTGTTGTCAGTTTTGTCTGGCAGTCATCAGAAGATGTCTCGATCACTTCCAGTTCAAAGTCCGGATGATCCTTTTTGTACTGCTCTCCTGCTATCTGCATCGCTTTGATATTAAAATTCTGATCCCATGCCCAGACTGTCAGTTTATTGCTGTTACCTGAATCTGAACTTTTCTCTGAATCATTACTTCCACCGCATGCAGTCAGTGACATTACCATTGCACCTGCGAGTAACACTGTGATTAATCTTTTTCTCATAATAGATCCTCCCTGTTTTTTCAAAAAGCCTTTTCACTTTTTGTCTGTTTTGTTTATGAGCGTATTATATCATCCACTTTTTTTATCTAGTTTGCATAACCATCCACATAATGTGCAATTTCGACCATTTTATCTATATTGCATAATAATCTTATTTTTAACAATTTCTTTTTGTTATTTTTTTATCACAGATAGATTGAAAGCAAAAAAAATCCACTTTTCTCAACATTTTCATTCAAAACGTTGAGAAAAAAGTGGATTTCTCTGTTCTTTTTCTTTGATTTATAGCCTGTCTGTGGTTTATTTTGCCCTGTTTCATTAAATTTGTGTAAAGTTTTTTTTATTTTCTTCCTATATTATGCAAAAAAGACTTTTTCCGGATATTGACTCTTTAACGCCTGCAAAAATTCATCATTCAAATCTAACAATAACTTGATTTTTTGACGTTCTTCCATAATGATCATTGTATAATATGGCGTATCCTCCTCATATGACGTATAATCATATTTTTTCAGTTTCACACTTCCGCCGTTTTTCCGGTATTTTGCAACCGCATCATGCCAGTTCGGTGCGATCACTTCAAGATCCTGCAGATTCAGAATATGAGCCGTCTTACGATATCGGTTTCCATAGATCACATCGATCGTCAGTGTATGGTCTTCCATAATGTATTCGTATTCTTTCTGACTGAAAATGTCATACACAAAATATAACAATACAAGAAGGAATCCTGCCAGCATAAAGGCCTGTGAGATCACAATTCCCATCAGTACAAAAAGTATACCAAAACCAAGCATCAGTGCTTTCAATACCCCTGACATTTTTTTCTTTTTTCGTGTAACCTGTTCTACGATTTTATAATTATACATTTTACCAGCCTTCCTCTGAATGGATTTCAAAATTCAGTAATTGATGTTCATAATTTTCCGGTCGTTTTCTCCATTCAATCGGAGACATCCCCATGATCTGTTTAAAATTCCTGTTAAATGTTGAGTTCGTTGTAAACCCACATTGATGTACGATATCAGAAACAGGTTTATCTGTTGTCTTCAAAAGCTCGCACGCTGTCTGGATCCGGATCGTATTGATATACTCCAGCGGACTCATCTTCATATAAGCTGAGAATACGCGTCTGAAGTGAGTTTCACTGATATGCGTATACCTTGCCAGATCTTCTACTTTGATATCATTCATGTAGTTATCTGCAACATAATCCAGCGAACGGGAAATCAACATTGTTATCTTTCCATTATCCTGATCAGGTTCTTCTTCATCATCCAGACGATTGTATCTTGCCACTTCAACGAGAAGTGCCGCAAGAACCCCCGTTACTTCTTCCAGGTAGAATTCTTCCATATTGCGCATAATATCAACGATTTTCAATATCGTCCTTGCAATTTCAGGGCATTCATCTTCCTTCATGAACAGTGCTTTTGCATTAATTCTGCGGCTAAGCTTCTCCATTCTTCTCGGATTATCCGAATAAATATTCTGCAGCAATCCGTCTACATCTATGAACAAATATTCCCAGCTGCTCATATTTCCCGGATCACTGTTCGTTGTATGTGCAAAATTCTTAGGAATCACAGTAAACTCTCTGCCCGAAAAACGGACTTCTTCCTCACCGAGTATCATAGAACCTTCGCCATAATAGCAAAATCCGACTTCCAGATAATTGTGAAAATGCAGATAATCAATCCCTGCACCGTAATTCTGCACCCATTTATTCCCTAACAGAGCAAGGATCGGACTTCCCTGCGGCATCTGATAATACCGGAATTCTATTTTCGGTTTTCTTCTTTTTGCCATCGTCCACCTTCCTTACTTTCTTGAAATAATATGTTTCACAAATACATAGATCACGATCACCATCGCCATCAGGTATCCGAACGCTCCAAGTGCCGGAATCCCCATAAACTTCGGTGTCATATCCGTTGTACAGATAATGCTTGAACTGATCAGAAGTGCCATGACCCATAAGCCCATAACAATATTTCTTACCAGTCTTCTTAAAAGAAATGCCAGATCCTTTGACACACGCAGATCAAGGTTCACTTTTGACTGGCCTTTCATGAACTCATCCATCAGATCCGTTGTCATAGATGGAAGATCAACCATCTTACGCATGGATTTTAAAAGGCTTCTTCCGGTGCTCTTCAATTCCTTCTTAAAATTGAAATTGTGCAGGAAATCCGCAGCGATCCTTGCTTTGGCAATCTCCACCATATTGATCTCCGGTGCGATATCGGCAAGTACGCCTTCCATATGTGTAAGACCTCTGGCGAGCATGGTCAGACCATGTGGCATCATAATCTTATTCTCTTTCATGACTTCTATCAGATCTGTCATGACTTCTGCCACATTGATCTTGCCCATATCGGTACTTCCGTATTTCAAAAGCAATCCTTCAATGTCTTCGTAAAGTTTTCTCTGCTCCGGCCGTTCTTTGAATTCGCCCAAACCGAGGACTGCCTTCAGGATCAGACCGACATCATTCAGCGCAACGCCTTCTATCGCAAGCGTGATCATCTCACGGTCATGCTCTGTCAGACGCCCCATCATGCCCATGTCGATCCAGACAATCTTTCCATCGCGGATCTTTACATTTCCGGAATGTGGATCAGCATGGAAGAAGCCATCATCCATTACCTGCTTGATATAGTTATCTACAAGTTTGCTTCCGATCTCTTTCAGGTCATATCCTTCTTCGAGCAGCTTGTCCTTCTCATCAATTCCACAACCGTCAATGTATTCCATCACCAGCACATGTACCGTCGTATACTGCTGATAAAGAACCGGTGTCTGAACGAAATTGACATCCTTATTTCTTCTGGCAAATTCTTCGATATTCGATGCCTCGGTTAGGAAATTCATCTCATCTCTTGTCACAGACCAGAGTTCATCAAGCACAAGATCAAAATCAGCCATTCCTTTCAGACTAATCGGCGGCATCAGCTTGATCGCCTTACGGATAAACTCAATATCCCGAGCCATCATTTCATAAATGCCTTTTCTCTGGATCTTAACAACGACTTCTTCGCCTGACTTTAAGACTGCTCTATGTACCTGCGCGATCGATGCGGAACCGATCGGTGTCTCTTCGATCGATGCAAAGACCTTCTTCCAGGAACGCCCGTAAGACTCGTCGATCACAGACACTGCCTCTTCAAAAGGCATCGGCCTTGCGTCCGTACATAATTCCATCAATTCATCACAATATGCCTTCGGAAGAATGTCCGAATGAAGTGCCATGATCTGACCGATCTTCACAAAAGTCGGACCAAGATCCTCCATGATCAGTCGAAGTTTCTTCGGACTAAGTCCATGTGTGATATTATGTTTTCGAAGTACGGAAACGATCTCTCGAAATCTTGAGTTATTCCTTCCCTTTTCTTTCTCACTCATATCTGTATTCTCCTGCTGTCTCAGTGACGCGTTCCTCTTCTATCCTGTATTCCTTGCAGATAACCGAAAACAATGGTCACTTTTTTCTTTCTTAAGAAAGCAGAGAAGCCGCTTTTCGGCAGCTTCTCTGATATTTTTACTCTTCTTTCGTCTCTTCCTCAACAACCTCTGTATCATCTACATTTTCAACATCTTCCGCTGTATCTTCTGCATCTACCTCTTCTGCTTCCGAATCTACGGTTGACTCTTTCGCCTTGATCTGAGCCTTCAGTGCTTCTAACTGTTCCGGTGTCATCTTGTCGAGAAGTTCGCTTAATTCTTCCGGTGTAGTAACTTTGACTTTCACATTCACATTGTTCTTTACAGTCTGCTTCAGATTATGCTTGAGCTCCTCATTCAGAACCTTGCCCTGCTCCACTGTAAGCTCACCTTTTTTTACCATATCATCAAGAACGTCCTTTGACTTCTCTGCAGTTGTTGCAACCGCTCCGATTCCAGCCAGTATTACCTTCTTTAAGTTGTCTGTTAATTTTTCCATAATGCCTGTTCTCCTTCCGTAATTGTTCTGTCTCCCGTCACCTGTAGAGATGAGAGACATCCCATATATGATATTTAGATTCTACAACTTTCTCGTCATTTCGTCTAGTATTCCAGCCCATTTTCTGTACTTGTTTCACAATAATTTCATAGACTCTTTATGAATTTCAAGACTTTTTCACAAAGAAATGCTTAAAATGTTACATTTTTAACTATTTGTAACTTTTCTTTTCTGTTTCTGATTGTTAAAATAAAGACATAAAGAATCAGGAATGAATTTAAGTGAACAGTGACATTTAATTCGTCCCAAAAATCTGTTTTTAAAAAGGAGATTGAAAATCATGGCAAACAGAATTATGTTAAACGAAACATCTTATCACGGCGCAGGCGCAATCAAAGAGATCGCTACAGAAGCAAAGGCAAGAGCATTCAAAAAAGCTTTTGTATGTTCTGATCCGGACCTGATCAAATTCGGAGTTACAAAGAAAGTAACAGATATTCTTGATGAAAATGGACTTGCTTACGAGATTTATTCTGATATCAAAGCAAACCCGACAATCGAAAATGTACAGCACGGAGTAGAAGCGTTCAAGAAAGCTGAAGCTGATTACATCGTTGCAATCGGTGGTGGTTCTTCCATGGATACTTCCAAAGCAATCGGTATCATCATCGCAAACCCGGAGTTTGAAGATGTAAGAAGCCTTGAAGGTGTTGCACCTACTACAAAACCTTGTGTTCCGATCATCGCAGTTCCTACAACAGCCGGAACAGCTGCTGAGGTTACAATCAACTACGTTATCACAGACGTTGAGAGAAAGAGAAAATTCGTTTGCGTTGATCCACACGACATGCCGGTTATCGCAGTTGTTGACCCGGATATGATGTCCTCTATGCCAAAAGGACTTACAGCTTCCACAGGTATGGATGCACTGACTCATGCAATTGAAGGATATACAACAAAAGCTGCATGGGAAATGACAGATATGTTCCACATCAAAGCAATTGAGATCATTGGAAAATCTTTAAGAAGCGCTGTTGCAAATGAAAAAGAAGGCCGTGAAGGAATGGCTCTTGGACAGTACATCGCAGGAATGGGATTCTCTAACGTAGGTCTTGGAATCGCTCACTCTATGGCTCATACACTTGGTGCTGTATATGATACTCCACATGGTGTTGCATGTGCTATGATGCTTCCAATCGTTATGGAATACAACGCTGACTGCACAGGTGAGAAATACCGTGAAATCGCAAGAGCAATGGGTGTTAAGGGTGTTGACGACATGTCTGTAGAAGAATACAGAAAAGCTGCTGTTGACGCTGTTCAGAAACTTTCTGTTGATGTTGGAATACCGACAAAACTGGAAGCTCTGAAAGAAGAAGACCTGCAGTTCCTTGCTGAGTCTGCTCACGCTGATGCATGTGCACCGGGTAACCCGAAAGATGCAAGTGTAGAGGATCTGAAGGCGCTCTTTAGAAAACTTATGTAAATTGATTTCTGGTACACGGACGAAAATGCTTCCTATGATTATTTTTAGAGTTTCGTCTTCGTAGAAAGGGACAGTGCAGCTGGCTCAGGGTTACGCACACTGTTCATACTAAGAAAAACAACAGATTGCTAAGAGCAAAGAAAGGATCGATAAACTCGCTGCCGCTCAGACAGCTATCGATCCTTTCTTTAACGCAATCTATCGTTTTTCAAGTATGAGCAAGTATGCTCCACATTCACCAGCGGCACTGTCCCTTTCTACTTCGATTGTACTCTATCGAATCATAGGACGAATTTTCTGTGTATAGAAATAGATTTACGGAACGTGCAACGACTTGACAGAATTTGTATGAATTTTCTGTACACAGGAATAGATTTACCCCAAATAGTTCTATAGCAGTCCACGTTCTTTGAAGACGTCTCTTAGTTCTGCGGGCATGGATTCGGAGAGGGATTTGGCCAGGGTTTCGGGGGTGGCTTTGTGGTTTCCGAGAACCCATTGGACGGTCATGTAGATGGAGCCCTGGCAGTACATTTCTAACTGGAAACGGATCTTGTCGGACATCTTTTTTCCGGTGTTTCCTTCAATCCGATCGGTATAAAATTGTGTGATCAGTTCGAAATCGTGATCGCGCAGACAGTTCTGGTCGTCATTTTTGAATGCCGCACGAAAGAAAAGTGTTTCTTTCTGAATGTATTGGAACTTGTTTACGAGGCTTTCGTAAACGGTCTGTCCTTCGCCCATATGTTCAAAGGATTCGATCAGTATCTTGTCAAAATACCAGTTGATCAGATCGTATTTGTCCTGAAAATTCCGGTAGAAAGTCTGGCGGGTCACGCCGCATTCTTCTGTGATTTCTTTCACTGTGATCTTCTCAACCGGAGCTTTTTTCATGCATTCTTTCATTGCCTCTGCCAGCCTGTATTTTACTTTTTCTCCTGACTTGTATGTTTCTGCCATAACTTTTTCCTTTCCACTCCAAGCAGTTCAAGCAGTTCTTCATGTGGGTATTCTTCGTCTTCCTGGTAAACATCCACGTAATTCATAGCAGCGCCTCCATCTACGAATGCCGGAAACAGGAATCCACATTCCGGCTCGCCCGGTTCATATTCTCCGCTCAATGGGCAGATCACGCACAAAATGTATTCATACATTCGCTCCGATTCTCCCTGTCGTATATGATCCAGTCCTTTCGCCGGAATATCGTATCTGTCATGAAATACATAGATTGCATAATCTTCATCTGCCTGGTAATGTTCCCCGATAATCTCATAAAATGTCTCCATCAGAGCATCATTTTTCAAGCCACAGGCACGCATCCCCATCAGAAGCTTCCACATGCTGTCCGGATTTCTTTGATCATCTGAGAACTTATATTCCTTCAGATTTTTATTTGTTTTTGCAAACGGCACTTTCTTCGCAAGCGCCAGATTCTTCTCCTGTTCTGCCGGACTTAATTTCAGAAAACTTGTATTAAATGTTCCGTCAATAAATCCGTCTATGTCCATATAACTCCCGGCGATCCGGGTGATAGATGTCCGCTTTACTGTCATTCGTCTGGTCAGCGCCAGCATATCTTCTCGATTGATCATATATGTCCCCTCCGTACTGTTCACTTCGAATCTCTGCTTATGCAAACAATTTTCTTAAAAAGATTTCTGTCGGATCCGGTCTGTCAGCCCATGAAGTATTAACGGTTCTGCAACACTTGGCTTTTCTTCTTCCTCTTTTTCCTCTGCCTGCATGATCACATCACGCACCTTTTGCATTCTCTCATCAAGAGCAGCACTGATCTGTGCACAGTCCATCATCTCTTCTGCCAGATACTTGCTCTGCTCTTCCGGAATGTTCTTCTTATAACGAAGCTTGTGCTCCAAGCTTGCCCAGAAATCCATTGCGATCGTGCGAAGCTGAACTTCAACCGTGATCATCTTTTTCCCTTCTTTTAAGAAAATCGGAGTTTTCACAATGAGATGAAGACTTCTGTAACCGCTCGGCTTTGGATTTGCGATATAATCTTTTTTCTGAATCAGGATCACATCATCCTGATCAAGGAAACATTTCGCAAGCTTGTAAATATCATCCTGAAATGCACAGATTACGCGCACCCCGGCAATATCCTGGATATTTTCTTCAATTGCACCAATTTCCAGCGGAATATTCTTGCGGCGAATCTTCTTTAACAGGCTCTCCATTGATTTCACACGCGTCTTAATACTCTCAATCGGATTACGGTCATACTCCAGGGAATACTGTTCACTCAGCACATTGAATTTCGTTTCTACCTCCATGATCGCACATTGATAATACGCCATCATCGTATTAACCGGCTTTAAGTTCTCCTGTACAAAATCAATAAATTCATCTGAAAGAAGACTATTTCTCACGAAATCCTCTTTCTTTTTCTCAATTCGTTCTCCCAATTCTCGTCTACCCATTCGTTTCTTTCAACTCTCTTTTCTTTTTATAAGATTGATCTGATCAGATATTTCCATTCTGCCAGATATTCTCTAAGCATATTGTTTGGCAGATACAATGGATTCGACCCCGCAGCGATTGCTTTCGCTGATTTCAGTCCCTGTCCCTTCGTGATCTGCATTGCCCGGAACATATGGAAATCATTTGTGATAATTCCCACACTTGCTCCGTCTTTCATATATTTTTTACTATACTTTATATTCTGTTCTGTTGTCTTTGATTGATCTTCCAGAATCAGACGATTTTCTGCAATTCTGGCAGCTTCCAGATACTCTGCCATTGCCTGTGCTTCTGTACATGGTTCGTTATATCCCTGTCCACCTGACACAATACAGATCGTCTCCGGATTCTTCTCCAGATAATCGATTGCTGTATTCAGTCGATGCTTCAGAACTTTGCTTGGTCCATCCGCTCTCACCTGCGCACCAAGAACAATAATATAATCCAGATTCTCATCTGCCTTCGCATGCATCTGACTGATGATACAGCCTTCAATGATCACAAAGGAAACCACAAACACGAGCAAGATTCCCCTGATAATCCACAATATCCATACCGGTAGCCTTGTCCATCCATCCAGATAGGTAACCGCAGCGCATCCTGCAAGCACTGCAGCCAGTGCAAACCAGATCAGAAAGAATCCTGTCCCGGAACCATTTCCGCTCATCCAGAATCCATAACCGGCAAATATCACTGCAAATAAAATACATATTATAGTTGCTGTCATTTTTCGCTTTGTTCTCACTTTCCACTTTCTCCAAGAATCAGTCTAAGCAGTGTCTTATCAAGCATGATTGTCCGGTTCCATGGATTCAGAATGATACCTTCAATCTCATTCTCTTGTACAGCGGACTGGAATAATGGTTCGATTGCTGTCAAAAATGTAGACATCACGCTGTCAGAACCTTTCAGTTCTTCTTCAAAACTTGTAAATGCACTCCACCACTTCTTTCCATCAGCTGTCTTCACTGCCTGTATCTTCAGTTGTTCTGCCACAGAAGGCTCTACTGCAAGGATTAACTGTCCGTCTTCTTTCATTCGTCTGCGGATCATTGTCAACGCATGTGCTAAAAGTTCCTGAGATGGTTCCTGTTGCAATGCAGAAATTGCTTCCTCAATCTTCTCATTTCCTTTCAGTCCTTCATCTTTCATTTCATTGTTCTGTATCTTCATTCCTGCCGCTCCTTATAACTTATTTATAACCTCTTAACGCTTTTGCCAGTCGCACATAGCTTGAACAGTAACCACAGTTATCTGTGCCTGACAAACCCTTGTATTTTTTCTGATATCATCTAAGTATAACATAAAAAGAGAGAATAATGTGATATTTCGAATTCTTTCACACTATTCTCTCTTTTTTTATTTTTTACCAAAATGACTTTGGATTCTTCACACTAATCTAAGATACCAGCTCTTGCATCAACTCATGCACACTCATCATCTGATTAATTCGTCCGACATTACTTCCGCAGAACACAAGTCCATTTTCCACGTCACCTTTGACCGCATCAATCAACGCTTTCGTGATACAGTACGGAACTTTTCCCGGATTACACTTTGCCAGGCAATTATAACATTTCTTAATAGGCTCTTTTTCTTTCTCGACACGCTCGATCAATGCATTGCGAAGGGCACGCCCCGGCATTCCGACCGGACTTTGGATAATCTGGACATCCTCTTCTTTCGCATTGATATAGGCCTGTTTATACGCCTCTGACGCATCACATTCTTCTGTTGCCACGAACCTGCTCGCAATCTGGACACCGTCTGCACCAAGTTCCAATGCGTGATCAATATCTGCTCTGTCGAAAATTCCTCCAGCAACGATCACCGGGATTTTCTTGTCATAGCGCTTTTCATACTCTTCCTTACAGGCAATGATCTGACGGATCTCCTCATCATAATCCATCGTATCGATCTCATCTAACTGCTCTCTTGAAAAACCAAGATGTCCTCCTGCTTTCGGACCTTCTACAACAAGAAAATCTGCTGTTCTGTCATACTTATGCGCCCACATTTTCAAGATCAGCTGCGCAGCTCTTTTGGAAGAAACGATTGGCGCAATCTTCGTTCTGCAAGTCTCGCTGACCAGCTCCGGCAGATTCATCGGAAGCCCTGCTCCGCTGATGATCACATCCGCTCCTGCTGCCACAGCCTCTTTCACATGCTCCGCATAATGCTTCAGCGCAACCATAATATTTACACCGACAAGACCATTTCCTTGTGCGATTTCTTTCGCTCGCTTAATGTGCTTGTGGATTGCCCTGTTGTTACATGCAGCCTGATCCTTCTCAAATCCTTCTTCATCATAACCAATCTGAGCAGTCGAAATTATTCCGACTCCGCCTTCTTTCGCTACTGCTCCTGCGAGAGAGCTTCTGCTGACTCCAACGCCCATACCGCCCTGGATGATCGGGAGCTTCGCAGTCAGATCACCTATTTTCAATTGATTGTTTATACTCATTTTCAATTCTCCTGTATTTATTTTGAATTTCAAACTATTTTAAGTATAAACTATTTTAGTAAAATGTCAAGGAAATCGTCATATTCACATAAAACAAATACATAACTATAAATTTAGAATTTCATCAAAAATCTCCTCAATATCCTGCGCCGTATCTGCCAGCACGCGGACACAGATTCCTTCCTGCGCCTGCGTTACTCCCAGACGGATTCCCGATTCCATTCGCTCGATCTGCTCAATCGCTGTTTCCCGCCACGCTAATATCTTCTCCTGCTTTTCCTTCGGTCCATAATAATAAAAAGTTCCCTGGTGAGTATGTCCATCATAAAAGAAAAGGCTGTCCGCCTCCATTCGCTCCGGTTCTAACAGGCAATGATCCATCCAAACCGGTCTTCCTTCGAGCTTTACACAGATTCGGTTTCTGTAATGACGAAACGCAAAACGTTCCTGCATGGCAACTCTTCCGGCTGTCATGATATCTGCCCATACAAATTCGCTTTCTTTGTCAAGTTCGACCACCGTATCTCCGTCAAAGGTACTGTTTCGAAAAGGAATTACTGCGCTTGGTCTGTAATATAATGACGCATTTCCTTTCAGACGGATCTGCTGTGTCCGCTTCGCTCCGCCCTCGCCCGTATCAAAAATCTTCGTATAAGACTGCTCTGTCAGTCTGGTTTTTGTTCCTTCTTCACAGCAGATTTCATAGACAAACTCATCCCCTTTAAGAATTCCGGCCGATGCCATCATCAGAATAATCTGAAGTCTGTCTCCTCTGCTTACCGGCATGCCAAGTTTCAGCGGACTTGTAAAGTATCGATCTGTAATTGTACTTTTTCCATTTTCTATTCCTACACACAATCTTAATTCTGTTGTCATAGCTCACCTATCCATCGTTTTCCTTTTTCATGCCAGACGGATTTTGGATCTTCCTTTACAGATCCTCCATCAGGACATTTTTCTTAATCCAGTCAATTACAGAATCCACACTGTCTTTCTCCATCAGATTCGTAAACAGGAAATCCTTTCCTCCACGCATCCGCTCTGAGTCTTTCGCCATCACTTCAAGGCTTGCTCCTACCAAAGGGGCAAGATCTGTCTTGTTAATCACAAGAAGATCGGAACGTGTAACACCCGGTCCTCCTTTTCGAGGGATCTTTTCTCCCTGTGCGACGTCAATTACATAAATGGTTGCATCCGCAAGATCCGGACTGAACGTAGCTGACAGATTATCTCCACCACTCTCGATAAAGATAATCTGGACATCCGGAAATTTCTCTGCCATCTCTTCCACTGCTTCCAGGTTCATGCTGCAGTCCTCACGGATCGCCGTATGCGGACACCCTCCGGTTTCCACACCCATGATCCGTTCTGCCGGAAGTGCAGAATTCTTGATCAGGAATTCTGCATCTTCTTTCGTATAAATATCATTTGTGATAACACAAATGGAATAATCTTTCGCCATCTTTCGGGTAATTCTCTCGATTAGTGCTGTCTTACCGGAACCAACCGGACCCCCGACACCTATTTTTACATATGACATGGTTTTTCGCTCCTCTCTAACTCATACTATTTTCTCGCTACTTTTCTCACTATGTGCGACCAGCAACGCTTCTCGCCATTTATGATATGCTTTGCAACATAATTCATGACACAATTCACGACATATACTGTCTTGAATACAAGTGCTCATGATTCATGCAGTGTATTTCATAAGCCGCCCCGGATACACCGAGCATTTCTGTCTCTGTCTTCATTGCTTTCTCTGCTGCTTCTGTCAGCTTCTCCATCTCTTCAAACAGAATCCTCTGACCGCCAAGCTGACTTAAAGGAACCAGTTTCACTGCATTATTTACGATCGCAGAAATCACGCTGTATCCATACATGACAAGCAACTCCTCCTGCGCAAATCCAAGTTCCGCCGCATAGATTCCAAGTGCGACCGGATGGAAACCAAGCGCGTTCTTCTCACGAACCTGTTTCTGATACCAGGAAAGTCCTTCACTAAGGTCTCCGATTGCCTCTCTCGCTTTCAGATAACGGCTGCACATCTTCACGCTCCCCGTCCGGATCTCCCTTGCACTTTTCATTGCCCCGGCAATGTGATCCAGATGAAGTATCTGTTCCTTTTGATCTGCATGCCGATAAGCCAGAGACAAAAGTCCCAGATCATTATAAGGAAAAACATCAATGAAATTTTTCAGATAGATCATCAGGTCTTCTTCACTCCTGATCTTATTTCTCATAACATAATCTTCAAGACCGTTCGACAATGTGAATGCCCCGATTGGGAAAAATGCATCCACAGACTGTAATAATTTCAAAAAATTCTTATCGTTCATACAGCACTCCTGTTGTTACTCTTTCTCAATCTTTTAATGACTGTGCCCTTCACCTGCATGGTCATGTGAATGCGCATCTTCTCCATGCGAATGGCTATGTGTATCTTCACTATGAGAATGTCCATGTGCATGGCAGACCGTAAAGTGAGTAAACTTTTCTTTCTTCTTTTCCGGCTTGAATCCAAGCTTTGCAAGATATAAGAAAGTCGGTTCATCATAAGGAACACTTACTTCCTTTTCTCCGATCGACAGTGACAGATGGCGGTTTCCAAGCTCAAAGCAAAGTCTTCCCATCTCTTGCATTGTGGCAACCGGAACTACTGTAAGGTCTGCCGGCAGAACATCCACTACGATCATTCTTGTATCATCCGCATAAAGGATATCACCATCTTTCATATGCTCTGATATACGGATGCCAATCTCTTCTCCGGACTCTGTTTTCTTACGCATCAGCTTTTTCTCAAGTTCATACCACTCAAGTCCTACCTGATCTATTGTTCTTCCATTAACCGGATAGTCGCTCCTGTTTCCAAGTATCTTTTCTACTATCATTTTTCTCCGCCTCTCTATCCTTCTCTGCAAATTCAGACAATCCGCTAAAACAGGAAATATCTCTGTGCCATTGGGAGTTCTTCTGCCGCTTCGCAGCTGATCAGTTCTCCATCCACACGCACTTCATAATTTTCCGGGTTCACCTGAATATCAGCGATCACATCGTTATTCTTCATGTCCTTCTTTCCTATCTTCCGGCAGTCATGAACAGGAAGTACCTGACGCTGCAGGGACAGCTTTTCTTTTATTCCATTTTCAATTGCAGCCTGTGACACAAATGTAATACAGGTTCTCTTTCTGGCCAGTCCATATCCTCCGAACATCTTTGTATAAACAACCGGCTGTGGTGTCGGGATTGACGCATTCGCATCTCCCATCTTAGATGCTATAATAAATCCACCCTTGATGATCATATCCGGTTTTACGCCAAACATTGCTGGATTCCAGAGGACAAGATCTGCCATCTTTCCAACTTCAACAGAACCGACATATTCCGACACACCATGTGTGATTGCCGGGTTGATCGTATATTTTGCAATATAACGTCTGACACGGAAATTGTCATTTCGTTCATTATCCTCCGGAAGTGAGCCTCTTTGCTTTTTCATCTTATCTGCAGTCTGCCAGGTTCTTGTGATAACCTCTCCGACACGTCCCATTGCCTGAGAATCTGAACTCATCATCGAAAAGATTCCCATATCATGCAATACATCTTCAGCAGCAATTGTCTCCGGGCGGATTCTGGAATCTGCAAATGCGATATCCTCCGGCACTCTTTTGTCAAGATGATGACATACCATCAGCATATCCAGGTGCTCATCCAGTGTATTCTTTGTAAATGGCATCGTAGGATTTGTTGAGGATGGGAGAACATTCGGAAATGCTGCCGCGCGGATAATATCCGGTGCATGTCCTCCGCCTGCGCCCTCTGTATGATAAGTATGAATCGTACGTCCTTTAAATGCATTTACTGTATCTTCTACAAATCCTGCCTCATTCAGTGTATCTGTATGAATTGCCGCCTGTACGTCATATTTATCACACATGGTCAGGCAATAATCAATCGCAGCCGGTGTAGACCCCCAGTCCTCATGCAGCTTCATACCGCAGGCTCCTGCTTCGATCTGTTCTGCAACTGTATCCAGATTGGCAGAATTTCCTTTTCCAAGAAATCCAAGATTGATCGGAAGTTCCTCTGCTGCCTCCAGCATTTTTTCTATATTAAAACGTCCCGGTGTACAGGTTGTCGCATTCGTTCCGTCGGCCGGTCCGGTTCCACCGCCGATCATCGTTGTGACTCCGCTGTAGAGTGCAGTCTCCACCTGAGTCGGACTAATGAAATGAATATGCGTATCAAGACCTCCGGCGGTCACGATCAGTCCTTCTCCCGCAATCACTTCTGTTCCGGCTCCAATGATAAGGTTCTCGTCAACTCCATCCATGATCGCCGGATTTCCTGCTTTTCCGATTCCACAGATCTTACCGTCTTTCATTCCGATATCTGCTTTCACGATTCCCCAGTAATCCACGATCACTGCATTCGTGATTACTGTATCCGGGCACTTGTCATCCGGAACTGTACAGGACTGTCCCATACCATCCCGCAAAGATTTTCCACCGCCAAACTTTGCTTCATCTCCATACGTTGCATAATCCTTTTCTACTTCAATAATAAGGGAGGTATCTGCCAAACGGATCCGGTCTTTTGTTGTTGCACCATACATATCTGCATATTTTGCTCTGCTGATCTTACTCATCTGCTTCCACCCCCTTGAATCCAAGTTCTGCTGCTTTTTTCAATGCTTTTATCTTTATTTCTTCCTCATCCATGGAGCCTTCCACAAGCCCATTCAGACCATAGCCATCTCTTGTCCCACCGATTTCTACCAGTTCGACTCTCTTGCTCTCTCCTGGTTCAAAGCGGACTGCTGTACCGGCAGGAATATCCAGCCGCATACCATACGCAAGATTACGGTTGAACTCCAGTGCTTTATTCACTTCAAAGAAATGGAAATGAGAGCCAACCTGAATCGGCCGGTCTGCAGTATTCGTCACAGTGATCTGTGCTTTATCCTTTCCGGCATTCAATTCAATTTCGCCCTCTTCTGTCAATATTTCTCCCGGTTTTACTGCCCCGTTTCCTGTAATTGGCTGGTGCACGGTCACAAGCTTCGTTCCATCCGGAAATGTTGCTTCCAGCTGGATCTCATGAATCATCTCCGGCACGCCGTCCATCACATCTTCACTTGTCAGCATCTTTGCGCCCATGCTCATCAACTCTGTCACACTATGCCCGTCACGCGCCAGTTCTAAAAGTTCTGAACTGATATAGGCGATCGCCTCCGGATAATTTAGTTTCAGTCCCCGGTCTTTTCGTTCTTTTGCCAGTGTTCCTGCCAGATGAAGCATAAGCTTATCTGTCTCTTTTGGTGTCAGCCGCATCTTAAGTCCTCCTTCTGGTTTTAACAGCAAAAAGGCGTGCCCGCAGAATCATCTCTTCTGCAGACACGCCTTCGTGTTCTTTATTAAGTAAGGTTTTATCACAATTCCCCCGCTTTGTCAAATCATTTTTAACACCAATTCATCCTTAATCGGTCATCATCTTCTGTACCTCTGCCGGATCCATCTCGCTTGTCTTACCTTTCAGGACAATATTACCTTTCTCCATTACATAAAGATAATCCGAGATTCCAAGTACAAAGTCAAGGTACTGTTCTACGATCAGAACTGTGATTCCAATCTCTTTATTTACCTTGCGGATCGCATCACCGATATCTTCAATAATTGACGGCTGAATTCCTTCTGTTGGTTCATCCAGGATCAGGATCTTCGGATCAGCGACAAGTGCACGCGCAATTGCAAGCTGCTGTTGCTGTCCGCCAGAGAGATCTCCGCCTTTTCTCTTTGCAAATTTAGGAAGGATTGGGAAAAGATCGTAAATGTAATCAGGTACTTTTCCTTTTCCTCCAATTGCCTGAAGGCCAAGCTCGATATTCTCCTGCACTGTCATCTGTGGGAAAATATCTCTTCCCTGTGGCACATATCCGATTCCAAGCCGCACACGGTCATATGTCTTCATACGGATGATATCTTTTCCGTCTAATAAAATCTTTCCTGTCGGGGTCTTTACAAGCCCCATGATGCTCTTCAAAGTTGTGCTCTTTCCAACACCGTTTCTTCCGATCAGACAGGTGATTTTTCCCTGCTCTGCCTGAAGATTCAGTCCCTGGATCACACGGCTTTCTCCATAATAAGAATCTAACTGTTCGATTTTAAGCACTTCGCTCACCGCCCCTTCCAAGATAAACAGACTGTACTGTCTTGTCTGCAAGTACATCGTGAATGTCGCCCTCCATCAATACCTTACCTTCATGAAGAACTGTAACACAATCTGCGATCTGCTTTACGAAATCCATATCATGCTCAACGACAATGACCGTACATTCTTTTTTGATTTCTTTTAAAAGTTCACCGGTCTTAAATGTCTCCGGCTTCCCCATTCCGGCTGCCGGCTCATCCAGCATGATGATCTCCGGTTTCTGCACAAACTGCATTGCGATCTCCAGCCACTGCTTTTCACCATGTGCAAGAGATCCCGCCAGAACATCTTTTCTGTCTTCCAGTCCGACCTTCTTGAGTGTCTCATTGATCAGCTCTTTCTCTTCTTTTGAAGTTCTGTGGAAGATACTCTGGAACACCTGCTTATTTCCTTTTAAGGAAAGCTCCATATTTTCAAAAACAGTAAGATTGACAAATACTGACGGTACCTGGAATTTGCGGACAACGCCTTCATTTACGATCCTATATTCCTTCATTCCGGTTAGACGGATCTTCTCCCCTTTTTCCGGATAATAAGTAACATTTCCTTTCGTTGGTTTTGTCTTGGCACAGATGATGTCAAGAAGTGTCGTCTTTCCTGCTCCATTTGGTCCGATAAAGAAATGAATGCTGTTTCTTTTCACTTTCACATCCACATCTGTCAATGCCTGAAAGCCATCAAACACGACTGAAACATTTTTAATCTTTAAAGCTGTATCTGCACTTGTTCCCATCGCTATGCCTCCTTTCCTGCCAATACATGACTCTGTTTCTTTTCTTTCAGATCACTCCTTCTGCACTTCTGGATCAACGCCGGAATCTGATCTTTCACAATTCCGACAATTCCGCCTTTGAAGAAGAGAATCGTGATTACAAACAGAAGACCGATGATATACTGCCAGCTCTCTGCCATGCCGCCTGAACTTAAATTGTACTCACACAAATTGATAAGGAATGCTCCGATGACCGCTCCGATCAAAGTACCTCTTCCTCCGATTGCTACCCAGATAACCATTGTAATAGAATATGTTATCGACATCTGTGTCGGTGTGATCGAACCATTAAAGTTTACGAATAACGCTCCTGCCACTGCTGCAAAAATTGCTGACAAAACATAGATAAAATTCTTATAGTTACTTACACAGTAACCGGAGAAATAAGTTCTGTTCTCCCCATCACGGATTGCGATCAGAATCTTACCAAACTTCGCATGAACAAGGAAATAAGATAACGCATAGATCACGATCAGGAATACCAATGCGACATAAAACAATGTGATCAGATTTCCCTGGTTCTTCGGTCCACGCAGACTTCCAAGAATAGACTGAATCTGGCTGATACCGACATTACCATTTGTGTATGGTGACATTGCAATAAAAATGGAATAAGCAGCCCAGGTCAGTGCCTGTGAGATAATTGAAAAATAAACTCCTTTGACACGATTTTTAAAAATAAAATATCCAATCAGTCCGGAAACGATCAGCGGTACAAGGAAGATCATAAGAAATGTTCCCGGCAGTGACAGAAATGGCTTCCAGATCAGTGGAAGTTCTGTCAGTCCTCCAACCTGCATAAAGTCTGTGATCTTTCCATGTGTCTGTACCATTTTCAGATACATCCCCATTCCATATGCGCCAAGGCAGAAGTAGAGTCCATGACCAAGACTTAAGATTCCTGTATAGCCCCAGATCAGATCAAGACCAAGTGCAACCATTGCAAATGCAATACATTTTCCAAGAAATAATACTGTCGTACTCTTTACTGCTCCATTCATCAGAAGAACCGGCATCAATGCAAGCACAATAACGATCAATGTAAAACAGAGATTATATCCATTTTTCTTCAATACTTTCATCTGCCATCCCTCCTATTCGTCCAATGCTCTGCTTCGTACGGTAAACAGACCCTGTGGTTTTTTCTGTAAAAAGATAATAATGATCAGAAGAACAATTGCCTTCGCAATGGAAGAAGATGTAATCGTCTCAAATCCAATGCTTGAGAATCCAATAATTGTGGATCCAAGTACTGTTCCGAGAAGCTTTCCGACACCGCCAAGTACAACTGCCATAAATGTATTTACAATGTAATTCTGTCCGACTGTGGAATCGATTGAGCCAAGCAATGCGATCGAACATCCTGCGATTCCTGCAAGTCCGGAACCAATGCTAAATGTCAGGTTGTCGATCTTTCTTGAATTGATTCCAAGACACTGTGCCATCGGTCTGTGCTGCATAACTGCACGCATCTGACGACCAAAGTTTGTACGGTACATGAGTACCCATACAAAGAGCAGACAAAGTGCTACCAGTGCAATAATAAAAAGTCGGGTTAAGGAAAGTGATGCTCCTCCGATCCTGATACTTCCTGACAGAATCTTTGGTGTTGTCACAAGAACTCCCTGTGTTCCGAAGATACTTCTTGCTGCCTGCTGAAGAATCAGGCTGATTCCCCAGGTTGCCAGAAGGCTGTCGATTTCTCTTCCGTATAATCTGGAAACTACAAGCGTTTCCAGTAAAGAGCCGATTAAAAATGTCACTGCAAATGCAACAAAAATAGATAAAAAGTATCCCAGGTCTGCCGCGTCTTTTGAAATATATTTCTGTGCCAGCCCCTGCACCACATAAGTTGTGTAAGCCCCGATCATCATGAATTCTCCATGTGCCATATTGATCACACGCATCAGGCCAAATGTGATCGCAAGTCCCAGTGATGCGAGTAATATAATTGAAGCCAAGCTTAATCCGTTAAATACCAGATTCATAAAACTCCTCCTTTCTTAAAAGGAGAACCTGTCTGTGACAGATTCTCCCGCCTGTTAAACTCACGGTGGCAGTTCTGTTTTATGAACTTTCACCTCTGTCTTTCATTTACTCAAGTGGCTGTACTCCTGCATCCACTGCCCAGTCATAAGTTGTCAGATATGGATCTGGTTTTACCGGGCTGTCTGTTGAATACTGCTCGTAGATCAATCCATCGTCTGCTACCTGTCCGATACGGACTGTTTTGTACAGATGCTGATTCTCCCCGTCTACTGTAATTGTTCCTTCCGGTGCATCAATGCTAAGTCCGTCCAGTGCTTCACGTACATCATCTGTGTCGAAGCTTCCTGCCTTCTCACAGGCTGCTTTCCACATATAAACTGCATCATAAGCTGCTTCTGCCGGGTCAGATGTCACACGATCCTCGCCGTATTTTGCTTTGTATGCCTCTACAAACTCTTTGTTTTTCTCTGTATCTGTTGTCTGATAATAGTTCCAGGAAACAAGATTTCCTTTCAGGATATCCGCACCGATCGTCTGAACTTCTTCCTCTGCGATAGAGAAGGACATTGTCATCATCTGATCGGATGTAATATTTCTGTCAGCCAGCTGTTTGAAGAAGGATACATTTCCTGTACCATTTAATGTGTTAATGATCACATCCGGCTGTGCCGCCTCAATCTTGGAAATGATAGAGGAGAACTCTGTCTGATCCATAGATGCATATTCTTCACCAACAACTTCCACTCCGTCAATCGCATCAATCTGCGCATTGATGATCATATTCGCTGTTCTTGGGAATACATAGTCAGAACCTAACAGGAAGAACTTCTTGTATCCCTGGTTAACCAGATACTCGATTGCAGGTACGATCTGCTGGTTTGGTGCTGCTCCCATGTAAACGATGTTGTCTGAATCTTCCATTCCTTCATACTGAACCGGATACCATAACAGGTTGTTATAATCTTCGAAAATCTGTTTTACTGCCTTTCTTGAAGAAGAAGTCCAGCATCCGAATACAGTTGCTACTTCATCCTCTCCCAGAAGTTTTTCTGCCTTTGTTGCAAATGTAGAAGGTTCGGAAGCACCATCCTCTTCAATGTATTTGATCTGCTTTCCAAGAACTCCTCCCGCCTCATTGATCTCATCAATTGCAAGAACTTCTGCGTCTCTTACGGATCCCTCACTGATTGCCATAGAGCCTGTCAGTGAATGTAACAGTCCGACTGTAACTGTATCTCCATCGTCCGATCCACTTGAAGAATCACCGGATCCTGATCCACACGCTGTCATAGAAAATGCAAGTGCTGCACAAGTTAATAACGCCAGACATTTTTTCATTCTTTCTTTCATAATACATCTCCTCTTTTCTTTCTCATTCTATTACTCAGTTCCATCTATTGTTCTGCCTTTTTGTCAGGTTTCACTTTGACTTTCGGCTCTTTTTCTGTTCATCCTGACATCTTTGAAATGTGCGATCAGCTCTGCACAATCATCATATCCGATCCGTTCACTGTTCAGTGTGATGTCATATGCAACCGGATCTGTCCAATAACCGCCACCGGTATAATAGCTATAATAATCTGATCTGTACTTATCCGTCTGATAGATCATCTGGTCCGCTTCCTGAGCCGTTACATCAAGCCGTTCCATAATGGTTGCTCTGCAGGCTCTTCGCGGTGCTTCTACATAAACGCTTACTACATTGTCATAATCTTTTAAAATGTAGTTTGCACATTTTCCTACGATAATACAGGACTCTGTCTTTGCCAGCTCCCGGATGATCTCTGCCTGAATATTAAACAGATTCACATCCGATACGAAATCCTTCTGACTTGGTTCTGCCAGATGATTGATCTTAGGAAATTTCTTAAGCTTCATCGCAATCTTTTTTCCATTCAATTTCTCGTCTGACTTCACAAACAATGCTTTATTGATTCCACTATAATCCGATGCCATCTGAAGAATCTGTTTTTCATAGCACGGAATTCCAAGCTTTTTTGAAAGCCGAAGTCCAATCTGTTTTCCGCCACTTCCGAATCCTCTGGCTATGGTAATTACATAATTATCCATTTCACATCCTCCTTTCTGTTTTCGAAACTTTTATGAAAAAAGAGCCATCTCCCTCTCGGGAAACAGCTCCTTTGCTATCTCTTTTTCCATCTCTTCGTTTCGATGGACTTATGATAGCATACGATATTTTACCGGACAACCTGACAAAAACGTCTTTAATACTAGAAAAAACCGTCTTTTCGATATCCTGCCGGTGTCTGTCCGGTATATTCTTTAAATAATTTCGAGAAATAATCTGTCGTTTTATAGCCCAGTGCATCACTGATCTCATAGATTCTGTCGTCTGTGTCTTTCAGCAGATAACAGGCGTATTCCATCTTATATTTCAGGACAAACTGATTGAAATTTTCATTCATCTGACGCTTGAACAGCTTTCCGAAATAGTCCTTACTCAACAGAAATTCGTCAGAAATATCTTTCAGATTCAAGTCTCTTGTATGCTCTGCGAAATATGCCATCAGTTTCTTTGTAAATCCTGATTCCGTATCTGCCCCGCATGCTTTGAATATCTGTTCCATGATCTTTACATCTCTTGACTCCCACAATTCTTCCCTGACACTTTGCAGACATTCTCTCAGTGCATCTTCTGTGATTGGTTTCAGCAAATAATCCATTGCCCCAAGCTTCATTCCCTGTCTGACATACTCGAATTCATTGTAGTTACTTGCAATGATTTTAGGCGCATCGACTCCTCTGTTTTTAAGCTCCTGAAGAAATTCAAGCCCATTCATCACCGGCATCATAACATCGACCAGATAAAAATCGTATTCATTCTGTTCCATAAGCGCCAGTGCTTCTTTCCCGTGGGATGCCTGTCCTGCGATCACGAATCCCTCTTCTTCCCATACTTTCAGCTTTTCATAAAAACGCTGATTCGTTTTATCATCTTCCACGATCATTACCCGATACATCCTGCTTACTTCCTCTCTCTTTCCAGTTCTTTTGATATCTCTCGATTGCCTGTAAAGTTTCTTTCAATACTGTATAAAGCTGCTCTTCCTGTTCTTTCTTCCATTTCTTCTTTTTCACATTTTCCAGACATTCCTTTGCAGCTTTTTCCAGTGGCTTACAGAGCAGATTGCCGCTGACACCTTTGATTCTGTGTACCTCCATCTCCATCTGCTCCCAGTTCTTTTCTCCTGCTGCCTTTCTCAGCTTGCCCTCAAATTTCTCATTATCTTCCGCGAAAATCAGCAGCAGTTCAATCACTGCTTCTTTATCATCATAAAACTGTTTTTCTAACTGATGAAAGGCAATGAATTCATTTTCTTCCGGTTCTCTCACCTCTGTCTCATTTGCCTCAATCACGACATCTGTATACTTCTCCAGAAGTTCCTTTAGCTTTTCCATCGGAACCGGCTTTGGAAGATATGCATTCATCTGCGCCTCTTTCACCTTTTCCTGCACTTCTTCTCCAATATTGGCTGTCAACGCAATAATGACTGTCTCTTTCCACTTTTCCTCTTTTCTGATCTGCCGGCTCAGTTCGTAGCCACTGATCTTCGGCATGGAAATATCGAGAAATACAAGATCGTACTTCTTTTCTCCCATCCGTTTTAATACCTGCTCAGCATCGGATTCCACATCTGCAAGATATCCGAATTTATGCAGGATTTCCGCTTCCATGATCAGATTCACCCGGTTGTCATCCACAATTAGAATTGACAGATTCCTTCTCTTCTTTTTATCTGCTGCTGTCTTTTTCTTCTTTTTACTTACTTTCTTTCCATACGCAAAATCCATGTCAAAGAAGAACCTGCTTCCCTTTCCTTCTTCACTTTCAAGAAGCAGTGAATATTTTCCATGACTCATTTCCTGAACAATCTTGCGGCAGATTGGAAGTCCCAACCCCGTACCGCCATACTTTCTTGTAATACTTTCATCTGCCTGCGCAAATGCTTCAAAGATTGCCTGTCTCTGTTCCTTTTTAATTCCAATTCCCGTATCTTCTACGATAAATTCAAGAACACACATGGTTTTTGAGAAATGAAGTCCGTGGATCATCAGCTTTACTCCACCCTCTTTTGTAAACTTAAAACTATTATAGACAAGGTTTGTCAACACCTGCTTTAACTTCAACGGATCCCCCTGGATATACTCCGGCAGATTTTCATCCATTTGGATTTCAAAAGAAAGATTTCTCTGCTCGGCCTCATTTTCAAGAATGGACTGCAGCGTATCCGTCAACTGGCGTAGGCTGAAATTCTTATTTTCAAATGTCATCCTTCCGGATTCCAGCTTGGAATAGTCCAGAATCTCATTGATCTCTTCCAGCAAAATGTCTGTTGCAAGATGCATGTTCTCTGTATATCTTCTCTGTTCTCCGGACATTTTCGTATCTTCCAGCAGATAGAGATAACCTGAAATTGTATTGAGCGGAGTTCTAAGCTCATGTGACATCTGCGTCAGGAACTGCGTCTTCACCTGGTTCGCTTTCTCCGCCTGACGCTTCGTATCCATCAGCTCTCGCTCTATCTGTTCTGATTTTGCAAATTCCCGCAACATATCGGACGATAATGCATTGAACTCTTCCGCAAACTGCTGCAGTTCCCATACTCCCTCCGGCTCTACAAAAATCTTTCTTCTTCCATGCTGCCGCTCAATCGTCTTCTTGTATCGGTTCACCGGCTTGATATACCATCTGTCAAAGATAACAAGAATCAAAACAAGCACCGCGATTTCTCCCAATCCAAAGAATATCTGCAGAAAGAATGCCTGTTCCGATGCCTTTTTTGCATCTTCCACCGTCCTGTCCAGCCTTGCATTCATTGTTTTCTGAAAGTTTTGGATATTGCTGTCGATCAGCTTCTTGTAGGATTCATAGGTCGTACTATACAACATCTTTGCCGCATTCTGCTGCTTCTCACTATCAGCATACTGATATCCTTCCTCCAGCGGATAAGCCAATGCTTCACTGATCCATTCCTGCAGCTGGACGCCCTCTTTGTATTTGTCTGTATATTGGTAGGCATCTTCCGTGTATTGGTCGGCATCTTCTGCATATGGATTTGCGTATTGGTCGGCACTTTCTTCGTATTGATCCGCAGTGATTTCCTGGCTTTCAAGTGTTAGACGCATAGAACTGATTTCAATATGCATCAACGTATCTGAAAAATACTTTGCCCTCTCCAGATAATGCTGCTCTGAATCAGGAAGATTTGATTCTTCAATCTCTTCAATCGTCTTCTCCCGATGCATCTCATTTTTTGCTTCATTCCAGTAATTCCGAAAATAATCTATATCCCCTGTTACCGCAAAGCTTCTGCACTCATCTGTCAGATAGTCAGAACAATTCTTAAGTTCTGTCGCCAGATCACGATATTTCAGCTGATTTCTGTATGCCTCCTGCAGATTTTGGCTGCTGCTCTTTTGCAGGTAAGTCCCGACAAAGATCATCGACATCTCAATCAGCGCAAGCATAAGAATAATTCCTGTGATGTATTTTGATTTTTTATTTTTGAACATACTGACACCTCTGATAAACGCAAAAAGAGCAGGACGCATCCGCTTTGATGCACCTTGCTCTTTTTGTTTTTGTTAGAATTAGTATAGCTTATTTGATCTTGATATACAATGAATAAATTTTTTTGGTGGTTGGGGTAGTGTTCTCCATTCTTTGACTTGCTTTGCAGTTTTGCAGTTCTTGGGTAACGATACGCCATTATAAATAGCTTATGATGGCGTTGAGTAGAAAAAATTTGGAAAGTTAGTACTTAATATTTATTCATCTTTCTTACTCAGATCAATTGTGTTCATTTTTCTCAAAATCGACTCTTTAATCGCTCCACTCAAATACACCGGATTCAATTTACGTTTTGCATATGCCAAATAGGTGTCTTTTGTTTGTTCAATCAGAACAGCTGTAAAAAACCTTTCCCAACTGAAATAAAGCTTGCTCTCTACATACTCTGATGGATTGCTCAATATTCCTCTTACTGTGTTATTCTTTAAAATATCGGCATCCATGATCATCCATTCAAATGATTCAGGCAAATATAAGGCCACATTTTTTCTGCCATGGATAACCTGCAACACCCTGTCAATCTCGGAACCAAATGCCGCTCCATCTGCAATGACAAGTATTTTTTCGCCTTTATGTTTGTTCAGATAATGAAAGACATTTGATTTTCCATTCATAGATTCACATTTCAAACCATTTTCTATACATACATGCTCAAAAAATTGATATCCTGAATTGCTATCTTCCGTAATAATAATATCTGGACTCACTTTATCTTCATATGTATCTGTTCCATATATCCGATAGAATTCATGATAACTTTGTTTCAATGTCCCATATCTTCCAGATGTACGAATTCCATATATTTCTTCTACGCTATATGGCAATGCCGGTAAAGCTTCTCTGGTAACAATTACATAATAATTATCTGTTTTTTGAATTGTATCTGCAAAATCTACTGTCGTTATGAATTCATTTCCCTCATCAATAAATACAATACAGTCTGATATGCCTGACAACTGCTCTTTCCATAAACTTCCTTCAACCACATGACATTTTTTATCACATACCACTTCTACAGGTGTGCCGGATGAATTATTCACAAAATCACGAATCATATCTACAAGTGTAGTTTTTCCAGTTGCACTGTCCCCCTTGATAATCGTCAGATTTCTCCGAAGTTCAAATTCAGACTTTAAACGTTTTGTTGATACAATAACTTTATGTTTTCCTTTCATCGCATCCTCCTGCCATCAAACAAATTCACCTGCAATTGATACCAGTTCTTCCATGGTATGTACAATTTCATTCGTGTTAAGGATACGAATATTAAATGGTTCAACTTCAAATTTCATCAAATGACGTAAGTTTATTGTTCTGTCTTCTGTTTCTGCAATTTTTAATAACCATTTTGCACAATTATCTCCACAGGTCGATGCATTGAAAATTTTATTTTTTTCAAATTTCACCAAAATCAATGTTTTAACACCACCTGATAACCCCGTAGGCGGTATTTTTCCTAACACTGGGCTGTCGATTACTCCACTGTCCAAAACAATTGACTGATCTACATCCTTTATCATTTTCTTCACAAATGAATCTGTAATCCAGTCATCTTCATAATCATACTTGAAATATGCTGCCGTATTATATACCGCTTCTTTCATATCTCCATAAAATATATTCAGCATATAAAATCTACTCCTCTTGTTGGATTAGCCTTGAATGTTATATTTTTCTTACCATTTTCTTCTGTCCTTTTTTGATGCCGGATAAACTCCTTTTATTTTTTTAACAGTTTAATTTCAGTGACACCCCCTAAAGAAGCAGGTGCTGTATCCTTTACATCGCCATTGTATGTCACTATAACCAAGTCCCCGACATTAAAATCCGTGGATTCTTTTCCAACCAAATTTACCATATAGTCATTAGAATACTGTAAATCTTGAAGGATCAGATAGGTATCGTGAACTTCAAGAACTTGTAATTCTATAGATTTTTGAAGTTTTGTATGTATAATAAAAAATAATAGAAATAAGATACATACAAAAAAAACAACTTTCATAATATCCTTATGAAAACTTTTTAGATATCTCCCTTTCCTCAGTTCATTATTCTTTTTTAACAAGAAAATCCCTTCCTTCACGCTTTTTGTATTGGTGACATTTATTGATCATTCAAATATTTCATATTGCTCTTGTTTAACTAACTCTGATTGAACTTCTTCAATATAACGATTATAATTTTCTATTGTTTCTTCTGCCTCTTGATTATTTGATTGTGTAGAAATACTATTCTTCAAATATTCTTGTTTTAATGATTCTAAATATTTTTCAATTGGTAAATTTATCTTATAAACTTCAAATTCATGCTGCCAATATTCTTCTTCCGAACCAAATTGACTTATAAGAGCCTGAATCTCCTCACTATTAATCGAATCTTTTATTGTAACTTTTAAATCATCTAAATAATCATTGATTTCATCATCAGACACAGAATATCCCGCTGCAATAGCTCTTTGATAAGTTGCATCGCGTTGTAACATATATTCTACTGCCTTATCTTCAGCGTCTGACTGTTCATACCCTGCTAAAATGTAAAATTCAGTAGCTTGTTCAATATCCTTTGTAGTAATAACACCACCGGATTTACCTCTTGCGTAAATAGACTCATCTGTTTTATCTCGATAGGAATCCAATAATTGTCCGGCTTTCTCCATCAAATCAATATTAGACTCTTTTTCATTTATCACATAGATATTCTCGACTTTAAGAGGTCGAACGTCTGCATTATATGGGAAATAGTAAAATATAATTTTTTTACCTTCCTTTAGATTTTCTAATTCATAACCACAATTTCTACAATCTAACTGCAGTGTATCGACATTTTCAAAATCCTCATCTTGTTCATTCAATTTATCCAAACGAACAACTATATTGTTATTATCTATAGATTCTACAATCCCACTTCTGTTAAGATGGTATACCCCCGAAGAATACATTGTGTCATTTCTTTTTTTCAGTCCTAATAACACCAAAAGCACACCTAAAATGCATAAGACATATATTATTTTTTTCTTCATTATGTTTCACCTCACGCTCATTTTTTAATGGAAGCGAAAAAATGATGTTGCAATTCTTTTACTCCATCAACACACCTTTTGCATATTGTTATTTTTATCAACTTCTGAAGATCTGAAAACATTATTTATATTCTTCGCCTATTACCTTTGACACCCACATCATCTTATTAGAAAATTTGCTTTTTCCCAATCTTTTTGTTTTACAAATATTTGATATTCATAGGCGGCATCCATCTGAATAAAAGCTATTCCATGATGTCTTCCTGGGTTTGTCAATGTATTTGTAATTACATAAGTTTGGATATTATTTTCAAGTAAAAGTTCTCTAATCTTGTTACATTCATCTAGGTTTCGTGTAACACGTATTTCACGTTTAAAAAAATCAAACATTTTGCTTCACTCCCCTTACTTATGATTTATAAATATAATACAATTTTATCAGGATACGAAGAAAATGTCATCCAAAAACTTCTCATCTCTATATTCTTCCAATCTTTTTCAGACATACACTCACTTCTATAATTTTTGTAATAAAAGATGAAAGCGTGTTATGGAATTTAAAATTAGCTCTTGAATATAAAAAAATAAAAAGAGAAGAAAAACTAAAACTAATCAATAAGTATTTTAGTGATGAAACTTTTAAAAGAATTAAATGAAAGAGGCGTTGTTTACATTTTATTTACTCATGCGTTTGTCGTGGATTAGCAAGTCAATTTATATTCGCCTGCAAGTTCTTCATTTAATACAGCAATCTCAACACCCCAAATCTTCCGAATCTGAAGCAATCTTGCTTTCAATTCTGCCAATGGACCTGCAAGCCATGTAATATCTTCTGCATTTTTAACAACAAGAATGAACTTTAATTGTATGTCTTTCATGCTATTCACTGTTCTCAGTCTATCCCCTACTTCTTCGGAATTCTGAAATTTATCCAGAATCGCAGCTAAATAAATCTGTAAAGATGCAATAAACTTCTCAGTTATAGACGAATAATATTCTTCAAATTTCTGTTCTTTTTCCTTTGATTCATTACGATTGGCAGCGTTTGGACAACTTTTCTTTGCTTCCAAAAACACGATACTATTTTCATCATACTTCAAAACGAACTCAACCGTTTTTATCCCTGAACCAAGAGCTTTGTAAATTTTAGAATTCTCAATATGAAACAAATCTGTTTCATCAAATTTTCCAAAATTCATTTCCGATTCTGTTATGATTTTCACTTTAGTACCACCCCGATTTCTTCTCTGTAAAGCTGTCGGAAAGTATCCATGATTGCATTATGTTCCAACAGTTCAAATTCTGTTGCTGTCTCACATTGTACTTTTTCTTCATCATCTTTATATAAAGAAATATATTGAACTTCACTTTCCTTACTCCGCTTTACCTCGATATACTTAGATAAGAAATAATCATGAGTAGATACGAAGATCTGTACTCCCTCACTTTCCAGCATAATCAGCAATTCAGCCAGCACAGGAATATATTTCGGATTAATATTTGCTTCTGGTTCATCCCAAAATAATACAGACCCTTTTTCCAGCGTTCCATTCTTAATCAACTGCCATAACAATGCTATTTTTCGCAATCCCTCAGCTACCAGATTGAATTCCAATTTAGCCTGTGTACCTGGTTTCAGATAAAATCTATCATCATGCAAGGTTACTTTTCCAGAACTGATTTTTTGTAAAATATCCAGATATTTTTTTCTCGCTGCAGAATCAACTCCTCTGGAAATGTCAATCTTTGCTGCTGCAATAATGTCCAGATAAGTATCATCAAATTCTACATTCCCCATTTTCACTGCTGCATCCAGATTCCAGGCATTGGATAAAATTTCTTTTGCTGGAATAAATACGCTGGTAAGATCAGACATCTGCTTTTCCCATTTTTCCTCTGTCTTAATCTCTGCATCCCATTTTTTTGTCTTAGTAGAAAACAACATTCCTATCTTCGATGTATCAGATTCCACCGAAATTTTTGCTGTATTATTACCATTTTTATTTCTGTTTACTAGCCGCCCGATACTTGACTGATCCGGACGGAAAAGCATTGTTGTCTTCTGTGAAAATGACACATCATGTTTTGATGCCTGACATGCTGCATAAGCCAGCTTCATGATATGCGTTTTTCCCATACCATTTTCACCAACTAATACATTTAATCCTTTACTGAATTGTATTGTAATATCTTCAAATACTGTAAAATTTTCTGCTTCGATCCTTGTTAATGGCATTTCCATCACCTCAATTATTTTAACTTCTTATATTTTCTTGAACTAATTTTGAGCTATCTTCGACTAATCTTCGACTAATCTTAGACTAACTTACTTCTCACTCCTACAGCTTTTTCTCTACAATCTCCCAGTAGCCGCTCTTAGGAGTACCATGTCTTATAAGTATACCATATTCTTTTAACTTCTTAATATTCTTTTTTCCGGCTCTTCTCCGAACTTTTTCTCCGTAGTATCTCCCGAAACAGGATAACCTACGCAGGTAAGCTCATCCCATGAGATTCTGGCTCCCTCCATTTCCAGTTCTTTTATCTTCTCTGGAAATGCCTGTCTTGATGTACCTGCTACACGGATATAAGTGCCATTATCTTTTCCCTTTGATCTAAGATTCAAGTAATGATACCTTGTACTCAATATTTTTCGGTTCCCCGGAAAACATAGTATCTTCTACCATTCTTTCACTCCTAATCTATGCTCACACCACTGGTATGAGTAATTCTGTTTCCAGAGTAAATATCTCTGGTTCATCAACACTATTATACGTTCTATCCTTCTTTTCTAGCAAGTAAGAAAACAAAACGGTTCATTTTTTCTTACCATTTTCTATATTATTTTTTGATTCCAGATAAAGTCTTTTTATTTTGTATCTCTAAAATCATAGTAAAATTATATCATTATATACGCACAAAGAGAACTCAAAATCGAGCTCTCTTTTCATAATAGAATTATTTTTATATTCTATCAGTTGTACTAGTGAAAGTCTGGACAAAAGTATCTCCTTGCTTCCGTTTAAACTGTCAGATAATACGGACTCATAAATATAAAACCGTTTTTTCGGGATATGAAGAAAATGTCAGCCAGAAACTTCTCTTCTCTACATTTTCCCAGTCTTTTTTATGAAACCATATGGAACATATTTCATATGGATACGTAACTACTTTCTCTTCTCCTGGTTCTAATTTTTCTACCATAGAACCGTAATGTTCTGAATTTCCCATTAGAAGTTCCTGTGAGATTGCTGTTCCAACGCCTGTTGTCTCTAACGACAGATAAGTGATTGGCACTTCTTTTTCTTCCTCCGTTGTGTTCTTCAGACATACACTCACTTCTATAATTTTTGTATCATAATTCACTTTGCTTATATCTATTCCGCTGTTCTCATAGATTTCCACCTGTTCTTCTGCTGACAGCCATTTTTCTCCATTCACTAAGATTTTGACTCCATCCTGTAATTCAAGAGTTTCACCCTTCTCTGCTGCCTCAACGTTCCTTGCCGGATATTTTTGATTTATCCTCCGATATCCGGCTGCAAATCCGCAAAATAATACAATTGCTGCCATAATGATGATGATCTTTTTTCTCATACACTCACCTACACTGTCATATGCTCTTTGATTTGTCCCATATCCATTTTAAAAATTTCATCTGAAACTTTTTCTAAAGTCTCCGTTGTATGACAGGATATAAGAATTAATGCTCCTCGTTCCTTTTCTTCTCTGACAATCTGCCATAGTGTTTCTTCACTCTTTTCATCCAATGCATTCGAAGGTTCATCTAAGATAATCAGCTCCGGTTTTTCCATGATTGCAGCTGCAATCCCAAGTTTCTGCTTCATCCCAAGAGAATATTTCCGGTATTTTTTGTACATTACATCCTGCAGCCCAACTCTCTTTAGAACATCTTTCACTTCTGCCCCACTGATTTGCCCTTTAATTGACGCAAGCATCATTAGGTTTTGAAGTCCACTGTAAGAATCTAAAAAGCCTGGCTTTTCAATAAACACGCCCACACTTGGTGGAAAGGAAAACTCTTTTCCAAGAATTTTTCCATCAATCTTCACTTCCCCCTCAGTTGGAAGTACTAATCCACAGATTACTCGCATAAGCATAGATTTTCCACAACCGTTTTTCCCTTGCAGTCCATAAACCTTTCCTTTTTCCATAGAAAGTGTAATTCCGCTGAGGACCTCATCTGCTCCAATTTTTTTACTGATATCTGTAAGTTCAAGATACATATTTCCCCTTCTTTCTTTAAAACAAATCTTTTCTTTTTAAAATTTGATATCCAATTATAGCCATAAAGAAAATAATTCCTATACTAACTGCTCCCTGCATCAGAAATCCAACATCATCCATAACAAACATGATCTGACGTATCCCCATAAAATAATTTCCTATTAGAAATGGATGAGTCTGATATACACTGGAAACTAAAACAACAATAGAAACCAGAATACCGATTACTGCATTGATTGCTAATGATATGATATATTGAATATAAGCAAGTGCCAGTAACGCTAAAAAGAATACGATTACCATTGAAAAAATACGAAGGTTTTTTTCATTGATTTCCAGGCCAAGACAATCCTGCAGTACTTTTAAATTCATCCCTTCTATAGCACTCTTCGTACAAAAAGCATATATCAAAAATGTTGCTGCTGTCACTAACAGATATCCAATACATTCCAGCCAAATTTTCAAATGCATTTCCATCCACCACTGTTTTCTGCTTTTCAGTCGTAAGAGCATTTGCTGTTCGTATTTTTTTGAGAGCTGTCCTGTCAGTTTTCCGATCAGTAAAACAAAATAAATCAAATACAACGACCAATACGGTGGAATATTAAATGTCTCTTTTCCTTCCGATTGTGTATAAGGAACTGTCCCCTGGAAAAAACAGATTACATAATCCCCAAAATGAAGTTCCCACTCCTGTCCATTCACAGTATTATATTGTTGGATCAGATTACGAAAACCTACACACTGCACGAGAACCAGCAAAAATACAACGCCATACTTTTTCCAGCTTTCTTTAAAAAATATTTTCAAGTCAACTTTCCACATGGCCTCATCTCCTATCTCCAGATATCTCTCCGCTCAATCATCTTTTCCCCTATCAGTTTCTCAATGAAGGAAACGACAATTCCAATCAGAATAATTCCTAACCACTCGCCTGGTATATTCCATGATGTCTGCCATACTGCGAACAGACTAAAATAGATTTTTCCGTAGTGAAGTACCTCTATTCCAAGTGGAATTAAAAGAACAATCCAGACGAAAAACAGAGTCTTTGGATACCACAAGGATAGATCTACAATTGTAAAAAGTAACATAAATTTTAAAACATACATCAACCAGATAACAACAGCTACAGATAAAAAATTGGACTTTACAACGCTTCCTGTCTGACCAAAATAAACACTTTCCATAGTATCCCAATTGATCAGATTTCTGCTAAAGATCCAGCCAATTAATGTCGTAGCCAGAATAATTATAGTGGCAATCCCAACAGCATATAGCAGACTTTCTTTCAGCTGTTGCTGAAACATACTCTTTCTCGATTGATATCGTAAGATATATTGAACGTTCAGGCTGTCCTGTTTGCATCTGATTACGAAAAAAAGAACAAACGGAAATATGGTCAATCCACTGTAAAGTGCTCCCTGCTGTGCAATGACATAATCTATTGTACTGGCCGAAAGATGATAAAACTGATACATCTTCTTCTGCTCGGACACTGTCCAAAAAGAACAAACTATCATCCAGATCAGTTCAGCTGTCAGAAGCCATCTATGTTTTATCAAAGAATCTCTCACATGATAAAATGTCTGTTTTGATTTAGAATACATCTTCCTTCGCTCCTTTTTTCATAAATACAAAGAACGTTACTGGAATTCCAATCCCCATTGAAACCACCGGAATCCACCATGCGACGATTCCATGTCCCGGCTGAACCCAATATACACTGGAATAAGCAATATTATTTGTAATTGTACATATAACGTGCAGAATCAGCTGTACAAAAAACGGAAAAATCAATACAACAATTTTATAATCTGACAAAAAACTTACAGATAAACAAACACAAGCCCAAATTCCTGACATCAAAAATTGAACTACCAGAAAAAACGTTGTATATATCATAGGATGCGTAAAGAAAATCTTATAAAACAGCATCAACGGTGTAAGTATATTATCTCCCATTGTTGAAAGCGGTGCTAAGTTTGGCAGAAGAACCAGACTGCACATTAAATTGAAAATCAATGGAACAAGAACTGCAATTCCCCCGCTCAGAAAAGCAGCAACATATTTTGCTTTGAGATAATCTTCTCTCTTTGTTCTCATATAAATGTTTTTTATTACTCCTTCTTTGCAGTCCTCAAAATAAGAAGTTCCAAATGGAAGGCTTGCAAGGATAGGAAGAATTAAGAAGAATATAAACCCTTCCAAATTCGACGGACTTCCGGCCATCCATGTTTCTGCTGCACTATGTGGCGACAGAATTGGGAATTCGTTATAGAAATTCGTCAGATTAGCTCGATATGCGGGGATTATTTCCCGGATTACATGTGTAATTCCAAGCACAGTTCCTATCAGTATGGATAATACCATCCCCTTCCCGCTCATTGCCCGTTTCATCTCTGTCTTAAAAATCTGTTTCATGCTTTTCCCTCTTTCTTAAATTATATTTTCAAAGGGAAGAGAAAGGGGATGCTATTTTGTTGGAAAGACCGCCTTTACCTCATCAATTCAGTACAATATAGCGCCGGATATCGTAATCTGGATTATCAATGACAGCTCCGGTCGGATTAATTTCCAAGTACATTGCTTCAGAATCTAACAATGCATCATTTACAACAAAAATCATCGGCATTACTTTTTCTTCCTCTGGTGCAAAAGTTTCAGCATAATAATTATGATTCAATATTCGCGGTTTTTCCTCCCCCAAATAAGTTACTTCCCCTATATAGTCACTGTACTTTGATGGTGCCGAAAGAAACATCAGGCGTATATATCCCCAGATAAGATCGTTTTCTATCGTTTTGGTACTTTGATTTTTTACAGAAAGATTGACTACAACATAAGAAAAATCATTTGTAATATTTCCTTGTTCATCTAACACTGCTCCCGGATAATCTGCAAGATTTTTCCCTTCCGGAAGTGCATACCCTGGATACTCCTTTCCTTTTGTCCATGATAAAACTGTGAAACTATAATAGGTGCTTTTTATTGTATTCCCCGTTGAAACTATATTTTTTGCATCTGTCCCCAGTTTGTTTGCAAATTCTTTAGATATTTCATCTGGCTCCTCCGGTTGGGCTACAACATCAAGACTATTTTTAAATTCATTTTCTTTGTCTATATTCTCCTTACTTATGCTATCCATTCCGCTTTGTAAGAAATTAATGGATAGGAACACGAGTATAATGACAAGAAAAACACCCACACAAGTTATTATTTTCTTCTTCACAAATGTCTCCTTTCGTCATTCCTTCCCAACATAAACGACTCCTGTATGACACATGTTTTCACTTATTTCATAAGGTCCTCCTGTTCCATTCAGATCTAAATATAAATTTTTAATATCCTTTTCATTGACGATCCATGCCATATTGACTTGAACACTCTCACCAGGCTTTATCGATGGAATATAATTCTTCCCTTTACCATAGTCATCTTGTACGCTGCAATAAGTCATTTCAGCTGTTTTGGCAACACTGTCACTTGTATAATAATCATAGTCCTCACCAGCTTCTGTACCAGGCATGTAAATAGTATACGTGCCATCATCCTGTTTCGAAAGAGCAATCAGCGTGCCTATATAGAGCATATGATTGAGTTCTTCCTCCGATGTATTTGTGTATGTAACAGTCAAAAACAGTAATTTCTGATCCACATTTTCTTCTCTTACAACTGAATCCAGATTATTTACACCATCGCCTTTTTTCATATATGATAAATGATTCTGTACCAGTTTTCCGTTTGCATCAACTGCTGTCTTCCAGGCTTTCGGAATTTTATCACTGTCTAAAAGCTGTAAATTATCTGCGATCTGTACTTTATCTACACAAGCTGTCACCTTATCTGTAATAATGTTATTTCCGTTATTATCTTCAGCATAAGAATCTAAATTAAAAGCTTCTCCAATTTGACGAACCGGCAGCTGACCATTTGTTACATCTATTTTATCTGCATAGACTGTCGGTTCAATAATATCACTCCAAGTAATCATGTCAGCAGTTTTGATCATTTTATCCTCTTCCGTAATCACAAGATTTTCAGCAAATTTATATGCTTCTTCTTTTGAAATTGTATTTCCAATATAGAGTGTCAAAACACGATATTCTTCTGGACACAGAAGATAAATTCTTTGATCAAATGAGTTTTCTCCCTTTGTTGTATTATATTTGAGATAAATTCCATCATAGGATCCGAAAACATGATTTTCACTTTCTATAACATTTCTATCCAACAATGATTTATCCAGACTCTTCTCATCCATCAAAACAGTATCAATAGTTATCCCTGCTTTATCAAGTGCATCTTTATAGCCTAACTTATACCCTTCGGCGATCCACTCCATTCCTTCTGGAATATAGTTTGATGTGACAGAGATTTCATGAATCTCTTCTGGAAGTTTTACATCTTCAGAATTTTCATCTGATTTTATGGTGGTTAAAGTACCGTAGTTTCCCTGTTTTTCAAGGTACATATGATAAAGCTTTGTTCCTGCATAAGCAACAGTTGATGTTGCAATAATGCACACAGCTACCGCAGCTGCTACCCTGCTTATACTTCGGTTAAACTTGCTTTTTCTCTGCATTGGTGTAATGTTTGATGAATTTACTTGTTTTTCTACTTCTTCCTGAATCATATCGTGAACAAAGTCCGGAATATCTGGAAAATCATTTTTTAATTCGTCTAATCTCATATAAAAATCTCCTCCAATTGAATCTTCTTTTTCAGCGTTTTCCGCGCCCTTACAAGTCTCTTTTGTACAGCACCTTCGGATATCTCAAGAATCTGAGCAATCTCTCTTATATTGAACTCCTCCATATAATAAAGGATCACTGGGATCCGCAGTTCTTCTTTCAGTTCGTTTACAGCTCTATACAATTCACTGTAATCACGATTCTCTTTAGGTTGCTTCATATTTTCTGCATATCCTTCATCCAAAGGTTCGTTGATGTTGATACGCCTTGCAATGTTATAACATTCATTGATTAATATCCGCATCAACCAGGTCTTTGCATAGCGATCTTTTTTTAGTGTATCTATTTTAGAAAATGCTTTCACAATCGATTCTTGTATTGCATCAGCACAATCCTGGTCATCTGACAAAATTGTTTTTGCTGTTGCATACAATTGTCGCTCTGATGAAAGAATCAATTCTCCAAGTGCCTCCTTCGTCAATTTGTTACCCCCTTTTTGCCAGCCAGCTTTTATTTACATAGATTAGACGGATTCAAAACGAAAATATCCCTTAATTTTCAAAAATTATTATTTTTTGTTTCAAGCGAGCTCTAACATTTTTGCAGTTTTCTTTATATTATCTCATAGATTACCTCTTTCATATAAAAGAAACATCAGCAAATCATTCATTGATCTACTGATTATTGGGACATTTACTTTTGCTTATATCATTAGAGATAGCAGCTATTGTCCCCCGTGAACATTTCCGGTGGGTTTTTGATTTTTATTCCCTGGGCTTTGAAGTATTCGTAGATATCCATATCATTCTGGACATAGACCGGGTTTCTCAGCAGTTTCGAGATAAGAGGCCGTTTGTTGATTTATACTTAAAACTGACCCAGTTTTAAGTATAAATCAACACCAGTGACATGGATTCGTATTTCGGATTTTTTACTCTGCTCACTCTGTCGTCCTCCTTCTTTTCTGTAAATAAAAAGAACCGGTTCATTCATAAGTGCCGATTCCTTGGTATAAAAAAACTGAGGTCATTGTTCCATAATTAGGAAATGCTGACCTCAGTAACTTTTGAAATATTTAGTTGTCACAACGATATAATAGCGGAAGTTTTCAACACAATCCGAATATACATTCATCTCAAATCTGATATCCGGATTTCTTTAACTCTTCCCTATACAATTCAGCAATATATGCTGGACCATTGCACCACAGCTTTGTGTTCTCATCATACAGTGCTTTTCCTGTCTTTGAACAAAGAAAATCTGTCAATATCTCTTTTCTGTCCTTGCCCGTTTCTTCTGCAATCTCATCTGTCACCATAGTGATAAGAAGGTCTATTGTATAATTCATTTTTTCCTTTGGAATTGTTACTTCAGCCATATCTTCTCACCTTTCACAAATTTCAGACACTCAATAGCTGCTTCTGTTTTAAAACAATATTGATCTTTTAGTTTATTGGGCAACAACTGTCTGATGCAGAAATCGTCTGCCTCCTTATCGCCTGCTGTCCCGAAAGCCCCGGCGAGATAAGCAGTAAGGGTAGCATTTGTTGCATCATCCGCAATCTTTCCTGCAATGATATCATACCTTGCCATTTCACGTTCCACTTCGATAAACATTTTTTTCTTTCGATGAGCTGCAATGCAATGTAACCAGTCTACATCTGCCTTTTCAAAAATATGCGTTTCAAGATTTCCTGAAAGGTTGAATTCAAAAGTTGAAATATATCCAAACTTCTGTCCTTCTTCAATTGTTCCGGTTGCGATTGCTTTGGCTATTGAGGTTCTCAGAAAACTTTCTGCCTGCTCCTTGGATGTGGTTAAATAAAATCCCTGCCCAAAATCTTTTCTCTTTGCACATTTGGCAAGATCTGGCTCTTTTACTTCACAATAACTTCCATGATAGAGAACAAATCCATCTTTTAACTCAAGCACTAATCTTTATCCCCTTTCCTTCCAGAAATTCTGTAATGTCTTCAAGCACAGCTTCATCACCCTCACAATGAAAAATCCCATAGCATTTTTCTATATATCCAAAAACATCAGCTTCTTTAAACAAGTAGATAATCTGTTCAACAGATAAATGCCACTCTTCTGAAGCAAGCCGGATTAGTCTTGTTTGCATGAAAGTAATCTCTGTTTTTTCGCTCATTATGAATCCTCCTCAATTTCTTGGTCAATAAAATTTTTGCTTAGAACTCTTTTTCACTGACTCTCCATTCTCATTAATCTCTCCTTCAAGCCATACCATAATACCAAAGTTACAAAACGGACAAGTTATTGCATCCTTATAGACTTCTTTCTCGCAACGAGGGCATGTAACATATTCTTCATTTTTTATATCTTGCATATGATTATTCTCCTTTATCAGTTCCGATTTTCTTGATTCTGCAAACTTTATCGTCTTGTTCCATTCTTATCAAAATTCTTTTTTAATGCTATTTCTGTTGGGAGAATAGACCCAATTAAAGGAATAAGTTGAACACCACAGATAATACCTCCCATACTCCCAACACAATCTTCATTTTTTCCAATTACTAAAAGCATGAATATTACTGTTATCGGCAACATAACCATTCC